>Ga0265323_10000427_pt1 | contig 24102 bp, 16 predicted proteins | sample 41225metaG_FD_193580 | JGI IMG/M metagenome (GOLD analysis project Ga0265323, IMG submission 193580) | Rhizosphere microbial communities from Carex aquatilis grown in University of Washington, Seatle, WA, United States - 4-12-25 metaG | ecosystem: Host-associated > Plants > Roots > Rhizosphere...
CCGGCACCACCACGCTCGGAATAAACGTGCTCCGCCCGCTGCGCAGGAAGAAGAACACCACCAGGATCACCAGCCCGATGGAGATCAGCAGGCTCCGCTCCACGTCGCGAACCGAGGCGCGGATGGTGACCGTCTGATCCGAAGACACCATCACGTCGATGCTCTGCGGAATGGCGGCCTTGAGTTGCGGGAGGATGGCGCGGATGCGGTCCACCGTGTCGATGATGTTGGCGCCCGGCTGGCGGTTGATCATGATCGACACCGAAGGCTTGCCGTTGAAGTATCCCGCGTTGCGCAGGTCCTCGACCGATTGCACGGCGTTGCCCACGTCGGAAACCCGGATGGCCGTGCCGTTCTTGTAGGCGATCACCAGGTCCCGGTAATCGGCCACGTCGAAGATCTGGTCGTTGGCCCCCACCTCCCACAGCTTCAACCCGTCGGTGAAATGCCCCTTCGGCGTGTTGGCGTTGTAGTTGTTCAGGGTCGTGCGGACCTGCTCCAGGCCGATGGCGTACTTGTGCAGGGCCCGCGGATTCAGCTCGATGCGCACCGTAGGCAGCGAGCCGCCTCCCACGTTCACCTGCCCCACCCCCGGCACCTGCGCCAGTTTCTGCGCCATGATGGTCTGCGCGGCGTCGTAGATCTGGCTCTTCGACAGGATTTTGGAGGTGAGCGCCAGCATCAGAATGGGCGCGTCGGCCGGGTTCACCTTCCGATATCCCGGGTTGCTCGGCAGGTTGGCCGGCAGGTAGCCGCGGGCGGCGTTGATGGCCGCCTGCACGTCGCGCGCAGCCGCGTCGATGTTGCGGTTCAGATCGAATTGCAGCGTGACGCCCGCGCTGCCCAGCGAACTCGACGACGTCATCTCCGTCACCGAAGCGATGCGGCCGAACTGCCTCTCCAGCGGCGTGGCCACCGAGGAAGCCATGGTCTCCGGACTGGCGCCCGGCAGCCCCGCGTTCACGCTGATGGTCGGGAAGTCCACCTGCGGCAGCGGCGAAACCGGCAGGAGGCGGAACGCCACCATCCCCGCCAGCGCAATGGCGAGCGTCAGCAGCGTGGTCGCCACCGGTCTCCGGATGAAAGGCTCGGATATACTCATCGCTTACTCCGCCGTCATCGGTTCCCGGCCGGGGACCGTATGGTCTTCCGGATGCCGGCGGAAGCGCTGCGCCAGGCGGTCGAACCACAGGTAAATCACCGGCGTGGTGTAGAGCGTCAGCAACTGGCTGAAGATCAGGCCGCCCACAATGGCGATTCCCAGCGGCTTCCGCAGCTCCGACCCGGTGCCCGTGCCCAGCGCCAGCGGCACGCCGCCCAGCAGCGCCGCCATCGTGGTCATCATGATCGGACGGAAGCGCAGCAGGCAGGCCTGGTAGATCGCCTCCACCGGCGGCATGCCCTCCTTGCGCTCCGCGTCCAGCGCGAAGTCGATCATCATGATGGCGTTCTTCTTGACGATCCCGATCAGCAGCACGATGCCGATCAGCGCGATCACGCTGAAATCGTTGTGGCACAGGTTCAGCGCCAGCAGCGCCCCCACGCCCGCCGAGGGCAGCGTGGAGAGAATCGTAATGGGGTGGATGTAGCTCTCGTACAGCACGCCCAGCACGATGTAGACCGTCACCAGCGCCGCCAGAATCAGCATCCACTCGTTGGCCAGGGACGCCTGAAAAGCCGCCGCCGTCCCCTGAAAATCGGCCTGAATGCTGGCCGGCAGACCCAGGTCGTCCTTCACCTTGTTGATGGCCACCACCGCGTCTCCCAGCGACGCCCCCGGCGCCAGGTTGAACGACAGCGTCACCACCGGAAACTGCCCCTGGTGATTCACCGTGATCGGCACGCTGGTCAGCTCGGTGTGGCTGAACGCCGCAAACGATACCTGGCCGCCGTTGGGAAACGGGCCCGAAGAGGCTATGGCCCCGGCGCCGAAAAGGTTATTGGCGGCCGACGAAGTGGTCGCCCCCGTGCTGGCGCTGGTGGATGCCGCCGCTGCCGCTGCCGCGTTCGCCGATGACGCCCCGCCCGTGGCCGAAACCCCCGAGCTGCCTCCCGATACCACCCCCGACGCCCCGGTATTGCCCGTGCGGATGAACAGGTCGCGCAGGTCCAGCGGGTTCCTCTGGAAACTGGGGTCCACCTCCAGAACCACGTGGTACTGGTTCAACTGCGTGAACATCGTCGATACCTGCCGCTGCCCGTAGGCATCGTACAGGGTCTGGTCCACCGCCGATGGCGTGATGCCCAGGCGCGCCAGCGTGGCGCGATCCATCTGGATCACCGTCCGCAGCCCCTGCACCTGCTGATCGCTGGCTACGTCCCGCAGCATCGGCAGCTCGCGCAGCCGGTCCAGCATTTTCGGCGTGTAGGTGTTCAACTCCTCGGCGCTGGGATCTTCCATGGTGTACTGGAATTGCGTGCGGCTCACCCGGTCTTCCACCGTCAGGTCCTGCACCGGCTGCATGAACAGGGTGATGCCCGCGACGCCGTCCAGTTGCGGCTGGATGCGCCGGATCACGTCGCTGGCCGAAACCAGGCGATCCTCCAACGGCTTGAGGTTGATCAGGATTCGTCCGCTGTTCAGCGTGGTGTTGGTGCCGTCGATCCCGATGAAGCTGGACAGGCTCTCCACCGCCGGGTCCTTCAGAATCTCCGTCGTCAGATCCTGCTGCAGCCGGCTCATCTCCTCGAAGGAGGCCGTCTGCGAGGCTTCCGAGACGCCCTGAATCACGCCCGTGTCCTGAATCGGAAAGAAGCCCTTGGGGATGTCCATGAACATCTTGATGGTCAGCCCCAGCGTGCCGATGGCCACCAGCAGCGTGATCGTCTGGTAGCGCAGCACGAATTGCAGCGTCTTCCCGTAGAAGCCGATCACCGAGTTGAAGGCGTGCTCGCTCATGCGGTACAGCCGCCCCTGCGCGTGCTCCGGCCGGTGCCGCAGCAGCTTGGCGCACATCATGGGAGTGAGCGTCAGCGAAACCACCGCCGATACCAGAATCGTCACGCTCAGCGTCACGGCGAACTCGCGGAACAGCCGCCCCACAATGTCGCCCATGAACAGCAGCGGGATCAGCACCGCAATCAGCGAGATGGTCAGCGACACGATGGTGAAGCCGATCTGCGCCGAGCCCTTCAGCGCCGCCTGCAACGGCGGCATCCCTTCCTCGATGAAACGCGAGATATTCTCAATCATCACGATGGCGTCGTCCACCACGAAGCCGGTGGAGATCGTCAGCGCCATCAGCGTCAGGTTGTTCAGGCTGTATCCCAGCAGGTACATCACGCCGAACGTGCCCACCAGCGAGAGCGGCACGGCGATGCTGGGAATCACGGTGGCGGCCAGGTTGCGCAGGAACAGGAAGATCACCATCACCACCAGCCCCACCGTCAGCATCAACTCGAACTGCACGTCCTTCACCGAGGCCCGGATGGTGGTGGTGCGGTCCGTCAGCGTGGTCACCGTAATGGCCTTCGGGAGCGTGGCCGTCAGCGTCGGCAGCAGCGTCGTGATGCGGTCCACCACGGAGATGATGTTGGCGCCCGGCTGCCGCTGGATATTCATGATCACCGCCGGCACCTGGTTCATCCACGCCGCCTGGCGGATGTTTTCGGCGTCGTCCTTGATCCGCGCGATGTCGCTCAGCTTCACCGGTGCGCCGTTCTTGTAGGCGATCACCATCGGCGCGTAGTCCAGGCTGGAGAGCATCTGGTCGTTGGCGCCAATCTGGTAGGCCCGGTTCGGACCGTCGAAATTCCCCTTGGCCTGGTTGACGTTGGCCGCCATGATGGCGCTGCGCACGTCCTCCATGTTCAGCCCGAACGACGCCAGTGCGGTGGGATTCGCCTGGATGCGCACCGCCGGTTTCTGGCCACCCGAAATGGATACCAGACCCACGCCCGGAAGCTGCGAAATCTTCGGCGCCAGGCGCGTGTCCGCCAGATCCTCCACCTTCGACAGCGCCATCGTCTTCGACGTCAGGGCCAGCGTGAGGATGGGCGTGTCGGCGGGATTCGTCTTGCTGTAAATCGGCGGCGAGGGCAGATCCGCCGGCAAAAACGTCCCCGACGCGTTGATGGATTGCTGCACCTGCTGCTCGGCCACGTCGATGCTCAGGCTCAGCTTGAACTGCAGGGTGATGACGCTGCTCCCGTCGGAGCTGGTCGAGGTCATCTGTTGCAGCCCCGGCACCTGCCCGAACTGCCGCTCCAGCGGAGCCGTTACCGACGACGCCATCACGTCCGGACTGGCGCCCGGATAAAACGTCACCACCTGAATGGTGGGATAGTCCACCTCCGGCAGCGCCGATACCGGGAGCTGCGTGTAACCCACCGCCCCGGCCAGCAGAATGCCCACCATCAGGAGCGATGTAGCCACCGGCCGGAGAATGAATATCCGGGACGGACTCACTGACCTTGACCCTCTGCGCCGCCCCGGCGTCCGCGGCCCTTGCGTCCGCCCGGAGGAGGCCCGTCAGGGCTTCCCGCACCCGCACCTGCCCCCGGCGCACCAGCCGCGGGCGCGCCAGCCGCCGGCGCGCCCGCGCCCGGAGCGCCGCCCCGGCCTTGACCCCGGCCGCCTTCGCCCTGGTATTGCACCGTCACCTTGGTGCCTTCGTTGAGCCGGTCCAATCCGGCCAGTACCACCGCGTCGCCCGGCTCCAGTCCGCTGGAAATCTCCGTCGCGTCGCTCTCCGACACGCCTTCCACCACGTTGCGCACCGTCACCGTCGAATCCGGCTTCACCAGGTACACGTAGGTGGTCGTCGAGGTGCGCTGCACCGCGGCCGAGGGAACCAGCGTCACCCCCTGCTTCTCCTGCACCAGCAGGTGCACGTTGACGAACTGATCGGGGAACAGCGCCTCATCGGCGTTCGGAAAGTCCGCCCGCAGCCGGATCATGCCGGTCGTGGGATCGATCTGGTTGTCGATGGTCCGCAGCACTCCCGCGCCGATCCTCTTCTGATCCGAGCGGTCCCAGAGTTCCACTGGCAATTGCTGCCCCGCGTGCCACCGCTTCAGAACTTCCGGCAGCTTGTCCTCGACAATGGTGAACACCACGCTGATCGGCTGAACCTGCGTGATCACCAGCAGCCCGGCCGCATCGCTGGCATGCACGATGTTGCCCTGGTCCACCAGGCGCAATCCCACCCGTCCCGTGATGGGCGCGGTGATGTGGCAGTAGGTAAGATTCAGCCTCGCCGAATCGATCTGGCTCTGGTCCGACTTCACCGTGCCTTCAAGCTGCGCCACCAGCGACCGCTGCGTGGCCAGCGTCTGTTCGGGAATCGCGTTCTGTGCCAGCAGCGTCTGGTAACGCGCCAGATCCACCTTGGCGTTGTCCAGCAGGGCCTGGTCCCTCATCTGCTGCCCGGTGGCCATATCCAACTGCACCTGGTAGGGTCGCGTGTCGATTTCGATCAGCGGGTCGCCCTCGTGGACCAGTTGACCTTCCTGGTAGTTGACCTTCATCAACTGCCCATCCACCCGCGACTTGATGGTGATGGTGTTGATCGCCGATACCGTGCCCAGCCCGGTTACGTATACGCCGATGCCGCCGCGCCGCGCCTTGGCTGCCACTACCGGGGCCAGTCCCGCACCGCGTCCTCTCCTGCCTCCGCCCCCGCCCGGAGGCGGTGAGCCACCCGCTCCCGGGTCAGGCCCCTTAGGCCAATAATGATACACGCCGGCGGCCGCCAGGATCACGACAAGCAGCCATACCCAGCCATACTTGGACTTGCGCGGCGCCGCGGGCGGAGTTTGCGCCGGAAGCGTCGACAAGGACAGTTTTTCGCTCATGCAGTTGGTTCCACTATAATTCTAGTCCGTCGTAATGGAACGACGAACCATTTCCCGCATCTGTTACCGCAATACCGAATCTTTTTGAGCCTCTCCGGAATGGCCCTTTCGGGCTATTCCGAAAATAAAGCGTTATGGCTCATCTATTTGTGCGGGACGGCCGGGGTGCGCACAGGCTTTTTCACAGCCCGCAGCAACTCTTCCACCGGACGCGCCGCGGCCAGCCTCACCTCCGCCCCCGGAAACTCCTTCGACCCCATCAGCCGGGTCAGTTGCGCCTTCTCCCACGCCGTCCACGCTGGGTCCACCGGCAAGCCCCGCACCACCGCGTTCAGCAACCGCAGCCCTGCCTCGCCCAGACCGGCCAGTTCCCTGGAGACCGGTTTCAATTCCATCAGGAACGGGTTGCCTTCCGCCATCGCCTGATACGGCGCGTCGTTGGCCGCCCACTCCGCGAACCGCGCGCGTAGCACGGCTGCATCCGCCTTGTCCGCCGGATTGGCAACCACCCGCTTGGCCGCCATCAGCAGCGCCCGCGCTGTCTCGCTCTCCGGCGCTACAGCGTCGGCGAAGCGGTTCAGCGGCGTCAAGGTGGTGTATTGCCGGGCCACGCGGGGCCCCAGGCCCAGCGCTTCGACGGATTCCGCCAGCGTGCGCACCGGGCCCAAATCCCCGCTACCGGAAAGCCGCTCCAGCATGGGTCCGGAATTGGCCCGGTGGCGCGCGCCCGCCAGCTCCAGGATGCGGCTCACCGCCTCCATCCGCGCATACATCGAATCCACATTGGAGGCCTCCCTGGGCGACCACAGCCGTTCGGCGATGGCGGCCAGGCGCGGCCAGATCCGCGAGTCCACCGTCTCCGGGCCCACCAGTTCCCCCCACATGCAGGCTTCCCCGCCCAGGATCAGGGCCTGCTGCTCCGGCGTCAGATCCCCGGCCGCTCCCCCGAGCGGGTCGATCCCGTAGTGATACCCGGCCGGCTTCAGGTAATCCAGGTAATACCCCGAGGAGAGAATCGCCCCAAAACCCTTGGAGGCCGCCTGGGCCAGCCCGTCCGCCCGGCGCCAGGATTGAATCACGGTGCCCGCCGGCAGGCCGGGGTCCAGGATCTCATCCCACCCCACGGGAACCTTGCCGTACTTCGCCAGAATCCCCACAACCCTCTGATTGAAATAGAGTTGCAGCCCATCCCTGCCATTCAGGCCGTGCTCTTTCGCGAAGGCCTGAATGGACTCCGAGGCCAGCCAGTGCTTGCCGCTCACCTCGTCGCCGCCGATGTGAATATAGGGGTCGGGGAACAGCCCGGCCATCTCCCCGATGAAGCCGTCCAGCAAGGTGAAGGTGGACTCGTTCGAAGGGTCCATGACGCCGTCGAAGATCCCGAAATCCCGCCCGATCTCATAAGGGCCCGGCGCCGAGGCCAGTTCCGGATACGCCGCCAGCCAACTGGTGGTGTGGCCGGGGATGTCGAACTCCGGCACCACGCGGATGCCCCGGTCGCGCGCATAGGCCACAATGTGGCGCAACTGGTCCTGAGTGTAATACTGGCCGCCTGAGCCCAGTTGCTGAAGGCGCGGATACTTCCGGCTTTCGGCGCGGAAACCCTGGTCGTCGGAGAGGTGCCAATGGAAGACGTTGAGCTTCACGGCGGCCATGGCGTCCAGGTTGCGCTCCACCACCTCCAGCGGCATCCAGTGCCGGGAGCAATCCAGCATCAGCCCGCGCCAGGGGAAGCGCGGACGGTCCTCCACATGCATCGCGGGGACCTGGAAGCCGCTGCCCCCCGGAGCCGCCATTTGCAGGAAGGTCTCCAGGCCATGCATGGCGCCGCGCGCGGTGGGTGCCCGTAGCACGGCGCCCTCGGCGGTGACGTCGAGCGTATAGGATTCGTCCTCGCGCAAGGCGGGATAGCCGGCGCCTTCGCCCGCGCATTCCACCCGCAGCGTTGCGCCGCCGCCGGCGGGGGTGGCAGCGGACAGGGGGATGCCGGTTTGCCGTACCAGCCGCGCGAGGAACCGGTCGATGGCCCCTTGCAGCAGGGCACCCCCGGCGCCCGTGGCAGAGACGCGGAAGGCGGAATCCACCGCCAAAGCGCCCTGGCCGGGAGTGGATACCGCCGGCAGCGGCATCCACGACGGAGCCGCCGCCCAGGCCGCGGCGCAGAGCAGGGTCGAGAGCAGACAGGCGCGACGCATCCTTAATACTTCACCACCGCGCCCCGGATTCGGCAAGCCCCGTACGGCGCCCCCCCCCCGGTCTGCGCCGGTCCTCCCCCACCGCCCCGTCGCCCCACGCGCTGCGCCCCGCGCCTCACGCCCCGCATCCCACGCCCCGCGCCCGGCGCCCCACGCCCCGTCGTCCCGCGTCCCGCGCCCCACGCCCCGTCGTCCCGCGTCCCGCGCCTCACGCCCCGTCGTCCCGCGTCCCGCGCCTCACGCCCCGCATCCCGCACCTCACGCCTCACGCCCCGCGTCCCGCGCCTCACGCCCCGCGCCCCGCATCCCGCGCCCCGCGCCTCACGCCCCGCGCCCCGCATCCCGCGCCCCGCGCCCCGCATCCCGCGCCCCGCGCCCCGCGCCCCACCCGGGCCCTTGACTTCGGCAACCCGGCGCGGAACCCTAAGGCATGCGCGCATTGCTCTTGTTCCTGGCCGGTGCCATGGCCGCCGCCGCCCAACCCGCAATTACTTACCCGGGAGGCATCACGCATCCCCAGCCGCGGGAAACCCTGACCTTCGATGTGCCCGTGGCGGTCTCCGGCCGGGTGCTGCTCGAAGACCGCCAGCCTCCCCCCGAGCCGGTTTCCGTGCAGTACGCGTGCCACGGCGACAACCGTGGATCGCTCACCGACGCCCGGGGCAGGTTCTCCATCCCCATCAGTTCCCAGCGGGCGGCGCTGACGGATGTGTTCACCATACCCATCGACGTGGAAGGCTGCCTGGTTGAGGTCCGCATCCCGGGCTTCGAGGAACTGGCGGTCCCGCTCATCAAGCCGAAGCGCGCCAGCGACCTGATGCTTGGGGACCTTACGCTGAAGGCCCTCGGCCGGCAAGGCAACGCGGCGTTCAGCGAAACCGGACGGAGCGCCCCGGCCAAGGCCCGCGCCAGTTATGTGCACGCGGCGGAAGCCATTAACCTGGGACACTACCCGGATGCGCTGTTGTCGCTCGACAAGGCCATAGGCGCCTATCCGAAGTATGCCGCTGCGCTGCTGCTGAAAGGCCTGGTTTCCGAACGCATGGGACAGCGGGAGGCGGCGCGCGCGGCCTACCAGCAGGCCGCCGCCGCGGACCGGGCCTATTCCAAGCCCCTGGTCCAACTGGCGGAACTGGCGGCCGAAGAGCAGGACCCCAGCCAGACCGCTCACTATGCCGGCATGGCCAACACGCTGGTGCCCGGCGCCTATCCGGAGATGTATCTGATCGAGGCCAGCTCCTATTTCGATCTCAAACGCTTCGAGGAAGCCGGAAAAACCGCCCAGGCCGGCATCGATGCCGATCCCAAAGCCATCTATCCGGCCTTGCGCAAGTTGCAGGCCGAGGTGTTGTTTCAGAAGCGCGGTTATGCCGCCGCGCTGGAGCTGTACCAATGGTATCTGAAGGAGGCCCCGGCCGCCGCCGATATCGACAGCGTCCAGGAGCGCATCCAGGCCTGCCAGCGAATGGTCAAGGCAGCCGCCAGGTAGCCAGGCCCTTCCGCTTCGCGCGGCCTTGGGCTCACCGGGGCCAGCCCTACTTCACCTGAAACGCGCCGAAGCTGGCGCCCTGCGCCACATCGTCGTCGATGGACAGGCGCCCGCCGCAAATCGTCCGGCTGGGGGCGATCTGCACCAGGTTGGCCGCCGTGCGGAAGCTCTCCGACTCGCGATAGCCCGAAGATCCCGACAGCCAGGTGAACGCCGCCAGACCCGCATCGCGCAGCGTGCGGCACGCCAGTCCCGACCCGTAGATGCCCACGGCGTACTGCGTGGGTGCCGCCGAAAACGTCCGCGCCACGGCCCGGTAATGGTCCATCATGGGCCCGTTCACCTGGGCCGGCGTGGGGTCGAAATCCGCCGCGAAGTAGATTGCGCTGCCCGCTGGCTGCCCCACGGCGGCGGCCTGGGAGAGCGCCCGCGCCGCGCATTGCTGCCCCTCGACGGCGCTGAAGTATTGGATGTCATCGGCGGCGTCCTGGTACACCGCCACCAGTTGCAGCCCGGCCTGGGAGAGCGCCAGCGCCTCGCCGCGCGTCATGGCCTTGGAGGCAAAGCGCGAGTAGTAGCGGCCCACGAATTTCATGCCCGCCGCCACGATTCCCGCGGCCAGCGGCCCGCAATCCATGCAGGCGTCCATGCCCGCCGTTGCCGCGCCTTCCGCAGAGACGCCGGCGAAACCGTCGCGGACGGCTTGCGCCCAGGTCCCCAGGCCCACCACGCCGTCGTCTTCCAGACCGCATCCGGCCTGGTAATGGCGCGAAGCCTCGCCGGTGGCCGGCCCGTAAACGCCGTCGATTGAGCCGATCGCCGCGCCCCGCGCGCTCAGGAACCGTTGCCAGGCGGCAACGTCGTCGCCGGTCATCGGCGGAAACTGTAGTCGTAAAGTTCGCATTGTATACTCCCGGTTTTCGAAGGATCGCTGAGTGAGGTGGCCGTCAGGTCCGGTGCCATTTCGAAACCGCTCCCTTACGGTCGCGGCTGATCAGAGCCACAACCGTGAGGGAGTGGTGCACCGGATCACGCGGTCAGAACGCCCAGCCGCGCCGCGGCCAGGCGCATGCGCACCAGCACGTCCGCCAGTTCGAGTTTCTGCGGCAGGTCAGGCCAGCACTCGGCCCTCTCGATGATGGCCACAGCGGTCTCGCAGGCACCCATGACCGCGTGGAAGGTCCGCTTGTCCGGCGACGGCTTCGCCCGCTTTTTGCGGACCGCGGCCAGGGCGGCGTCCAGCTTGTCCTTGTTTTCCGGCGCGATGGCGACCGTCTCGCCGCCGATCCGCACTCCCTCGGCACCGACGGCCGGGGCGATCTGGCGGTACTCGTCCGCCGTCACGCGCGTGAGCCGGGACAGATCGAAATAGGCCGGCCCGAATTCTTCGAAGCGGCGAATCACCGCGTCAATTCTCTTGCGCGTGGTGTGCAGCTCCTTCTTGCAGAACTGGTCCCAATTCGGCGCCACGGCCTGGTACAGCTTCTCTTCACGGACTCGTTTGAGGCATGCCGCGTCTACTCCCGAACAACCCCGCGCGATCATGTCTAGCGCCTCGTGGCGTCCCAGCCACCGGCCCACATTTAGCTTCCCGTCCGCCGGTTGACTGGCGTCGGGTTGCCCAACTTGTAACTCCTGGCTCACCGGACCTCCTGGAGATTTGTGCGCATCGCACAAATCCGTACTGAAAATAAAGGGGTTAAGTGCCATTTTTTGTGCGCTCGCACAAAAAACCCCTCCTCAACCCCATCTTCCTCCCCACCCCCTCGCAATCCGCGGCGCCAGGCCGCCCCGTTTCGCGCTAACTTCCGCACCCTCATGGGGATAAAAATATTTTCAATTTCTGTGACCGGCCGCGCCTCCGGGCGTTACCGCCGCGCCCCGGAGATGGCCGCGTCGATGCCGTGGATCTTCTCCAGTTCCCCGTCCCAGAACGCTTGCGATTGCATGCGCTCCAGGTACGCCCGCGTGTAGCCGAACGGCGTCCACACTTCCTCCTTGTAGCCGAACAGGCGCTGCTTCTGCTCCGGCGGCCGCACGTCCAGAATTTCCGCCGCGCTCCACTGGCGGAAGATCGTCTCGAACCACTCCCCGCACCGCGCCTCCGTGGGCGTCCCCACGCGCGCTTCGAGATTGGCCAGCACCGACGGGTAGCGGTCGAAGCCGTCGGTGGCGATGGTCACCACGTTGTCCCCGGCGCCCAGCTTCAGATATCGCGCCAGGCGGATGGCGCCCAGCACGTTGCAGATCCCCGATACCCCGAACAGACCCGCCAGGCCGCTCCAGGCACCCTCGGCCGCGCCCAGCATCCCCTCGAGCAGCGGCCGCTGCCGCTCCAGCAGACACAGCCCCATCACGCAATCGTCGTCGTGGATCAAGCCCACGTAGTCCGTGGTCAGCACGTTGTGGATCAGCGTCACCATCTTGTCGCCGATGCCTTCGATGCGGTGCACCCCGCGCCCGCAATTGAACAGCGTGGAGCATTCCTTCGGCTCCAGCGCGCAGACCGCCGCCTCCGGGAACCGCGCCTTGATCTCGTCGCCCGCCGCCAGCGTGCCGGCCGATCCCGGCGCCGATACGAACGCCGCGATGCGGCCATTGCCGTGCCCCCGCGCCGCCTCCAGCGCGCTGCCCCCCGTCACGTAGCGGTGGAACCGGTAATTCGGCAGCAGCTCGAACTGCGCCAGGATCTTGTTCCGCGCGTCCTTCTTATACTCTTCGGTGCGCTCCAGCACCAGGATGACGTCGCTCTCCGACCCCGGCGTCAGATCCAGATCGCCGCCGTACTGGCGTATGCGCGCGTACCGCTCCGCGCTCATCCCGTCCGGCATAATCACCGTCGCCGGGTAGCCCTTGAGTTTCGATACGTACGCCGTGCCGATCCCGAAGTTCCCCGTCGATGGGCCGATGATGCGGCTTTCTCCGGGCGCGATCTCGCCCGCCATTTCGCCCTCGACCAGCGTGCAATACGCCGGCCCCACTTTGTGGCTGCCGCTCGGGAACCACCGTCCCTCCAGCACCAGGATGTTGGCCTCGATGCCGGTCAGCTCCTTCGGCAGCTTGACGCACCGCACCGCGCCTTCCGGCCCGCGCCAGGTGATGTTGAACAGATTGGCGGGGTCCAGTTCGTCGATGCCGGCGGCGGGCCGCGTCTCCGGATGCAGCATCTCGCGATACGCCGGCCCGGGAATGAATGGCGTCATAAGCCTCCTGGTTTCACAACCTGCCCCACAGCGCCCGCGCCCGTTTCGCCGCGCGCGCCGCCACTTTGCGCTCGTCCACGGTCACGCACTCCTTGCCGCGGACAATCCACCGCCCATCCACCATCAGCGAATCCACGGGCGCGTTCGAAATGCCGAACAGCAGGTGGCCAAACAGATTGCCGGCATCGAGAGGCGTGGGCGGAAAGTAGTCCACCAGAATCAGGTCCGCGCGCGCGCCGGTTTCGATCCGCCCGATCTCCATGCCCCACGCTTTGCGCGCGATCTCGCGGTTGTTCAGAAACGCCGCCGCGTAGGCTTCCGCGCGCGCCACCCTCGGATCCCCGGCGCGCAGCCTGCCCACGTGTAGCGCGGTCTTGAACTCATCCCACAGCCGCGGCGAATACCCGTCCGATCCCAGGCCCACCAGCACGCCGCGCCCGATCAGCTCCACCAGCCGGGCCATCCCCACCGCGTTGTTGCAGTTGGATTGTGGATTGTGAACCACGTTCACCCGCAACTTTGCCAGCGCCGCCATCTCCGGCGCGGTCACGTGCAAGCAATGCGCCGCCACCGTCTTCTCGTCCAGCGCGCCCGCCTCGCGCAGGCGCCGCACGGCCCCCCGGTCGCAGCGGTCCTCGGCCACGTGGATGTGGAAGCCCGCCCGCAGCGATTCGTTCGCCTCCACGGCGCGGCGCAGCGTGGCGCCGGAAAGCGTGAAGCAGGCATGCAGGCCGAAACTCGCGCCCAGCATGCCATCCCGCCGCGCCCGCGCCCGCTCGATGAAGCGGACGTTTTCCGCAATCCCCTCGCGCGCCTGCCGCGCCCCGTTGCGGTCGCTGGTTTCGTAGCACAGCGCGCCGCGCAGGCCCACCTCGCCGTAGGCGCGCGCGATGTGGTCCAGGCTGCCGGGGCAGGCGTTGGGGCTGGAGTGATGATCGATCACCGTACCCACGCCGCAGCGGGCGGAATCCATCAGGCCCACCAGCGCGCTGTAGTAAACGTCTTCGGCGTCGAGCGCGCGATCCAGGCGCCACCACAGCTTGCCGAGGATCTCCGGGAAGTTCGCCGGCTCCGCGCCGCCCAGCGCCATGCCCCGCGCCAGCGTGCCGTAGAGATGCGAGTGCGCGTTGATCAGCGCCGGCATCAGCAGGCGGCCTCCGGCATCGACCTCTCCGTCGCGGCTCCGGGGCACTTTCCCCACCGCGCCGATCGCGCCGCCCGGAAGCACCTCCACGCTCGCCGAATCCAGCACGCCTCCGGCGCCGTCAAACGTCAGCACCCGCGCGTTGCGGACAATCATGGCTTCTCCGGGACGATGTGCGTCCCCGCGCGTCCTTCCAGTGCCCGCTCCACGTGCTCGGCCGAAGTGATGATGCACTCCCGGCCGCCGTGCTCGACGAAGCTGACCGCGGCGTCGATCTTGGGCCACATCGAGCCGGCCGGAAACTCGCCCGACCCCAGCAACGCGCGCCCCTCGGCCGCGGTGATGGTGTCCAGCCACTGCTGATTGGGCTGGCCGTAGTGCAGCGCCGCCCGCTCGACCGATGTCAGGATCACCAGCCGGTGCGCCCCGATGCCGCTCGCCAGCAGGCTGCTGGAGAAGTCCTTGTCGATGACGCCCTCCACGCCCACCAGGTGGCCGCCCTTCCACTCCACCGGAATCCCGCCGCCCCCGCAGGCGATCACCACCATCCCGGCGTCCACCAGGCGCGCGATGGCATCCTCCTCGATGATCCTCACCGGGCGCGGCGACGGCACCACGCGGCGGAACTGCCCCGGCAGAATCTCCTGCAGGAACCAGCCGTTGTTGGCCTGCATGGCTACGGCGTGCCCCAGGTCGTAAAACTCGCCGATCGGCTTGCTGGGATGCGCGAAATCCGGGTCGTTGCTGTCCACCTCCACCATGGTGATTACGGTGACCACGTCGCGCCGCCAGTCCGCCTGGCGGAACAACTCGTAGGTGAGGCGCTGGATCATGTAGCCCATGCCGCCCTGCGAATCGGAAACGCAGGTGTCGAAGGGCAGGCGCGGCACCCGCCGCCCGCCTTCCTCGCTGCGAATCAGAATGTTGCCGATCTGCGGCCCGTTGCCGTGGGTGAGAACGATGCCGCAATCCGAACACAGCAGCGGCTTCAGCCGGCGGAGCGTTTCCGCCGTGTGGGCGAACTGCTCGGGAATGGTGCCCAACTCGCCCGGCCGCGTGATGGAGTTGCCGCCCAGCGCGATGACCAGCGTCTCCCTCACGGTAGCGCCTCATATTCGATGGCGCCATCCGCCATGGTCAGCGCCATGATGGCTTTGGCCGTGTGCAGGCGGTTCTCCGCTTCGGCGTAGACCACCGAGCGGGGGCCATCGATCACCTCGCCGGTCACCTCGTTGCCGCGGTCCGCCGGAAGCGGGTGCATGTAGAGCGCGTGCGGCTCGGCCAGGGCCATCCGCCGCCCGTCGCAGATCCAGCTTGTGTACTGCCTGGCGATGCGCAGCGATTCCTCCGGCCGGCTGCCCATCGTCTCCAGGCAGCCCCAGCTTTTGGGGATCACCACATCGGCGTCGCGGAAGGCTTCGTCCATGTCGTCCACCACGCGGAAGGTGCCGCCCCCGCGCTGCGCGTTTTCGCGTGCCGCCCGCATGGTTTCAGGCATCAGGTGGTATTCCGGCGGATGCGCCAGCACCACGTCCATCCCGAAGCGCGGCAGCAGCATGATGAGGCCCTGCGGCACCGAAAGCGGCTTGGCGTAACTCGGCGCATAGGCCCAGGAGACGGCCACCTTCAGCCCCTTCAGGCTGCGCCCGCGCAGTTCCCGGAGGGTCATCAGGTCGGCCAGCGTCTGGCACGGATGGTCCACATCGCACTGCATGTTGATCACCGGCACGGTGGCCCACCTGGCCACTTCGCGCATGTAGGCGTTGCCCTCGCCCGGAATCAGGTCGTGGCGGATGGCGATGGCGTGGCCGTAGCTGGAGAGGATGATCCCGGTGTCCTTGGCGCTTTCCCCGTGCGACACCTGCATGGCCTCGGCGGTGAGGAAGTGGGCATGGCCCCCAAGCTGGGTCATGCCGGCTTCGAACGAGTTGCGGGTGCGCGTGCTCTTGTCGAAGAACATCAGGAAGATGGTCTGGTCCGGCAGGTAGCGATGCGGCGTGCGCCCCTTGAACCTGCGTTTCAGGTCGCCCGCGACGTCCAGCATCACGTCCAGTTCTCCGTTGGTCCACTCTTCCGTGGTGATCCAGTCGCGCCCTTTAAACAGGGCCTGATTCGCGCTCATTGGGTGTCCTCAGTTGTGGGGCGGGCCATGGACCCCACATTCACGTAATTCACGCGCCGCATATCGCCCATCGCCTCCAGCAGCATCCTGAGCTTGAAATACGGCAGCATATCCAGCGCCACCGTCTCCGGCGCCCCGGCCTTCGGCGTCCACGCCAGCGCACGATGGTCGCTCAATCGAATCTCCACGCGCGCCTCGGCGCTCTCCAGCCAACCCCGATCCGCCTGCCCATCCAGCGTCAGCGTGAAATGCTCGCTGCCGATAGCGCCGTGGATGGCGCCTTCCGCCCAATCCACGAAAAACCCGTTGGCCCCGGCGTCGCGGCGATACGATTCCAGGCTCCCGAAAAACCGCGGCTTCATGTTCTGCGGGCCGCCGTCCTCGGGACAAAACACGTCGCAGTTCCCGCAGTCGTTGCAGGCATCCGCGTAATTGGCAATCTGGTGGCTCTTCGCCACCGTGAACACCCCGCCGCCCGCCGGCCGCGCGCCGCCGACGGACAGCGTGAAGTTGTCGTACCCGATCGCGAGGGCCGGCGTCTCGTACACGAAATTGGCGTCGTTGGGGCACACCGGCACGCACTTGTCGCAGTTGATGCAGTCGTAGAGCCAGAGCTTCGAGCCGATCTTGCGCGGGACGCCGCGGTTCCGCTCCCACCGGTAGCGCGGGTCGCCCGTGGCCTCGTCTACGATCCGCTCCTCCTGGCCGGCGAAATGCGCCCGGTATCCGGCCATGTCCGTAACGCCGATTTCCCGCATCCGCGCGCCCAGGTTCGCCAGGTAGCGCGGCAGCCGCCCGTAGCCGCCCGGCCGCAGCAGGTCCGTGCAGGCGGTCACCGGAACCAGGTCTAACGCCAGCGTGGAGGCGATATTATTCGCGTCCAGACCGCCGGAAAACGAGATGGGGATCGTCTCCCGCAGCCCCGCTCGCAGTTTGCGAATCAGGTTCACGGCCAGCACGTAGAGCGGCGCGCCGGACAGGTACATGCTTTCGTCCGCAAAGAATTCCTTATGATTGCGGACCACCAGGGTGTTGCCCACTTTCACCGACAGGCTCCTGCCGCGCTGGCGGGCCAGGCCCTGCAACCGCGGAATCAGGTCGAGCGCTTCGTCGAATCGCAGGTCCTTGTCGAATGCCCCGGCCCGAACCTCGATCTCGCGGTAACCCAGCACGTCGCCCAGCAGGCGCTTCACTTCCCCCAGGCCGAGCAGCGTGGGATTCAGCTTGATCGAGACGTGGCAATCCATCTCCACCAGCAGGAAGGTGACGATATCCTCGATCTGTTCCGCCGGGCAGCCGTGAAACGTCGACAGGCTGACGGTGTCGCTGATGCGCGTGGCAAATTCCAGATCGCGGTAGGGCCGGAGTTCCCCGGTGAGCCCGCCCCGCAGCTTGTCGATTTCCACTCCGGCGCCCTTCATCGACGCGATCCACTGCCGCACGCGCGGCGAGCGCATGCCCTCCAGGTCGTAGCCCACGCTCATGTCGAAGACCGTATCGCCGAAGGCGAAATCCTCGCCGGGCAGCTTCGCCTCTTCGAGGATTCGCAGCAGCATGGCGGCCTTGACGTACTCGGTGAGCGACTGCTCCAGCCGCAACTCCTGCGACCACTCCACGTTGTAGCCGACGCTGGCGATGTCGATGCACGGCCGCGGGATCTTCAGCTCGTCCAGGATCTGCACGGTCTTCAGCTCGATGATGCGCGCCCCGCCCAGCCACGCCAGCGCGATGTTCTGCGCCAGTTGGCCGTGCGGCCCGGCCGCCGGGCCCAGCGGCGTCGAGGCGCGGTGCCCGTGAAACGACACCGAAAAGTCCAGCCCCGCAACGCCGCGGAAGAACCTGGACGCAGCCAGGTCGAAGATCTTCCCTTCCTGGCGGTATTCCAGAAAGGCCCGCCGCAGCAAAGATTCCAGCGCGATGGGAACCAGCTCAGACATTGCCTTCCGCCACCGTGGCCACGTAGGCCAGCGGGAAGGCGGCGTAGAACTGCGCCGCCTCTACCAGGTGGCGTATGGGCACGCGCTCTCCGGCGCTGTGGGCCACGTCTTCCTCCCCCGGCCCAAATCCGATGGTCGGCACGCCCATCAGCCCCATGGTGGCCACGCCGTTGGTGCTGAAGGTCCACCGGCCCATCTCCGGCACCTTGTGCCAGAGCGATTCGTAAGCCGCCGCGCCCGCCCGCGCCAGCGGGTGCGATTCCGCCAGCAGCCACGTCGGATAGTACTTCTCCATGGCGTAGCGCAGCCCCGTGTAGCTGGGCGTATCGTAAGTCAGGATCTCGATTTCGGCGCCCTTCGCGCCCGCGAGCGCAGCCACTTCGGCCACCGCGCTCTCTTTGGTTTCCCCGGCCGCCAAACGCCGGTCCAGGTGGATGGAGCAGGCGCCCGGCACGGCGCACAGCGACGGCGACAGCGACCGGATTTCGGTCACCGCGATGGTGCCCTTGCCCAGGAACGCGTCCCCGCCCAGGCGCGTGTTCAGCGCCTCCACTTCCGCCACCAGCCGGCTCATTTTGTAGATCGGGTTATCGCCACGCTCCGGCGCGCTGGCGTGGCAGGACCGGCCTCGCAGGTGAACTTCGATTTCCATGCGCCCTCGGTGCCCCCGGTAGATCTGCAATCCGCTCGGCTCCGTGATCACCACGCAGTCCGGCCGGATGCCGTCTTCCTTAAGGATGTAGAGCCACGCCAGTCCGTCGCAATCTTCTTCCTGCACCGAGCCCACCACCCACAGCGTGTAGTCGCCCAGCAGGCCGAGTTGCTGGATGATCTTGCCGGCGTACACCATGCTGGCCATCCCGGCGCGCTGGTCGCAGGCGCCGCGCCCGTATATATAGCCGTCCTCCACCTTGCCCCGGTAGGGGTCCCAGGCCCACTCCCTGGGATCGCCCACGCCCACCGTGTCGGTGTGCGAGTCCATCATGATGACGCGCCGCCCGCTGCCAATGCGCCCGAGGATGTTGCCCATCGGGTCGATGCGGATCTCCTCGAATCCGGCCGTTTCCATCTCCCGGCGGATTCGCTGGATCACCGGGCCTTCCTGCGCGCTCTCCGCCGGAATGGCGATCAGGTCGCGCAGGAAGCGGACGATATCCGCCTCGTAAGATTGCGCCAGGGCGGCGATAGGCAGCGTCGATAGCATAGCGAGTCCTCCGTGCCGATGCGGGGCGGGTTGCTAAACTGCCCCGCAATCCCGCAGTTCCCGCAGCACATCTTCCGGGCGGATGGGCAGCTTGCGAATCCGGATGCCCACCGCGTGATAGATCGCATTGGCGATGGCCGGGGCGGGGCCGTTGATCGGCACCTCGGATATCGACTTCGCCCCGTAGGGCCCCAGCGGCTCATCGGTCTCGGCAAGGATGGCCGTCAGCTTCGGCATATCTTTCGCCGTGAACATCTTGTAGTCCAGGAAATTCGGGTTGCGCGGCCGGCCCAACTCGTCCAGCAGCAACTCCTCGGTAAGCGCGTAGCCGATCCCCTGCGCCACTGCGCCTTCCACCTGGCCGGTGGCCTGCATGGGGTTGATGGCCGTGCCCGGGTCCACCGCCGATACCAGGTGCACCACCCGCACCTGGCCGGTCTGGGTGTCCACTTCCACTTCCGCGAAGGTGACGCAGAAGGGCGGCGGGCTGTCGGTGTTGTAATGCGAAGCGCCGTCCATGATCTGCAGCTTGTCCTTGTACATGGCCTGCATGGCGACGGCCGCCATGGTCACCCGCTTCAGCCCGTCGCTGGTGGAGACGCGATTGGCGCCGCAGACCAGCTTGTCCGGCGTGGTATCCAGCATCCGCGCGGCCACCTCGAACACCTGCCCGCGCACCTTTTCCGCCGCCTTGCGCACCGCCCCGCCCGAGATGATGGTGGTGCTGGAGGCGTAGGCGCCCACGTCGAACGGCGTCGTGTCGGTATCGCCCGAGGTGATGACGATCTTGTCCAGCGTCACCCCCAGCGTCTCGGCGGCGATCTGCGCGAGCACCGTATCGGCGCCCCCGCCCACGTCCGATGCGCCGGCCTGCAGGAAGAACGCTCCGTCCTCGTTCATTTTCAGGAACGCCGACGCCCAATCGATGCCCGCAATGCCGCTCCCCTGCATGGTGCAGGAGACGCCCACGCCGCGCTTCAGATGCCCCGGCCGCCGGCGCGCCTTCCGCAGGCGCTCCCAGCCGATCGCCGCCGCGCCGCGGTCCAGGCACTCGTTCAGGCCGCAACTGCGGATCACCCGCGGCAGGCCCTCGCGGCCCTCCCCGAGCTGCGCCGAAAGCCGGTCGATATCGCCCAGCCGTATGGCGTTCTGGCGGCGGAAGGCCACCGGGTCCAGCTTCAGCTCCCGCGCCAATTCGTCCACCACGCTCTCCTGCGCGAAGAAGCCCTGCGGGCAGCCGTACCCGCGGAACGCGCCCGCCACCGGAGCATTGGTGTACAGCACGTGGCACTGGAAGCGCATATGCCGGGCCCGGTACATCGGCAGCACCTTGCTGCCGGTGTTGCCCTGCACGGTGGTGGAGTGGCTGCCGTAGGCTCCCGTGGTGGCTACCACGGTCATCTGGCTGGCCACAATGGTGCCGTCCCGCGTGGCGCCCATCTTCATGCGCAGGATCTGCGGATGCCGCGTGCGCGCCATGTAAAACTCTTCCTCGCGCGTGTACTCGATCTTCACCGGCCGCCGCGTGGCCAGCGCCAGCGCGCCCGTGATATCCTCCAGCAGCATCTCCTGCTTGCCGCCGAAACCGCCGCCAATGCGCGGCTTGATCACGTGAATGCGGCTCACCGGGATCTGCAGAATCATGGCGCATTGCCGCCGCGAGTGATACGGCACCTGCGTGCTGGTGCGGATCACCAGGCGCGCGTCCTCGTCCAGCCAGGCGATGGAGATGTGCGGCTCAATGGCGCAATGCTGCTGGCGCCCGGTGCGGAACTCCCGCTCGATCACCACGTCGCAGCCGCGGAAGCCTTCCTCCACATTGCCGATCTCGCGCAGGATGTAGCCGGCGATGTTGCGCTGGCGGTCGTAGATCCCCGTGGAATCCGGCTCGTCGTGAATCACCGGCGCCCCCGGGTCCATGGCCCGTTCCATGTCGAGCACCGCCGGCAGCACCTCGTACTCCACCTCGATCAGCCGCAGCGCCTTCTCGGCGATGGCGCGCGTTTCGGCCGCCACCGCCGCCACGCGGTCGCCCACGAAGCGCACCTTGTTGTCCAGCAGGTAGGTGTCGTACGGCGATGGCTCCGGCCACGCCTGTCCGGCCGTGGTGTGCGGCACCCGCGGCACATCCTTATATGTAAGGACCGCGTGCACTCCCGCCAGCGCCCGCGCCCGCGTGGCATCGATGCGCACAATCCGCGCGTGAGCGTGCGGGCTGGGCAGTATCTTGCCAATCAGCAGCCCCGGCAGGCGTATGTCGTCCGTGAAGGCCGCGCCGCCGGTTACCAGCCTGACGCCGTCCACCTTGCGCAGGTTCTTGCCCACCACGCTGGTCGTCATGGCGCCCTCCGGATCGCCTTGGCCGCCGCCAGCACCGCTTCCACCGGCTTCACGTAGCCGGTGCACCGGCAGTAGGTCCCGGTCATGGCCTCGCGCACCTGTTCCTCGCTGGGGTCCGGATTCCTGTCGAGCAGGGCCTTGGCGGCCAGGATCATGCCGGGCGTGCAGAATCCACACTGCACCGCCCCGTGATCCAGAAACGCTTCCTGCAGCGGATGCAGCGCGCCATCGCGCCCCAGGCCTTCGATGGTCAGCACCTCGCGCCCTTCGGCCTGCGCGGCGAACATGAGGCAGGAATTGATCGCGCGGCCGTCCACCAGCACCGTGCACGCGCCGCATTCGCCCTTCTCGCAGCCCCGCTTGACGCCGAAGTAGCCCTCCCGGCGCAGCACGTCCAGCAGCAGGTCGCCCGGCGAAATGGACCACTCCCGGGCTGCCGCATTCACCGTGAGGCGGATTGTCAGCTTCTTCATGGCGTCACCCCCGCCTGTTGCGCGCACTCGCCCAGAGCGCGCCCCGTCAGCACCCGCGCCATATCCCGTCGATACGCAGCCGGCGCCCGCACGTCGTCCACGGGGCTCACCTCGCGCGCCACCTGCCCGGCGGCCTCGTCGATTCGCGCCGCCGTCAGCCGCTGCCCCGCCAGGATGGCCTCGCCGCCGCCGAAGCGCAGCGGGACCGGCGCCACCGCCCCCAGCGCGATCCGCGCCGCTTTCACCGTCCCGCGCCCGTCCACTTGCAGCCCCGCCGCCACGCTCACCACCGCAATGTCGCTGAGTGTGCGCCCCAGTTTCAGGAACGCCCAGCCCCAGCGCGCGCCGCGAGGCGGTATGGGCACCACGATCTCCACCAGCAGTTCACGCGCCAGCGCGGTCTGGTGGGGCGCGCGGAAAAACTCCCCCAGTGGCAGCGTCCGCCGCCGCGTCCCGCCCGCCAGCACCACGCTGGCGCCCAGGGCCAGCAGGGGCGCCGCCGCATCCGCCGCCGGCGACGCGTTTGCCAGATTGCCGCCCAGCGTCGCCATGTTTCGCAATTGCACCGAGCCGCAGGCCGCCGCGGCCCGCACCAGAATGCCGCCCGCCAGCCCGCCCAGCGCCGCCGAATCTTCGATCTCGGCCATGGTGGTGGTGGCCCCAATCGAAAACACACCGCCGGCCTTGCGGATGTAGCTCAGCGGCAAGCGGGTTATGTCCACAAGGGAACGGATGGATGGATCGGCCTGGACGGCGATATCCGTCCCGCCGGCTACGATTCGCGCCCGGCTGCCCCCGTTACGGAGCAAACGGATGGCTTCGCGGATGCTGCGAGGCCGATGGTAGGCATCGACTTGATCGAACATCGCTCTCGGGGACCTGTGCCTGGCCCCTCGCCTCCTCTGTTTGACAAGATTGTATCAGGCGCGTTGGTGTTTTTCCATCCAATTGTTGTGTCCCCCCGTGCGGCCTTTGCGCTAAAATCCGGGGATCATGTCAGGCCCGGCCGACGAGAAGAAACCCCAGCCCGAAACCACGCCCGGAGGCTCCGTCATCCGCCGCTACCCGAACGCCACCTGGGCGCCGCCCCGGATCGGTGTCACGGATGAGTCCACCGCCGGATTCGCCGAAGCCCGCGAAGCGGTCTACAAGCGCTTCTTCGGCGAGGCCCTGCACGTGTCCCATGAAGTGTTCCCGCTGATTCCCCACGTGGACGTTTTCCAGTACCGCGACTGCGCCGAAGACGAATCCGGCGTCTACACCCTCGTCACCAGCGGCATGAGCGATCTGGAGATGCAGGTCCCCGCCGGAATTGAGGTCCCTCGCCGCGTCGAGCTGATCTTCTACTGCACCGGGCCGAATCCCCAGTATGTGGAGACCATGCGGTTCCTCGCCCATTTCCCTCACGACCAGAAGACCTGGATCGGCGAGGGCCACACCATCCCGAACGGCAACCCGCCCGCCCCGCTTTGGGACAGCGACGTTTTGGACACGGTCCTTCTCCTTTCGCCGATCGTGAAGCGGGACCGCGCGTTGCCCGGCGAACTGGTCCTGGGCGGCCAGCCAGTGGAGTTCCTCTGGATGGTCCCGCTCACGACACCGGAATGCAATCTGAAGCTCGCCGAGGGCCTGGACGCGATCCTCGACTTATTCGGAGAGCATCGCCACCCCTACGTGTTCAATCCCAAACGCCAGGGCTACGTGTAGCGGCCGATGCTACAATCCCGCAAAGCCGCCGGCCAACCACGCGTACCGATCCCGCTCACGCACAACCACTGGCGTTCCGCCGCTTGTTCGCCACCGCGGAGCCCTTGGGCGGGTCTGCTCCGTGATTCGTAGCAAAGCTGGTCTGCGTACTGCCAGCGAGTGAACCCGGCACAGGCAATTCGTCCAGCTCTAGCAGCCGGCGCGAGGTATGGTACCAATCGATGGCGGGTGACAGGCCGAAGAAGCGGAAGCCAGGCCGGGCGGGAAGCCAGGCAGGTCGTGTCCATATCGCCGAACCCCCTGTCAGCTCCGGCTCTGGTACGCCCCGCGTTGTGGGCGCGGCGCAACAGACCGTTGAGGGGAGTATGCGGGAACTCCGTGACCGGGTGGTTCTCGATCGTTTGCCGCTGGTGAGAACGGTCGCCTTGCGGATACACGAAACCCTGTCGACGCACGTCGACATGGACGACTTGATCCACGCTGGGACCCTCG
>Ga0265323_10000428_pt1 | contig 24090 bp, 18 predicted proteins | sample 41225metaG_FD_193580 | JGI IMG/M metagenome (GOLD analysis project Ga0265323, IMG submission 193580) | Rhizosphere microbial communities from Carex aquatilis grown in University of Washington, Seatle, WA, United States - 4-12-25 metaG | ecosystem: Host-associated > Plants > Roots > Rhizosphere...
GCGCGCCAGGATCGCAAGGACCAGCCGCGTGTGCCCATCACGGCCAAACTTGTGGCGAACCTGCTGGTGGCCGCCGGCGCGAATCGCATTCTCACGATGGACTTGCACGCACAGCAGATTCAGGGCTTTTTCGACATTCCGGTGGATCATCTCTATGCCGCGCCGGTGATGTATGAATACTTGAAGAAAAAAAACCTGACGGACCTGGTCGTCGTCAGTCCGGACGTGGGCGGGTTGAAAATGGCGCATGCGTATTCCCAAGTTCTTGAGGGCGGCCTGGCTATCGTGGCCAAACGGCGTAAAAGTGCGACGGAAGTCGAATCCATGGCGGTCATCGGTGAAATCAAGGGCAAAAACGTGTTGCTGGTGGATGATTTGACGGAAACGGCGGGGACATTGACCCAGGCGGCGGCGTTGCTGAAAAAGAAGGGCGCCAGGAAGATTCTGGCCGTCGTGTCCCATGCCATCTTGAACGACGTGGGGGTCGAAAGATTGCGAAAATCGGTGATTGACGAATTAATTACGACTGATACAGTCCAATGTCCTGCGATTGACGGCGTGAAGATTACCACGTTGTCAGTGGCGGGACTTTTGGGCGAAGCCATCAAGCGAATTCACAATAATTCGTCGGTGAATTCGTTGTTTGAATTCAAAGGCGGGCGCACGAGTTGATGCGCCGCAGTAAAACATAATTTAACGATGAAATCAGTGCCGTTGAAAGCGTATCCCCGGACGCAGTCGCGTCGGAACGGGGCCAGGAATTTGCGCGCCGCCGGGCGCGTGCCCGCCGTCATTTATGGCCGGCAGGCCAAACCGCAAAACCTCGAACTTAGCGCCAAGGAATTCGGCGATCTCATCCACCATTCCGTTTCCGAAAATTTGCTGGTGGATTTGTCCGTCGAAAACGACGCCCGCGCCAAACGCCTCGCGCTGGTGCAGGAAATTCAGCACCATCCGCTGGAAGGCGACGTGTTGCACGTGGATTTTCATGAAGTGACGGAGAACGAAAAAGTGATCGTCCTGGTGCCGCTGGAAACCGTCGGCGAAGCGGCCGGCGTGAAGAACAGCGGCGGCGTGCTCGAACACGTCGTCTTCAAATTGAAAGTGCGCGCCCTGCCCAGGGATTTGCCCGAGCAGATGATTGTGGACGTGAGCCATCTCGAACTCGGCAAGTCAATCCACCTCGGCGACATCAAAGCGCCCGCAGGGGTCGAGATTCTCGGCGACAAGAACATTGCCGTCATCTCCGTCGCCCTGCCGCGCACGGAAGAAGAAGAAGCGGCTGCGGTTGCGGAGGGCGAGGTGGCCGCCGGCGATGTCGAAATGATCAAAGAGAAGAAAGAAGAAGGCGAAGAAGATGCGGCGCCAGCCAAGGGCGAAAAAGGAGCTGTCAAGCCCGGCGAAAAAGGGGCTGCGGCCAAACCCGGCGAAAAAGGCGCTGCCAAGCCCGGCGAGAAGGCGCCGGTCAAGGGTGCTGCCGCCGCGGTTCCGGAGAAGGCCGCCGCCAAGCCCGGCGAGAAGGCGCCGGCGGCGAAAAAGAAATAATTTTGCCGGCGATCCGCGAGGGTCGCCGCGCCCGCGCCGCGCATGGAGAATTTGCGTCTCATCGTGGGTTTGGGCAATCCCGGCGCGGAATACGCGCAGACGCGGCATAACGCCGGTTTCACGCTGGTCGAAAAACTGGCGGCGCGCTGGAACGCAGGCTGGACGAACGAACGCAGGTTCAAGGCCCGGGTCGCGCGGGCTGAACGCAACGGCGTCCGCGTTTTGCTCTGCCAGGCGCAGACGTTCATGAATTTGAGCGGCGAAGCGGTCGGCGCATTGAAGAATTTTTACCAGCTCCAGCCACAGTCGGAGCTGTTGGTGGCGGTGGACGATGCGGATTTGCCGTTGGGCGAGATTCGCCTGCGGGCGGGCGGTGGCAGCGGTGGCCACCACGGACTGGAGTCCATCGAGCAGCATTTGGGCACGAATGATTTTGCGCGGTTGCGGCTCGGCATTGGCCGGGCGCAAGGCGCGCGGGAAATCACGGATCATGTGCTCGGACGGTTTGAGGCGGGCGAGGCCGCGTTGATGGAAAAAGTTTTGGGCCGTGCCGCCGACCAGATGGAATGCTGGTTGGCGGGCGGCATTGAAAAAGCAATGAACCAGTTTAATGGCAGCGTTGAAAAGTCAAATGAGTCAAATGGTTAAATGAGTGGTTGGTTAAAGCGAGTGACTCCAGTGCAAACCATTTAACCCATTTAACTGATTACTTATTTAACATATAACAATGAAACGATACGAAGGTCTGTTCATCCTGAACCTGGCGGGCAGGGAAGAGGGCGTCAAAGACGCGCTCGATAAAATTTCCGCGGAAATCGAAGCGGCGGGCGGCAAAGTCGAAACCGTGCAAAAGATGGATAAAAAGAATTTTGCGCGGGTGGCGGACAAAAAATACATCGCCGGCTTTTACGCAAATGTGATTTTCACCGGCCCGTCGGCCATCATCTCGCAATTGCGCGCCAAATTCGCGCTGAACGAGGATGTGTTCCGCGTGTTGTTCACGCTGTCGCCCGAACCGAAACCCGCGAAATAGACTCTCAACTTTCAACCCTCAACCCTCAACTTCCCATGGCCAACTTCAACAAAGTCATCCTCGTCGGAAATTTGACCCGTGATCCGGAGTTGCGCTACACGCCCAAGGGCACGGCGGTCGCCCGCATCACCCTGGCCGTCAACCGCACCTGGAAAAGCGAGAGCGGCGAAAGCAAGGAAGAGGTCAGCTTTGTGGACGTGGACGTTTGGGGGCGGCAGGCCGAGGTCATTTCGCAATACATGAAAAAAGGCCGGCCGCTGCTCGTCGAAGGCCGCCTCAAACAGGACACGTGGGAAGACAAGAACACCAAGCAAAAACAAAGCAAATTGAAGGTCGTGCTCGAAAGTTTTTCGTTCATTGACTCGAATCGCGGCGACAGCGGCGGCGGCGGTTCTGCCGAGGCTCCGCGTCCGCGTCCGGCGGCAACCTCCCCGGCACCCGCGCCCGAAGGCGGCGAAGCCGACGCTCTCCCGGAAGGAGACGACGTTCCCTTTTGATTTTCCCGGGCGAATTTTCCCGTCCCTTGTCACCCGTCACATGCCACTTTTATGAAGACTGAAGTCATTCTCACGCACAACATCGTCGGTCTCGGCGCCGAATCCGACCAGGTGAAGGTCGCCGCCGGTTACGCGCGCAACTATTTGTTCCCGCAACGCCTGGCCATCCCGCTCACCATGGCCAACAAACGCCAGATCGAGTCCTTGCGCCAGCGCCGCGCCGAACGCGAAGCGCACGAGTTCAACACCATGACCGAACTCGCCAAGGGCGTCGCCAAGCTCATCTGCATCATCAAGGTCAAGGCGGGCGAGGACGGCAAGATGTTCGGTTCGGTCACCGCCGGCACCATCGCCGACGAACTTAAGCACCAATTCGACATCACGCTCGACAAGCGGAAGATCCATCTCGAACACCCGATTCGCGTGCTGGGCGATCACGAGGTTGAGTTGCATCTGCACGCCGAGGTCAAAGGCACCCTGAAAGTCCGCGTCGAAAGCCTGACGCCGGTGATCACGCCGGCCCCGGGAGCCGCGCCGGCGGACGTAAAATCGGAAGAGGGCAAAAAACACCGGACCGAAAAACGCAGTCAAGGCCGACGGGACGCCGAGGGTGAAAAAGCCGAAAAACCCGAAACCGCCGAAGCCAGACCCAAGGCTGAAAAGCATGGCGAGAAACACGGTGAAAAGCACGCCAAGGCCGAAAAATCTGAAGCCGTCGAAGCCAAACCGAAAGGCGAGAAGCACGTAAAGGCTGAAAAAGCCGAAAAGGCGCCCAAGGCGCCCAAGGCCGAAAAGAAGGAAAAGAAAGCCGGGTAAGCCGGCAACGAATCCATTTGTTTTCACCGGGCCGCGGAAATACTCCGCGGCCTTTTTGTTGGGGTGCATCTTGATCGCCGCCGGAACGCCGGATTCATCCGGCAGCGACACGTGCCATCTGTCCGTCTGCCGGATAAATCCGGCGTTCCCCCCGGACGCAACATTATGGTTTAGGGGTGGTGCCCATCTGCGCTTATTGCGAACCACGCGGCCTTCTAATTGCATCATTCAGGCCAGCCAATACTCGCATCATGGATATTAATAGTTCTCGAAAACCTGCTCCGCCGATGTTAGAATATCATTCACTCCTCACGTGAAACAACGTTGTAAATCTCAAGGCTGCCCGATGAGAGCGACATTTGCGATTCATCTCCGAAAATTTTCAAATGGGCTGAGATTATCCATCACCGGCGGGTTCGAAACTTACCCGGACCATTAACGCCGGCAAAACACCAAGGAAATGTATTCCATGTACACCAAGCTCCGAATCGTTGGCTGGCTGGCGCTGTTGGCACTCTCAACCCTCAACCTTCACCTCTCAACTTGTTTGGCACAAGGCACGGCGTTCACCTACCAGGGCCGGCTCCAGAACAACGACAGTCCGGCCAGCGGCACCTATAATCTAACTTTCTCGCTGTTCAGCACGAACACCACCGGTGTCGCCATCGCCGCGCCCGTCACCAACAACGCCGTGGTGGTCACCAACGGCCTGTTCACCGTGACAATTGATTTTGGCCCCGGGGTGTTCACCGGCCAGACCAACTGGCTTCAAATTGGCGTGGAAACAAATGGGATCAATACGTTCACCACACTGAACCCGCGGCAGCAATTGATGCCGGCGCCGTATGCGGTTTATTCCGAGATTGCCGGCAACGCGGCAATGGCGACAAATGTTGCCGGGTTGGGGAATGCATCGGCGATTACCGCGACCATGACGAACACCGCTGGCAGTGTGTTTCAAACGCAAACCGGGAACTCCAACTCCTACAGTGGAACCTTTAACGGGGCCGGCACCATCAGCAATGCGGCCACGGCAGCGGTGGCGAGCAATGCGGCTCCGGGCGGGAACCTTGTCAGCTACGGCATCGTCATAACAACCAACCATGTCATCACCACAAATTTTGGCGTGCTCATCGGTTCGGGTTGCGGGATGTTGGTTTACAACGTGTATTTTTATTGGAACCCAACCATTGGTGGCTATACCAACATTAACGGCTATGGAGTTATTACTAATTCGATTGATGGTTTTTTAGAAGCTGGCGCAGCGCCCTTGAGTCAATATACTTGTGATGGGTGCGCCGGGGGAGATTGGGCTAATGGGGTTAGTTTTATTGACCCTTCTTGGTCGGCACTAAACGGCACTGGCAATCCGCCAACTTTCGTTTACCAGACTTTCACCAATTCAGCCTCCATCACGAACAAAATGGTTAACGCGGACATTGCCTCACGCGCTACAAACATGGTTGTTGGTGTGCTTTTGAAAAAAAGCTGGACAAACATACTTTTCGCTTTTCCCGAAGATTCGGATGCTGCCCGCGGGGCTGCTTTTGATGCAGCATTTAACAATGCGGTTTCGGGCGACACCATCTTTTGCGCGCCCGGAAACTATTACATCGCACGAACGGGAACGAACCTTGGCGGCTATTCGGTGCAATACATTTTGTCCAGCAACCTAACCATCAATTTCAATGGGGCGCGATTTTATCACACAGCGACGGAGCAAGCGTTGTGGATGTTTTATGCAAACAACAATAATAACATCTCCCTCATTGGACCGGGAATAATTGAGGGGGCTGGCGAAAATTCAGGCGGGCGGGAGGTCGGCGTCAATCTGGCAAGCTGTTTCAAGTCGGCCATTGTCCGCTTAACTTTCCGGCATTGGGGCAATACGGGTTTGCAGTTAAACAATGCGTCTATTGACAATGCCGGATGGAAATTCCCAAATGAAGTCATTGACGGCTGTATGGTGGAGTATAACAACATCGGCTGCTATATAGGCTCTTCGCACGAGTATGCGTTCTTTACCGGGTGTACATTCTCCCACAACAAAGAGGCCATACAGGAGTGGGCTGGGAACATCAGGTTCATCGGCTGTGATGTTTTGGTAAACACGAACTATGGACTTGAGCTTCTCAATGCAGCCAATTCCGGTCATGGAGAATGGATCGGCGGAAACATCAATCATAATAAAACCAACGCTGTTTGGATTGCATCCAACCTCGCCAACGGGTGGTCGTTTGTTGGAACTCATATCTATTCAACCGATGTTTATTTGACCGATGGAACCGACAATAACCTTGCGCTTGGCGCGGGAGGGTTGGAGTTCGTTGGCTGTTCGATTGACAGCCCAATCTCGGTGACGCGGACCAATGCGCTTTCATCGCTGGTGAATTTCAAGGATTGTTACATGCCGGGAACCTACACAACGTTGAGTACAAACATCGGCCCGTCGGATCTGGCCTGGATCAAATTCCGTCCGACTTGCACCACGCCAGCCGGACAATTCGGATTGGATGAACCCTGGACCGGCAATGGTTCCGGCCTGACTTTTACCAACGGGAATGGAGCACGGTTTAAGATTGGCGTCAACACGACAACCAATGGGCTAACCTTCATCCCCCAATGACCCGGCTCATCACCATCGCCGTTGCAAAGCTGCTCGCCGACGCGTGGCACAGCGTGCCAAGCCTGTCTTAAAACGTACCGGCGAGCAGACAAGTGCCGCGATCATGCCCAAAGTCACGAGCCTGACCATCAAGCCTGTCATCACGCCACTCTCCAACGGCTGCAACCATGTCGGGTTGCGCGGGGTCACAAGCTCCAATTGCCCCGTCCCGCCGCCGAAGCCGAAAAGGCGCCCAAGGGCACCGAAGGCCGAAAAGAAGGGGAAAGAGACCGAGTAGACTGGCAATAAACAATTCGTTTTCACCAGGCCGCGGAAAATTCCGCGGCCTTTTTGTTGAAGTGCATCTTGATTGCCGCCGGAACGCCGGATTCATCCGGCAGCGACATGTGCCATGCGTGTTTTTTGCGAACGGCACGGCCTTCTAATGGTATCATTCAGGGCAGCCAATACTTGCATCACGGATGTTAATAGTTCTCGAAACCTTGTTCCGCCGATGTTAAAATATCATTCACTTCTTACGTGAAACAACGTTGTAAATCGAAAGGCGGCCCGATAAAGCGACATCTACGATGCACCTCCACGAATTTCCAGACGGGATGAGGTGACCCGTCACCGGCGGCCTTGAAATTTTTCTTAATCCATTACGCCAGCCAAAACACCAAGGAAACGAAATCCATGAAAACCAAACCCCGAATCGTCGGATGGCTAGTGCTGTTGGCACTTTCCATGTTCAACCTGCAACTCTCAACCGCCCACGCCCAGGGCACGGCGTTCACCTACCAGGGGCGGGTGACGGACAATGGCACGAACTTCACCGGCGCCGGCCAGTTCAAGTTCGCCCTGGTCACCAGCACCAATAACAGCCATCAGGCCACGGCCAGCGCCAATTTGAGCGGTTCCTTTGTGACCAGCTACAACCTCATTTTCGGCGGCAGCGCTTATGTGTCCGTTCCGGCGGTTCACGTCACGGGCGGCGGCGGTTCCGGCGCCACGGCCACCGCCAGCATCAGCGGCGGCGTGGTCACGGCCATCAGTCCGGGCAGCGCCGGCTCCGGCTACACCAGCGCGCCCACGGTGACCATTGACCCGCCGCCGGCCAACATTACCTACATCACCTATTGGAGCAACGACGGCACCAGCAGCGCGGGCAGCGAACCGTCAGCGGCTGTGAGCGTGGCCGTGACCAACGGCCTGTTCACCGTGGCCTTGGGCGACACCAGCCAGGCCAACATGGCGGCCATCAACGCGGTGTTGTTTGCGCAGCCGAATCTGCAATTGCGCATCTGGTTCAGCGATGGTGTGAACGGCTTTGCCGCGTTGAGGCCCGTGCAAAACCTGACGCCGACCCCGTATGCCAGCTTTGCGACGGCCGCCAACAGCGCCAGCAATCTCCTCGGAACCTTGCCGGCAACGCAGGTGAGCGGCACGCTGGCCAGCGGCAATCTGCCCTCCAGCCCGACGGTCTCCGGCACCGTCACCGCCGCAAACTTCAGCGGCAACGGCGCGGGCTTGACCAACGTGAATGCCGACCTGCTGGACGGGCAGCACGGCGCTTATTACCTGAACGCGGGCAACCTCAACGCCGGCACGCTGCCGCTGGCGCGTCTGTCGGGCGCGGTGGTGACGAATACGGAAACGGGTGTGACATTATCCGGCGCGTTCAGCGGCAACGGCAGCGGCTTGACGAATCTCAATGCCGCCCGGTTGAGCGGCTCGGTGTCCAACATCAGCAATATTTATCTGCCGGTGACGACCGCCAGCGCGGGGATTGTGTATTCCGGCGCCACTCCGTTCCTTCACGTCTTTGGCGACCAGAATATTTTCGCCGGTGCCTTGGCGGGAAATTTAACGATGAGCGGTTTCGACAACACGGCGGTCGGTTATCAAGCGCTGCGTAACAACACCTCCGGCGACTATAACACGGCAGTGGGTGAAATGGCACTTAACCTCAACACCAACGGCATTGAAAACACCGCCGTTGGCGATTATGCGCTTTACGCCAATCTGGCCGGCATGGACAACACCGCCATCGGCAACGAGGCGCTTGAGAATAATACAAACGGCTTTGAAAACACCGCCGTTGGCGACCATGCGCTTTACGCCAACACGACCGGCAACAACAACACGGCGCTGGGCAATTATGCCGGTGATAACATCACCACCGGCAACAACAACATTGATATTGGCAATGAAGGCCTGGCGGCCGACAGCGGCATCATCCGCATCGGGAATCAGCAGACGCAGACCTTCATTGCGGGCGTCCTCACCGGCAATGGCGGCGGGCTGACCAATGTGACCGCCGCCGCATTGGCCACTCCCCCGGGCATGGCGCTCATTCCGGCGGGTTTGTTCACGATGGGGAACTCCATCGGGGATAGCGACATCACGAATGCAAACCCCACGAACATCACGGTGTCGGCGTTTTACATGGACATCAATCTGGTAAGCTATGCGCAATGGCAGTCGGTGTATTTCTGGGCGACGAGCCACGGCTACGGATTTGCCAACGCCGGTGACGGGAAAGCGGCGAATCATCCGGTGCAGACCGTGGATTGGTATGACAGTGTCAAGTGGAGCAATGCGCGGTCGCAGCAGGCGGGACTGACGCCGGTGTATTACACGGATGCGGGCTTCACGCAAATTTATACAACTGGGGAGGTGTCGCCTTATATGAATATGTCGGCGAATGGGTATCGGTTGCCGACGGAGGCGGAGAGGGAAAAGGTGGCGCGGGGCGGGTTGAGCGGGCAGCGGTTTCCGTGGGGTAATGTCATCACGGAAAATCTGGCCAACTACTATGGGGTGACCAACAGCTACAGCTACGATTTGGGGCCGAATGGATTTAACACCGCCTTCACGAACGGAGTGATGCCTTACACGAGTCCGGTGGGTTATTTTGCCCCCAATGGGTATGGGCTATACGACATGGCGGGGAATGTAGGAGAGTGGTGTTGGGACTGGTATGGGACGCCGTATGGCCAGCCAACCAACACAAATCCAACCGGACCGGCCACAGGGAGCTTCCGTGTGCTGCGCGGCGGCGTTTGGGGCAAATACGCCAACATCTTGCGGTGCGCCTATCGCGACTACTACTACCCAGATATTGGCGACTACGTCATTGGGTTTCGTTGTGTGAGGGGGCATTAGTTTTTTGTCTTTTATGTTTTAACCCTTTTGAACTGGAGAGCATAAACCATAGCCGAAGAAGGTCGGCAAAAAGAAATGAGGCCATGATGAAAACACAAGGATGGATAATTGAGGATGGCGGATGGAACAGGCGAAGCGTCATGGAGTGCGGCGGCCCTCCGCCGCTTTCGGGGGCGATACGCATCAATCGGTGGTTTCAAAGCGCCAGAGGGCTGGCGCAGTCCAAAACCTGGCGGCATTTCGTCGTGCTGACTTTGCTGGCACTCTCAACTCTCATCCTTCAACCCTCAACCGCCCGGGCGCAGCAGTATTCCATAGACTGGTATAAGATCGCCGGGGGCGGCGGCACCAGCACCGGCGGCACCTATCAAGTCAGCGGTACCATCGGCCAGCACGATGCCGGCGGACCGATGACCGGTGGGAATTACTCGTTGACCGGCGGATTCTGGGCGCTGATTTCCGTGGTGCAGACGCCGGGATTGCCCAACCTGACCATCACTCACACCGGCAACAGCGTCATCGTTTCCTGGCCGAACACGGGCAGCTACACGTTGCAGCAGAATTCCAATCTGGCCAATACGCCGGGCTGGACAACCAGCGGCTATACCATCACGACCAACAATGGCACGAACAGCATCACCATCAGCCCGCCGACGGGGAACCTGTTCTTCCGTTTGTCAAAATAGAGCTGGCCAATCATGAAGCGGCGTCGCGCCTGCGGCCCTTTGGTTGTGGCGAAATGCTTTGACCTTGGCGCGCGGCTTTGTTTTGCTCGGGCCAATTGGGATGAATTCACCTGCACCAGCCGTTCCTGCCCGAATAAAATATCCCCCCGGATTCCGCCCGCGGCGCGGTCTGAACTGGTTCATTCTCGGCCTCATGTATGCCTCATATTACATGTGCCGCTACAATTTCCGGTTCGCCACGCCGGGCATGGTCGAAGAGTTCCACTTCAACAAACTGCAAGTTACCAGCATCCTTAGCGCCTGGTCGGTTGCCTATGGCTTCGGCCAGTTGCTCAATGGTCTGTTGACCGACCGCATTGGCGGTCGCGCGGCCATGCTCCTGGGCGCGGCGGGGACGATTGCGCTCAATTTCATCTATGGTTTTGCTTCATTTACCGGGACCTTTTCGACCTTTGCGCTCATCTGGCTGTTGAACGGTTATTTTCAATCATTCGGCGCGCCGGGCATGATCAAAATCAACGCCGCGTGGTTCAACCGCACCGAACGCGGGACGTTCGCCGGCATTTTCGGCTTCATGATTCAATCCGGCCAGTTTGCCATCAACAACCTGGCGCCGTACCTTCTGGCCGGGTTCGCCATCGGCACGTGGATGATCGGCCAGGACGAGTGGCGCTGGCTGTTTCGCATCCCGCCCTTGATCACCGGGGCCATGGCGGTGCTCGTGGTGTTGATTCCCCGCGAAACGCCCGAGCAGGCGGGTTATCCCGGGCTAATCCATGACGAATTGAGTGCGGGCGACACCAGTGTGCGGGTGAGCCTCCGTGAATCTTTTGTCACCATTTTTACGCATCCGCTGGTTTGGTATTACGCGGCGGCGTATGCCTGCACCGGCGCCGTGCGCAACAGTTCCGACCAGCTCGCCGTGCTTTATTTCGTGGAACAACTCAAGCTCGACATTGCCAAAAGCGCCGCCGCTCACTGGACCATGAACCTGATGCCGCTCGTGGCGGTCTTCGGCTCGCTGGCTTCGGGAATCATTTCGGACAAATTGTTCAAGGGCCACCGCTCGCCGGTGGCGATGGGACTTTATTTCAGCCAGTCGGTCGTCATCATCATTGCGGCGGTGATTATTTATTCGGGCTTTGTCGGGCCGACGCCGATGGGGGTTTTTCTGGGCTGCTTTTTCCTCGTGCTGATTTCGCTTACGGTCAATTCCACGCACTCATTGCTCGGCACGGCGGCGGCGATGGACATCGGCGGGCGCAAAATGGCCGGCTTCGCTTCGGGCGTGATTGATTCCTTCCAGTATTTTGGCGCGGCCATCGCCCTGCCGGCCACCGGCTGGTTGATTGACAAATTCGGCTGGGGCGTCTGGTATCCCACGATGGCCGGCTTCGGCGTCATCGGCGGCTGTGCCATGGTGCTGGTGATGTTCAAACAACGGCGGCTGGCCGCGCAACCGGCCGAAACCTGAAGGAAACCGGCGGGAACCGGCGGGAACCGGCCAAAATTGTCCGGGCAAAGCCAAAATATTTCCGCCGGCAATTTTGTCACAACAAATTCTTTGACCGGCGCGCCCTGCTCTGTTTTGCTTCACGGGTCTGGATTTAACGTGAATCCGAAAGCGGCACAGCCCTGAGTTTTTTTCAGGAAATTTTCATGTACCTTGGCACCATTGTTTTTTGTCTGGTGGCGATTATTGCGCTCTATTTTTACAATAATCCGATGGGCCACAACCGCTGGTTCATGTTGCGCCGCTTCATCAACTGGTTCCCGCTCGGCATGACCTACGCGTTCCTTTACATGGGACGCTACAACCTCAACGTCTCCAAAAACGCGCTCGGCGATTTGATGTCCAAGGAGGACCTCGGTCTGATTTTCGCCGCCGGCACGGTCACCTATGCGCTGTCATTCCTGGTCAATGGCCCGCTCGTGGACAAAATCGGCGGCAAACGCGGCATCATTATAGCCGCGCTCGGCGCGTCGATGGCGAACGTTCTGCTCGGGGTCCTGACCTGGCTGCTCGTGATGGGAAAGTTGAAAGTCAACATGGTCGTCGCCTTCTCGTTTCTTTATTCGGTGAACATGTATTTCCAGAGCTATGGCGCGGTTTCCATCATCAAGGTCAAGGCGTACTGGTTCCACGTGCGCGAACGCGGCGTGTTCGGCGCAATTTTTGGAACGCTCATTTCCATCGGCGTCTATTTCGCGTTCGACTGGGGGCAGGCGATTGTCAATATGACCAAAGCCAACGCCACCGGCGGCTGGCTGCACGATTTGCTGAAGACTATTTTCGCTTCCACCACCAAACCCGTGGACGCGACGTGGGCGGTGTTTTTTATTCCGTCGGCAATTTTGATTGTCTGGGTGCTGATTGACTGGTGGCTCATCAAGGACACGCCGGAGGAGGCGGATTTTCCGTACTTCGACACGCACGACGCGTCGTCCGGCCAGATGCACATCGAGCTGACGACGCTCGACCTGCTCAAAAAAGTTTTTGCCAGTCCGTTGATGCTGCTGATTGCGGCCATCGGCTTGACTTCGGGCATTTTCCGCAATGGCATCACGCAATGGTATTTCGTTTTTGCCGCCGAGGTGAAACAGCCGGGCGCGGAATTTTTCCTGCAACATTGGGGCCTGCTGCTGTGCATCTTCGGCATCATCGGCAGTTTTGCCGGCGGCATGGCTTCCGATTGGTGGTTCCAATCGCGGCGCGGTCCGCCGACAGCGTTCCTGTGCGGATTCATCCTGATAATGGCGATGGTAATGGCCGTGTTTTTGTTTTCCTCCCCGCTCATTCTTGGCTGCGCGGCGGTGCTCATCGTGATGTGCGCGGTGGGCACTACGTCGCTCATGGCCGGCACGGCGGCGACGGATTTCGGCGGGCGCAAGGCGGCGGCGACGTGCTCCGGCATTGTGGACGGCTGCACGTATCTCGGCAGCGGCATTCAGTCGTTCAGCCTCGGTTACCTGACGACATGGAACTGGCATTACTGGCCGTATTTTCTGATGCCGTTCGCTTTGATCGGGACGTTGATTGCCGTAAAAATCTGGCATGACCTGCCCGCCGCCACCCGCCAATACCTCGCCGAAGTGGAGCAAAAAAAGTGATGAAATTACCCCCAAAAGAGGCTTTTTAGCGGAATGAGCCTGCTGTTCCTTTTCTCCAGGCGCGCTGTTAAACCGCTCGATGGATTGGTTCAAAATTCCCGGCAAAATCCGGCTGGGCGTTGACGGGGATTATTCTCGTGCAAGTCGGAATCATGCACACCGTTGCAAAACCAGTTTGTGCTCCAGCATGGATTCTTCCCGCATCTGCCAGAGCCATCCGCAGGACGGCGCGGATGAATCCAGCCGCAGCAGGAACTAAATCCGCCTTAAGCAAATCATCAGCGGCACTGAAATCGTTTCGCCCCCATTGACTTTTTCCCCTGTGGATTTGGTATTTTACGATTTTTGGGAAAATTCGTCCGCCTTGTTTTCCAAGCAAGACAACGGAACGGAAACAAAAACCATTTGGAAAGGAAACAAACTATGACCCGCAAAAAACGTAATTCTCTCACCCTGTCCAACCTCGCGTTGTCCGCGCTGCTGCTCGGGCTGTTCAGGCCGGGTTTCGCCGGCGCGACGGACTTTGTCAGCCTGCACGCTGGCTCTTGGTTCGATGCGGCCAGCACTTGGGGGCAATCCTCCAATCCGGGCAACGGCGACAACGTCGAGATTTCCGCCGCCGTGGATTATGTGGTTTTTGACCCGTCCACCAGCTGGCTGTCGGTGACGATCTCGAACTTGTATTTGTATAATGGCACGCTGTGGGTGGACAGTAGTCCCTCGACCCTGACGATGGCGGGAACGAACAGCCTGTTCTCGGGAAATTGTTTTCTCAACGGCGTCGGTGGCGTCCTGCACAATCAGGGGACGGTTTTCCAAAGCAGCGACGGGCCGCTGAACATTGGAAATCAAACGACCTTTGAAAATGAGATAGCAGGCACCTACAACTTGGAAGGGGACAGCGGCGTAACCGGTTCGGGATACTCTTACTTCAACAACTATGGCCGGTTGCGCAAGATCGGGGGCAATGGAATCTCGCTCTTCAACAGTCATGTTTACTTTAACAATCTGAATGGCGTCATCGAGGTGGACAGCGGCACGTTGAGTCTGGCCACCGCTGGCATAAGCTCCAGCGGCACCTTCATCGTGGCGTCCGGTGCGTTGCTGGACCTGACGGGCGGTAATGATCCGTATTGGTCCGGGTTGGTCAACGGCAGCGGTGCGGGCACCGTGTCGTTGAGTAGCGGCACGCTCCACGCCAGTCCGAGTCTGACGCTCAATCTGCCGGACGGATTGTTTCAGTGGACGGGCGGCACACTGTCCGGCACCACCATCAACGCCAATGTGATCACGGTCGCCGGCTCCGGTTCTGTCAATATGAACGGCGTGTTTTACAACAACGGTCTGTTGCATCAAACGAATACCGCGACGCTGAACCTGGTAAATAACACGACCTTCGAGAATCAAGCGGGCGGCATCTACAATTTGGAGGGAGACGGCGGCGTTGCCGGTTCCGGTTACTTTAATAACTCCGGCCTGTTGCGCAAGAGCGGAGGCAATGGAACCTCGATCTTCAACAGCAGTTTTGGCTTCGACAACCTGAATGGCACCATCGAAGTGGACAGCGGCACGTTGAATCTGGCCGGCAGTGGGGTCAGTTCCAATGGCACGTTCATCGTCGCGTCCGGCGCGGTGCTGGATCTGACGAGCGTGAATGATCCGTATTGGGCCGGGTTGGTCGCCGGCAGCGGCGCGGGCACTGTGTCGTTGCGCAGCGGCACGCTCCACACCAGTCCCAGTCTGACGCTCAATCTGCCGGACGGATTGTTCCAGTGGACGGGCGGCACTTTGTCGGGCGCCACCATCAACTCCAATGTGATCACGGTCGCCGGCTCCGGCTCCGTTTATGTGAACAACGTGTTTTACAACCGGGGTCTCATTCGCCACACCAATACCGCGACGCTGAACGTCGTAAATACCACGACCTTCGAGAATCAAGCGGGCGGCATCTACAATTTGGAGGGAGACGGCGGCGTTGCCGGTTCTGGTTATTTCAACAACTCCGGCCTGTTGCGCAAGAGCGGAGGCAATGGAACCTCCATCTTCAATGGTATTTCCTTCAACAACCAGAATGGAAGCATTGAAGTGGACAGCGGACAGCTTTCTTTGAATGGACAGGGTTATGCCCAAGGCAGTGGCAGTTTGATCGTCACGCTGGGCGGCACCAATGTGGGCCAGTTCGGGCAGCTTGTTTGCGGCAGCGCCACGCTGGATGGTCCGCTTCAGGTGAAGCTCGCCGGCGGATTTGTTCCCACACCGGGCGACCAGTTTCAAATCATTTCGTGCTCCGGCCTTGCCGGCGCGTTTTCTTCCACCAACTTGCCGGCGGGTATTTCTATGAGCTACAGCAACAACGGCGTCTATCTCATCATGATGAAGCCGGCCCCCGCGCAACTCCTTAATCCCGTCGTCACCGATGGCAACTTCACTTTCGCTTTCGACACCGTGAACAGCCAGAGTTACACCATCCAGCACAACGACGATCTGGCGACCACCAACTGGATTTCCGACACCAACTTCACCGGCAACGGTTCGCTGATGCAGGTGCTCACGCCGATCACCAATGTCCCCATGCGTTTCTACCGGGTGCGGGAGCCGTGAGCAAAAAAATGCTGAAATTGGCTAAACCCGGGCTTGACCGGGCCGGGAATTCAGCTAAATTAAAAGCGCGATGTTGAAAAACGCTTTACAAGCCGTCACACTGGTCGTCGTTGTAGAAAACGACGCCGTTGGCGCTTGTCGTTGTTAAGTTAAGTTTCGACAATAACCCACGGCTGCAAAACGGTCGTGGGTTTTTTGTTTTACCTGCGATCGTCAGCCACAACCGAAAGAGCACATGAGCAAGATAATTGAAACAGCTGCAACCAGGAAGAAATCCGCCTCCGCCACGCGCACCGGGCTCGGCCCCACCATGTCCGGGTGCGACATCCTCGTCGAAGCCCTCGAACGCGAAGGCGTGGAGGTCATTTTTGCCTATCCGGGCGGCGCAAGCATGGAAATCCACCAGTCGCTGACCCGATCCAAAATCCGCACCATTCTGCCGCGGCACGAGCAGGGCGGCAGTTTTGCGGCGGAAGGTTACGCCCGCGCGACCGGCAAGGCCGGCGTGTGCATGAGCACCAGCGGTCCCGGCGCCACCAACCTCGTCACCGCCATTGCCGACGCCTACCTGGATTCCTGTCCGCTCATCGCCATCACCGGCCAGGTCAACCAGAACATGATTGGCCGCGGCGCGTTTCAGGAAACCGACATCATCGGCGTGACGCTGCCCATCGTGAAGCATTCCTATCTCATCACGGATGTGAACGACATTCCGCGCATCGTGAAGGAGGCGTTTTACCTCGCGCAATCCGGACGGCCCGGCCCGGTGGTGATTGACGTGCCGAAAAACATCCAGCAGGCCAAAACCCAGCCGGTGTGGCCGACACTCGAACAAATCAAAAAAGGTCTGCGCGGCTACAATCAACCCGACCTGTGCGCCGACGACCTCGCGTTGAACGAAATCATGGGCCTGATTGAAAAGGCCGAGCGCCCGGTGATTTATTGCGGCGGCGGCATCATCAGCAGCGGCGCGGCGGCGGAATTGAAAAAGTTTGCCGAGGCGGCGCAAATTCCCGTGACCACGACGATCATGGGCATTGGTGGTTTTCCGGAAACGCATCCGCTCTCGCTTCGCTGGCTGGGCATGCACGGTGCGGCGTTCGCGAACTGGGCGGTCAACGGCGAATACCAGTTGCGCAAGACGTTCAACGAACCGATGGTGAAAATCAAGGACGGCGCGGATTTGCTGCTCGCGTTTGGCGTGCGATTTGACGACCGCGTCACCGGCAAGTTCGAGGAATTTTGCCGGCACGGCACGATTGTTCACCTGGATATTGACGCTTCCGAGCTGAACAAGAACCGTCGCGCCAATCTCGCCGTGGTGGGCGACATCAAGGACGCACTCACCCGGCTCAATGCGATGCTGGCCAGGCGTCCGCTCAACAAAAAGCACACCGCGTGGCTCGAACAAATCGCGGAATGGAAGCAAAAGGGGCCTTTTGCCTACACCATCACGCAGGAAATCGCCGGCAGCGACCACATGAAAGACCATCTCAAAGGCCATGAAGACCAGATCGTCCTGCAACAGATGGTGGTCGAGGCGCTTTACGAACTGACCCGGGGCGAAGCCATGATCACCACCGGCGTGGGCCAGCATCAAATGTGGGCCGGCCAGTGGTATAAATATTCGCACCCGCGCCAGTTCATCACCAGCGGCGGGCTGGGCTCGATGGGCTTCGGCTACCCGGCGGCGCTCGGCATCAAGATTGCGCATCCGGACCGGGAAGTGATTGACATAGACGGCGACGGTTCGTTCCTGATGAACATCCAGGAACTGGCGACCGCGCACGTCGAGAAAATCAACGCCAAGGCCATCATCCTGAACAACCAGCACCTCGGCATGGTGGTGCAATGGGAGGACAAGTTCTACGCCGGCAACCGCGGCCACACTTATCTGGGCGATCCTGACAAACGCGAGCAGATCTATCCCGATTACGTGCGCGTCTGCAACAGCTTCAACGTGAAATGCGAGCGCGTGATGTTCAAGAAGGACCTGCGCCCCGCCATCCAGCGGATGCTCGACGCCAAGGAGCCGTATGTGCTCGACGTGATCGTGCCCTATACCGAACACGTGCTGCCGTTCGTTCCGGCGAACCGCACGGTGGCCGACATGATCTGGAAGGCGTGATGGCGGGCAGGGAACGCGCGTTATCACCTAAAGCCAAAGTTCCAGCAAAGGTAAATCGAGCCATAAAAATCGGTCGCCACGATTTTTGTTCCGTCTGCCGACATGGTTACATCGTACCAATAGGCATCGGGCACATGGGCCTTGTACCAGGTGGCGCCTGAGTTGTCCGAAAAGTAGATCGGGCCCCAGGACATCCAGCCGCCCGCAGCGGCCACCAATCTTTTTCCGTCGGCCGAGGAAGCAACAGCGTACCAACTGTTGCTGGGGGCGCTGGTTATTTGCCAGGTGACGCCCGCGTTCGGAGAGATATAAATGCCGCCGCCAGACGCATCCACCGCCACCAATTTGCGCCCATCCGCCGAACAGGCGACGGAGGACCAACCGGCGATGGGGGCACTGGTTTCATTCCAGGACGCTCCCGCATCGGTCGAAGTATAGATGGGGCCATCCAATATCGCCGCCACCAATTTTTCCCCGTTTGCCGATGAAGCGCCGGCACGCCATCGGGAGAAGGAGGTCTCATCATTGGGCGTCCAGGTTCTGCCTGAATCCCAGGAGCAGGCAATGCCATAGTAATTTCCCGGCTGAGCAATGGTGCCGAAGAAGGAATACCCTGTGTATTTGGCTCCGTCAGCCGAGGTGGTGGCGGAAACCCAGGCTCCGTCAGGCGCATCGGTTTTCGTCCAGGTGGCGCCCGAATTTCTGGAAACATAAATACCTTCATCATACGCCACTGCCACCAAACGAGTCCCATCGGATGAAGAGGCCACGTCCTGCCAGTTGTTTTGCGGTGCCTTGGTTTTCATCCAGGTAAAACCTAAATCCCGTGAGATGTAAATACCGCCGGCATAAGCCGCGGCAACCAGCCTGGTTCCGTTTGCGGATGAGGCCACGCCCGTCCATTGCTCATCAGGCACCCGGGCCTTTATCCAGATGTCGGCAAAGCCGGGACTGACCGTGATGAAAAGGCCGCTCCAGACGGCCGCCAGCAACAACAGAAATGATTTTTTCATAAGGGTATTAGCAATCAGCCAGCTGATTCAAAAAGACAAGAATAAAAGCGCGGATTTTTTACCTGGGGTTCTCACAAATCCATTTTGGCCTGTGTCTGGGCAATGATTTTCATCGCTTCGACGGTGAGCGCGGTGATTTTAGACCACGCCTTTTCCACCACCAGCTTGCGCCCCGCCATCCAGCGGATGCTCGACGCCAGGGACCGTATGTGCTCGACGTAATTGTGCCCTACACCGAACACGTGCTGCCGTTCGTTCCGGCGAACCGCGCGGTGGCCGACATGATTTGGAAGGCGTAATCTCTGTGGCTGAAAACATTTAAAAGGCCGGGCGAAAGTTTTTTCGCCCGGCCTTTTTTATTTCGCGCGGCGGCGCGAAGAAAAAGCGAAGGCATCAAAATCCACACCTTTCTGACGAACATTGTTAATTTTTGTGGGCGCCATTAGGCTGGCCCGGATTGCACCAAAGTTGATTTGGCAATGCACCGGCGGAAATGTACGTCCAGCCGGTGCCGTGAGCATAATGCATGTCATAGGTTGCACCCTCTGCCTGTTCATAAAAGTCCATGAGATTGAATCTTCTGGAGGAACCGTCAAAAAAGGCGACCGTTCCGCCTTTCCCGTGACGCTGTGAAACACCCTCATCCGGAAAATTGGCCATATCATTCCATTGGTTGGTCAATGTTTCATCATTTTCCCACATGAGGATGCAATCGGTTCGTCTGAAGTCGCTTAGTTTATATGGGACCAGCACGTTATTGTTATTGATCGTATGACCTCCATAGCCCTCCACCGCCCCATTCCAAACATAGCTCGTAAGGAACTGCGAGCGCTTATAGACAAGATTATTGGGCACATCGGCCGGGCATAATAATACTGCCGGGTTTGGCAGATAAGGATAAAGCAGGGCTGATTGCCCGGGTGGAGGAGTTCCATTTCCTCTATACTCATTTACCTCAACTTGGTAAATCAAGTCGTATTGTGCCGCACTATTGGCAGGTCCGTGGATAAACGGGATTCCATTGGCCCAGGACACGAAGGTCAGTGCCGTCTGAGTCGGGAGAGTCCAACTCGATCTGGGCAAATAATCGTTGTTATCAGTGCAATACATGTGGGTGGCCATCAGGATTTGCTTGTTGTTGTTCAAATCAGTCACCATTTGTGCGCGGTTTTTTGCGCCGGACAGTGCTGGCAGCAACAGGGCCGCGAGAATGGCAATGATGGCTATAACCACCAGCAGTTCAATCAGGGTAAATCCCACAGACATCTTTTTACGACGGCTTCTCAAAATCTTAATACGTAATTAGTTCCAACAAGGGTTGCATCATTAAATCAGTCTTGCCCAATTCGCTCTGACCGTCAACAGGTTTGCAAGAAATTTCCATCGGTGCCTTGTCTGATGGTTAAACAGTTACAGTCTTTTTGGCCGGGTTTTCTCATTGCTGGTGCGCCCCGTACGCCCGTTGCAATGCGGAATTCGGATTGCGGATTGTATAGTGCGCGGACATGTCAGCGCTTTCAAAGTGCTTGCGCTTGCTGGGCGTCACGGAAAGCGGTGCTGAAGCCACCGCAGACGCTGACACGACCACCTGACTTCTCCGTCCCGCGCAAAGCGCCTGGACTGCGGCGAGTTCACCGCCGCTTTTTCCCTTCTCCGCCTTCGCGCCCGTCGCGGGACAAAATTCCCAATGCCACAGCCCTTTCGTCCAATCCAAATTCATTCACCAATTTCCGCAAAGCGGCGCGAGGCTTGCCACCCGCTTGGTTTTTTGCAAGGCTGACAACATGTTCGAAAACACCATCCGCCGGATGCCGCGGCCGCAGGATGTCGCGACGATGACCACCCAACAACTTCGGGAGTCTTTCCATGCTCCCGGCCTTTTCGCGCCGGGCGAACTGCGCGGCGTGTTCACCGACCTCGACCGGCTGGTGGTCGGCGGCGTGATGCCGGTCAAACCGGTGGAATTGCCGAATCACAAGGAAACCGGGCGGGCGTTTTTCCTCGAACGCCGCGAGTTCGGCGCCATCAACATCGGCGGTGCCGGCGCGGTGAATGCAGACGGCAAGACACTTGTGCTCGACCGGCTGGATTGCGTTTATCTGCCCATGGGCACCAGGTCGGTCACGTTCGAGAGCCGGGACGCGAAGAATCCGGCGAAGTTTTATTTTCTGAGTTGTCCGGCGCACGCGGCTCATCCCGCCGCGACGATGAAACCGAAGGACGCGTCGCCCGTGCCGCTGGGTTCGCAGGCGAATGCAAACAAACGGACCATTTACAAATACATCCACCAGGGCGGCATCCAGAGCTGCCAGCTCGTGATGGGGTTCACCGCGCTGGAGGAAGGGAGCGTGTGGAACTCGTTCCCGCCGCACACGCACTGGCGGCGCACGGAGATTTACATGTACTTCGACCTTGGCGAAAACGTGCTGACACATTTTCTGGGCGAGCCGCAACAAACGCGGCACCTGTTTTTGCACAACGAGGAGGTCGCGCTGTCGCCGAACTGGTCCATCCATTGCGGTTGTGGCACGGGCAATTATCGATTCATCTGGGGCATGGCCGGCGAAAACCAGACCTTCGATGACATGGACGGGGTGAAGCCGGCGGATTTGCGATAAAGATTTTCAACCCGGCAGGGCTGTGTTGCTGCACAGCCCAAATACAAGGACGCGCAGCAGCGCATCCCTGCCGGAAAAGAAAAACAGACACGAAACTTATGGAAACGAAACGTTTTAGCAATAAAGTCGCCATTGTCACCGGGGCCAGCCGAGGCATTGGCCAGGCCATCGCCCTTGCATTTGCCCGCGAAGGCGCCCACGCCGTCAGCGTGGACATCGGCGACCAGTCCGAAACTGGTGCGAAAGCCAGGGAGCTTGGCGCGAAGTTCAACGCGTACAACGAGGATTTCGGCAAGCTCACCCAGAAAGGCGCAGCCGACCTGGTCGCCAAAATCGTCAAGGACGCCGGGCGCGTGGACATTCTCGTGAACAACGCCGGCATCATCCGCCGCGCGCCGGTGGTCGACCATCCGGAGGCGGATTGGAACGCCGCCATTCAAATCAACCTGACCGCGCCGTTTTTCCTGAGCCAGGCGGTGGCCAAATGGTGGCTGACCGGCGGACGGGAAAAATCCCCGGCGGACGCGCGCCTCAAAGTGATCAACATCGCCTCCATGCTGTCGTTTCAGGGCGGCATCCTGGTGCCGGGTTACACCGCCAGCAAAAGCGGCATCGCGGGCATCACCAAGGCGTTCGCCAACGAACTGGCGAAGGAACGCGCGAATTTCAACGCCGTGGCGCCCGGTTACATCGCCACGGAAAACACCCGTCCAATCCGGGAGGACGCCAAGCGCAACCAGTCCATCCTCGACCGCATTCCCGAGGCGCGCTGGGGTTCGCCCGAAGACATCGCGGGGGCGATCCTGTTTCTCGCCTCGAAAGACGCGGATTATCTGAACGGCACCATCATGAATGTGGACGGCGGCTGGCTGGCGCGGTAAAGAAATCATGAAAACCATATTTGTCCGCATCGGCCTTTTGTCCGGCCTGACCTGGTCCGTTGCCGTTCTCGTTTCCTGTGCCACCCATACGGCTTCACCCCGCGCATTTTCCGGCGCCACGCCATTGCAATGGTCGGTGCGAATGGCGGACTCGGAAATCGCCCGGCGCGGTGACAATCTGGTGTGGAAGCAGGGCGGCAGGGCCAAATGGGATTACTCCGCGGGCCTGTTCACGCTGTCACTGCTCAAGCTCGATGAGCAGGTGCATAATCCGGACTACGTCAAGTTCGCCGAAAACACCATCGGTTCGTTTATCACGCCGGAAGGCAACATCCAAAGCTACAAAGTTGCGGAATATCAACTTGATGCCATCAATTCCGGCAAAACGGTGCTGGCCCTCTGGCAGATCACTCATGATGAGCGTTATCATAAGGCCGCTGCGTTGCTCCGCCGGCAACTGGACACCCAGCCGCGCACGGCTGACGGCGGGTTCTGGCACAAACAGCGGTATCCGCACCAGATGTGGCTGGACGGCCTTTACATGAGCGGGCCGTTTTATGCCGAGTCCACGAAGCTGTTCGACGGGCCGGTTTCCGACTATGACGACGTGGCGAAGCAAATCCGGCTGGTGGCGGCGCACACGTATAATCCGGCGACGGGTTTGTTTTATCATGCCTGGGATGAAAGCAAGGAGCAGCCCTGGGCGAACAAGGCCACGGGCACCTCGTCCAACTTCTGGGGCCGGGCCATCGGCTGGTATGCCATGGCGCTGATGGACGTGCTGGATTATTTCCCGACGAACCACCCGGCGCGGCCGGAAATTATCGCCACGTTCCAGAAATTATGCGGCGGGGTGGTGAAATACCAAGACCCGAAAACGGGGCTGTGGTATCAGGTGCTGGACCAGGGCGATCGCAAGGGCAATTATCTGGAAGCGACGGTTTCGAGCATGTTCGTTTACGCCATGGCCAAGGGCGTGAATCACGGTTACCTGTCGCGGAAGAATTATGAGCCGGTGATTGAAAAAGGCTACCGGGGCATCATCGAAAATCTGGTCAAAAACGACGGCAACGGAAAATGGTCGTTGACGCAATGCTGCCAGGTGGCCGGGTTGGGCGGGGCGCCCAGCAACGGCCACGCGCGCGACGGGAGTTTCGATTATTACGTGAGCGAACCGATCGTGAGCAACGATCTCAAGGGCGTCGGGCCGTTCATCCTGGCAGGAATCGAGGTGCAACAGTTGTTGAACCGGCCGATGGCTGGCTGTGACAAGGCATGCTGCATGGCCGCCGGCAAAAAACTAAAATCGGTTGCTGTCAAAATCACCAATCCTGCCGGTTTCCCCCGTACCGACGAAACCGTGGAAATCAATTTGCAGACCGTTGATG
>Ga0265323_10000431_pt1 | contig 24022 bp, 23 predicted proteins | sample 41225metaG_FD_193580 | JGI IMG/M metagenome (GOLD analysis project Ga0265323, IMG submission 193580) | Rhizosphere microbial communities from Carex aquatilis grown in University of Washington, Seatle, WA, United States - 4-12-25 metaG | ecosystem: Host-associated > Plants > Roots > Rhizosphere...
GCAGGCCGCCCCGCCAGCCCTCGAACAGGAGCGGACCGGAACCGGCCACGCGGTCGAGTCGCTGCTTCGGTACATGTCCGCTCCGCGCCGGGTGGGCTGGATCGGCCAGATCGTAGACGTTCCAGACATCCAACAGGGGCTCGCCTTCCAGCAGCCAGCGCCCGTCGCTGGCGAGGCCGCGCACCGAGGCAGACATCGAAGGGACCGGCGGGTTGTACGCCGTCCGGCTGGTGACGGCGGGCCGGCCGGGATCGCGGATATCGACGGCGGTCAGCGCCTGGGGCGAGGTCACGTAGAGGAATTGGCCCTGCAGCCGCATGTGCGTGGCGCCCCCGGGAAAGACCGCCCCGTGCGGGTCACTCCGCTGGGAGCGAATGTCCTCAACCGCCACCGCGCCGGTCAGGCGCCCCGAGGCGCCCGGCGACAAATCGTACGCTTCGACACGGAACTGGTCCTGGCGAACCGCATCGACATAGAGATAGTGGCCGGCAACAGCCGTGGACACCGCGAACCAGGACCTGTCATTGGCACCCAGGGCGATGGGCTCGCCGAATTGCACGGCTCCCGACGGGGCCGGGCTGGCGATGACCACCTGAACCTCGTCGGCCGGCAGCGCCTTCTTCCTGCCCAGAATGTAAGCCCGTGAGCCGTTGACCTCCAGATTCAGCGTGGTCCATAGCGGCATCCGGGTGTCGGCGGCAATGCGGGGATGGGCGGGATCGGTGAAGTCCAGGAACTGGAGCCTGTCCTCCGCCGCCAGCGCGACCACCCCTCCCCCGGCTCCCATGGACGGGCGGTCATAGGGGAAGTCCGCCGCCAGTTCCATCCAGCCCGCGGGCCGGATCGCGGGAAGCCGGCTCGCGGCGGCCTTGAGGGAAACCTCCGCCAGGCAGGCCAGTGCGACTGCGCCCAGAATCAGCGCGCGATTGCCCATCGTCCATCCGGGCGAGCGCCGGAACAACAGAGACGCCGCCAGTGCCATCAGCAGCGCACAAACGCACAGCGTCAAGCCGGTCAAAAGGAGCTGCGCCGGATCGTGCGCCAGGCGCAGGGGCAACATGGAATCCCAAAGCAGTTGCCACTCCCGGACATTGGAGAACGGAAACAGGAGCCCCCAACGGTCCACCCAATACCCCAGTGCCAGCAGGGACACAAATGCGGCCACGGCGGCTTTCGCCGTGCGATCCATCAGCACCGAGAGCCAGAAGGCGAGTGCGTAGCTGCACCACACACGCGGGAACAGCACCGCAACGAATTGCGGGAAACCCACGGCACGGTACAGAATGCTCTCGTATAGGCGTGCCCGCGGATCGATGAAACACAAGGCGGTCATGGCGGTGACGAGCAGCACCAGCGCCACGCTTCCGGCCAGGAACTTCATCCACACGATGGCTGCCGGAGCGATGGGCCGGGCCAACAGGAAATCCAGCGTCCTGGATGCGCGCTCGCGGGCCACCTGGCTGGCGCCCAGGCCGATGGCGATCAGCCACGCGATGATTGGCATCATCGCCGCGTACGCGTTCAGCAGGTTGGACTCGATACGCTCGTCCAGGCACAGCAGCCGCAGTACCACCAGCAGGGCGCCCGCGCCCGCCAGAGCCGGCCCCAGGTCCCGCATCTCTTTCCACAGAAGCGGTTTCACTGGTGCACCTCCGTGCCGCGCCCGCCGCCCACCAGGCTTATGAAAATGTCCTCCAGGCTCTGGCCGGCCTGCTGCTTCAAATCGTCCAGGCGCGAGGAAACCAGCAGCCTGCCCTGGTCGATCACCACGATCTGGTCGGCCACCCGCTCCACTTCGTGCACCAGATGCGAAGAGAACAGCACCGTGCGGCCCTCCTGCTGAATGATCTGAATGATGCTCTCCAGGAAATCGCGGCGCACCAGCACGTCCAGCCCGGTGGCCGGCTCATCCAGTATCAGCAACTCGGGGTCGTGGCCCATGGCCAGCGCGAGGGCAAGCTGCGCGTGCGTGCCGCGCGAGAGATGGCGCACCTTCTGCCGCTGATCGATGCCGAACCGCTCGAGTAGAGCGTCCACCGCCGCCCCATTCCACGTCCGGTAGAAGCGCGCGGTGAAGCGCACCATCTCGCGCACCGTCATCCAGTCGTAGAGGATCGGCACTTCGGCCACGTACCCGACGCGCGCCATCAGCTCCGTGTGATCGCGCCGCGCGTCCAGGCCCAGCAGCAGCGCCCGGCCCGCCGAGGGGTCCGTCAGGTTCATGAGCATGCGGATGGCGGTGGTCTTCCCTGCCCCGTTCCGGCCCAGGAAGCCGCACACGCCGCCGGTGGGCACCTCGAAGGCGAGGCCGTCCACCGCCGCCCGTTTTCCGAATCGTTTGCTCAGGCCTTCCACTGCAATGGCCGGTTGACTCATCGTTTGCGCTCCATCTTGGTTTCGTCCAGCCGCGCCTCGACGGCCTTGCGGACCTGCTCGTTCGTCCAGCCGAACTCGCGCGCCGCCCCCACGGCTTTGTCGATCAGCCCGGTGACGATCCGCGTCCTCTGGCCTTCGCGCAGCCCCGCCGCCTCGTGCGCCACATAGGTTCCGGCGCCGCGCCGCTTCGTCAGCAGGCCCTCGCGCTCCAGCTCCAGATAGGCCCGCGCCACCGTGTTGGGGTTGATCAGGTACCCGCTCGCCAGCGCCCGCACCGAGGGCATTTCGTCATCGGCGTTGAGCGCGGCGGAGGCGACTGCCCGGCGTACCTGCTCGACGATCTGCAGGTACATGGGAATCGGACTGGCCGGATCCAGCTTCAGTTGAACCATATCACTGTATCGATACGATAATACAGTTTTCGCGGCGGCGCAAGAGTTTTTTGCGGGGCGCGGTACACGGTGCTGGTATAGTTGTCATCGCCTCCGGCGGCCCTCACCATCCCGGAGGGCGCCATGCTGATAGGTACCTGGGGACATTCCGTCCTGCTGAATCTCCGCGGCCGGCAGTCCTGCGGTGTGAGGGTGGTGGACGCTAACGACGGGCCGGTTTGGGACGCCCACATGACCGCTCGCTCCCCGTCGGATGTCTACGACACCTGCGCCTCGGGCGTGGCGTTGCTTTCCGGAGACTCGGCCGTGATCGCCTCTCAGCGCGCTCGATGACTCGAAATCGTTCACCGCGACGGAGCCGTGGAGCCGATCCCGGACGCCGGCCACCTCATCGGAATCGCGGCTTCCGGACGGCTGGCGCTCGAGTCCACCCGGTCGAGCGGACTGGCTGACGCGCTCGATATGGACTTTGGGGGCCGCCGGACGTTGGTGGTTTACGACCCGTCCACCAGGGCCGTCTGTTTTCGCGAGACCTCCGGCGCGAAAGGCGGCGCGCCTCTCTCGCCGGACGGCCTTCACGTCGCCATCGTCGATGGCGGCAGCCTGTTCATTTATAGCCTGCCGTAGGCGCGCTGTCGCCGCTATCGCTGGACCGGCGGGCAGGGCGGCGAACCTTGAATCACCGGCATATGGTCGATAGTGCCGGGTCGTCTCGCTTCCGGCAGCACGATCCTGGGGTCGCTGGTGAATCCGCCTTTGGGCACCACACGGGTCAGCGGGATGGAGCACGTCCCACCCGGAGCAGGAGTCGCGCGTCCGAAACCGCGAGCAACGATGCCGGGCAGTACAAGCTGTACCGTGCCGTCGGGCGTGACGGCGATCCAGGTGGGGGGCAACCGGAGAACGGGAGTTGCCGCCGGTTCGAGGGGCTTGACGGGTGGCGTCCGGGCGCAGAGCCCACTACCAAGAAGAGCGGCTGCGAGCAGGATTCGCATGGGATCTCCTTGTCCGGATTCTAGCATCCCGGTTGCGGCAACGCCATGGGTAATGGGTACCGCGCCGGCGCGGCCCGCATCGTCCATAATGGGGGCATGCAACGGGCCGCGTATCTTGCCATCGCCCTGCTGGCCGCCTGCGGCGCGTCTGCACAGGATCGGGAGACGCTTCACGGTAGCGTGGTCAACAGCCTTACCCGCGAGCCGATGGCCAAAGTGCAGGTGCATGTTATGAGGCGCGCTCCCGAGGGGCTCACCACCGCCTACGGCGCCCTCACCGATGACTCGGGCCGTTTCTCCGTCGCCCCAATCGCCACCGGCACTTACTATCTGCGTCCCGAGCGCGCCGGGTTCCTGCTGGCGGATTCCGTCCCCTCGGTCGAGATCAAGCCCGGAGAGCCGGTGGCGGATTGCAGGCTTGAAATGTCGCCGCGGGCGCTCGTCTCGGGACGAATCACCGACGCCGCCGGCGATCCCCTGCAAGGGGTCGCGGTGCGCGCCGAATCGGTTGCTGGAAAAGACATCCTGCTGAGTTTCCTGCTGGCCGGCAAGGGCACAACCGACGATCGCGGCAACTATCGCATCTCCGTGCCGCCGGGTAAGTACCGAATCCGCGCCGAAGTCGAGTCTTACCCTTCCGGGGAGTCCGATGAGATTCGCACCGACGGCTCCCCGGCCGCCGTTCTGCCGGCCACCTGGTTCTCACAGGCCCGGAGCGCCGAGGCGGCCACCCCCATCGAGGCCATTGCGGGCCGCGAAACCAGCGGCACCGATGTGCGCATGCTGCCGCCGGTTGCACTGAGTATCTCGGGCATGGTCAGCGGCCTTCCGGGCGGCACCACGGCAACGGTCAACGTCAACGCCCTCGTTTACCGCGGAAATGCCGTCTATGATATTGAAACCGGCTCTGACGGAAGCTTCTCGCGTACCGGCCTGGCACCTGGCACTTACTATCTATACGCCGTGATCAGGCCGTCAAATCTGCGCAGAGCCGTCTCTGAGGTAAGACTTGCCGACACCCCGTTTGAAAACCTCGAGTTGGCGCTCCACCCGATTGCCCCACTTGCCGGCACGCTGGAAGCGCCGCCTGGCATGAACTCCGGCTCGCTGCGCGTGCAGCTCGAACCGCTGACCGGGAGCCTCCTGCCGTCGCGTTCCGCCCTGGTAGGAGCCGATGGCGCGTTCGAAATCAAAACCGTCGAGCCGGAACGCTACCGGGTATCCGTGCGGCCCCTACCGGCCGACGCCTACGTGAAGAGCGTGCGCCTGGGCGGTACGCCGATGCCCTACGGAGTGCTCGATCTGCGAAGCGGCGCCGGCCGCGATGCGCTGAAAATCGCCGTCAGCCGCGGCGCGGCCCAGATCGACGGCACCATCCTGGGGAAGTCCGCCGTGGGTTGGGATCGCACGGGCCGCATCGTCCTCCTGGCCGATGGCGCCGATCCCAGGGATGGCCCTGGCTCCATCGCCGAAGGGGCGGACCCCCAGGGCGGCAACCGCAACATTCAGCCGGATTCAGACGGCACGTTCAGCTTCAAGAGCGTGCCTCCCGGCAGGTACCGCCTGTTCGCGCTCGATATGGTGTCGCCCGGCGCGGCCCGTTCCGCCGATGCCATCCGCACCGCGCTGGCCCATGTCGCGGTGATCGTGGTCCAGGAAGGCGACCGCTTGACCAGGGACGTGCGGCCGCTCGGTTTGGAGGGCTCGGGTGCCGCGAAGTAGCGTCCCGATCGCCCTGATCGCCGCTGCCTGGCTCGCGGCGGCGCAAAGCGGCCAGCAACCCGGCTCCGTCGAGGGCGTGGTCCTCAACGCCGTCACCAGCCAGCCGCTGCCCAAGGCGCACGTTACGCTGAGCGCGGAGGCGGGTGGCGCGGCGCGCAGATACGGCGCCATCAGCGACGGGAAGGGCCGCTTCTCGATCCGCCCGATCGACCCTGGCTCCTACCGGACCGCAATCGAGCTATTGGGCTTCCTCTTCGCTCCCAAGGGGGCCGGCGGCAACGGGCATCTGCAGATCGCCGCGGGCGCCAGTGTGAGCGGCCTGGAGCTGAAAATGGTCCCGCAAGGGGTGATCGCCGGACGCGTGCTGGACGCCGATGGCAACCCCATGGAACGCGTCGGGGTGACGGCGGTGCGCGGCGTGCGCCGCATTGGCGAGCAGCGCACCGATGCCGCCGGCGAGTTCCGCATCTCCGGCCTGGCCGCGGGAAAGTACCTGGTTCGGGCGGAGCCGCTCGATCTGGAGGGGCCTCCGGAGGTGCGCACCGATGGCTCGCGGGATGAGCGATACGGCGTCACCTGGTTCGGGGGAACGCTCAGCGAGCCGGAGGCCGCAGCCGTGAATGTGCCCGCCGGCGGGGAGGTGAGCGGCGTCGAGATCCGCCCCGTCCGCGCGCCTGCCGTGCGGGTGAGCGGCACCGTTACCGGCCTCCCGTTGGCTGCCGGCACGGTTTTCCTCCGCCGCACCTATCCTTCTTACTCCCAGGACAGCCCGGTTACCGGAGGCAGGTTCGCGCTCGGCGGTCTGCCCCGCGGCACCATGCGCCTCTCGGCGGGCGCGTTCGTGGGCGGACACCTCCTGCTGGCGGCGCCCGTCGATATCGAGGTCGCCGATCGCGATATCGACGGCCTCGAACTCGCGCTCGTTCCGCAGTTCGAGCTCGCGGGCCACGTGGATTGGGACGGCCCTCCGGCTCCGGCCGCCGCGGCCGGCAACCCCAGGCTGCGGCTCGGCGCGCTGCGCGAACGGAACAACCCGGTGTCCGGTGACATCGATCCCAGCGGCGATTTCCGCCTGCCTGGAATCAGTGCCGATCGCTATCGCGTGGGGCTCGAAGGCATGCCCGATACTGTCTACGTCAAGTCCGTCCGGCTGGGGGCGCGCGAGATGCCGGATGGAATCCTGGACGTGCGCCGGGGCGCCGGCGACGCCTTGTCCGTGACTCTGAGCACCCGCGGCGCGCAGCTCTCCGGCGTGGTTCGCGACGCGGACGGCCCGGTCCCGGAGGCCGCCGTTGGGCTGGTGGAGGACCTGGCGCGCTTCAACACCATCCGCATGGTCCGCACCGGCGCCGATGGCGCTTACGCCTTCCGCGGGCTGGCTCCCGGCAACTACCAGCTCTTCCTGCTCGACGCCGGCGACTTCGATTCCCTGGAGCAAAGCGGCGCGCTGGGCACTTACGAAGCGTCGGCGGAATAGATCGAGTTAGTCGAAGGCGACCTACTATCGCACGACTTGCGCCAGTAACTGCCGCGTGCTCCAGTTCGCTGAAGACCGGAATCTGCTATCGTGGTCTGTCCATGATCGAAGTCGAGCAACTACGCAAGTCCTTCGGCGAGTTGACGGCGGTGGATGGCGTCTCCTTCACCGCCCACCCCGGAGAGATCTTCGGCCTGCTGGGGCCGAACGGCGCCGGCAAAACCACCACCATCGGCTGCATCTCGGGGCTGCTCACGCCCACCGCCGGACACGTTCGCGTCATGGGACACGACTCGGTGCACGACGGCCCGGCGGCGCGCGAGGCGCTGGGCGTGGCGCCGCAGGAGATCGCCTTGTACGAGGATCTCTCCGCCACCGAAAACCTGGCCTTCTGGGGCGGCGCGCAGCGCATGCGGGGCGCGCTGCTGAAACGGCGCATCCAGGAGGTGCTGGAAGCCACCGGCCTCCAGGACCGCGCCCGCGAGCCCGTCAAACGCTTCAGCGGCGGCATGAAGCGGCGCCTGAACCTGGCCTGCGCCATCGTGCACTCGCCCCAGGTTCTGCTGCTCGACGAGCCCACCGTGGGCGTCGACCCGCAAAGCCGCGTCCGCCTGCTGGAGCTGGTGCGCGCCGAAGCGCAGGCCGGCCGGTGCGTGCTCTACACCACCCACTACATGGAGGAAGCCGAAACCCTCTGCCACCGCCTGGCCATCGTGGACCATGGCAGGCTCATCGCCGCGGGCACTCTCACCGAACTGCGCAACATGCTGGCCGAGCGCGACCTGTTGCGCCTGGCGGGCGTGTTCGCCCCCGCCACGGCTCGCTCGGCGGTGGAACGCGTCGAGGGTATCGAGGTGCTGCAGGCCGACGAGAGCCTGCTGCTGCTTTCCGTCACCGAGGCGTCGCGCAAACTGCCGGCCATCTTCGCAGCCCTGGCCGCCGCCGGCGCCGATGTGCGCGGAACCACGCTCACCCAGCCGAGTCTGGAGAGCCTGTTCATCCGCCTCACCGGGAAGGAGCTGCGCGAGTAGCCATGCGCTTCGTCTGGATCACGGCGCTGAAGGACCTGCGAATCCTGCGGCGCGACCCGTTCAGCGTGCTCACCTGGATGGGCATCCCCTTGTGCATCGGCCTGCTGATCAACCTGGTGTTCGGAGGCAGCGGCGGCCAGGCCAAGCCGCAGGGCGTGCTGCTGGTGGCCGACCAGGACCAGAGCATCGCCAGCAGCTTTGTCGCCAATGCCTTCAGCGGCGATGGGCTGGGGAAGATGTTCACGGTGGAGAAGGTGAACGCCGCGGAAGGGCGCGCGCGCATCGACCGCGGGGACGGGTCGGCGCTGCTCGTCATCCCCAGGGGATTGCAGGATGCGGTGCTGAACAGCCGGCCGTACCACCTGAAACTGTTCACCAATGCGGGGCAGACGATCCTTCCCAAGATCGTCCAGGAGACGCTGGAGGGGATGGTGGATGGTGCGTTCTACCTGCAGCGCGTGGGGGGCGATCAACTGCGCAGCGTTGACACCGATCGGGAGCCCAGCGAGGCGGAGGTGGCCGCGCGCTCTGTCCAGTTCCTGCGCCTGTCGCACGATCTGCGGAAGTACCTCTCGCCGCCGCTCATCGAGCTCGAAACCACCGTGGTCGAGGAGACGAAGGGGAATGGCAGCGCGGCCAACTACTTCTTCCCGAACATGATCTTCCTGGCGCTACTGATGATGGCCAACGGCCTTTCGACGGATATCTGGAAGGAGCGCACCAGCGGCACCCTGCGGCGCCTGGCGATGACATCTTCGCCGGTTGCGGCATTCCTGGTGGGGCGTCTGGCGATGGTGGCGATGGTATATGGCGCGGTCGGCCTGACCGCCGTCGCCGCGGCGCGATACCTGGCCGGGGTCACGGTGGCCAACATGGCGGCGGCGGCTGGATGGGCGGCGCTCTCCGGCACGGTGTTCTATCTGATGCTGCTGCCGGTGGCGGTGTTGTCCGCCAACCAGCGCGGCGCCGACGTGCGCGGCAACCTGCTGGTCTTTCCGCTGGCCATGGTGGGCGGCTGCTTCTTCCCGTTTGAGTCGATGCCCGAGTGGATGGCGCGCATCGGACAGTGGACGCCCAACGGGCTGGCGGTCACCCAGTTCAAGGATATCCTGCGGGGATCGGTGAACCCGGCGCACCTGGCCGCCGTGCTCGCGGGGCTGGCCGTAGCCGGTCTGCTGGCCTTCCTGCTGTCGGTGCGCGGCCTGAGAGGAACGTCCCTGCAATGAAACATCTGCTGTCGGATACCTGGTACCTGGCCCACACCGACGTCTCCCGCCTCTTGCAGCGCCGTGAGGTGCTGGTGTGGACATTCGTCATGCCGGTGGTTTTTTTCTACTTCATCGGCATGGTCAACAAGGGCGGCTCGCCGGACCAGAAGGATACGCTGGCGGTGAGCGCCGCGCCCGATGCCGGCTTCCTGGCCGATGAACTGACCAGCCGCCTGGGCAGCCGCGATTTCCGCATTGTCGTGCCCCCCAGCCGCGAGGATTTCCTGAAATATGGCCGGCGCCTCGAAATCCCCGCCGGCTTCACCGCCTCCGTGCTGGCGGGAACGCCCATGAAAATCAGCTTCTCGCGCACCGGGCAGGACCAGGGCTCGGACTACGACCGCGTGCGCATCTCCCGCGCCACCTACACCGTGCTGGCCGACCTGATCGCCATCCGCAAGGACGGCGCCGAGCCCACCGCCGCGCGGTTCCGCCTTCTGGCCGCCGAGCCACGCACGCTGCAGCTCGACGTGAAGACCGCCGGCCACCGCATCGTGCCCCCATCCGGCTACGAGCAATCCGTGCCCGGCACCATGGTGATGTTCACGCTCACCGTGCTGTTCACCTCCGGCGGCGTGAGTCTGCTCCTGGAGCGCCAGCACGGCATTCTGCGCCGCCTTGCCTACACGCCCATGCCGCGCGGCGCCGTGGTGCTGGGGAAGTGGGCCGCGCGGATGGCCATTGGCGCGCTGCAGATCGGCGTCGCCATGATAGTGGGCACGGTCCTGTTCCGCGTTCACTGGGGCCCCAACCTGCCCATGGTTGTGCTGGTGCTGTTCTCCTACGGCGGGCTGGCCGCGACGCTGGCCATGCTGCTGGGAAACTTCGGCCGCAGCGCCCCGCAGGTGATCGGCCTGGCTGTAATTTCGGGCAACCTTCTGGCCGGTCTGGGCGGCTGCTGGTGGCCCATCGAGATCACCCCGCGCTGGGCGCAAACCCTGGCGCTCTTCCTGCCCACCGGCTGGACCATGAACGCGCTGCACAAACTGGTGAACTTCGGCGCCGCGCCGGCCACGGTGATCCCGCACGTGTGCGTGAGCGTGGCCCTGGCGCTGGCCGCCGGCTGGGTGCTGGCGCGGAAGTTCCGCTTCGAGTGAGCGGGGCGGCTCCCGTTAGAACATTTGCGGATCGTCGGCCGACGGCCCGTACATCCCCGGTATTGGGACATCCAGCAGCCGCAGATACACCGAAAGCTGCCCGCGATGGTGGATGAGGTGGTTCATCACCATGCCCCGGTAACAGGCCACCCGCGGCATGGTGAAGATGGTGTGTCCGCCGGCCAGCAGCGACCACGGCTGCATGAGCTGTTGGTCGGTTGCACCGGCCAGCGCCGCGCGCGCTTCCGCCGTGGACTTGTCGAACATGGCCAGCAACTCCGCGCTGGAACCGGCTCTGGGCACGCTATACGCCGGCTTTCCAACCGGCGCGAAATCGAACGACTCGCTGGCCAGCATACCCGCCAGCCAATGCGTATTGGTGGCGACGTGGCTCGCGAGCGCGCACAGGTCCATGGATTTCGCGTGCGGTTTCCAGGTCAGCTTGTCGTCAGGGACGCGCTCCAGCATTTTGCGGGTGCTGGCCATTTCGTGGTCGAACTCGGGGAGTAACATTTCGGCGATGGACATGAGTCTTCTCCGTTAGGGGATTCGTGTTTTGTTCGCCTTACGATCATAGGACGAAAGGGGCGTGAGAGGCAAGTGAATTTCGCGTGAAAAGCGGGCTGGTATGTGAGTCTGCGCTCACTCGGGCGGAATGGAGTGGCGGATGCGCTGGATCTGGGGCAAGAGGTGCCGGTATCCGCGGCGGGTCGCTGAGCACAGCGGCAGCACATGGCCCCCAGTCTGCGTGTCACGGAAGGCGGCGGAGCTGAATACACAGATTTCGCGCTGAAGCGGGCCGGCGACCTGGTTACGGTGTCAACTGCGAGTGCGGGCCCGGATCTCCCGGCGCGGGCACCTCGCCGAGTTCCTCCATGAGCTTCGCCAGGTCCTTGTGGCTGAACTTGGGGTCGGATTGGCGCAAGGGAATGACGCGCTTGTAGATGGATTCGGCCTCGGCCAGGCTTCGAGGCGACTCATCCGAGTCCCAGGCGAGACCATAGGCGAGGTGCGCCATAGCTCTTAGAAAGTCGCCGCTAGACGGGCCAAAGGCATTCTCCGCAAAGCGGGCGTCGCCGCGTACCTGGGTGAAGAGCCGGTTCCTCGCTCGGGACCGCGCACCGGCAGGAGCCGAGCGTGGCTCCGCCCCATAGCACTCGCCGACGATGTGGATGACGGCGTCGCATTCCCCGATCCGGTTCTTGAGCATCTCCGAAACGGTCTTGTCGTCCGGCGCAAAGTGGTCCTGAACGATAGGAAGCAGGCCCATGTCGAGCAGCCAGTGGGTCACCTGGCTTCGAAACGAGCCCAGGTCCGCACTGGTCGCGCTCACGAAGACTCTGAGGGCATTTGCCATTTGGGACGTCCAGGTCTTATCCAGTGCAAACCACACCGGCCGAACCGGAGTTTGCGATGGGTTCCGCGTGGGTCTGACCACGGCTGCCTGCCTGTGGGATCATGGAACCAAGGAGGCGTCCATGGCAAAGGGATACGTAGAGAACGTGGGCGGGGCCTACCGGGTCGCGGGAAGCCGGGTTTCCCTAGACTCGGTCGTCTATGCCTTCCTGCGTGGGGAGTCGCCGGACGGGATTGCCGAGTCCTTTCCCGCTCTGACCATGGAGCAAGTCTACGGCGCCATCGCGTACTATCTGGGACATCGCGATGCTGTGGATGCCCATCTCAAGGCCGGCAAGGCGGACTTCGAGCGCCTGCTGGAACAAGCCCGCCGGGATCACCCGTCTCTTTACGCCAAGCTTGAAACCGCCCGCCAGGGCGCCGAAACCCCGCGCGGATGAGACCGCGTTTTCAAGCCGACGCCGACTTCAACCAGAAGATCGTGGCCGGCTTGCGCCGGCGGGAGCCTGCGCTTGACTTCCAAAGTGCCCGTGAAGGCGGGGTCATCGGCCGGCGCGATCCCGAGGTCCTGGCTCAAGCGGCCAGCGATGGCCGGTCTTGGTATCGCACGACCGCCAGACCATGCCTGGGCACTTCAGGCGTTTCATTGAGACACAGACCAGCCCCGGCCTCCTCATCCTTGCGCAAGATCTCGACATCGGGCTGGCTATCGAAGAGCTATTGCTGGTGTGGGCAGCATCCGAGGCCGAGGAGTGGAGGAACGCGGTCGTCTTTCTGCCGCTCTAACGCGCCCGCACCGCTGCGGCCGGCCCCGCCAGCGCGCCGATCGCCGTCCTGGCAGGCTCCTCGTCCCCGCTCTCTTCGCTCTCCTGCGTGCGGTGAACCCACAGCGTCGCCAGACCGCAGGCGATCAGAATCGCCAGCAGGATGCCGCACCATTTCAGGGTCCCGCCGTTCCACGCCCGCTCGCCCGCGACTGCGGCCGCGGTGGCCTTCACGATGGCGAAGGCGGCTCCGGCCCCCAGAACCAGCTTGAGGAACCAGGGCGTGAGGTCGAAATGGTCCGCGCCGCCAACTTCGCTCCACACGAACAGCATGGAAACCAGGGCAAACAGAAACAGCGCCGCGTAGGCCAGACGGAGTAGGGACATGAGAAGTGGCGCCACCTCTGCCGTGGCGTTCCTTCATCTTACGTTATCCTGAAGGAAAATGCCCCAAGTTCCCTCGGGTGAGTCCGGGTTCGTCCGTTCGTGGCGGCCTTTTCAGAATGCCTTCGGACTGGCGATCGATGCCATCCGCGCCCACAAACTGCGCAGCTTCCTCACGCTGCTCGGCGTGATCATCGGCGTGGCCAGCGTCATCATGGTGGGCGCGGCCATCAGCGGGCTGGGGGTGTATGCGGAGCAATCGACCGCCAAGGCCTTCGGGAGCGAATCCTTCCTGGTGGCGCAGATCGCCAGCGTGGGACGGCTGAGCCGCCGCGAGTTCTTCGACAAGCTCAAGCGCAACAAGCCGATCTACAACGGCGACATGCGGTATCTGGAATCGGTGACGGGCGACCGGGTGATGTTCAGCCCCTATCGCACCCACATCTCCGACGTAAAGCGCGAGAACCAGACCTGCGAGGACTCCGCCGTGGTCGGCGTATCGGCGGACATGGCCAGCATCCGCGACATCGAGGTGGTAGACGGCCGCTTCTTCACCGCCCAGGAGGACCGCTCCCGCGCCTACGTGGCGGTGATCGGCGATACCATCCGCAACACGCTCTTCCCGCCGGACACCTCGCCGGTGGGCAAGACGATTCACGTGGAGAACATCGAGTTCACGGTGGTGGGCGTGCAGGAGCGCATGGGCTCGTCGTTCGGCCGCGACGCCGACAACCTGATGTACATCCCCGCCACGGCCTTCGCGCGCATGTGGGGCCCCGGCACCGGGATGGCGCTGTTCGCCCGCGCCAGGCCGGGCCTCGGGATGACCATGGACGACGCGCTGGACGACACCCGCGTGGCGCTGCGCACCCACTTCCACGCGCGCCCGGGGCAGGCCGACAATTTCGACACACTCACCCCCGACGCCGTGCGCGGCTTCATCGACCAGTTGCTCGGTATCCTGGCGGTCGTCGTCATGCCGGTGACCTGCATCTCGCTGCTGGTGGGCGGCATCGTCATCATGAACATCATGCTGGTGAGCGTGACCGAGCGGACCCACGAGATCGGCATCCGCAAGTCGCTGGGCGCGCGGCATCACGACGTGATGATGCAGGTGCTGATCGAAGCCGTGGTGATGGCGGCCATGGGAGGCGCTCTGGGCGTGGGCGTGGGCGCGCTGGCCACCATGCTGCTGAGCCGCGTCTTCGAGTTGACCCTGCACATCACGGGGGGCTACGTGATGCTGGCGATCGGCGTCTCGACGGTGGTGGGCGTGGCCTCGGGCTGGTACCCGGCGGCGCGCGCCGCCAAACTGGATCCGGTGGCCGCCCTGCGCGCGGAATAAACCATGAATATCAGCGCCAGCGAGAACATTGGGATGGCCATCGGGGCGGTGCGGTCGCACCGTTTCCGCTCGCTGCTGACCATCCTGGGAATCGTCATCGGCATCACCACCGTGGTGGCGGTGGCGTCGCTGCTCACCGGAGTGCGGCAGGGCGTGGTGGATTTCTTCCGGGAGATGGGGCCGGACAGCATCTTCCTGTCCCGCACCTCGGGCGACCCCAGCGCGCCGGAGAACCAACTCCCCCGCAAGGAGCGGCGGCGCCTGCCCATGAAGCCCGAGTACGCCACCGCCCTCCGCCGCTGGTGTTTCTCGATCGAGGACGCCGGGCTGACACTCTACCTCCCGCCGGCCATCGACGGCAATCCGCTGGTGGCGCACGTGCCGGGTTACGACGTGGACACCATCAACGTCCACGGGGCCTCGGCCAACATGGGGGAGATTACGCCGCGCGATCTGGCCGCCGGCCGCTTCTACACTCCCGACGAGGAGCAGCGCGGCCTGCACGTGGTGGTGCTGGGATCGAGCGTGGCCGAAGCCCTCTACCCCAACGGGCAAGCCGTGGGCCGGACGGTGATGATGGACGGCGCCGAGTACTCCGTGGTGGGCGTCTACGCCAAGGCCAAGGGCGGCTTCTTCGGCGAAAACGGGCAGGACAACGATTTTGCGATCCCGCTGCACACCGCCCACGCCCGCTATCCGCAGATCACCAACTACGTGATCACCGCCAAGGCCAAGCCCGGCCTGCGGCAGGAGGCCTACTACGAACTGGAGGCCGCCATGCGCCGGATGCGCCGCCTGGCCACCGGCGCACCCAACGATTTCTCCATCTCCACGCCCGACCAGATCATCCAGCAATTCGACAGCATCATGGGGCTGATCGGGCTGGTGGCCATCGCCGTTTCGGGACTGGGCCTGCTGGTGGGCGGCATCGGGGTGATGAATATCATGCTGGTGAGCGTGACCGAGCGGACGCGCGAAATCGGCGTACGCAAGGCCCTGGGCGCGCGCCGCCGCGATATCGTGGGACAGTTCCTGGTGGAGGCGGTGACCCTCACCAGCCTGGGCGGCGTGCTGGGCGTCATCCTCGCGATTCTCACCACCATGCTGGTGGGCCTGCTGTTTCCCTCAATCCCCGCCACGGTGCCGCTCTGGGCGCTGGTCACCGGGGTCGCGGTTTCGATGGCGATCGGCGTGTTCTTCGGCGTGTGGCCGGCGGTGAAGGCATCGCGCCTGGATCCGGTGGACGCGCTCCGGCACGAGTAGCCGCGGCGATTTCTATACTCCGCCGCCCAGCGCCTCCGGCAGGCCGGCGATAGAGTCGAGCGTCATGTCGGGTTCAGGCGCGCCCGGAGTTGGAGCCAGGCTGCCCTTCCCGGTTCGAACCAGCACGGAGAAGGCGCCGATGGCCCGGGCCCCAGCCACATCCGTAGTGACGTCGTCGCCCACCACGGCTGCTTCGTGCGGGGCGCAGCCCAGCGTGTCCAGCGCCAGGCGGAAGAAATCCGGCGACGGCTTGCCCAGCACGCGGGCGGTCTTGCCGCTGGCGTACTCCAGCAGGGCGACGAAGGCGCCGGTGTCGAGGTTGTAGCTGCTGTCGCGGATAAAAAAGCGGCCCTTCTGCAACGCCAGGATTTCCGCGCCCGCCATGATGTGGCGGAACGCCGTGTTCAGCCGCTCATACGTGGCCAGATCGCGGCTGTCGCCCACGATCACGTAATCGGCCGGGCCGCTCCCGGAAAGGTGCGGTGCCAGGTACGCGGCCAAATCGCCGGACAACAATCCGAAGCACCGGGCGTTCGGGCGGTGGCGGAGAAACGCCGCCGCGGCGGAGGCCGGAGTGAACAGTTGCGGCGCCGGGACGTCGAGACCCATGGGGAGCAGCGCCTGACGAATGGACTGCGGGCTCCGGGAGTCGGTGTTGGTGAGGAACAGCGTGGCCAGGCCCATCCCGGCCAGCCGCGCGATGGCTTCGACCGCGCCCGGAATGAGGGCGCCGTCGAAATACACCGTCCCGTCCAGATCCAGTAGAACGGCCTTGAGACCTTGCGGAGACGTGAGCTGACCCATGAGGCGTAGCCCCCATCCTAACGCGGACGCCCGGTGGACGCACGCCGCCGGCGCCCGGCCGGCTCCTCAGCGCGCCTGGGCGGAGGCGGTCACCACCGTGTGCGGGCTGTTCGGAATGGGATGCGCCTTGATGCGGTGGAACCCCACCGCGCGGTGCATGGCCTCCAGTTCGCGAAACGTGTAGGCGTCGCCGGCGGGCGTCGAGATGAGCATCGTAAGGCTGAAGCCGGCCGCCATGGGGGGCGTCACCCGGTCCTCGTTGGGCACGAACTCCAGCGTGGCGGAAATGCCGCTGGGCTTCAGCGCCTCACGCACCTTCCGCAGCAGGCCCACACAGGTGGCCGCATCGAAGTGGTGCAGGAAGTTCGTGAGCAGAATGATGTCATAGGGACCGCCGAAATCCACTTCGAACGCGCTGCCTTGCAAGCGCTCATAGCGCCCCGCCACGCCGGCCTTGCGGGCGTTCTCCTCGGCCACGTCGAGCACGCGCGCCCAGTCCAGCGCCACGATGTGCGCCAGCGGATTCTGCTTGGCGATTTCGATGCCGAACAGGCCGTGACCGGCGGCGATGTCGAGGACCTTCATGCTTTTGGCGCGGCCTCCCAGCACGATGGAGCCCAGCGGCGCGGCCAGGGGGGCCATCATGGGCGCCATGCCGTGGGCGAAATCCACCCAGATCGGATTGTCAGGTGAGACGCTGCCCTGCCCCGGCAGCGTACTGCGGCCGGTGCGCACAATCTCGGCCAGATCGTCGTAAGTGGCCCGCAGCTCGGCCGCGCCCAGGAAGCGCGCCGCCGTGTGCAGCGAACTCGGCGACCGCGGATCGAGAAACAACGCGCTGGTGGGCGTGTGGCTGTAGATGCCATCCTGCTTGGCGAGCAGCCCGATGATGGTCAGAAAATCGCACAGGACGCGCATCCCGCGCACCGATGCCGAACAGCGCACTGCCAGCATCGCGGCATCGGCCGGACCTTCGCCCACGGCACCGAATACGTTGAGTTCTATGGCCGAACGCAGCGCGGCGGAGCGTTGGTGGGCCAGCAGGGTTTCAAAAATGAGCGCCGGGTTCGGCGCTACAGCGGCAGCGATGGATGACAAGACCAGCCTCCTCTTCTTCTCTGTTAACGAGTGTTTCAGACGGAAGATTGCTTCCGTACCCAGATGGAGGCCAGTATACACCCATTCCCACAACCCAACTGAAATGACGGCGCGGCAAAATGACGGCGCGGCAGGATGGCGCGGCATGACGGCCGGCCTGAGAGAAGCCGCTATGCGCTGGCGCGCCGCGGCACGGCGACCAGGTTCAGATCGCCCGGGCCCGGTTCGGCTGTCGGCAGGCCGGTGTCCGGGTCGAAGGCGTAGATAGTGTAATCCAGGCCGCGGATCGCCGTCAGGAGCCCATCCAGACTTCCGCCCTGCAGGCGCAGGGATTCATCCTGTGCCTCGAACAGGAGCGCGGGCCGCAGCTCCCGCAGAACCTGGCTGCCCCCTTGGATAATCCGCATCTCGGCGCCTTCGGCATCCATCTTCACCAGGTCCAGCCGGGATAGTCCAATCTCCGCCGCCACGGCGTCCAGGCTTCTGAGCGGAACGGTTTCCGAACGCACCACGCTCACTCCGTCCCACACCACACCGCCCAGTGTATTGTGGCCCGACCGGCCGCCACTGGCAATCTTCAGCTCACCCTCGCCGCCGGCTTGAGCCAGCGCATACGGCAGAACGGTGACATTGTCCAGGCGATTGCGGCCGATGTTGTGAGTCAACGCTTCCCGTTCCCGCAAGCTTGGCTCGCAGGACCATACGTGCCCGTTCCCCTCCACGCATCGCGCGGCGAACAGCGTGTAAGCGCCCTCGTGCGCCCCGATGTCCATGAAATGCGCCCCCGGCCGCAGGATCGTCTGCAGGAGACAAAGCTCGTTCGGATCGAACTCGCCGTCCACGAACAGCGCCCGGCTGAGTTCATTCCCCAGGTTCAGCCGCATCCACAAGTCGCGATGCCAGGGGATCTCGAAGGGCACTTCGTAATGCCGCTCGGAAAAGAACTTCCATATGCTCTCCCGAACGTAGGACGCCAGGGGACGGTGCGTCCACTGGTATTCCAGAGCCCGCTTCGAGCGGGGAGCCAGAGGCCGCGTGAACAGCAGTCCCCTGGCCATCTCCAGAACACAGGAATCGGATTTGTCGCCGCCGGGCTGCCCGCTACTCTCCATCGTGGTTGCCATTATAGACTCGCGGCCGGCCCACGCCCTATCGCGCCATCATGTGCGCCACTTCCAGCAGCCGCGGGTCGAGCGGTTTCCTGGTGGCCACCACCTGGTCGAGCGGGGTTGCAATCACCTCTCCCCTGACCACGCCCACCAGCACGCCGGTGACCCCCGCGGCGATCTGGTCCACCGCCGCCGCGCCCAGCCGGGTTGCCAGAATGCGGTCGCCGACAGTCGGCGCCGCGCCGCGCTGCGTGTAGCCGAGAATGGTCACGCGCAACTCCAGGCCCAGCCGGTCGTGATGCGCCGCCAGGTATGCCGCCAGGCCCTGCGCATTGGGGCTGGAGCCTTCGGCCACCACGATGATGGCGTGCGGCTTGCCCCTGTCGTAGGCTTCGCGGATCTCGGCGGCCACCCGTTCGGGATCGGTGGGGATCTCGGGAATCACCACGGCCTCGGCCCCGCCCGCGATGCCCGCCAGCAGCGCCAGGTACCCGGAGCCGCGTCCCATCACCTCCACCAGCATGGCGCGCTGATGCGAGGAGGCCGTCACCTTCAGCCGGTCGATGGCCTCGACGGCCACCGCCAGGGCCGTATCGACGCCAATGGTCACCTCCGAGCCGGCCAGGTCATTGTCGATGGTCGAGGCCACGCCAACCACCGGAAAGCCCATTTGGGAAAGCGCATGCGAGCCCGTCTGCGAGCCGTTGCCGCCGATCACCACGAGGCCTTCCACGCCGGCCGCGCTCAACGCCCCAATCGCCTTCCGCTGCCCCTCCCCGGTCCGGAACTCGGGACAGCGGGCGCTGCCCAGCATGGTGCCTCCGCGCTGTATGATGCCGCTCACATCGCGCGAGCCCATGGGAGTGAACTGGCCCGCGATCAGTCCGGCGTAGCCATGCTGAACTCCGAACACCTCCCATCCCTTCGCGAGTCCCGTCCGCACCACGGCGCGTATGGCGGCATTCATCCCCGGGGCGTCGCCCCCGCTGGTCAGCACGGCAATTCGTGGCACTCGGTTTCTCCCTTCGCTTCCCGTCGCGGGACCGTCTATTCTACTATGCATTGGAGGGCCATTCGCGGCCCGGAAAACCCCGGGAGAGACTCTACCAGGGGATCAACCTATACCTGTCGGGCGGCCTGAAGGCGTGGGGCAGCGATCGCGACCGCGCCAAACCGCTCAACCTTTATGCGGGCCTCAAAAGCATGGTCGATTCCTCCTACTACCTGCCGCGGGATGTAGCCGGCGGCATCTACCACAGGTGCTCGATTATCCCCAGGGGAAACTGCCCGGAACCGAAGACCTGTTCTACTGGGAGCGGATCGACTTCGGGCAGGACCCCACAGTCCGCGTCAGCCATTTGATGCTGTTCCCGCAGGGCGTCGGCGTGGTCCGGTTCGTGGCGGCGAACCTGCAACTGTACGCCAGCCGCTATCTGCGCGTGGCCCTCCAGATGTACTACTGCGTGCCCGGCACGGAGAATCCGCGCCGGCCCGGCTTCTATCTGGTGGAAATGAACGATTCCCGCATGCCGGATTTCTCCACTCTGAAGCTGGGCATTGTCCGGAAGATCGCCAGCGGCAAAGCTATCGATTCGACGCGCGACGCCCTGACGATGTACAAGCGGATGCTCGACGGCAAGTAGGCCTGGCGCGCTTGCCAGGCCGCGGCACGGAACGCGTGCGCTGGTCGGCCCGCCCCGCCAACTGCTACCCTGGCAGAAATGCGCTGGCCACCGAAGCGGGACACCATAGTGGGGTGTGCGTTCTACGGCCTCGCTTTCTTCCTCATTCGTGCCCACTACCTGGTGATCGACCACCTGCTCCACACCCAGGCGTACGCCAAACTCCTTTTCCCGCGCTACTCGGCCGGCTATTTCTACTTCATGGGGATCGCCATCCTGGCGCTGCTTCTGGCGGCCGGGCTTGCGGCAGCGACTGGCTGGGGCCTCGGCAACCAGCGGGCCTGGGCCCGGTGGACCGGCCTGATGCCGTGCCTCTATCTGCTGCCCGGTTTTCCGTTCCTGACCCTGGTGGGCGCCCTGGGGCTGTACTACTTGTGGCGGCTGGCCACGGTGGCGAAGAGCCCGGCGCCCGAGCGTTCCCAATTCTGGGATCGCCGCCGGCAGTCCGGCTGGATGGTGTTGGCCTGCATCGCGGGGTGGATCGTGGCGCGGGCGGCATACAGCAGCCTCTACGATCGTACGTTCGATTTTCCGATGTCCGGCTACGGCTCGGAAGAGCCCGGCCTGGGTCCGATCATCCTGCTGTTGTGGTTTCACACCGCGCTCCACGAGTGCGGCCACGCGCTGGCCGCCCTGCTGGCGGGCTTCAAGGTGAGGGCATTGTGCATCGGCCCGCTGGTCTTCTCCGGGGAAGCCACCGGGCGCCGCGTGCGGTTCGAGTGGAAAGGCCTGTTCCTGCCAGGCGGCTACACCGGCGCCGTGCCGGCGGGCCCGCAGGGCTACCGCGTCAGGCAGATGATCGTGATCGCGGCGGGCCCCATCACCTCCCTGCTGGCCGGCGGCGGGCTCCTGGCAGTCGCTTCCCTGCTCCCCGCGACGCGCTTCGAAAGCCTGTGGCCCATGGCCGCGATGGGCTCCGTGGTGGGTCTATACCTGGGCGTCATCAACCTCCTGCCCTTCGGCTATTGCGATGGCACCATGCTGTTCCACCTGCTGCTGCGCACCGGGCGCGGGAAGGAGCTGATGGACGGCATCCTGCGCGTCGCCGGCTTGAGCGCGCCGCTGCAGGCTGCACCCGGCAGCGAGGCGGCGCTGTCCGGGCACCGCGCCGCGCTCCAGCGGCTGCTCGATTCCGGCGCCCCAAACCCCGTTCCACTGGGTTGCCAGTACATCGCCCTGGGAGGGGCTGAGGCCGGCGCGCAGCACAGGACCGATGCGGAAGCGCACCTCACCGAGGGGCTGGCGCTGCTGCCGGAGGGCGCCGCGCTGAACTTCGAAGCCTACGGGTGGGAGTCCCTGCAGATTCTGCGGAAGGCCCGGTACGATCATGCCGGCGCCACCGAGGCGTATCGAAAGGCCGTCGCCGCCTTCGGCCTGCTCCGGGATAAGGCCGAAAACTCAACCCAGCGGCTGCGGGCCGGCCTCTCGCTTGCCGGCCTGCACGTCCGCGCGCACCACTGGGCTCTGGCATTGGAGGAAGCCGCCTCTTCCCTGGCCCTGTGCCCCGAGGACGAGGAATGGCGCATGTGGAAGGGCTATCTGCTCCACTGCCGTGCCGACGCCCTGATCCAAACCGGCCACACGGAAGCCGGACTGCAGGCGGCCCAGCAGGCGGCCGGGATCTTCCGCGCGCAATCCGCCGGCGAAACGGGACCGCATTACCTCGGCCTGCTGGGCGAATCGCTCTGGGAGGCCGGGCTCGCCCAGGCAGCCGTCCCGCTGGTGACCGAGTCCATTGGGCTATTGGAAGCCCGCGGCGCGGCCGGCCTGGCCCTCGCATTCCGTTTCGCCCTGGCGGAAATGCTGCGGCTGGAAGGCCGCGCCACCGGGGCGGCCGGCGTGTTGCCGCCGCTCGACCAGGTTCGGCCCGATCGGCGCATCGAGTACCACGAGTGGCGTGGCATCGTCCGGCGAAGCGCCGGGGATTTGCCTGGGGCCATCGCCGATTTCGCCACCGCGGTCCAACTGGCGGAGCAGGAGGCGCCTGGCGACAAAGTCCTGCTGGCCGCCGGGCGCGGACTGCTGGCTGGCGCGCTGGCTGAAGCCGGCGATCTGGAGCGCGCCTCGCCGCTCGCCGCCGAGGCCCGTCAAACACTGGCCGCAACCGGCCATCCCGGCTTCGCCGCCGCCTGCATCACGCTCGCCATCATCGCCTGGCGCCAGAACGGAGCGCCGGGCGATTTCGTGGAAACGGCCGTCGGCGCCTGGAGCGAATCCCCGCTGCTGCTCCCCGCCGCGAAGGCACGGGAACTGGAAGAGGCTGCCGGGAGGCTGGATGCGGCGGGCATGGCCGAAGCGGCCTCACGATGCCGCGCGGCGGCCGCCGCTACCAGGGCAGCTCTCCGCTCAGGCTCCCCGGATCTTTGAAGATATCCACCGGGGTGCAGCCGTCCGTGTACCCGCTACCGACCGCCAGCATGCGCAGCTCAGTGGCCCGATCGCCGGCGATGCGGAAGACGAACTCCTTCTTCAACTCGTCCACCTTCACGGCCACTTCCCAGGCCGGCGCCCGTCCGCCGCACTCGGCTGCCCCCAGCCAATCGACCGGGCCCGCGCTCGTGGGGAAGTGAATCGACTTGTGTGCCTCGGCCGCATCCGGGTCGCTCCATCCGGCGGCCTCGCCGTCGGTCATGCTCAACCATTCACGAATGAACCCGGCCCGGGTCAGAGCCGCCGGCGCGGCGCGCTCCGCCTGGCCGCCCACGATTCGATACCGCACCACGGCCGGCGCCACCATCAGGAGCGGGTCGCCCAATCCACCCCGATACCAGAAAGTCACGCCATCCGGCCGCACCCAGGCCGAGACGCTGTCCTGTCCCTCGCGGTCCTGCGCATCCAGATCCCGTGCCAGGAGGTTCTCCGGCGAAGCCCCGCCCACGCGGTCGATCCGTATGCGCTTGCCGTTCCAGGTGGACGTGCAATTCGAAATCACCCAGCCGCTGGCCACCAGCCGCTGGCCGCTGGAGTCGCGCTCGCCCACGGCCAGGCCGGAGAGGTAATAGGCCCACTTCGGGTTGCCCGGCTCCGCGTTGAGGTACCCCAGCCGCAGCGCGGGTTTGCGCTGGTAGAGAACCGCCGTCACGTCCTTGGAGCAGCCGGGGCCCTGGTAGACGCCGGCTTCGAGCGCCAGCACGTCGCCGGCCCCCTGGACGGGTTTGGATTTGATCCCTTCCAGGTACCCGGCGTGCTTCAGCAGCATCTGGTCCAGCGTATCCGGCCAGGTGGCCAGCAACCCGGCGGCGCTCAATTCCCGGTTCATGCTTTGGACGGTGTCGCCGGCCTTCATCCGCGCGTCGATCCACTCCAGCAGTGCCGCCTGAATGCTCTGGGATTCGGCGGCTGACAACAGCATTTTCGCGCGCGCGGCCATCAGGCGGGCTGCCAGCCGCGCCGTATCTTCGCGCCCAGAGGCGGCGGCCAGGGAGAAAGCCGCCAGCAGGAGGGCCGCGGCTCGTCGTGGAGGGGTTCGCATCTTGACCGATTGTACGCCGCGAGGGTAGGGGTGTGGTGTGGAGCGCCCCCCTTGGACCCGCTGGCCGCAGCGTCAATCGCCCGCGGCGCGCCGGAAGCCGGCCAGGGGGTCCGCCCCGCGGGTTATGATAATCCTCATGGACCTGAAGCGATGGACCTGAAGCGATGGTGGCCCATGGCGCTGGCGGCGCTTTTGGCGATGCTGATGCTCACGGGCAGCATCGGGCTGGAAGGCGGGGTGTGCCTTGCGGCGGCGGCCGGCGCGGCGTTCCTGTGCCACCGGGTCTACCGGCGCCACGCCAGGGGGCCGGTGGTGTACTGCCTGCGCTGCGGCGAAACGCTGCCTTCCACGGCGCGGCAGTGCAACTCCTGCGGCAGCGCGAGCTGG
>Ga0265323_10000435_pt1 | contig 23894 bp, 27 predicted proteins | sample 41225metaG_FD_193580 | JGI IMG/M metagenome (GOLD analysis project Ga0265323, IMG submission 193580) | Rhizosphere microbial communities from Carex aquatilis grown in University of Washington, Seatle, WA, United States - 4-12-25 metaG | ecosystem: Host-associated > Plants > Roots > Rhizosphere...
AAATGGCCTCGAGGGGATTTGAACCCCCGACACCTGGATTAAAAGTCCAGTGCTCTAACCAGGCTGAGCTACGAAGCCATGCCTAACTTAGAAAAACTCAATTTATAAAATTATCTTGTAATGTAATAATTCATTTAAACCCAAGTTGAATAATTTTTTAATGGAAATAAGTCAATTACTTTTAACAAAAGAAGAATTACCAATCTTGCATGATAGTTGCTTCCAAATTCCAATTTATCTTAAACTTTTAAATCCAGATATCAAAATAAATCCTTCAATCGCAAAAGATATTTTTCCTAAGGTTGCTGAAGGATGGCGCAATGATTTAATGAAACATATTTCCCAAGAAAAAGATTTAGGGAAAAAAGAATGGTATGAAAATGTTTTCTTAAAAGGACATAAGGAAATTACAAAAAGAAACGATTCCCAGTTTTTTGGAACATGGGAAGATGAAATACAATTGGCAGATAATGGACTAGTTGTTGGATTTTCAATAAGCCGAAATGCTGGGGGAAGTTTATATTTCAATAAAGATGATGATCTTTGCCAATCTTTTGGGAAACCTTATATTAAATTTTTAGAAGAAAAAGCAAAAGAATTTCAATTTGAAAAAAATAGGTTTTTTGTATATTCTCCTCATAATATTGATTATTATCCTGGAGCATTATTTTTAAGAAATTGGGCTATGAATTATATGAATGAAGTGTTACAAGAATTTTTTTAATCTGCTTTCTAATTCATCTGCATCCATTGCACCAACAAAATTTTCTATTAGTTTTCCGTCTTTAAGCAAAACAAAATTTGGAATTGAACTGACATTGAATTTTCTTGACAAAGGCTCATTTTCTCCAACATTAACTTTTCCGAATTTTATTTTATTTTTGAATTTTCCACTGATTTCTTCAACAATAGGACCCATCATAACACAAGGCATGCACCATTCTGCAAAGAAATCTATGAATACCAATCCTTTCTTTGTAAATTCTTCAAAAGTTTTACCTGTTAGTTCTACAACGCTTTCTACCATTGATATTTAGAAACATCATATTTTATAAAAGTTATGATAACAGATAAATTAAAGCTTTTCTTCTATTTGGCTTTTTCTTAAAATCCAAATTGCTTTGTGCGTTTCTTCATTGTAGTTTGGAGAAATTTGTTTTACTTTTCCGCAGCAGGTTTTGTAAGAATCTTCTGAGCAGAAACCAGCGTAAAAACATTTTGGAGAAATTAACTTTTTTACTTCGTCATCTATTTCAGAATGAAAAATTAAATCTCTTTCTATTTCTGTTGTTCTTCTCATCTCTGGCTCGCAGGTGTTGCATAATCTTAAAGATGTATAACCTGTTGTCATTCCGTACAAGTCAAAATCTTTTATCACAGCAAGTTTTAATCCGCGCGGGACAAGAGCAATCGCGTCGCTTTTTTTCACTCCACTTTTTACTAATTGATTGTAAGCACTTATTGAATTGTAAAATGCATCTGACCACATTAAAAAATTATTTTCATCGCTCATTACGCTTTCTGGAACAGACATGACTCTTTTTAACAAAGAAGAATTAAGTTTTACTTGAGATTCTTCAAGACGTACTGCTGGAAGATAAAGTGCTTCTTCACGTTCAATCCATTCAACTGCTCTGTCAACTGCATTGTAAATTGATTCAGCAGTTTGATTTAATGTTCTGTGCCGTTTTACTTCGCCCCAAACTCTCCATGAAATTGATTCAATTATTTCTGCACGAACAGAATCATTAAAATCGTCGACTATTCCTTCAAGTTCTCCCAAATTTTCTTTCCAATTATGTTCAACATCTTTCAACATTTCTTCTTTATGCTTGAAATATTCCTGAATTCTTCTTGTTCTTTCTTCTGAAGAAATATTTCTCAAAGATAATATTTTTGGTTTTGCGTAAATTTCATTTTTATTTTTTTCAAATTGTTCTTGAGCAAGATTTTTATTGAAATGAAAAATGTTTGGATTAACACAAGAAGTTCGCGGCGCGTTTTTTCTTGACTCGTAAGTTATTCCCATTCCTTTTTCATGAATAGATTTTTCCAGCTGAGAAATAATTTCTCTTCCTTCTTCTGGAATTGCTAATGGTTCTCTTTCTGCTAATTTAGAAAAATAAACTAAAGTTTCAATTGGTATAAACATAAATCCGCCACCACTGTGTCCATAAGGAACTATTTTACTTGCTTCTTGTTTTGGGACATTTCTTGTTTGAAGTGTTTCATAAGTTTTGATATTTTGTTCCATTACTTTCAAATAAATATTTTCTGATTCAATTCCTGCTTCGTGGATTCCTTTTGGAACAAGAATTTCGTCTATAGAAATTGGAACTCTTCTTCCTGAAGGCATCAACCCGCTTGCAAAAACTGCGCCTGTAAAAATTGAATCAACTAATTTTGAGCAATTTCCCTCGAGAATTGTCCAAAAACCCATTGACGTTGCGAGCGAGGCGTGTCCTGCACCTGCAGATTTTATTATGCTCTTCCTCATTTTTTCATAAAAATCTATTTCTTCTGTTTTCATTCTAATTAATTCACTCATAGAATCCATTCCTTTGAAAGTTATTCCCGATGCACCATAAACAAATTCATCGGGGGTAATTACAATTTCTTTTCCGCTTTCAGATTCAATTTTTAATTCTGGGCCATAAGAAATAATTCTTGCTTTCGGCTCAATCACCTTTGTCATATTTTTTTAAGATTTTTTTATTTTATAATGATTGTTATAATAGAAAGATGTTATTATTCACCACAACCTTTTGGATTTTCCCAACCGCATGAAGGGTTAGAACATACTTCTCTGCAATTTCCTTTTTTTATCATTTGTTTTCCGCATTGAATGCAAAATCCGCCAGCAGGTTCTGAATGCTCTTCTTTTTCGCTTTCTTGATGAGAAATTTCAGCAGTTATCGAACCATTTTTTTCTTCAACTCTTTCTTCTTTTGGTAAAAATTCTTTTTCTATAAAGTTAGCGATGTAATCCATTATTGAGGTTGCAGTGTGAATTTCTGGATGCCCTCTTGCTAATCCATACGGTTCGAATTTTTGATTCTTGAATTTTTCAACTATTTTTTCAGCAGGAACTCCATATTGCAAAGCCATCGATGATAAAACCCCTATCGCGTCAGTTAAACCCCCAACAGTGCTTCCTTCTTTACTCATTGTAATGAAAATTTCTCCTGGTGTTCCGTCATGGTACATTCCAATTGTAAGATATCCTTCATGTCCTGCAACTTCAAATTTATTTGTAATTGCATTTCTTATTGCTGGAAGTTTTCTTCTTACAGGCAAAACTTTTTCTTCAAGATCTTTTTCTTTTTTTGAAAAATTTAATGGCTGAATTCTTTTACTTTTATCTCTGTATAATGCAACGGATTTCAATCCCATTTTCCAAGCGTCGATATAAGTTTGCTCCATTTGCTCGACAGTTGCTTCTTCTGGAAGATTTACTGTTTTAGAAATTGCGCCAGATAAAAATGGTTGAACTGCTGCCATCATTTTCAAATGTCCCATCGGAGAAATTGTTCTCTTTCCATATCTTGGTTTGTTTGAACAATCAAATATTTGAAGATGTTCTTCTTTTATGAAAGGAGCACCTTCAATTGTTTCTTTTGTTTCAATATATTTTATCATTTCTTTTATCTGTGACTCTTCATAGCCTAATTTTCTTAATGTTGGTTCAACTGTTCCGTTTACTAATCTTAAACTTCCGCCACCGACGAGAATTTTAGTCTGAACTAATCCAATTTCTGGTTCAACTCCTTTTGTATCACAGTCCATCATGAAACCTATTGTTCCTGTTGGTGCAAGAACAGTTGCCTGCGCATTTCTGAAACCATATTTTTCTCCTCTTGCAATAACATTATCCCAAACTTTTTCTGCTTCATCTAAAGTTCCTTCTAATCCTTTAGGAAGATTTTCTTTTTTTATTTTGTTTAATTCTTCTCTATGCATTTTCATAACTTCCAACATTGATTCTTTATTTTTTTCAAATTCTTCAAATGTTCCAAGATATTCTGCCATTTCTGTTGAAGTTTCGTAAACTTTTCCTGTCATCAATGCAGTAAGAGATGCAGCGATTGCTCTTGACTCGTCAGAATCGTAAGGCAGTCCTAAAGACATAACTAAAGAACCTAAATTTGCGTAACCCATTCCTAACGGACGGAACTTGTGAGAATTTTTTGCTATCTCTTTAGTTGGATAAGCAGAATTGTCGACGTTTAAATCTTGTGCGATTGCAGTTAATTTTATTACATTCTCATATGCTTCAACATCAAATACTCCATCTTTCATAAATGCATTTAGATTTAATGAAGCGAGATTACATGAAGAATTATCGATGAACATATATTCTGAACAAGGATTTGATGCATTGATTGGACCTGAAGCTTTGCAAGTGTGCCATTTATTTATTGTATCGTGAAATTGCATTCCAGGGTCGCCACAAAAATGAGTTGCTTCTGCAATTTTTTTCATTAAATCTTTTGCTTTATATTTTGGCATTTGTTCTGCCATATCTTTATTATGAACAGGAACTGTTTGAAATTCTTCATCATTAAGAACTGCCTGCATAAATTCATCTGTTATTCTTATAGAAATATTTGTGTTTTGATAATTTACACTTTCTCCTGCTTTTTCCCACGGAATTCCATTATCAATTAAAATATGTAATTTTTTTTCTTCTTCCTGTTTTGATCCAATAAACTCAACAATATCTGGATGATTTATATTTAGAATATCCATCTTTGAAGCTCTTCGTGTTTTTCCTCCTGATTTTACAATCCCTGCAACCTTATCGTAAAATGCCCAATAAGCTAAAGGACCAGAAGGTTTTCCACCGCCACTTAATTTTTCTTTTGATGAACGAAGTGTAGATAAATTTGTTCCTGTTCCAGAACCATATTTGAAAAGCAAAGCTTCTCTTTTTGCAAGTTCCATTATCCCTTCCATTGTATCGTCGACACTTTGAATAAAACATGCTGCAGTTTGCGGATAAGTTAAATCTTTTCCAACAGGAAGAGGAACTACTTTCCCATTTCTGATAATATATGCTTCTTTTTTTTCTTTACTTCCTTTTCCTCTTTTATCTGTTCCTACATTAAACCAAACTGGAGAATTAAAAGCCATTGATTGATTATAAGAAGCGTAAGCAATTTCATCTCCGAAAATTTCTGCTACTTCTTCTGTTAAATAACCTTGTTTTACTGCCCATTCTGCAAAAGTAGAACTAACTCTCCCAACCAAATCTCTTACAGAACCTTCTCTCTGTGGAGTTCCGTGTTCTCCGAAAAAATATTTTGATGCTACAATTTTTCTTGCTAATTGGCTCCACTGCGCTGGAAATTCTGCACCTTCTTGTGTGAAAACAACTTCACCAGTATCATCATCAGTTATAGCAATATCATTTCTTTGCCATTCAAAATAATCTTCTGCTTTTTTTCCAGAATCAGTAAAATATCTTTCGATTGTCAACCCTTTTTTTTCTTTTCCCATTTTATAATTTTCTCATTTCCTGTTTAAAATCATTTATGTCCTGAAAATCTCTATATACTGAAGCGAAGCGAATGTACGCGACGTTGTCAATTTTTTTTATTTTTTTCATGACTAATTCTCCTATCTCTGAAGTTTTGATTTCTTTTTTCCCTTTTTTCCTTATCTGTTCTTCAATCTCATTTATCAGATTATTTATTTTCTCTTTTGCAATCGGACGCTTTTCAAATGCCTTGATTATTCCACCTTCAAGCTTTTCCCTGTCAAATTTTTCCCTGCGTCCATCTTTTTTTATTATGTATATATCTTCTTTTGAAATTTTTTCATATGTTGTGAATCTTTTTCCGCACTTGAGGCATTCTCTTCTCCTTCGTATTCCTTCGGGTGAAGCTCTTTTATCAGTAACTTTTGAATCTTTATGTGAACAGTATGGGCAGTACATTATCAGTTATATACAATATATTGTGTATCCCTCATTTTTTATTACCATAATTTGTATGATAAGAGATTGAAAAATAAATACTATTTAAAGATTTATTTTCACTTGGATATAATAAATTGAACATACAAGATTTTGAAGGAATATTTTAAAAAGATTATTTTGTATAATTGTTTATGAAGAAATTAAAGAGGATAATTATTATTGAATCAGTTACTATTTTAATTCTTGCAGGATTTTTAATTTGTAATATTTTTTTCTTCCAAAATAATTCAACTACACAACAAGTTTCATATTGCGACAAACATTATTATGACAGTCAGGTATGTTTGCTGTCTCCAGAAGTTTATACCCATTCTTTAAAATCAGAAAATTATTTATTAATGGATTTAAAACCTCTTCAAAACGATATCCAAAATTATATTTCTACTAATAACCTCAATATTTCAATTTATGTTTTAAACATACAAGATTCCTCTTCATTTGGGATTAATTCAAGTAAAGGATTTGAACCTGCGAGTCTAAACAAATTACCTATTGCAATTTTAATTCTTAAAAAAGTAGAACAAGGAGAACTTAGACTTGATGGTTTTTTACCAATAAAAGATGAGGATAGAGACAGCAAATCGGGAACTCTTTACAATACTACTGCAAATGCGATGAGTGTTAGAGATTTACTACATTATATGCTTTCAGAATCAGACAATACTGCTTTTAGAGTTCTCGAAGAACAAGTTACACTGGAAGACTTGGAAAAACTTTCTGTATATCTAAATTATTATACTAAAGATATTAATTATATTCCTCCAATAATTAATAATACTTATCAAATAACTCCAAAATCCACAAGCAATCTTTTTATGAGCTTGTATTTATCCAGTATTTTAACTCCAGAAGATTCTGAAATGATTCTAAAATATCTTTCAAATTCAACATTTAATATAAATAAATATTCAGATTTGCCTGATGATGTTATCATCGCACAAAAATATGGAACTTATTACGTTGGAAACCAATCTGATTTTCATGATTGTGGAATTATGTATATTGGGCAAAGCAGAATATTCTATGGCATAATGACTCAAGGAATGGATGAAGAAACCGCTCCAGTTGTTATAGGAAAGGTTGTAAATAAAATTTATAATTATATTATTAAAGAAACTAACAGCAGTGTTAATTTGGATTAAAGAAAAACATTTTTAAACATTAAAGTATATAATATAATATGTATGATTATTTTAGCACAATGATGAGCCAGTGGGGAATTCCTGCTTGGGCATTTTATATTTTAGCAGCAATTTTTATCTGGTCTTATGTTTGGAAACTTTTAGCATTATGGAAAGCTGCGACGAAGAAATCAGTTGTTTGGTTTATAGTTTTAGCTTTGGTTAATACAGTTGGAATTCTTGAAATTCTTTACATCTTTGTATTCTCTAGATGTTGCAAGAAAGAAACTCCAAGAAGAAGAAAAAGAAGATAATTATTTAGTTTTCATTAACTGGCACATTCTGCAGATTTTATTTCTTGAAGGTTCTCCGCAGATTTCACAGTAATTTAATTTTTCTGAAGTTTTTAATTTCTGAATTTTATCTGAAAGTTTGTCAAAATTTTTCATAATATTTTCTTTTTCTTTTGTTGTTAAGTTATTTGTAAATTGTCTCAACTGAATTCTATAAGAATCTAAAGCGCATGGGCAATGTTCATAAACAACAGGGAGTTTCATTTTTTTTGAATATTCTCTTATATCATTTTCAGCGATGTAAAATAATGGCTTGATTCTTGTTATGAATTTTTTATCTTTTACATTTTGAGTAATTGCTCCAGAATTTGCACTTAATTGCGGACTTCCTTTAAGAATATTCATAAGAAAAGTCTGCGTTTCATCGTCGAGATTATGCCCTGTTGCAATTTTATTTACTTTTAATTTTCTTGCTTCACGATTCATAATCCATTTTTTTATAACTCCACAAATTGCACAATTTTTTAATCCTTTTCCGTGGCTTGTTTGAATTGTGGTTCTAATATAACACATACTTCCACCCATTTCATTTTTTATATTGTAAAGATGAAGTTTTATTCCAAGTTGTTCGCAAAGTTTGTTTACTGCCTCCAAACATTTTTTGCTGTAATCTCCCATAGACAAATTAATATGAAATCCTTCAACATTGTATCCAAATTTTTTCAAAAGATAAGCTGTAACTGTAGAATCTTTTCCTCCTGAAAGTGCGACTAATATTTTTTCTTTTTTATTCAATTTTATTTTTTCAAGAGTTTGCTTGAATTTTAATTCTAATTTATCCATAGAAATAGATAGAATTAAGGATAATTAAATCTTTTTTCTTTTTAACAACAAAGTATTTAACACGACGCTTACAGAACTTAGAGCCATTGCTCCTCCAGCAATCATCGGATTTAAAAGCCATCCTGTAAAAGGATACAAAAGCCCTGCTGCAATTGGAATTCCAAGAGAGTTATAAAATAATGCCCAGAACATATTTTGTTTTATTTTTTTAATTGTTATTTTGCTGAGATTTATAGCACGAACAACGTCTAGTGTAGAATTATTCATTAGAACAATATTTCCTGTTTCCATCGCGACATCTGTTCCTGAACCTATTGCAATTCCAATATCTGCCTGAGCGAGCGCGGGAGCATCATTAATTCCGTCGCCAACCATTGCAACTTTTCCCTTTGCCTGAAGTTTTTTTATATATTTTAATTTATCTTCTGGAAGAACTTCTGCGATGACATGATTTACTCCTATCTGTTTTGCAATTGCATTTGCAGTTCTTTTATTATCTCCAGTTATCATATAAACAAAAATATTTCTTCTTTGCAATGCTTTAACAGCTTTAATTGAATCTTCCCTTGGAGTATCTGCTATTGCAATAAATCCTAAAACTTTTTTATTCAAAATTCCCACAACAACTGTTTTTCCTTCTTCTTCAAGATTCATAATTTCTTTATCGTACTGTTTTAGATTAGATATTGTTCTTGCATATTCGGGCTTTCCTACAATTAATTTTTTGCCTTTAATATTTCCTTCAACTCCATGTCCGGGAATTGCCTTAAAATTTTTTATATCTTCTAATTTTATTTTTTGCTCTTTACTTTTTTGAACAATCGCCTGTGCTAATGGGTGTTCAGAATACTGTTCGATACTTGCTGTTAATTTTAAAATTTCATCTTCTTCAATTCCATTAACTGCAACAATATTTGTAACTTTTGGTTTTCCCTCTGTTAATGTTCCTGTTTTATCAAATACAACCGCATAAAGTTTATATGCAGTTTCTAAAGCATCTCCACCTTTAATCAAAATTCCTTTTTCAGCACCTTTTCCTGTTCCAACCATAATTGCCGTCGGTGTTGCCAATCCTAATGCACAGGGACAAGCAATAACTAAAACAGATACTGCAATTATAAGAGAAAATTCAAAACTTTTTCCAACTAAAAAAAACCAAACTGAAAAGGCGATGATCGCGATTCCTATAACCGCTGGAACAAAATAAGCTGAAATTTTGTCGGCAAATCTCTGTATCGGCGCTTTTTTTCCTTGGGCATCTTCTATTAATTTTATTATTTGAGATAAAGTTGTATTTGCTCCGATTTTTGTTGCTTTAAATTTGAAACTTCCATGCTTGTTTATTGTTGCACCGATTACAGTATCTCCTTTTCCTTTTTCTACAGGCATACTTTCTCCTGTTATCATGCTTTCATCTATGCTTGTTGTCCCTTCAATGATTATCCCATCAACAGGAATTTTCTCTCCAGGTTTTACAATAATTATATCCCCGACAATTACATCATCTATTTTTATTTTTTCTTCTTTGCCATTTCTTATTACTGTTGCAATTTTTGGAGAAAGATTCATTAATTTTTTTATTGCTTCACTTGTTTTTCCTTTTGCAATCGCTTCCAAATATCTTCCTAACATAACAAAAGTAATCAATACTGCAGCCGCTTCAAAATATTGGTCTCCTAGGGGATTAAAAAATATTGTATATACACTGAAAAAATAAGCTGCGCTTGTTCCAATTGAGATTAGTGTATCCATATTCGCAGATTTATTTTTCAATGCCCCGAATGCACTTTTGTAAATTCCTGCCCCTACTATAAATTGAACTGGAGTAGCTAATGCAAATAAAATATAATTTCTGTATGGAATTTCTATCCCTATCCACATGAATACCATCCCGATGATAAATGCAGGAATTGCGAAAAATAAACTAAACAGGAAAAGATTTTTTAATTTTTTAAGATTATCCTCTCTCTTTTTAGTTTCATAATCTCTGCTATTACCATCATTAGTTATTAGTTTTGCTTTGTATCCCCCCATTCCTTCTATCGCATTAACTATATTTCTTTCTGAAGTTTTTGATTCATCGAAATCAACTGTTGCTTTTTCTGTTGTTAGATTTACATTCGCATATGAAACCCCAGATTCTTTTTCAAGACGCTTGGTAATAAGAGTAACGCAACTTGCGCAATGCATTCCGTTTATATCTAAAGTAATTTTTTTCATTTTTTATTTATTCAACGATTATCGTTCCTGTCCCCATACCCATACTACATTGGAATCTAAAAGTTCCTTTTTGATTGGGAGTAAAGGTTATTGTATCTGAAGGGCTTGAGGAATATTTTGATATTCCCAATTCAGGAATATTAAATGACCGGTAACATCCGCTAACACTACTATCTAAAGTTATTTCTACTGGAACTCCAGATTTTACATTAATAGTATTAGGAGAATAATTTCCTTTCATGCTTAAAGTTATTTTTTGTATTGAATCAGAACCTATGGCATTTCCTGTTGTTGACTTTCCAAAAAATAAAAAATAACCTAAAATTAAGAATACTATCACAAAAATTCCTATGAATATTTTTTTATTATTAGATTTTGTTTTTTCTTCCATTTTTATTATTTAATTTTTTTCATTTTAATTAACTTCATATCCTGCTTTGGAGATTATTTCTTTTATTTTATTAAGACTTATTTTTGATTCGTCAAAATCTATTTCAGCTAATCCTTTTGAATAATCTACTTTTATGCTATTTACATAATTTTCAAGCTCCATTTCAATTATTTTTGCACAGCTTGTGCAATGCATTCCTTTAATTTTTAATTTTATTCTAGCCATTATTTCTTTTTATTTGCTGATTTAATTAACCAATAAATTCCTGCTCCAATCAATCCGATTACAAGCAAACTTATCACCCATGATAAGATTCCGTTCCCAAATCCATAATTTGAATTAATTCCGAACATTGGACAATTATAAACCATTATTTCATTCCTCCGCAACCGCAACTTCCTGATGATTTTGGAGTTGCTGCAACAACTTGGCCAGTAGTTGCTGTTCCACTTGCTGTTACTATAAAACTTCCTCTTAACATTCCCATCCCACAAGTAAATTGTATTGTTCCTATTTTTGTCGGAGTGAAATTTATTACATTTAATCCGGTTTTTAATTTAACATCTATTCCGTAATCATTCATAATTAATTCACTATTGCATCCTGTCAATTGTTGGACATTTACATTCCATTTTACAGGAATTCCTGATTTAATGACAAATGAATTTGGACTATAACCTGAAGCATCGACATTCATATTCACTTCTTGAATTCCATTTTGAATAACTGAACTGTTTGAACTTGTTCCAAAATTTATTGGGAGATTAATTGAATTTCCTGTAAGAGCTAATCCCCGATTTAACATTATCAATCCCAGGATTAAAACAATCACTGCAGAAATTTTCAAAATCTTTGCAGTTGTCTTATGACTTATAACTGTTGTTAAACTTCCGAATCCTAACATGACTGGAAGAGTTCCTAATCCGAATGCAGCCAGACTCATTGCTCCTGTTAAAAAATTTCCTGTTCCTGTTGCATATAAGTACATTGCTTGCAAAGGACCACATGCAATAAATAATCCGTTTAACAATCCCGTAATGAATGGAACTTTGTAAAATCCTTTTGAATTAGATGAAGCATTACTAGAAATTTTTGTTAAAAATTTTGGATGAAATTGAAATTTTCTGAAAAATTTAAATCCAAACATGCTGAATGCGTAAAATATCATAAATACTCCTGCAAGAATTGCAACTGCTCCTCGGAGTTTTGTGCTGAATGCAAATATTCCTCCGATTAATCCAAAGATTCCCCCAATTATAGTATAAGAAATAACTTTACTTCCTCCGTATACTAAATGTTGTTTGAATCCTTTGTGCCCATTTAATGCATTTTTTGAAGTGTAAGAAACAACAAATGCTCCGCACATTGAGATGCAATGAAATCCTGTTAAAATTCCTGCAGCAAATAATAATATTAAACTTGCATTTTGCCCAATCTCTGGAATTTTAATCTGAGATAAATCAATATTTCTTAAAAATAAAAAGTATATTGCACTTAATAATAAAAGAATAGACAAAGGAACAATAATCCAGACAGATTTATTTTTTTTATTTTCTACTTCTTCAATAGTATAGCCTAATTTTTTTAATGATTCTTTAATTTCTTTTTCAGATATTTTATTTTCATTAAAATCTATTTCTGCTTTTTCATTTGCATAACTTACTTTGATGGAATTTACTTTTTCTTTCAATTCCTTTTCTATGAGCATTGCACAGGAATTACAATGCATTCCTTTTATCTGAAATGTTTTTTTCATAAGTATTTCATAGAAATAATCTTTAAGATTGCTTTGGAGAAACTAGTTACGTGGATTCTTTGAGGAGAAGGGCGATACAAATTTTTTTAGATTGTTTATATTCATTTTATATAATTACTCTGCCAAATTGAAGCAATAACATAAGAACAATATGAATTATTGCGATTAAAATAGTAGTTATTGCAAAGAATCTGTGATATTTGAAAACATTTTTTTTAAAAACATGCAGAGCAATGCCTAATGAAAAAGTTGTGAACAAACATAAAATTGTAAGAATACCGAACCAAACTGCAAGGGGGATTCCTAATATCATTTTATTGAACAATAACTTCACCTTTCATCATGGAATGAATAGAACAATGATAATCAAAAGTTCCTGAAATATTAAATGTATGAGAATAAGAATTTCCAGTTCCAATTAATGGAGAAGCTAACTCTGTTCCATTGTCTGAGGTTATAGTATGTGCAACAGGATCATTATTTGCCCAAACTACCACACTTCCTTTTGGCACTATTGTTATTTGTGGTGAAAATTTATATTCTGCTATAGTAACTTGGTAAGGTAAAGGACCGGTTGAAGTTCCGAGATTAGATGAAGAAAGATTATTCTGATTGTTTGTATTGTTTTGGTTATTTGTATTATTTTTTTGCAGAACAAAATATAATCCTATGCCAAGAATTAATAAGATAATTATTGCACCAAATATGATTTTATTCTTTTTCATCTTATTGAATAAATAAGAATTTACTTTTTATAAATCTTATTAATCTCGAAGAATGGTTTTTATTTCTTTTTACATTTTCTTAAAATTTAAATACTCTGATTATTTAATTAAAGAATGAAAAAAGGGGTTGATGAAAAAAAGATATTTAGCAAGCCGCAAAAAATTATTTTTTGTTTTGTGGTATTTACTATTCTTGCATCTATTCTTGTTTTTTCTACCACAACTATTTCTGATAGTTTAATTTCTTCGGTAAATTCAACATTTTCTGGATTTGTTGGAATTGGAACTTTAACTCCAAACTCAACATTAGCGGTTGTTGGAAATGCTTCTGTCGCAGGGAATTTATCTGCACAATACTTCCTTGGTAATGGTGCTTACCTAACAAATATTCCCACTTACAATGCAACTTATAATACCTGGGCATATAATCATACACTATCAGCAATGAATATAATGTCTGCAAATGATACTGCAATAAATAATTCTGTTAAATTGGCATTAACAATAAATTCAACAGCGACAATCGGACAGTTATATAATGTAACCGCTTCAATGATTGCAAATCTTTCTATAACTCAGCTTAATTGGACTTTTTCACAGATAGCAAATACAACTTTCACTCAAAATTTTACCTCTGCAGCAGTTCAAGCTTTGATAAATAATACAAATGTTGGATTTTTACAATTAAATGCGACTTTAGTTAATGCTGGAAATTTAACGATGGGAAGCGGTTCTATAATTAAAATGGCTATTTTAGCGAATTCTCTTCCTGATTGTGTAACTTCAACAAATCATAGTTTAGGTACAAATGCTTCGGGATTATATTATTGTTCTTCAAACTCAACTTGGGCACAGATAATGTTAAATTAAAATGAAAACTAATCAAAAAAAAAACTTAATTTCTTTTTTTTATTAGTTAGCACCTTTTTATTCTGCTCTTTAGTTTCTGCGGCGAGTTTAATTAATGTTAATATAACTTCATCGGGGCTTGGTTCAACTATTCAAATAAGGAATTATAATATAAGTTTTGATTTGCTTAAAGTTGAAAGCAATGCTATAGAATTTTGGAACATAAGCTATACAGATTGCTCAGGACAAACAACTTCATCAAGTCTCTATAATTTTACAGATTCAAATTCAATTTCAAATCTTCCAATAAATCAATGTAATTCTTCAGCCAGTAGCAGTAGTACTACAACTAGTTATTCATATGTTCCAAGTACTCCTCTTCCAACCCAAGTAATAACTTCTGTTAATGTTATGACGAATATTCCCACAGCTATAATAATTACAAATCCGAAAATTGATTTAACAAAGATAACTATTACAGCAAATCAAAATATTTTCGCAGCTTCATTGATTATAAATAAACTAAGTCAGTTACCAACTTCAAATCCTCAGATTGGACTTCCTTTAGGAATTCCTTATCAAGCATTTCAGATAAATACTACAATGATTACTAATCTAAGTATTGCAAATGCTACACTTGAATTTAAAGTTAACAAAAGTTGGGCAGCTAGTCAGAACGTTGATCCTTCAACTATTACTCTTTATAGAATGAAAGCCAATGATACAATATGGAATCCTCTTAATACCACTTTTTTGGGTCAAGATAATAATTCTTATCATTTTTCTGCAGTAACTCCAGGATTTTCTACATTTATAATATATTCAAATCAAAAATGCATAGCTAATTCTAAAAGATGTCTTAATAATCAAACCCAATTATGTCTTAATTCGACATGGATGACTACTGAACAATGCCCAAATGGATGCAACAATGAAGGATGTTCTAATCTTCTTTCTAATAATCCTCCTATTATCTATGGAGTAATTATTTTAATGATTCTAATCGTTGGAGCTATGCTATTAAACAAAAAGAAAAAGACCAGAAAATATCACATACCCCATAAACATTTTAGAAAAAGAAGAAGTTAAAAAGTTATTAAAAAGAAAAAAATAATTTCAATTCTTAAGAACGACTATGTTGTTCATTCCTCTTCTTTTTCTTTCTATAAATTGTTTTGCTTCTAACTTATCTAACAATCTTGTTATTCCGACTTTTCCTATTTCTAATTTTTCCATTAAAGTATTTTGAAAAATAGCTCCATTTTCTTTTTGAAGAATTGCTATTACTTCTTTTTCATTTTTATCCAATCCTCCCAAATTAATTTTCTTTTTCTTTTGTTTTATTGTCTTGATAATTATTTTTTCTTTTGGCTTGGAAAACATTATTAATAATCCTACAATAAAAACGATTGCGGTTAAGCTTAAGCTAAGCCAAGTTTGTGTTGCGATTGTTTTATACATTGGACATGTAGGACCTTGAGTACAACTTTGCCCGACAATATCTTTCATAGCCATATTGAAAATAAGAACTATAACTGCCATTATTACAGCGATTCCGATAACTAATCCTCCAACATGTTTATTCTCCATTTTAAAATCCTAATTTTTCATTTACAAATATTAAATTTATTTTTCTGGGCATTATTTCTCTTTCGAATAAAAGTATTTTTGCAATTGTACTTCCAGGATAACCTTCTTTTTTCATTCTTTCATTTTCCAAGGGGAAAACATATTCGTTAAGGCGCTTGAATAAATCTTCATGAGTTGAAACTATCTTTTGTGTTCCGACAATCCAGATTACATTATCAGATGAAAATGCATAGGAAGGAATTTGACTTCCCGAAGCTGATGCAATTAATATTTCTCCTTCTTTTGAAATAGCATGAATGCTTCCGATAAAATATTTTGATGTAACGCTTTTTTTTCTTAATTCAGCTTGCTTTTCTGGATTTTTTTCTGAAAGTAATTCATCTTTTATATTTATCCAGTCATGATTTTTTGATTTAAGCAAATCTGTAAAACCAATTTCTTGAAGAGTTGTAGAACCGCCTGTCATAATTTCTGAACCAGAAGGAATTAATTCTTTTAAAATTTTGAGGGCATCTTCTTTTGTATTGACTAATTCTGCATTAATGTTTCTTAATTTCAAAGCAGAGATTGTTTCTTTTACATCTTCTTCTGACGCTAAATCACTAAATCCTTTCACGTTATTTATTTTCATTTTATTTGCATTAATAAAATTTTCATTTACTTTGTCCCAGTTTATAATACTAAAAAATGCGTTGATATAATCTGCTCTTCTATTTTGATATTTCAAATAGTAAGCATGCTCCCATAAATCAATAACTAAAAGAGGTATTTTTCCTTCGCTGATTGGACTGTCCTGATTTGATGTTGAAATTATTTCTAGATTTCCATTATTAAGAATAAGCCAAACCCATCCGCTTCCAAATAAGTTTAATGAAGCATTTGTAAAGTTCTCTTTAAAATTTTCAAAATTTCCAAATGTCTTTTCAATTGCTTTTTGTACATTTCCGTTTAGAAGAATATCTTTTTTTAATATTTCCCAGAAAAATTTGTGATTGACATATCCGCCGCAATTGTTCTTCACTGCTATTCGAATATCTTCTGGTATTTTATTTAGATTCATTAATATTTCTTCTGCACTTGCAAAGTTTAATTCTGGATGTTTTTCAAGAGCCGTGTTTAATTTATCTGTGTAAGCTTGATGATGCTTGTCATGGTGGAATTTCATTGTCTGTTCATCTATGTACGGCTCTAAAGAATCATATGCATATTTTAGTTGGGGTAATTCAAATTTCATTTTTTCTTTTTGCTTTCGTAATCTTTAATTGCAGCTCTTAATGCATCACTTGAAAGATTTGAACAATGCATCTTAACAGGAGGCAGTCCTTTTAAAGATACCGCGACGTCATTTCTGGTTATTTTTTCTGCTTCCTGAATTGTTTTTCCTTTTGCTAATTGGGTAATCATAGAAGATGTTGCAATTGCGGCAGCGCAGCCGTATGTTTTGAATTTTATATCTTTGATAATTTCCTTTCCATTTTCTTTTTTAACTTTAATAAACATCTGCATAACATCTCCACATACGGGATTTCCGACTTTCCCAATTCCATCTGCATTTTTAATTTCTCCAACATTTTTGGGATTCATATAATTCTTCATAACTTCTTTTGTGTATTTAATTGTCATTTGAACGACACCTCCGGTTTCTTTACACTCATTTTCCCACTAAATTTGTCAGAATTAATCATTTATTCTCCTTGTTTAATTTTTTAATTAAATCATCAATTTGTTTTTTTGAAAATCCGTGAGCCAAACAACCTTGTTCAATTGTTTCATAAATTGCACCTCCGCAACCAATGCAATGAAGTCCACTTTCAAATAAAATATTTGCGGTTCCTGGATATTTTTCAAGCAATTCTGCGAATATCATTTTCTTTGAAATTGCATCTTTAGTTTTCTTTTTTGTTATTTCTTTTTTCATTTAATTTTCTCCTTGTAAATTTTATTTGTCAGCTTCTGAATCATCTTCTTCAAAAAATTCATCTTCTGCTTCTTTAACATTTGAACTGTCTTCTTCAATGTCTTCTTCGCATTCGGTTTCATTTTTGAACTCACATGCTTCTGCTTCAAACTTTTTTTTGTTTTTCATTTGAACGATAATTCGCAACTTCGCTTACATGACACTGACCTTACTTCCGCGAAATCGCTCACCTCCAGTTTATTTACATTCATTTTATTGGACTCATCCTCCTAAGTTTATCTACTATAGGAACAAGAACTTTAAGGAAATAATCAATTTCTTCTTCTGTTGTGTATTTACTTATTGAAATTCTTAATGTGCTGTTAGATTGAACAGGAGCTAAGCCGATTGCTTTCAGGACGTGGCTTGTTTGAAGAGAGTGCGACGCACAGGCGCTTCCTGTTGAAGTGCAGATTCCGTAGGTTTCCAAATATCCTCCGATAGATTCTCCTTCAATATTATTGAATGAAACATTTATGTTATTGCAGAGTCGATTATTTTGCGGGCCGTTTAATCTTGTATTTGAAATTTTTAAAATTCCGTCAATTAATTTATTTCTCATCTTAGTTATTTTTTCAACATCTTTTTTATTTGTGATATCAACTGCTTTTGCGAAACCGACAATTCCTGAAACATTTTCTGTTCCACTTCTGATTTTTCTTTCGTGTCCTCCGCCGTGAGATAAAGGAGTTATTAAAATTCCTTCACGGATGTATAAAGCACCGACTCCTTTTGGACCGTGAATTTTGTGAGCGTTTAAAGTTACTAAATCTAAATTTTGTTTCTTGACATTTAATGGAACTTTTGTAAAACTCTGACATGCATCTGTGTGAAATAAAACATTTTTCTTTTTGCAAATGTTTCCTATTCTTTCCAAATCTTGTATTGTTCCGATTTCATTATTGCCGTGAATTATGGAAACAATAATTGTTTTTTCTGTTATTGCTTTTTCAATTTCTTCGATATTTGCAAATCCTTCTGCATCGACGTCAATATAAGTTATTTGAGCTCCGTGTTTTTCCAGCCACTTGCAAGTATTTAATACGCAATCGTGTTCTATTCTTGTTGTGATGATATGATTTTTTCCTGTGTTATTTTCTTGATTCCAAAAAAATAAACCTTTCAATGCAAGATTATTTGCTTCTGTTCCACCTGATGTAAAATATATTTCTTGAGATTTTGCACCGATTGCTTTAGCGATTGTATTTCTGCTTTTTTCCAAAGCATTTTTTGCTTCTTGTCCCATGAAATGAGTTGAAGATGCGTTTGCATACTTTTCAGTAAAGTAAGGAATCATTGCTTTCATAACTTCGTCATCTACTCTTGTAGTTGCTGCATTATCAAAATATATTTGTTTAGTCATTGAACGACACCTCCGGTTTCTTTACACTCATTTTCCCACTAAATTTGTTAGGATTAATGTTTTTCATTTTATTTCTTATCACATCCTTTCATGCATGATGCACATTTACAATGAAGTGAAGCGTGCTTATCTATTAATTCTAGCATTGGAAGAATTGTATCTTTGTTTAATGAATAAACTCTTTCTTTTCCATCTTGTTCCACATTTACTATATTGCATGCTTTCAATGATTGCAAAGCGTGAGAAATTTTGCTCTGTTCAACTTTCAAATCTTTTACAAGTTCTGTAACATTTTTTTCTTTTACTCTTAGCGAAAGAATTATACCTATTTTTAAGGGGTTAGCAAGATTTGTAAAGAAAATATTATAACTGTTATGATTAAAATAAGGACTTACTTCGTATGTCTTTTTATTCATATGAATTATATTTCATATAGATTTATAAAGCTTTAGTATCACTCGTACATAGAGATAATCTAGAAAAATGACACAAATATTCAAAGCTGAAGAGAGAGAAAGCAGTGAAATAAAAAATATTCTGCATCCTTTAGTTAGCGAGTGGTTTTTTTCAAAGTTCAAAGATTTTTCTCTTCCACAAAAAGTTGGAGTGATGAATGTTTGGGAAAGAAGAAATATTTTAATTTCTGCGCCAACAGGAAGCAGTAAAACATTGACTGCATTTCTTGCAATTATAAATTATTTAGTTATACTTGCAGAAAAAAATCAACTTGAAGATAGAGTTTATGCGGTTTATGTTTCTCCGCTGAAAGCATTGAGCAATGATATTCATAAAAATTTAATTGAACCTTTGGAAATTATTTACAAACTTGCAGAAGAGAAAGGAATCAAATTGCAAAAGATAAGAGTTGGTTTGAGAACAGGGGACACGACTGTTGCCGAGAGAGCTAAGATGGCGAGAAAATCTCCACACATTTTAGTTACAACTCCCGAATCTCTTGCGATAATTTTGACGACGACAAAATTCATTGAATATTTGAGAGGAGTTGAATTTTGCATTGTTGATGAAATTCACGCGCTTGATAATAAAAGAGGAGTTTATTTGAGCATTACTTTAGAAAGATTGAATGAAGTGAGTTTAGTTTTTCCTGTGAAGATTGGGCTTAGCGCTACAATTGCTCCGCTTGATGAAGTTGCGAAATTTTTAGTTGGAGAAGATAAAGACAGAGATGTTTTAATTGCAGATATTAAACTTAGCAAGACGCTTGATGTTAAAGTTATGGGAGTTGGAGATATGATTGGAGAGAATATTGGGAATGATATGTATAGTTTGATGGATTCTCTGATTAAGGAACACAAGACGACTTTGATTTTTACAAACACGCGTTCTGCGACAGAGAGAGTTGTAAATCATTTGAAAGATAATTTTCCTACTGAATATGGGGATGATAATATTGCGGCGCATCATTCTTCTTTAAGCAAGGATTTTAGATTTGATATTGAAGAAAGATTGCGAGATGGGAAATTGAAAGTTGTAGTTTGTTCTACTAGTTTGGAATTAGGAATTGATATTGGATTTATTGATTTAGTTATTATGTTAGGAAGTCCGAAAAGTAGTGCTAGAGCTTTGCAGAGATTAGGAAGAGCAGGACACAAACTTCATGCGACTGCGAAGGGGAGATTTATTATTTTAGACAGAGATGATTTAGTTGAATGTGCTGTTATCCAAAAGGAGATGATGGAGAAAAAAATTAACAAAGTTTATTTTCCGAAAAATTGTCTTGATGTTTTGAGCCAGCAAATTTATGGAATGGCGATTTACAAAATTTGGGATGCTGATGAATTATTTAATGTGATTAAGAAAAGTTATTGCTATTCAACTCTTACGCGAAATGATTTTTATGATGTGATTAGTTATCTTGCTGGGGATTATGCTTTAGAGCAGAATAATATTTACGCGAAAATTTGGTATGACCAGAAAACAAAGCAGATTGGGAAGAAAGGAAAGATGGCGAGAGTTATGTATCTTACGAACATCGGGACAATTCCTGAAGAATCTTTTATAACTGTTAAGATGTCTCCTAGCAATGAACCGATAGGAGCAATTGACGAGGGATTTTTGGAAAGAATGAAGAAAGGCGACGTTTTTGTTCTTGGTGGGAAGAAATATCTTTATCTTTACACTAGAGGAATGAATGTTTATGTCAAATCTGCGACAGAAAGAAAACCGACAATTCCGTCGTGGTTTTCTGAAATGCTTCCGTTGAGTTTTGATTCTGCTGTTGAAATAAATAAATTCAGAACTTTGATGGCTGACAAACTGAAAAATAAAATGAAGAAATCGGAAATTATTGAATTCATTAAAGAATATCTTTATCTTGATGCAACAACTGCAAGTTCTATTTACAATTATTTTAATGAACAATTTAATTATTTGGAGATTCCGACTTCTGAAACTTTGCTTGTTGAAAGATATAATTCTGAGAAACATTATTTGATTTTCCACAGCATGTATGGTAGAAGAGTAAATGATGCGTTGTCTCGTGCTATTGGGTTTATGTTGGGAAGAGCTGGGGGCAGAGATGTTGAAATGGGAATTAATGATAATAGTTTTTACATTGCAGGAGAAAAAATGAATATTGAGAAAGTTATGAATTTTATCAAACCAGAAAATCTTGATGAGATTTTGAAAGAAGCTGTTGAGAGGACTGATGTTCTTGCTCGTAGATTTAGACACTGCGCAACAAGGTCAATGATGATTTTGAAAACTTACAGAGGAATGAAAAAATCTGTGGGGAAACAGAATATGAAATCTCATTTTGTTCTTGCTGCTGTGAAAAAGATAAGTTCAGAATTTCCGATATTAAGAGAAGCAAGAAGAGAAGTTCTTGAAGATTTGATGGATATTCAAAATGCGAAACTTGTTCTTCAGTGGATAAAAGAAGGAAGAGTTAAATTGAAAATTAGAGAAACAGAATTGCCGAGTCCGTTTGCTTTGGGAATTATTTTGCAGGGACATTCTGATATGATAAAGATAGAAGATAAGCAGGCATTTCTTAAGAGGATGCACGAATTACATATTAAGAAAGTAAAAAGCGAATAAGAAAAGGGGGGAAAGGAATAAATTATTAAGCCCACCAATTTGGAGGACAATTAATTGTTTTAAGTTTAGAATATCTTTCATTCCAATTATTTTTACACCATTCATCTTCATTTGAACTATTTGAAATACATATCTTAAAAGAATAACATTTTGAATCTCCATTAGGAAATCCGCATCCTGGACAATCTACTTTAAGATATAATTCTTTTATTCCTGTAGTTAAATTATTCTTTATTAAACTAACATTTTTATAAACTATATCCCAACTTTGATTATTTTCAAATTTACCATTAGAATATGTATCCCCAGCTTTACTACTCCAGAAAAGGATATTAAAAAAGGTATTATCGAAACCCAAATTTGGAATAGAATTTGTATTAAAAGAATATTCTTTTTTAGGATCTTTAACATAAAAATTCATATAATTTGTACTCTTTTGACCTAAGTTTGTAATTTCAAAATTTAAATTTGCTTGATCTAACCAATATGACCCATTGGACATATGAGAGATACTAGCTAGATTGTAAGTATTATAAAATTGAGTTCCATCACTAAGTCTTATTTTAAGGTCAGGTTCTTTTGATAATAAATTTTGATATTGGAAAATAGTTAGAATAATTATAATTATTGTTAAAAAAACAATTATCCAATTGTTAAATCTCGTGGATTTTATTCCTTTAATTTCATAAAAAGTATGTATCTGCTCCGCAGGAGATAATTGCTTTATACTAAAATTTTTTGGAGGAATTAAAGTTAATTCTGGAGCTTGTATTTTTATTTTTTCTAATGTTCTTTTCATCCGATTTGAATTTTTTTTCCATCTCCATTGTTTGAATTTTTTTGATAATTTAGAAATAATTTTTTCTTTTACTTCCTCTTTTTTATTTTCTTCCATTACTTTTTTAATTCTTTCAAAGATTTAAATTCTTTCCTTCTTCCCCCAATCTTTAAAAATTCCCCATTCCTTATTCCCTCATGAAAAAAGAGAGTGCTAGAGCAAAAAAGAAAGTTAGAAAGGCACATCTTGAACTTATGAAACTTTTTCTTAAAGAACCTGTAACAAATGTCAGATTTTTCGGGAGCAGAATTTCTCTTACTTATCTGGGATGCAGAATTTCTGACAAATTTAAAGTAAGAAAAGTAAATCACGTCGGAGAATGGAGCAGAAGAAGAAAAGAAATCAGCGTAGACAAAAATTTCGACAACAGGCAGAGAAAAAAAGAATTAAGGTCTTTGGCTGTTCATGAAGCAGTTGAAAGATTTTTAGTCAAGACATACGGACTTAATACAGATAATGAAGCTCATGTTGTCGCAACGAGAAAAGAAAAAGAATTTCTAAAAAGCGAAAAAGGAAATTGGCGAAGCCATCAAATGCACGTTTTCTGGGATTGGCATAAACAAGGAGAGAAATAAAATGAATATGGAATTTATGAAAGTAGTAAACAGCAATAAAAGTTTTTATTGGACTTGGAAAGATTTAGATTATCTTCCTTATGCTTGGCTTGATAAAAAAGATTTGAAAACTCTACCAACTCCTTTCTATATTTTTTCAATACATCCCGACTGCCCTATTGGTTTTGAATCAGAAGAAAAAGACGAATTAACTAATATAATAGAACTTCCAGATAGTTTTGATAAATTAAAACTTGATAATGATTTAGGGAAAGATTTGAAGAGAGTTGAAAAAAAGAACGAGAATGTAAAACTTGTCTATAACGAAAAAGACGCTTTGGAAAAAAGTTCGAA
>Ga0265323_10000437_pt1 | contig 23883 bp, 18 predicted proteins | sample 41225metaG_FD_193580 | JGI IMG/M metagenome (GOLD analysis project Ga0265323, IMG submission 193580) | Rhizosphere microbial communities from Carex aquatilis grown in University of Washington, Seatle, WA, United States - 4-12-25 metaG | ecosystem: Host-associated > Plants > Roots > Rhizosphere...
CATCGGTTAGAGTATCGCTTTCATACGGCGGGAGTCATTGGTTCAAATCCAATAGTAGGTAGGAAAGAAAAGCCATGCTTTTTCCAGCATTCCAAGCCCTTACTCTTCCTCACCCAGCGAGTGTAAGGATGGAACGAGCAAAGAGTCACCAGTGCTTCTTCGGAATGGACAAATCTGGCGCGGTGTGGGGATAAAAGACACGCACAACCACTGCGCAAATACCCCCGGTCGACTATCTTCGAAGGCGGACCGAACACGCAGGTTCTACCCCCCACATAAGGGAGTAAGCTCTTCTTTACTCGTGTTTATGAGTGGTCTCGATTTTAAGGAATTAATTCCCGAGCGAGCCTATTCAATGAAGTTGCATTGGATCGGTTTTCCTCTTATCTGGCAGCAGATGGTTCTGCTTCAGCATTAACTGAGTCTGCCAACCTTGACGACACCCGGGAGGGAACTCTGGCAGGAAAGAAATCCCCTAGTCATTTTGATTCGCCTGCCCAACTCTACAAAGTGGAAGAGTCAGACAGACTGGTTTCAAGAATAAGGGGAAGAGGAAGCCTTTCTTCAGAATATATTTAGTTAGTAATGTAAAGAATCCCGTGTTCGGGTTAAGGTCAGTAGTCTTTACTCGGAGTAGTCACTAGGAGAAAATAGAGTGATTTTCAAGTAGCAGTGGGAAAGCATTTCTTTCATTTGACATTATATAGGAGGCTTCGGCTGCCGAGGAAGACAATAAGCTCTTCGCTTGGGGTTAGCAATAGCAATCAATAAAGTTTGTCAATTAAACACGATGAAACAATCAAATGGTTGATTCCATCTCCTCATTGGAAAGCAATGCACAACCAAATAAAAAGGTATTGGCATGGTGATTAACTCCCACAAATGGAGTCTCTGACCAAAACAAAATATTTAACTTTATTGAAATCTACTATACTATAAGTGATAACAATTAGAATGGTAAGAAGTAACTTAATACTTTGCAATTAGAACTAGACAATACTAGGTAGGGGTCAATCATTAAGTAAGTAGAGTTTCATTTTCAACTTCAAAGAGGTAAATCAGGAAAGGATCAGGGGGAAATATAGATATGGGACACTGAACTGCAACCTGGTAGGGGTTACTGTAGATGTAATCCGGGGAAAATACATAAGTATGGGTAAATTTATTAAAAAGTAGGGTTAAGTAAATATTCAACTGACAATGGTCAGAGTAGGTTTCCCAGTCCAAATCTGAGCTCACTAGGTGCTTTAGGTCCCTTCTTCACTTTGATATAAAAGAATAGGACATGGGTTCGGAAATCGATGCTGCTGGTGCTGACTCCTCATTTCATTGTTTTGGAATCACTGAAGACAAATCTTTTTGCTCTTTTTGGCTCGTAACATTAGTAGTTACGAGCTCGTTAGTAGTTACTCGCTGGATAAAAAACTTGGTGTTATAGGTTCTGAACTCGTAAAAAACTGATCACAGGAAACCGTAGGTAGAGAGAAGATAATCTATTTTGGGGCTTATAAGATGAGCTTATTCTTCCAACTATCTAGCATGTAAAGAAAGACTTAAAAAACTGAATTTAGAAAGAAGAATGAAGAGAGAGGAGCCTTAACTCCTGCAAAGATAGAAATGCAACTTTTTATGAAATCTGGATCGGAAAGTACCTCGATTTGTCAGAAGAGCTGGTAGATGTAGGAACTGCCAAAAGCATTTCCCAATTGTCCTGAGGGATACGGCATCGAAGTTAGAATGAATAGACTTCTAGAATCTGGATAATATCCAAGTGGTAAGGCACTCGTTATGAACTTTATAGCTTTGGTTATAGATTATCCAACAGGCAGAAGGGTTGTATGTATTTCTGATATAGAGAAAAAAGGGTTGGTTTTGTGGTAAACAGAGCTACAACTCTAAACTTCCTAAGTTAGAAGTTTCAGCATACATAACCTATGGAAGAAATTCTTTCTATCTTTCGTAAATAGCCTTACTACCCAAGCTAAAAGATAGAAAAGTGCTTTTTACCAATCCGTAAGAAAAAGAAAGACGAAAACATTGTCCATCGAGTCTAGTTGATAGAGGAAGATGCTTTTTGAAGTCTAAGTAAGAGTAAGAAGAGATCTGTCCTCTGTTCCTTTACCGTACCGCTGTTTTCGTGTTGGATAAAATATCTTACCATGGTCAATGCTCAGCCTTGCTAAGGCCTAATATTCCACATCTTGCTCTACGCGATGCCGATTCCTCTCCTCTAGCGGCTCAATGGTATGAGATCAATCCTTTCGGTTGCGGATTCTCGAACAAGAAGAGCACATGAATATGAGTAAAAGGAACTGATTGACCAAGATTCGACACTCGCCCGGCTAAAAACACCCGCACTATGCCTCAAACTCTCCTGGCCCAAGGCTCGCCTACGGTCCAATTGAAGCGGAGTCAATAACATAAGTCCTGAAACTAGCCAATCCAACTAGGATCAAAAGGAAAGGCTTCTCTACTAAGTTGCTTGGGCCTGGTCACCTTTCGAAGCTTTTTCCCAGTCAAGCTAGTTAGAAGAGTTCTTTGCCTGTGGAAGTGTTCGTATCCAAGCAGCAAGGCAAGAAGGCAGGTATTAATACGACTAGTCCGAGAGTTAGCAAAGCAGGTCCTTTACAGAATGAGTTACAAAAAAGATTGAGCCTTCGGCTTTCAGAGTTAAAGCTGTCGGTAGTTTTCGAATTGTTAGATGTTAGGACTGGTACCCAGAAGCTATATGCTTAACACTTGCAATTCGAGACCGTAGGAGTGGAATGCAAGTCGAAAGAAAGCAGTTAGACTCTTTGCCGGAAGAAGCGGGGTAGAGGAATTGGTTGACTCAGCAGGCTCATGTCCGTCCTGAAGACTGCAGGTTCGAATCCTGTCCCCGCACCCTTTATTTAGTATTGAGTAAGGTAAGTCGACTATCCGTGAAGTAAAACGAGTGATTGGTGGTGGAAGTCTGACCCAGAGCGCCCTATTGTTGGTTCAGCCTATTCCGTAGACTCTGACGACGGCTGGCTAACTCTTCACTTTGATGATAATCTATATGCTCATTTCTGAGTGAGCCGAGTGGATTACGCTTCCTTTCGATTGGTCTCTTCGCCCTCTTAATGAAAGCAGGAAAACTTAGGTTCCTATTCGTTCAACGAGCCAGCCCCAAAACCAAGTCTTTCTATTACACCCCCCTTGCAAGAGAAGAACTAAACTACTCCTTGTGAAGCTATTCCACAATAAAGCTATCATCAGCTAGAGCTTGTACAATAAGTGAAGCTACTTAATTCCCCTTATATGTCTCTTTAGTCTTTCTCACTTTTGCTCTACTTTCGCTTATCCACTCTACTAGACTTGAAGTCTAGCCTTGTTTGTTATCTCTTTTATTCTCGAGCCTTTGGCAAGAACGGATTACCCCACCCAGAGTGGAAGGTAAGGTCAGTATGAAAGCCCAGGAAGTGAATTCAATAGCCTAAGTATGGTATGTAGTTTGGTCCGCTCACTCAAAACTAAGAGCTTATCCTCTGCAGACTCGTACTTTGACTTATATATATATAGCTTTTCCACTGAGAAGAACGGATTTAAATGTGGTTATTACCCCACCCAAAGGAGGTATTTGGCCGTAGACTTCTTGTCTGTTAGGAATGGCTTGATTTCCTCGTAAGTACTTTGAAAGGAAACTCTGTCCTGGTAACTAGAGTGAAGCGAGCCTTATTCTTATTAAGGTTTTTTGCCTCCCTTCTTCATTAAGTGGTCTTCCTTCTTTGTTGTATTTACGAGGGGCGAAGGGACGGAGTCTTTGTTAGCTGCCTTTGAGGCGCGGAATCCTTGCATAAAGAAATCGACTGTACTAGCGGGGCTCACTCTTTGTCCCAGACAACCGCATTTAGGTAGGCCTTCCTTCAACCAAAAATCTTCCACTGAGCTTCTCCACTTTACATTCAAGTTCGTGTAGCTGGCTAGGTTGATTCATTCTTTCTTGAAGTCCTTGCCCATCACGAGAGAAAAAACACATCGTTCCCAGCTGGTACTTACAAAACAGCAAATGACCATACTCCGATAAGCAAGAGAATACCTCTTTGATATATAAACCCTACGAGGTTTAGTGTGCTCCGAGAAACTGGAAAAAGTGCTTCAGCGGTGGGCTTTACACAAAGGTAGGTGTTGGGAGGGTAATTGAACCAGAAAGGCCAGTAATTCATACCTTGGCAGAGCTAGGGCATCTAGTGACTGGCTCAAATCTCGAAATTGCCACAGCAAATCTCATCAACCAAAATAGAAACTATTCACATCAAACATTCCAAATACATAAATGGCTCCAGGTACCCCAGGGCGTGCGAGTACTCCTACCTGTCTTTCACCTCCAAATGCCAGGGGGGAGAAACTCTCAGTGCGTAATACCTACCATACATAGCATCCTCGCAGGTATTTCTTTACTACATACACCGTCTGTATTCGAGTCTGGTAAAGGAAATGCTTAATCCTTCCTTATGAGCAAAAGAATAGAAACTAGAGAGGATGAAATTAACATTATGCTTACTATTTTTTTCAGTACTACCTGGTATACTATCAAGTAGGAGCCACATAATTGCTAAGCTCAATAGTCAAATGGGAGTCAGTCACTTTACATATAGCAAAGCAATCACATCCCTTCCCCTAAGGAAGCACCGTAGGAAATATACTTTCTTAGCTGCAATATACAGAAAGGTGTAGGTTTGGTAACATAGAAAGAAAAGTTTAAGGTCACATTGCATTGCATAATTACATACATATAAGTAATATATGTATATACTATACTTAACTATAGGAAAATATGCAGTTCATTGGTAATGCTCGTTTTCGAGACATAGACTCCGGCCCAGACTCTACTCTTTTTTCTTGGGTGAAGGGGGCAAGCCGAATACCACTACTTTGAAGCGGAAAAGATGTGATAAGAGTGCCACATAGCGAAACCAACCATTGGTATTAATCGAAAGCAGAGCCCAAAACTACTAAATAAGACAGCTGCGGCGGAAGGATGGAGGCTATTATTTATATCATAAGATGACTTGGAACTACTGAAATTGCAGTGAGTGACGCCTATTGCTTTTATTCGAATATGCTCGGGTGGATGAAAAGTCTCAAAGTGGCATCGATTGAAGGAATTTTGCCTAGTGAAGTCGACAAAAACAGATCAAAGCAGTGAAGTCTTTAGAAAAGCTCACTCTCCTATTTATTCACCAAGCTATGACTTGGACTTACCTATCTCACTATGACAGAGGCCCGCCCAGTGAGTGGAGCGGACTTCTTTTACTCTTGTTCGTGATAAGGCCGAAACTCAACGTGTAGTGGAAGGAGCCAGCCCCAACAACGGAACTACTCGGAACTCAGAAAACTCCTCTTTGTTTCAGTGTTATTATTACTAGTTAGAGTCCTGCTTTTTGACTGTCAGTGAGCCTCTCATTCTAAGAAATAAATCTTGAGCTTCCCCAGCGAGTAACTACTAACGAGCTCGTAACTACTAATGTTACGAGCCAAAAAGAGCAAAAAGCCCCGGAACTTTGAATTCTCGCCCAATACGTATAACCTTCCCCTATTAATATCAGGGAGGGCCTATTACAATTACTTACTCCAGCTATGGCTATGTCTTTTCTTTCTGTTCGCTACAGCTACAGTAGGGTATGTATGGGATCAGGCAGTCTGGTATGGGATCAGGCTACAAGTGGAGGGAGTGCTTTTACTTAGGCCGTAGACTTCTTGGCTGAGCGCGAGGATTACGTATTTCCGCTTAACTACTACTAAGAGCTTTCCTATTCCTCTGAAAACTACTAATGTGAAGCTCTTCCTTTTAGAACTGCTTTTTTCTCCAATCTTTCTTACTCTCCGCTTTCCTCAAGACCTGGTAAGTACTAAAATTGCTGCCTATGCTTGCTTGAATCGGCTGACTTACCCAACTACTTTTCCTTTAGCCGTAGACTAAGTAAGTGTTGTTCGATCAATCCGCAGACCCGGAGTGTAAGCAACCGATTGGATTAACAGGGAAACCCATTCCTTTTACTTACTTAGATAGACCTCTTCCCTAACTTAACAGTAAAGCTTTCCTACTATTCCAAAGTAGGAGAAGAAGGGGTGCATGTGATTCCGCATAAGACATAAAAGTAGAGGAAGGGGGGTACCTCCCTAGGGTAAGAGACAGTTGTATGTTAGCCCTGTTACAGGAATGACTTTGACTTACGCACTTGAGTGCGAACGGTTCTACTTACTGTTCGTTCAGCTACACGCAGACTAACTAGAGTTGTTGAAGCTATCCGATTTCCTGCTAGTGAACAGCAATTTGAAGATGTAGTACCCGCAGAGTGAGTTGGAGGGGAACGCGTTTCTAGCAGTATTACTTTACCCAAGCGAGGCTAGTACTGTTTGGTTGGTAAGAAAGAGCTCCACGATTTGTTTGTATTCCGCTTTCCTCTCCTTTGCAGTCGAGCTTTTACCGCTTTCCTACACATTTCACTCGAGCCGCTTGACTACACATTGAAATCAATCACCCTGGCTGACTCTTTCCTAACTGCGCCACTTGACTATTCACCAATGTTAGATGAACAAATGTCAGCGAACGAAACTCTTGAAGATAATATGACTTGAGCGCCTTGTACTTTGATATATAACAGCTTCTCTACGGCACATTTGAGCTATGGGACCTAGATATATATTCCAATTACTTTTGCTCGTGAATGAACTGCCTTTACTCTTGACTCGTCACTACTTGGTTTGACGCTCGCCTATGAGGCCCGCCCTACCTTCAACTACGACTACTTCTTTCTATGGCTTTTCCAGTTTTCTATTGCTTTGACTGACTTATTCTACGCGCCCTGTTGTTCTAGAAGCGTGCCGGATTTGTATTACCAGTTGGTGAAGCGTATTCCTAGCTATAGGTACCCACCCGAGCCTGCCTTCAAGGGCTTCGTTCGTTCGTGTATGTAGCCCTCGTACGAGTGGTTAGGAACATCAGGTTCTTTCTATCCGAGGGTAACTCTACCAGAAGAGCTAGCGTCTTTCTATTCAACATCAGAGCTAGTTTCTTACACGAGCCTACCAAGAGGTATGCTTTCCACCTTCCCTTACCTGTAGTTTAGACTGTGAAGCGAGCCAGCGGAAGTACGTACTGAAAATTTTCTTTGTGTCAGCGTAAGGCTGACTAATAACTACACTATAGCAAAAATGTCTGTGCTTTTCTGATCATATGCGAATAACAGAGTTCGCCGAGTTCATAGAGTGCCAGTATGTAGTCTGTCCGGTGGTCGACACCCATCAGCTTATTGTCTTTTGATCTCTAGCGGCTCTCGAGCTTTTTGCTTTGAAAGTAATTTTGTTAACCCGGAAGCAAAGCCCAGTACTGTCAGAGAAGGTGCTGGACTCAAGTCTCTATAAGAAAGTATGCTCAGCAGTGTTTTTTCCTTCTTTTGTATGTGTTTTATGATTCATGTTTTCTGACAAATCGAATAAGGATCTACTTCTTAGCCCAGTTTGACCCCAACCAAAACACAAGGCTCGAAGCCGGTTGCTACACAGATAGAATAGGCACCAAGTTGGATACGGAGTACTTCTTCTCTCTTACGCTGCTGCATACCATTTTGGAACTCTACTCTCATGCATTATTACCATAGGTGATAGGTGTCATTGATGGTTTACTCAAAGTAATGAGAAAAAGGCTTTTGAAGAGGTTGGTCATTTGAGGAGTCGAGCGTAGAGACCATATGCTAGCTTTTGACTTAAGGGGGCTTACCAGTTACTCATAAAGTCAACATTGACATACATAAAAAAACTTATTTCATAACATAAACGAAATTCTCCATCTTCATACATGTATGGTCAGATGCTGTAGTTCAAGTTTTTTTTCTTTTTATGTAGCGAGTAACTACTAACGTTACGAGCCAGGCTAGTTAAAGTTTCTTTTTTATGTGCTACTACTTATATATAGTGTAGAATTGGTCTTTCTTTTTCTTTTCATCATATATGTTTTGTTCTTTGTAGTCTCTGATGCTCCCGACTTACTAGGTCTACCGTCAACATCCTTTTTACATGAACTATGTCGTGGTGCAAGTTATATGATCACCCTCCCAAAGGACACGCCACCCACGCTTCCTAACATACGTATCCCTCATGCTACTATCCTAATTTATCATCAGTGCAAGTGCTTACTATAATAGAACTCCTTCTCATCTACCCCATATCTGTGTCAAAAAAATAGTGAGTGGAAGAAAGAACAAGCGAAAATATGACGAGGAACTTCCCTGGAGAAGAAGACTGCTGTGGAAGCCTCCTTTGTTTGTCAACTTAACAATACAGATTACGAAGTGAAAAAGAAGCCCATCTCAGGGATTTTTCTTGTGTTTATGTGGCACAAGCTGGCAATGAATCTTCAAATGTAGGTGTACCGGCGGACCGCAGAGCGAACCTTCTTATTAAATGTTAAAAAACATCAGCACTACCCGATATGTAGGTAACAACGAGTAAGTCTCAGGATCTCTGTATCGCCTCCATAGATCTACAGGAATAGAATCTATATCGAATTAACTAATGCCAACCAGGTAAGCCACCCTGATACACATCCGATATGGTAATGGCAAAATCATAACCCAAAACCAAAACATCCATCTTATTAAGCAAGGGTAAGTTTACTTCTAAGCAATTAGCTGAAAGCCAGACCCCCTTTAAAGTGTAGCAAGAACGAAGAGCTAAAGAACTGTGCACAGAGCCTCCATCTGACTATAAGTAATTTTTAGCGACCTTGCCTGCCCTTATATTTATGCTAAATAAGTAATGGGATTAGGTGCTACCTAAGACTTGCACGCACTAAGTCACTCTTTTTGCAGCATCTAGATGTGGTAGATATCGATTTTCATTTCCTTGCTCTATAGTTCTTTTTTGAGTCTTTAAGCCAGCCGCTTTCAAGACGGGGAATGGGACCTTACCTTAAAGCTACCTTCTCCCTTTGGGTGGGCCCCTTTCATAAAAGCCTAAATGATGATTGAGCTTTTAACCATAATTCCATATTTTAAATGATAAAAAAGGTTTCCGTAGACTGGACTGGTCTCCTTCCTTCCTCTACAAGGTTTTATATCTAAAAATAGCTAAGTGTGCTGCTAGCCCATGAGAAGTAGGCGATGATCCCGATCATGGTTCTTCTTTCCCCTCCCCAGGATCACTAAGTTCGATTCCGCCCTGCTTGAAAAAAAGGCTACTGCCAGACTACGCAATATCGATTGTTTAGATTAGAGTTTGAATGGAGGATAAGGAATATACGCTTTAACAGCTGAGAAGAATAGAGAGGCTACTTTGCTTTGATTTGGCAGCGATGCGAGTGAATGATGATCTAGCGGATGCAAGCACTTGAATCAGCTCTTAGAGGTTCCTTCCCTCACTTGTTACTAGCAGCTCTTCCTTTATACCCGAGAAAAACCTATTCAGTTTCCTTTCTCTTTCCCGAGCCAGAAACAAAAGACAGAGTCGAAAGAGCGAACTTATTCAACGCTATTCTAACCGTGCCATGAACAGCGCTCAGAGTCAATTCTTTTTAAGGAAAAGTGAAGACCGCTACTGCTCTACCCCTTACTAAGAGCTATACCAAAACGTTCAATGTACTAGGACGCCGGTTTCATGTCGCATATCTACTGTATCTGAATTTATTTCACTACAGCCCCGGCTACTTAGTCGCAGATCAGCTAATGGGACTAGAGTTCCAGTTTAGGAATCTAATGGAGGAAGGATTTTTCGTAAGTACACATCGGAATTCCTTGACCTTAAGTCCTAATCCCCCTTTCTTAGAAAAGCAATTGCCCTTCTTGCATTAAAAGCCAATTCCTGCATCGCATCAGTTTCGGTTTCGACAAATCCGTCTTGTACATGAGCCCCTAACATCTCGTATCTGTCACCTTTTTCTCACCGTTAGCCATCATCACCACCATAGGAGCTGTGCTGGTAATCTTGCATTTCACTCCTTCTTCGAAGCGAAGTTCTTAAGGGAGGATGCGCTTCTTTCTTTAAAGGGAGTTCACCGAGCGAGGGTGAGAACGAGAATCGAATTGATTGAATCACAAGGATCTATTCACTTAATATAGAAGCAGAAGAGGAAAAGGAGTGGATTGTTCATGTAGCAGTGGAAGAGTAAGTCCCCTTTTATGAAGTCTGAGAGAGATCGAATCGTAGCCAAAGTGAGATCAGCTGCTCGCTCTTCTCCTAACAGTTATAATGAAATTAAGTGGTTGTCTCTAGCCATTTAGTGAAATAGTAAATCGCTACCTCATGCCCATTTGAAGGAGTCGTCACCTTACCAATTATGCACCCATGTAGAGAAGGACCAAGGTTGCTCTACAGGTGGTAGATGTTGCAGGTTGGCACTTGTGACACTTCTTAACATACATTGCGCAATCAGTCTTCTCAATCGCAGAATAATTCTCCTCATAAGAAAACATACTTTTACTCAAATAGTAAACAGCCCCATAGATTTCCTCGTCATCCATCTTTGCTAACATACAGCCCCGCTTTTCTAACAGACAAGTACAGTCAAAGAAAGGGGACTCTATTTTGAGATAGGACAAAGCTCATAACCATTCTTTGATCTGCTCGAACGCTTGCGGCGCACTTCTCATCTCAGATTCGCCTTTGAGGTTCTTTGTGTTAATCCGCGGGACATTCATCATCATTGGTTGCAGGACAAGAAAGATCTGCCGGAACTATTAAATAAAAAAAAGGTGGGACAAAAATTCTCCCATCAATAGTTCACCTACGCACAGAAGGCTGCTTGAGTTACCCGGGCGAGCTTAACAATAAATAGTGTAGAAAAAAGCAAAAACATACGTTCCAACCCGTAGCAGAACTTTAGTGTAGAGTTACGAAAGCAGAACTTTAGTGTAGAGGCTCGGCTCACTATCCAAAGGAAAAGGAATAGGAAGAACATCCGTCTCGCTTTTTTCGCTCGCTACACTAACGTTACGCTTGCTGGGCCGCCCTACTTGCACTATAGAAAGAAAGAATCCACCTAGGTGAATAGATAGAGAAATTGGAATCTGTCTCAATGCCCAGCGGATTATCCACCTCATTAGAAACAATCCATCCTTGCGCTAAGAGTTTTGTCAGTCGGCCTAGGTTCTTCCTGCTAAGTCAAGTGCTTTATCTTTGATACCAGGCTTATTAAGAGTGGCTGGGTCATAGGTCGGCGCGGAGGAAAAGAAAAATCTGACTTTGGAAGTGACAACAGTCATAAGAAAGGTATACTTATCAAATCTCTTAATTAGCGCTACGGAGATTATTTAGGATCAAAGAAAGCAAGCACCTCAATAAGTAAATAATACTTATCCATTACGGCTACTCATTGTATTCCATAGTCAGTATGGGGTTGTAATGCTGGAGACATTACACCTTATTTTTACTTAGAATCCATTTTTTCACTTTTTTAGAGTAAGAAGAAAGAATATCTAGTAGTGGAGCTCTTTTCTGCAGGTACCTAATCTGATAGCTCATCCCTGATGGGATGGTCCGCTCACTAGCGAAAGGAATAGGAAAGCAGAGGGAGGGGTGCTATAGTGGACCTCGTCTCTGTCTTCCTCAAGACTCCCATTGTTTACAAACGAGGAAATAGCTACACCAACACCGTGAGGGGGATACCACAAGGCAGTCCGCTGTCGCCAATCTTAATGAACTGTTTCCTCCACCACTTGGATTTGGAGCTCGAGAGGATAATGGTGAGGAACGGAACCAAGGCATTCTATTACGAGCGATATGCTGACGATATGCTCTTTGGAATACCAAGTGGCAAGGAGGCCGCTACAATCACCAACCTAGTCTTGGATACGCTGAACCATACCTTGGGACGCCTAAAACTCGCCTGTACCCATCAGCAGATTCTACGTGAAATGAGCTCTAATAACTCGACCTCGGGGAAGATCCAGGTGCTTGGCTTACTCCTTACCCTTAGGAAGACGGGCGGCTGAACAACTAAAAGAATAGAAAAACTCTTACCGAACGAAATGATCCGTCAAGTCGGAGCCCTCCTCTAGCTCTTTTTCAGCCACTATCAATTCCACCACATCTGGGTATTCAGTTGACAGCGAAGCTTTTTTTTCGTATATAGTTGGGGGTCTTTGAAAGGAAGATAGGCCAAAGATCTCCTTCTTTCTTTCCAGAAATATGGAATCTCGGCTTTGAAGGATGAGTTTACGGTCGGCTTCGCCCTCTCGCCCATGGCTAGCCCCGGAGTCTACCTTTCTCTTCTCCTTTTGATTCGCTTGGAACGTTTTCGGCTTGGTACTGGCTTAGCCTAAGAGGGAGTGCTGCCACAAAAGGCCCATTCATTCTAGCGAAACCCAATTCTTCTTCGCCCACGAACTCACTCCTCGAAGTACCTAGCAGATCAAATGGATATGGTTCGAAAAGCAAAACATGTGTACGTATCCCACCCATGTAGAGAGCTTTCTTTTTCATATTCCAGACTACGATCTTACCTCCGTCGCGGTATGGCAAGGGGTTACCTTCAAACAGATCTTATATATACTTCTATAAATCCTCTGGAGCAAACCTTATATACTTATCTCTCTGTCTCCCTTACCTCCCTATCCTTTTCTCCTTCACCTATCACCTCAGGGATACAAGGTAGTTTTTGCATTGGTGCTGGCTCTTCTGCTCTGCACTCCAAGCCATCTGAAAAACTTCCTCTCCCCACACACCACATCCATCCAACTCATTTCTTGAAAGAGCCAATCCCTGACTCTTCTTAGGCATTGTTCTTACGAATGGATGTGAATTGATAAAAACTAAGGGCAAGTCCTCTATCTATTGGTATGTGCTCCAGAATCCAGTTGTTTGGAAATGGACGAACATCATCGCGTGCATCTCTTTCGTAGGCTGATCTCTTTCTCATTTCATAGCTGGAGTTCCAACGAGCAGCTGCTTCCTTCTTACGACGAAGCTCCCGTGGATCCTTCCTTTTGCAGGGCGATTAATGAGGTGACCTCGAGCCGGGTTGCCCACCGCTGGTAGGGTATCTGGCAAAGCACAATGGATTTACACCTTCACTAATGAAGAAGTAATTTGGAAAGCGACGTGGATACCACAAGTTCCAGTCTCATATCGTTGCGGTGACTACCCGTATTACTAGGATTGCGGGGCGCTATCAGCTATGCTTAGGCCATGGTTCGAAGTGAGGATCTTGAAAGTGCATCCCTATGGGGTATGGGCTAAAGGAGTGGGAATTTTAAAACAGGGCACTTAATACCGACGGGGTAATCCGGAAACTGGCGGATATGTAGAAAGAAACTCCACGAGTCAAAACAGGAAGATACACAAACCAAGTAACCCCCCAGTACCCGCTCGCTGTGGTAAGCTACCCGCGGAAAAGGCTTCAAGGCCCCAAAGAGTATTAGGACCGAAACGACCAGTACCTGGGCTGGAGCCCTAAGATTATGCAGCCAAAGCAGAGGCTAAGTACGAAATGTCATACCGCATAAAAAAATGCATCTTTAGCAGCTAGGTTTCAGATGGTAAAAAAAAATACGTGGGCCACCCGCCTTGCCGCTTCTAATTTCGTAAGTGAACAAGTAACTTTCTGGTCTCTTTCTTCTAGTGATTGGAGTAGCAAATCGGAAAGGTTTTTCTAATTGAATGCATTCCCTATGAAAGAACAGACAGGGGAGGAGATTGGGTTTGTGTTCCGTGACTGGCTTTTCTCTTTCTTTTTTTTAGTTCCTCTCATCGTCCGATGCAGCTCTTTCGTCTGCACAAATCCACTTACTATCGCTTGGTTGGAGATCCCACATAGGAGTCAACTTTGAAGAAAGTGGAACGAAAGGCCCCGGGCCACTGACGACAAGATTGGGTCAAGGCGTCCGTCAGCAACTACATTTCCCTTCCCTGGCTGATACAAAATCTCCATATCGTCATCCTTCATTAACTCGAGCCACCGGCGTTGCCGAAGGTTTCACTCTTTTTTAGATCAAATTTCAAGCTTTGGTGGTCGGTGTAGATTTTACACTTCTCTCCAGACGCCCAATTTGGAGTGCCAAAATCACAGCCGCTAACTCTAGATCATGTATGTGTCGGGTAGTTTTGCTCATGTGGTCGTAGTTGTCTGGATGCGTACGCGATCACATGGCCCTCTTGCCTAGTCCGAGAAGCATCCGAGTGAATGGTATACTCAACTCAATAAAGAAAAAAGAGAACTTATTACTATTTCAAGATATGGCAGCTGGATCCAACTGGAGTTTTTGACCGGAGACAGAGGAAAGGGACCGCAGAAGCATCGCTGTGTTCTTTACAACGTGGGGTGGGACTGACACTGACACCTCAAAAACCCATTCTACTTCATCATCTCCGTTTCTCAGTGACTGGACGTATCCAATTTGCAAAAACCAAAAAAGTGAATAATAAAAATAAGTCAAGCACATTCCCCATTGGCCCAAGACCGAAAGAGTGGTCTCCAGAGAAAGAGCGTGACCATGTTTTGGTCATTTTTGGAGCCCGGCTCATCTCCAGTTGGGCTGATCAAATCCGTCTATTTAAGATTATGTGGCATGGACCCCGTCCGTACTGACGGGAAAGATTAAATAAAGAATTTGCGGTCCGTTGCAGCAGTTGCATATTATAGCATAGAGCTTTTCAGTAAATTGATTGGTATATGCATGTCTAGAACTGGAACTAGAAGTTTCAATTTCATTCTTATAGCTAGTTCCACAATATTTACAAATAGAACGAACTAGCATGTAACATGTCCAATACACGGAAGCTTGTAATTAATTTTTTAGTTATTTCAATTGAAGAGCATAATCTTTCTATCATATGATCATTAAAACAAATTCTCTTATATAAATAAAAACATTAGAATTGGAGCTTATTCACTGCGGGCTATTGTTGAATTGATCCAATATTTGCGGATAATCGCTGCTAAAATCAACACATCAATGACCGGAGCAAGCTCTTGAGATCGTACAAACACACTTTCGAAATTTTGCATATGTCTGTATGCTAACAAAGTATAAACATATAGTTTACAACATAACAAAGACATTGATGGGATGGTTGATGCATAAGAATTAAACTCCCCATTCGTATCAAATATTGCAAAACACCTCTCAATTGTATGTATGACTTTATTGAAATTGGTTCTAATAACGTTCCCTTTCCTCACTCAAGTGCAGTATCTATCAATGCAAAAGCTATGCAATTGATGGTCTGATGCATACCTGCCATAAGCAAACTTTAGGTGGGCAATTGATCCATGTAAAAAAATTGAGAAAAGAAGCCAAAATTAAGAACTAATTTCCTACGATTTATTTTAATAATCTGATACAATGGCCAAATTATCTCTTGAACTTCTTCATCATGCATGTATCCTCTCCTTCCAACTAATGACACTAGTCTTCTCAAATTAATGTACTCGGGTGATCTGGATGGCTGGATTTGGCCAATGTGTAGATACATTAACGGTTAATAATTTGATAAATAATAAATATATATATGTTGGATCTTTCATGTAGTGATGAACATGAAATTGTTTAAAGGTTTCACTTTATCGAGAACAAAGCACGGCAATGCATTTAATTTATTTTTTATGTAATTTCATTTTGGAATATTTTCAGTTGTAATCTTAATCTCCCTGTCATGTGTTTTACACCTTTTTTATGCTGATCTGAATCATCATGATAGTTGAGGCAGCACCTGTTATTCTATAAAAAAGTCACATTGAGATATTTACAATTAGCAAAGAGCCAATTTTAAAAAAGTCCAAAATAGCTCTAAAAAATACATCTAAAGTATACCCCACACAAACTTACACTTATAGAAAAGGATAATAAACAATTTTCATGCACACTAAAATATCCCCGACGGATCTCGTGGCCCAAAATCCTGCCCCGCCCGAACGTAGCATACGAACGTGGTTTTGGATATTAACCACAAATCGAATTGCTACGATGAGCTTTGTGCTCTCAGGTAAGGCAGGGATGCACGGACGCAACTAACTATCAATGGTTAGTTGTTCAGGTAGAAGCAAGAAGGCGCAATATGAGGCTGATAAAAGGATGGATCGAAAGGAGTTTGATCAGTTGGTCGCACATAGCATGCGCATGCCCGGCGTGGGCTTCTTCTGCACTGACCTCATCGACGGTAATCTTATTAAGTTTCCTTAAAAAATCGACATGTTTGAGCTCGATCCAAATTTTGTATTAAATCCATTGTATATATATGTAGGTAGGTGTCCCTCCAATCGTACGACACTACACACAACTGATCGGCAGTCTTCGAAATTTGACTGTGTTTGTGACCGTGAGAACACTGCCAGTCCGAACTGTCCTACCAAGTGAGCGCTTCCTTGTCGGCAAAATAGGACCCAGAGGTGTGTATCGGTGCTTGGTGCAATTCGGGTACATGGATAGCCATACCATGGTAGGAGACGAGTATGCCAGATCTGTCTTTGCTGCGCTCAGAGAGACAGCAGATGATCCAGAGGAGATTGAGGTTCTTGAGTCGGCGTTGAATGACGGTGTCTCATAACCGGTCGGACTATACTTAGAATGAGCGATCAGCATGGCTGGTTCAAGCACTTTGTGATTGACAACCTTTACCGCTTTTTGCATAAAAATTTCAGATCGAATGTCGCTCGCTACTCTCAGATCCCAACCGAAAAGCAATTACAAGTTGAGATGCTGTACCAGCTATAAATAAAGTAAGAGCCCATTTTGAGATATTCACATGTACATTATCATCAGATTAACAATAATTCCCACATTACGTCTAATAAAGAACAAGAAAATCGTATCTAACGAAATATGCTTGCTTACTGACAGCTTGTGCTGATGTAAGGTAACTAACTAGTATTTATTTATAATTGACCGTCTTCTGAAAAATTGGTATGAATTTGAGCATAGCTGGCGGATGTTTTGTTTGTGTAAATTAAGTTAATTAAGAAACGATGGATCTGAGGGTTGTCATTTCATATTTCATGGTTGGTGGGGCTGATCCATTTCTTTTGAAAAAAAAAATGTTCTCATTAAACTGATATAATTAGATCAATAATAAACATGAGGAGAGTTTGAATGCCTTTATTTTTTAAGCCTTCATTATGCCTTCACCTCTTTGAAATCTTTAATAATAAAAAAAATTGAAAACTCAAATAAGAAAATAGATTCATTAGACTAGACGTGATTTACCTTTCTTAATCTACACGTACACACAAATTACGAAATTTCCACAAAAATTACGAGATTAATAAATTTAATTTCAACCATCGGAGAACATTATTTCATTTATTTAAAAGAATTTGAATTACGGCCAGACCCGATCGAGAATGCAACAGGCCGGGCCTCAATTTTAAGGCCTACGGCAAGGCCGGGCCTAACATTTGGGACGAAGGGCCGGACCGCACAAACTTGGCCCATTGACATCCCTACCTCTAGCAGCGACCCTTGTTTTGGCTGGCCTGCTAATTAACAACTGTCCTGGATATTTTCTCTCTAACATTACTAGCAGTTGGTTCACTTTTTTAACAAAAAGTACTTTAAATTGTAAAAGGTTCGCTATTTTCTTTTTTTATACATGACATGGTTTACTTTTTTTGAAAACACATGGTTTATACTTTTGAAAATACCGAATCGGTAACAATGCTAGTGGTTCGTGCTGGAATTTGGCGAGTGAGAAAAATCATTTTTCTCTGTTTTTTTTTTTACACGGTAGATAAAACTTTTCAAATAAAATCCCTGTCATCCAACAGCTTCATCCGATCGAAGGTTTCTATTGAAAGGTGACTCGCAACTTTTATTTAAGCTTTATACTTTATATATAATAAAAGATGTGCATGCTTACGATAAATATAAGTAGGCCTTATTAATTTGGGTTTCCAACTGGAGCCAGCTGGGGTAGTTAACATGGCAGGCACGTGGCATTTCATTTGGGTTTAGACTGAGACGCGCGTCTTATAGTTAGGCTAGGCTTGCTCTCTCGTTTGACGTACCAAACAAGTAAGCTAGAGCTAGGCTTCATTAGTTACACTCACATTTCTTCTTCTAAGAATAATTCTCTCGTCTTCTAAGTTCTATCTATCAATCGATATCCATCTAGTCGGTTTGGTTGTGTATATCCTATCCACTGAGGACTGATTGAGTGAGGATATATATAAGTTGAGTGTGGCGGAAGAGAAACTAATACATAGCTAGGTACCGTGCATCGGAACGATAAATGAGGGAATTAGGTGCATTAGGTAGGAGATCGATGAAGAGATCAGTCAAGTATTAGTACTTTTTATTGACAAGCAGCAGAGGTGCCTAATTAATTAGGTGCATTATATAGGGAATCAGAAGAAGCAGCGCTGGCGTTGGCAGTTTTTTCCCCAATATTTCACAGCATCCGACGCGTCTCTCTGCTCCTTCACCAGAACTTAATTAATTCTCTCCTCAGAGTCAGAAGAGTCAAGCTCAAGCTTTCGGCCAACTAATTAAGAACAAGGTGCGTACTTCATTACTATTTCTTATGTATATCAAATTCATTTATTCTTTAATTACTTAATTTATCACCCCCCTTTTGCCTTCTTTTGCGGAAAATAAAACAAAATTTAATTATATATAATTCATTATTGGATTAATTTTTTAAATATTACGGAGTTCGATTTAATTACCTAGGCCGCATTACTTAACTAATTTGTGCATTTATTTTATATATATATATTAATGTCATGTAATTACTTGTCACCACGACCTATATATATAGACTAGCAGCTAGTTTAATTTAGGTAGGGAGTTTTACCACCCTTTGGTACCCGTAAGCGCCTATGCTTCATATTATTATTATGCGTATCTATTATAATTGAAATTACTTAAGAATGCAGAACATTCTGCGGTTTCTGCTACCCGAGCGAAAAATTCTATTAGTGCGGTGGCTAATATATATATTCTAATCGAAGGCCAATATGAAAATTGACTCGAAAAGACGTTTCAACATACATGTTGGTAATTAAGATGACGTTACTTACATGGACTTGTAGTTCCAAAAAGGTAGCTATAACATTATGTATATGCTCCTAATTATGCTAATTAACCCTTACAATCTCTACTTTGCAAAATACTTTAGTTGAAATTTACTGCTGGAATTTTTGTGATTTACAATTACATGAAATGTTCGCAAAGGATTGTTATATTTGTGAAAGATGTTTGCAATAAAAAAAGGACTTGTAAACCAATTATGTGGTGCTTTTTGTGTTTAACCTTCCTCTAATGCTTTTGTCCATGATCCTGTATATTTTATGGAATTAATGATTTAAACATTTACGATAGCCATTATATGAATAACATATTTCTGAGTGAGTAAACATTTCTTAAATTTGGTTAAACTTTTCCCCTGCTGTAACCGTACCTCTTAAGCAAAGAGGGGCAACTAAAAAACAGAAAATTGATCTGTTTTTTAGTTGTGTTTTGGGATGATATTTTTTTGATGGTGTGGTTTTTTCACGTCGTCTGGTATAAACTATGATCTTCTAATCAGGTATAGACTTACTTATCAGATAATTTATTTTGATTGGAAGCAGTATCATGAGTTGTTAAGGGAATTTGTTCATTGTTTCCGAAGAAGATTTTAGGAAATCTTGAGCAAACTTTGATATTGACTCGATGGACTGAGGAATCTCTCCTAGAATAGGAGGATTAGATAAGAACTGTTGGAACTTATTCACATCTAACTAAAGACTCCTTATTGTTTGAAAGTTTGGACAGATAGATATTATCTTTAAATTGTGTCTCACTGAAAACAACATGTAGACTTTACCAGAAGGAGGAGAAAGACACCGGTACCCGCTCGCTGTGATAAACCAAGAAAAAAGGGAAGAGATCTTTGAGAGAGCTTATGTGGTACAATATCCTGTAGATTTGGATAACACAAACATCAAAAAGTTCTTACATACTTCAGGTCAGAGGGTTTTTCCTTGTAGAGTAATTCATGTGGTGATTTTCCTTTCAAGACATTTAGGGGAGGAGTTCTATTAATCAATAAAACTGCTACATGAAGAGCTTCAACCAAAAATTTGACTGGCATGCAAGCTTGGAACAAGAGAGTTCTTCTCATATTAACTATGTGCCTGCCTAGGTCTGCAAGATCCTTTTTTTCGTCCATAGTTTCTATTCTATGTGTTCGGCTTCCTGGCACTATTGATCAGAAGCATCAAGCCAGCAGCGCCGGCTTTGAATTCTATTGAAGGACTAGAGGGCTCTACCCCTCCCTTTTCTTTATCAAAATAAAGCTAGCCATGAGAACTACAAACCAAATACTCGACTTGTTTTAATTAAGCATTTGGGGTGGGGAAATTCCAATCTAAAATGAATCGGAAGTGATTTGGGTGATGAAACAATCGATCTACACGGCTATATGAGTTTATCATAGATAGAGCAGAATCGGAAGACAAAAAGACAAGGTTCTATCGAGAGGAAGCAGCATCCAGCCCAAAACTTCGACTTTACACTTCTTTGATGAATGGAAGGCTGAGCGTCAGCGATCCAAGCCTTCAACTTCTCGTCAATAGAATTTCCAGCGAGTGATTGAATGAGCGAGGTTAAAAATGAAGCGACCCTCTGCTACCTACCAAATGCAGTTCTTGAGATGACATCCCCGGTGAAGGCTTTGAACTCCGGCAAAACATCCAACTCAGTCAGAGAATTCTTGAGAATCAATAAGCGCTACGCCCTTTTGAGATGACAGCACAAACAAAGACACCAGTTTGGGAAGATGCTCATGGTTTTCGGAGATCGGCTGTTATCCAGCGAATCTTGGCACAACAGATAACGGGGCAGCACCGTGTAAGTATCAGGCGGTTGTTGCGGAGTATACTTGAAAAGGGACCTCAGCATATCCTTCCATGGTATGTAAATTCTTTATTTTTCCCATAAATGATAAATCCTTTATTGAATTCATGTTAGGCCCACCAGTTTAATTAGGCCCACTCATGGACAAGGCAAAGCATATTTACATCTAGAAATTCAATGTTTCATCACGACTCATATATATGAACCATCGATCCATCAATTAATGACCTCGGTCGGTGGTCGTACCAATTAATTAAAGCCTACCTAAATGAGGTTAGTGGGTGATTGATAAATATTAATATAAATAAAATAAACCAAACAATTTGGGAGTTCAGATCAAATTAAAATAAGTAATAATAAGAAAAAACCAAAAAGAACCAGTACTGAAACCATGCGCACATAGCAGTACCAAGTTTCTCTTTTAGTAGGTTTTGGTTATGTACGTAAAAGTAACTGATTGCTTGTTTGTTGTTGCTTGCGAATATTAGGCGACAATTGCCAATACGACTTCAGTTCGAACGAAAGATATTCACCATGGGCCTCCCATATACATACAACTCACCATGCGGGTGAAATAAATGGTGACCTCCAATAGAAACGATTTTTGCATTTTAATTAAGAAAATCAAAGAAAAAAGAATTTAATTTATAGTAAGTAATCAATTCACTAAAACTACATTTTACTGACTAGACTCTCTTTGCCCGAGTATTAAGAAAAACTCTAAAGGAAAGGATGATACACATCTTGGAGTGAAGGACGGAGCACAAAAAGCTTTTTTTTCTGGAAATGGGGAGAACAAAGTCAGCGGGCGGGGTGCTTTATCTCTTCCCTTCCGGTGTCCCTATTAATTGATATACGGAATTGATTTGAAAGGAATTCCAGATCATTCTTATTTCACGCGGGATATGGATGGAATCGAGAGGCAAGAAAGAGTATGCTTTCAGAGGCTTGATCCACTTTGGTTTCATGGATAAGCCACAAAATCCCTAAATGCTTCTTTATACTGTCACCACTGACTGAGAGATAGGCTGGCTCCTTCATTCACTGGTTGCTTCAGGTATGGAGGGAGAAATCGTCGGATTCTCGACCTTTGAGATAGTCTTTATGAAAATCCATCTCCACTTATGTTGTGCCCCCCGCATTCCGGCATCTTTGATTCCAGGTCTCACCCAGTGAAGCAAAGTAAGACAAGGAAGGGGGAAAGACATGGTTTTGATAGGGAACCGTAGCCAAGTGGCTAAGGCAGAAGTCTGCAAAACTTCTATTCGTCGGTTCGAATCCGACCGGTTCCTAAAGGGCCACCCCATTCATTCCCTCACATGACCAGCATCAGTCACCCGGCACGAAGAAAGAAGCATCTAGGCAAAGCCTATGATAGTAGTACTGAACCCCACTGGTACTTTTGACTTGATTGATGACCCATCGAACTAACTACTAGTGGGTAGGCTCGCTCGCACCTGTTAGATGATTTGAAGAGAAAGGGAGTAGGAAGAAAAGGGGCCTAAAGTAAAGTGAAGAAGATTCGGATAACGATCCAGATGAGGTCGAAAAACCCGGTACTAGTGATGTGGAAGGTGGGTCCCACGTTCCAGCTGGTTTGGTTTTATGGATAAAGTTCAATTGACTTGAAATACTAAAGAGTGAAAATAGGTTGAGTAAAAAGATAAAAAAAAAGTAAAATAGAATTCATTATCAACCAAAAGATAGAAAACGTTGATATAAAACTGGAATCATTACCAAACGGAAACTACCTGGTCAAACCTTCCCTTAAACCATGAATGAAACAAGCATTGGACCCATTGGTCAAGATATTTAACATATGCTTAGCTACTGATTTTCTACAAAGCACGTTAGTTAACAGTTAAGTCCGACATTACAGAGTGTATTGATAAGTGTCTTGTGTTGGTAAGTACCACGTTTCAATTAAATTCTTGCGGACCTTGAGATGTTTGTAGCTCAGATGGTATGTTGATTAATATCATAGGGGAGGATAGCACACTTTTGATTTGTTGATATCTTTTTCTGCTGATTGATTTATTTAAATCTATGAAAAATATATATCATTTGATATGTAGTTGACCTGCCTGCCAGAGCACTAGATTCTTAATCCTACGCTGAGACCCGGATTTTTTAGTATATTCTAGTTCTATTTAGATAGTATAAAACAACACAAATCCTCCTTAATGACATGAAATAAAGCAAGAACCCAAAATATGACCCGGCACCAAGAGAGACAGATATACGATCAACAATAAGCAAAGAAGGAAGATACTTTAGGAAGGAGGGTACTTACTTGAGTAAGATACTTTGTGAAGATACCTTGGGTTTCTAGCTAGAAGAGAAGGGGCGGGAGATTTGACCAAAAAAAAGTATAGCTTATCTTTTCTCCTGCAATGTAACTCTCAAATATGCATGCTAGAAAGCTTATATGTTGCTGAGAGAGAGGTTAGGAAGATTGATTTATTTTTTTCCATTCCAGAATTGCTTTTTTTCCCTGTTCTTCTCTTTCGCCAAACCATCTGCAATTAGTAGATTTCTCCTCTTTTTATGAGGTTATTTCCATTGCTAATCCGATCAGACGACGACGAATTTCAGGGACTAGGGATTCTGATTCCAGTCTGACTTTTCATATCTCCACAATAACAATAACGTTCAAAAATCTGTGGTTTCTGGGATGCAGTAATTGCTAACACTCGTGCCATTAAGCTAAATTTCTTTATTTCGCAAGGTGCTCTTTTTTTTTAGAACTCATACATAATCAACTCAACATGTCGGAATTGATCTGCGAACTATGGCTAGGACAAGCACCTTTCCAGCTTCTTTCTTTCCTGGTGGGTGGGACGTAGACCTGGGTTGGGTGGATTCTCGATTATGGTGCCTCTAATCATATGAACTATAACCCCCACCCAGCCCTTATTTAGGTGTGAAACACCGGCCTATTTACCAGTTATTCATACGGCAGATTGATCTCCTGTTACACCGACTCGCATCGGTAATATCGAACTCGAACAGTAGAGTTTTTTTTGATTTCAATTGTTTTTCCCCAGCGAGTAACTACTAACGTTACGAGCCAGGAAGCCTCAACTGACAA
>Ga0265323_10000438_pt1 | contig 23875 bp, 27 predicted proteins | sample 41225metaG_FD_193580 | JGI IMG/M metagenome (GOLD analysis project Ga0265323, IMG submission 193580) | Rhizosphere microbial communities from Carex aquatilis grown in University of Washington, Seatle, WA, United States - 4-12-25 metaG | ecosystem: Host-associated > Plants > Roots > Rhizosphere...
CAGTTTTGCCGTGGGGATGAACAGCTCGTTCTGTTGCGGTTTGCGTTTTCCAAGTGCCATGAAAATCAGACGTTTCCCCCGCTCTCTCGTTCAATCATCTGAAGGACTTTTTTAACGGGCTGCTAAGCTGCGGGCGATTGGAATTCCCGGCGAAGGATACAACATAACGGGCTTTGCCCTGTTTTGAATGGTTTGCCGGTACGACTGTTCGTCGGTTGGCATCCATTCTGCCCATTTTTACGGCTCCACCAACACCGGCATCCCCACCCACACCAGCTTCGACAAGAATTCCGCGTCCCAATTCGCCAGCCGGAAACAGCCGTGCGATTCCGTCCGCCCCACCTGCTCGGGAATGGGCGTGCCGTGAATGCCGTAACCCGTTTTGTCCAGACCAATCCAAGCCACGCCGACCGGATTGTTCGGGCCGGGTGGTAAAATCAATTTGTGGCCGATGGCCTGCAACTCGGCTGACTCGGGGAAAAGCTCCGGATCCACCGTGTAATTGGGGTTTGGCGCAACGACGACCACATGCAGTTCGCCGACCGGCCGTTTCTCGACGTTCGCCGCGATGCTGCACGGGAAATGGACGAGCAGGTTCGTCTGCGCGTCAAACGCCTCCAGAAATTTCCCTGACAGATGAATGACCGCGAATGCCGCCTTGTCCGCCGGTGTTGGATATTCCACGGCGGGAATTTTCAAAATCGTGCCAGCCGCAATGTTGGTCCAATTTGCGCCCAGATTGAGCCGCCGGATCAGTTCGGGATGCGAATGGCTTTTTTCCGCAACGAGTTCGAGTTCCGTTTCGAAATCGAGCGCCGTTTGCTCCGACTTGGCGAGCCAGGTTTTACCGAGCGGCTGGAGCCGCGCGAGGTCGTTCGTCGTGACCGTGTACGTCGTCAGCAACGGCGCGTCGAGCATGAGCCGCGCCCGCGTGTTCGTGTCGAGCAAACCGGTCGGGGACAGGTTTTGAATCCCCTGAAAAACCGAAATCGCCGCCCGCGTTTGCGAGCCGAGCGCGGCGTCAATTGACCCCGGCGAAATCGCCCGGCGTGCCAATGCCACCTGCGCTTCAAACACGCCGCGCACCGGACGCGGAAAACTGGCCGGCGTTTCGGGAACAACGACAAATGGCCGCCGGCGCGGCGCCAAGGCCTTTACCGGCGGGCGGATGACTTTGGTTGGATGCTCGTGATGCCACCAAAACCACGTCACGACCGCGACCACAACCAGCGCCAACAGCCAGCGCCAGCCGCCGCCCTTTTTGCGGCGTGAATGCAATTTTGAAAATCCGGGATTGCGGCGCACCCGGAGATTAAGCCACAAGCCGGACGGCGACCCAAGACCGAAGTCGTCTTCAGTGCAAGTTCAGAACCGCGTCGCCGATCAGTTTCGCGGCATCATCGTAATTGACCAGGCCGGTGTTGATGATCAGGTGGTAAAGCAACGGGTCGTTGGCGTCGGCGTTGAAATACTTTTTGAGGTAACGTTCGCGACCACGGTCTTCCGCCAGGCAGAACTTGCGCGCGTCGGCCATGGTTTTGTTGTAGGTGTGATAGAATTGATGGGCGTGGACAATGCGTTTTTCGAGCGGAGCCACCAGCCGGACATGAAATACGTGCGGCAACCGGGCTGTGATCACCGTACTGCCGCGACCAATGAGGATCACGTTGCCCAAGGTGGCCAGCTTGAGAATGGTCTCGGCGGTTTGATGGAGCATCGTCTCCGCCGGCGGATGCACCTCGAACACGTCGGCCAGGATGTCCTCAATTTGCGAGGCGGGGTCTTCCGGCATGAACCTGGCCAGCCGGGTTGGCAGATTATGGTCTTCCAGCACTTTCTCCATCAAATTGCGGTCGAATACCGTCCATGGACAGGCATCCTTGGATGAATGTTCCTGTAGATAATGGGCGAGCTTTTCGGCGACCACCAACGCACCACAACCGGCCTGCCGGGAAATGGTCACCGCGTGACGAACAACGCCCGCCACCGATGGCCCGGACTTGCCGCCGTCACGGATCTGGCAGTTGATGAAGGACAAACAATGTTCCAGACCAGCAGTCTCAATCATAATCGTCTCCAAAGTTTTCAAACCGGTGGCACGCCAGGTTCATCGCCACCGCTTCCAATTCAGAATACTGCCGACGCAACCGGTTTCAATGGCACAAAAACAATTTGATGATGACTAATCCAAATAATTAACCGCGGCCGGCAGATTCATGGCTTCGCAAGCATTTCGCCATAGGCGCGCGAAATTATCTCCACCAGCGGCGACCGCGCGACCGGCTCGCCGTCAAACGCGGTCACGGGCACGATGCCGAGCACGCTCTGGGTGATGAAAATGCCTTCCGATTTTCTCAGCGCCTCCGGTTTGGTGACACGTTCGTTCACCGGCAGGCCGAGCGACTGGCAGATTTCCAGAACCACCGCGCGCGTGATGCCGGGCAGCGCGCCGCAACTCGTGGGCACGGTGCAAATTTTCCCGCCGCCAATCCAAAACAAATTGCCGCTGGCCGTTTCCACCACTTCGCCGTTCGTATTGACGAGCAACGCTTCGTCCGCGTCCTTTTCCACGGCTTCCATGCGCGCTATGACGTGAACCAACTTGTTCGCCGTCTTGAACGACGACAGCGGATCGCCTGCCGGAATACGATGGGATGATGTGATGAGACGCCACTGGATTGGAGCGCCAGCCTCCGGCATGGCGTGCAACGTCATCACCACCGTTGGCCGGCTGTCAATCTGCGGCGTGTACCCGCGTTCGCCCGGCCCACGCGTCAACGTCACGCGCAGGACCGCCTCGGGCATTCGATTTTTTTCGATGAGCTGTTCCGCAAAATTGACTAGTTCCTTCGGCGTGAACGGACATTTAATTTTCAGGAAATCCGCGCCCCGCGTCATCCGTTCCAGATGCTGCGCCATGCGAAACGGTCGTCCGCCGCGCACGCGCAGGGTCTCAAACAGGCCGTCTCCGTATAAAAAACCGCGGTCGTTGACAGGAACGACCGCCTGCGCTTCGGGTACAAATTGGCCATTGAGAAAAACAATCATGCGCTCGTAATAGCTGATAATTACGCGAGGAGGCGAAGTTCCGCGAGCGGAATAATTCTCTGTTTATGTAGCCGCCGACGTGAGTCGGCGCTAATTTGAATTCCGACAATTAATTAATAATGCGCGGACTAATGTCCGCGGCTACACGATACTTTTTGAAAAAAGGTTGTCCGGTTCCGGCCGGAACAGGCATTTATAGGTGAATGCAGGCAACGGACGACATGGCGCTGTTGCGGGAATACGCCACCGGCAATTCCGAAACGGCCTTCGAGACGCTGGTTTCGCGCCGCGTCGGCTTCGTCTATTCAATGGCGCTACGGTAGGTGCGCGACCCGAATCTGGCCGAGGAAGTCACGCAGGCGGTGTTCATCATCCTTGCGCAAAAGGCCGGGCGGATTTCCGGCAAAACCATCCTGGCCGGCTGGCTCTTCCGCACCACGCGCTTTGCCGCCCTGGCGCAAATGCGCGCCGACGCAAAACGCCGCCGGCGCGAACAGGAGGCCCACATGCAATCTGAAATTCAACTAACCGCGCCCGACGTGTTCTGGGAACAACTGTCGCCGCTGCTCGACGAAGCGCTGGCAACGCTCGGCGAAACTGACCGGCAGGCCGTGCTGTTGCGCTTTTTTGAAAACAAAAGCCTGGCGGAAGTCGGCAATTCTCTGGGCACCGGTGAAGACACCGCGCGCAAGCGGGTCAGCCGCGCGCTGGAAAAGTTGCACCGCTATTTTTCCAAACACGGCATCTCCTCGACGACGGCCATCATTGCCGGAGCCATTTCCGCCAATTCCGCCCATGCCGCACCCGTTGGATTGGCAACGACCATTACTGCAACCGTCATCAAGGGGCCGGCAGTTGCAGCTTCAACCCTGGCCCTGGTGAAAGGAACAATTAAAGTTATGACCTGGATGAAACTCAAAATCGCACTCAGCATCACTGCAGCGTTGTTGCTGGCCGGCGGCGCGATGACCGTCGCGCTTTCCAGCGACACCTCCGCCGGTGACGGCAACCCGGCGCCTTCGGTCTTCCAATTCCGTCTGGTTCTCGATGCGCCATCCGCCAAGGCTGATCCCATGACCGTCGTTCAGCCGGCCGTGGACGCAAAGGCAGCTGAGACCCTTTATGTCCAGAAGAAGGTTCTGCTGGACCAGACCGACTTGAAGTCGGCCAGCGTGATCACGAACCAGCCCGCAGGCAAACTGCGGATTGATATCACCTTCACCGACGCCGGGGCAAAGCGATTTGCAAAAGTGACTCATCAAAACATCGGCAAGCGGCTGGCAATCATCATTGATGGCCGGCTGTATTCCGCCCCGACAATCAAGTCGGAAATTCGGGATGGCAAAGCCGAAGTCAGCGGGAATTTTAGCGAAGCGGAAGCGAATGACCTGGCCGCAAAAATAAATCAATCCGTGACGAAATAATTGCCTGAAACTGGTGACCGCAAACGCATCAAGACGCAGGTGGCGGAAAAAGCACGGTAGCCTTCCAAAGCGGTGCTGAAGCAACCGCAGTCCAAACGCTGACGTGACTTTCCAACGGCTCCTCACCGCGCGAAGCGTCTGGACTGCGGCGCGTTCACCGCCGCTTTCCACGCTGGCCGGAGCGTTCCCCTTTTTAACTGGATGATTTCACTGCCGGCAATCCGTGTTCATCCGTGTTCATCCGTGGTTGATTCAACGCCGCCAGGAAACCCGCCGCCTTGGCCAACGTCTCCTCGTATTCGGCCTTGGGATTTGAATCGGCCACGATGCCGGCACCGACGCTGAAATGCGCGAGACCATCCTGACAAACCGCCGTGCGGATGGTGATGCTCAACTGGCTTTCACGATTGAATCCCAGATAACCGTGGCAGCCGCAATACGGCCCGCGGATGACCGGTTCCAGTTCATCAATGATTTCCATCGCGCGGAACTTCGGCGCGCCGGTGATGCTGCCGCCGGGAAAACACGCCGCCAGCGCCGCCAGATGCGTCACGTCTTTTTTCAGCCGGCCTTCGACGGTCGAAACCAGATGCTGCACCTGCGCGAACCGTTCCAGCCGCGCCAGTTCCGGTGTCTGCACGGAACCGAACTCGCACACCTTGCCGAGATCGTTGCGGAGCAAATCGGTGATCATCACCAGTTCGGCCAGTTCCTTCGCGCTGGTCTGGAGTTCGTAGGCGAGCTGCGCGTCGCGCGTCGGATCGGCGCTGCGCGGGCGTGTACCCTTGATCGGACGCGTCTGGATGTGCGAACCACTCAGGCGCAAAAACAATTCCGGCGACGACGAAACCACCTGGAAATCGCCGCAATCCATGAAGGCGGAAAACGGAGCGGGTGAAACCACGCCCAGCCGTTGGAACAATTCCCAACCTGAAAAATCGCACCGGGCGGCGAGCCGTTGCGAAAGGTTCACCTGATAAATGTCCCCGGCCCGAATGTAACGCTGCGCGCGTTCGACGACCGAAAGAAAATCCGCGCGGGAGAAGTTTGAAACAACGCCCGCCCTCGCCCCGACCCTCTTCCCCGGGAGAGGGAGACGCTTTCGCAAGTTGGAACTTCTTTGTAGATCACAGGCGCTTTCTCCGGCTGACGAAAAATTCTCGCTCGCCCTTTCCGAAAGGGAGAGGGCCGGGGCGAGGGTTTTTCCCAAATGCCTTCGCCAAAACTCCATCTGCTCCCCTGCCCGCTTTTCACTGCGCGAACCGTCGGCAGCGAGACCGGTCGAGATGATAAAGATTTTACCGAGGTGATGGTCGAACACGACGAGGCTGTCGTAAAAGCCAACGTGGCAGTCGGGCAGTTCGAGATCATTGACGGCATGGCGCGGGAGTTTCGGCTCGGTGAAATTCTTCAGGTCATAACCCCAGAAACCAAAACAGCCACCGAGCGGGAACGGCAGGTCAATCTCATCCAGCAACTCGAAGCGCGCCAGCAGCGCATCAAGAATCTGCCAGGGATTGCCGAATTGGAGATGGGGTCTGGCGTCCGGGGTCTGGAGGCGGGAGATTTCGCAACGCGAGCCAAAGGAGCGGAACATGAGGAATGGCCGCGCGGCAACAAACGAATACCGCGCCGACGGCGAATCGAATGATGACGTGCGCAACAAAACAACACCCAACTCGCTACGCAAGCATTCAACCAATGATTCCGGCGTGTGGGCGGTCGTAATTCCCTGTATCAGCGGATGCATCGCAACGCGGGAATTAAACCATGAATGAACGCGCCTGGCCAAGTCAAAGCACGGCCGCCGCGTCATCGCCTGACGAACAACAGAATCAGCAAATCGATGGCGAAAAAAATCACGATGATGGCTTCCAGCCACAACATTCTTTGCTCGTTCAACTCGGTGTGAAAGACGCTGTAAAGCTTGTCCAGTTGGGCCAGGCGTTGCTCCACGCTGGCACGCCACTGGTCGAGGTAGAAACGGTCGCGGGCGCCGAGATAGACGCGGGCGAGATACCAGTCGCCGAAAAATTTGGTAATGTGCGTGACCTCGTCGGTGAGCTTCGCCACGTCCACGCGGAAACGGCGCAAATGGCGCAGGGTCTTGGATGCCCCGCCAAACAACGGCAGGCGCCGGTGGTCCAGATCGTCGTAGGCGCGATCGAGATACGTGTCGAGCCGGCGGTCCATCACCCGGAATTCCTCCAGTTGCAGGTTCGCCAGTTCCAGCGCGTACAACACGTCGTCCACGTAACCCGTCAGGTCCGCCACCAGCGCCGCATCCCAGTCAATCACCGCCAGGTCCGTATTCTCGAACGAGCGCTGGATGCGCAGCACCTCGCCCACCTGCGCCTCGCTCAACTGGTTCGCCGGTGTCTCCGTGAGCAGGCCCGCCACCTCGCGCCGCTGGTCGCCCAGCCAGCGGTTCACGTCGTACGCCCCGGCCAGGTCGGTCAGGCAAAACACCGTGTAAGCCTCCGGCGGCGGCGGAAATTCCGTGCGCCCCACCATCAATTCTCTCAGACCATCACAAACCTCCGCGCAAAGCTTCATGGCCACCGTGTCCAGCGTCAGCCCGTTCTCCAGCTTCGGATTGTGGAACGGCATCAGGTCGGCGAGTGCGCCCACATCAAACGCCACCCGCAGCATCACCGTGACCACGCCCACATCGTAGATGCGAATCAGCCGGCGGACGGTCGCGCCATGCAATGGAGCGGACAGCGGCGACGGTTCGATGGCGAGCGGTTTGTAGAGCGGCATGTCTTTCGGCAGCGTGCGATCCATCCGGATTTCGAACGGAAAAGGCTTTTCCGACAGGATTTCCTGCACCCGCGGCGTGATGATTTCATTCGCCACGTCGAACGCGTAAAGATAGACCACCTCGCCCTTCATTCTGATTAAAATCTACCCACGCTCCGTGGTTTGTCGAGGCGGGAGAAACTGCCGTGGTCGTGCCTTTCGGCTTGGCGTTGCAAATCCATTGACCGTAGAATCCCGTGACGCGCCAACTCAGGACAATTATGGAAAACTCAGCTGCTTTTAATGCCAAACGGGTCTCCACCCGCTCGGACAGCGTGTATCGTGTTCACGCGCGGGGAAACGACCTCTACTTCATCCAGCTCGCGGGTCTGAGCGCAACCGCACAGGCGCTCACGATTCATTTTGGGCTCATCGGGTATCTGATCCGGGAATCGCTGAAACGGCGGGCGAAAAAGAAAACCGAGGAATTTCTCCAGCGCGCCGGGCAGGTGGACCCGGAAGAGTTGCTCCGCGAAAACAAAAACAATTTCAAAGTCTATATTCCCGAAATTTGCGATTCGGCGATTGAACCGCCGTCCTTTTTCGCGCTTCACGGCAAACAGGCGGGGCGCTGGAATTTCTCCCTGCGGGACGGCAGGAAAATGCGGTTCGAGTTTGAAAACAGCGACGAACTGAAAGCCGCCCTAAACGTTCTCCCGCGATTGTTAAACGCGACTCTGCGGGTAAATGTGGAGTGGAATGAAATCAAAAAGCGGTTTCAAAAGCTAAAACACCACCCTTGACCTGACGCCGCATCGAACCGGAAGGCGATTGGTTGGCTTCAGGTTAAGCCAACCAACTGGAGTTCGCGTCCGTCCTTCTGTATCGTCTTCCGTCCGGCTTTAACCATGTCAAGGACGAGGCACGAAGCCCACTCGGGTCAGGATTTCCTGCCCGTGCTTTGACTGGACAAACTGGACAAAATCCCGTGTCGTCGCCGATTCCTTCGGCGTGTCGGTGTAAAAGTGGAGCACACGCGCGTAAGGATATTGACCTCCATTCACCGACGCGATGGTGGGGGCCACGCCCCCGATCGCCACGGCTTTGACCCCGTCCTTGCCAGCGAGATCAATGCTGGCATAACCAATTCCGTTCGCATCCTGAGCCACCTTCTGGATGATTCCCAGGTAATTGGTGAACGCTTTCAGGCCCAGGGCGTAAGGCTTGTTTTCCATCGCCAATTCCCGAAAGCCCAGATAGGTCCCTGAAATTTCATCGCGGCTGCACAAATGAATCGGCGCATCCGGCCCGCCCACCTCTTTCCAGTTTGTGACCGCTCCGGTAAAAATGTCCCGCACTTGATCCCGCGTCAGGCTCCCGATGGGGCTGCCGGCGTTGACGACAACCGCCACACTGTAAGCGCCGATGACATGATCGTTAAACTCCACATCGCGATCCTTGGCCAGTTGCAATTCATTCGTGCTCACCGGACGCGAGGCTGCGGCGATGTCGCATCGCCCCACCATCAACGCCCCCATCCCATACGTGGTTCCTTTGTATTCCGTGTCAAAAACAACCGCGGGATGCTCCTGCCGGTACTCCGTAATGAGCTGCGGGGCCAATTCTTCTCCAAACGTGTTCGAGCCCCGGATGGTGATTTTTTCCGGTTTCCCACATCCCGCGACCATCACGCCGAGCGCCATTAAACCGAGGCTGCCCGCGAGTGTGATACGATGGAGACCAAAGCATTCGTTAATTGTTTTCATGACATGTCCTTCTGTTCACAGCAAAACCATTTTCGCGCTGATACTCCATCCGTTGTGGCAAACAGTTCAAGGAAAAAATTTGCGCCGTTGCGGCGGCGCATCTGGCTCTGCCCACCGCAGCGCCGACTTCCAAGTCTGCTGAGTCGCGGGTTTCCAAACCCGTGGGTCGCGCGTTTTCCAGCACTCTGCCGACTTGGAAGTCGGCGATACAGCAGGTTTGGAAACCTGCGCTACGAGCCGGCACGCCCCGCCGGCGGGCCGGCTCGGCGGCAAGCAAAGCGAAGATGGCAACGCCGACGGATGAACCCAGATGTCTGGAATCGTTATTAACTGCCACCACCGGCACCTGCTCCGCCGCCTATGACATCTCCCCCAATGATGGCCATTAACGGCAGGAACATGGCGATGACGATGCTGCCCACGACAATGGCCAGGAAAACAATCATGACCGGTTCCAGCAGCGATGTCATGGCACTGACCGCGTTGTCCACCTCCTCGTCGCTGGTGTCGGCGATTCGCATGAGCATGTCCGGCAGCGCGCCGGTTTGTTCGCCCACGTCCACCATGCCGGACACCATCGCCGGGAAAATACGGGCATCTTTCAGCGGCCCGGCGATGCTCCCGCCCTCCTTCACGCTGTCATGGATATCGGAAATCACGCCACCCACGATGACATTTCCGGCCGTTTCTTTCACGATGGTCAACGCCTGAAGGATGGGCACGCCGCTGCCGAGCAGGGTCCCCAGCGTCCGGGCAAACCGGGAGAGTACCGCCTTGCGGCAGACCGTGCCGGCGACAGGCACAATCAGTTTGAAGCGGTCAAACCACCGCCGGCCGCGCCGGGTGCGAACGAGAATCGGCAACACAACCGCCAGGACCAGCCCAACCATTCCGACCGTCAGAATGTGGTTTTTGAACACGTCGCTGATTTTCAAGACCAGCACTGTGAACGGAGGCATGGGCCGGCCGTTGAGCAACCCGTCAAAAATCGCCTGGAACCGCGGAATGACAAAAACCGTCAGCAGCGCGAGGATGCCCGTCGCGACCACCAGCACGGCGATCGGATAAACCATGGCGGCCTTGATCTTGCCCCTGATTTTCAGTGCCTTCTCCATAAACTCCGCCTGGCGCCGGAGCGCCACTTCCAGGACGCCGCCCATTTCGCCCGCCTTGACCATGTTCACGTAAAGCGGATTGAATACTCTTGGATGCGCTGCCAGAGCCTCGGACAACGTGCCTCCGCCTTCGATGGCCGCGGCCACATCCGTGATGACGCGCTTCAACGCACGGTTCTCCGTCTGCTCCTGTAGGATGCGCAACCCGCGCATGAGCGGCATCCCCACGTCAATCAGCGTCGCCAGTTGACGGGTGAACATGGTAAGTGTGGCCGGTTTGATTCTTCCGACCGGCATTCGAACCCGCAGATTGAGCATCTTGGGAGGGGCAAACGCCCTTCTTTGCCTGCGCCGGAATGGTGTTGGTGGCGCGACCCGGGTCGGAAACAACCCCATTTCCTTGATCCGTTTCAACGCCTCGCTTTGATCGGTGACATCCAGCGTACCTTGGGTCTTCAGTCCGCCGGCATCCACAGCTTCATAGCAATAACTTGACATAACAACCTCGTTACAGGCCCTGCCCCGGTTGTGGCAGGTGCTCTTGCTGGTTTGGACAGCGCCCGGATGACTTCATCACGCAGCAACGGAGATTTGACGCAACTCCGCTGATGCGCAAGCGGGGCTTTCGGGGGGCGGAGTTCTACGACGCCTAAATTCGTCGGAAAAGCATGGAACTCGCGGAGCTCGCCCCTCCGAAATGAGTTGGCGACGTTCTGGAAAACAACGGCATTCCTGCCGCTCAAACCTTCTTCGCTTCTGCCAGCGCCAAAATCTTGAAAGAATGGTTTCCCTTCGGCTGCACGTCCGGCACGGACGGACCCTGCGCCTGCGCGAAGGCAACCCGGGAACGCAGCAACAGGGTGAAGCAACACAAATCGGCGAGCGGCAACACCACGTTGAAATTTTTGCCCATGTATCGGTGGTGCAGCAGGTGGTGCCCGTTCAACCGGAAGAAGATGCCTGAACGCTCCACGTGCCGTTTCTTCGGCAGATGCATGCACCAATGGAGGTATTCATAAGCCGTAAAATACAGCGTGCAGGCCACCGCCGCGCCGCACAAAATCCCCCACCTGTGCAACAGCAAGGCCGGAACCAGAAACGGCAACTGGCACACGGCCACGATGGCCGGCCCGTTCCACCACGCCATGGGAATGGTCTTTTTGTCCCGTTCATTCACGAGGTGGTAGGTGTGGTCCGCCTTGAAAATCCGGTGATGCACCAGCGCGTGCCGTTCAAACGGATACCGGAACCATTTGACGGAGTGGTGCATGATATAACGGTGCAGCGCCCATTCGAAAAAGGAGCCGAACAGGACTCCGGCAACAAATCCAATGGCGCACCAAAAAATGAACATGGCCATAAATAAATTTCCTCTCTTTAAGACTGAAGGAGAACTTCCGACAAACTTCCAACGAGGCTTGAACTCTAATCGGTCTTGCTTACGCCATTAATTTCCCTCAAGATTTGGATTCGCGCAAGTTTATTTTAACTTCAACGTGGGCTGGGCGCGCGATTTGGTTTACGCTCCACAAGCCGGGAAAATCAGGGTGGGATCGCACCCGGACCAGGATTTTACCCGTCCCATACCACCCGGCCCTTCAAATGACTTCCCGCGCGCTTGAAGCCGAGCGAACCGCTAATCATATAGAAGGCCGGCCGGCCCTGGGAATGTTCCTTTCGGGCATCATTTCTGACGAATTTCATGATCGAGGGCAATGACAGCAAATCCGCGGCGATTAAATCGTTGTCCCGGTAGATGGTATACTTTTGTTTCGGATTGTTCATGGGTTGATCCGCCGGTTTTGGCGAATTCGGTAAATTTCTATCGGCCCACAGCGCCTCTCAGAATCATTACCGTGGTCACACCGCCGGCGATGAACAGGCCCAGCGATATGGTGGCCGCGACAATTTTTAATCGCTGGTTGTATTGTGAAGGATGCAAGCGTGGGAACAGTAATTTTCCAAAATAATCTTTCAGCATGAAAAGCCTTTGTTTGCCATTAAACCCATGGAAGCACCTATTCCCTCCCATGTCCATACATTCTTCGGGAAATATATTCTGAACTCCACCCGCGGGCGGAGTTCCACGATGCCCTGACTTGTCGGAGATGTTTGGGTCTCGCGGAGTTCGGCCCTCCGAAACGAGGTGACGGATGCAGCGGCGTCCCGGCAGAACGCTGCATACATATCCAGAGACTCCAAGCCGGCGGATTTCTCCCAAAAGGCCGCCTCGATCCAGCCCTGAAGCTTTCGAGGTTTGACGGGCGGCTGCGCAACCCCGGTTTGTGTCCATACTGGGACCGGTTTTCACCGCCAATATGTTTGCAGTCATCGGTCGCAAGGGTATGATGGGGACGCAATAATCTTATGAGCGTCGAAAACATGTGGGGGGAGATCAATGTCCCCGCCAATCAGAGGACTCCGACGTCGATTTTACGCGAGCAGGCCTCGATTTTGAGCCGGCTCACCAAGGGCGTCTTGATCGGTTCCATTGAGCAGGAGCCAACGGTCAATAATACCCTCATCTACCATTTTGCCATCACGGCCCCCGCCATCAATAATCATAAATTTGCAATTCTCACCCTGCAATACTCCATCACCATCTATCCCCTGACCGTGACTGACCACACCGTTCATGTGCAAAGACAGTGCTTAAATGAAGAGAACTTCACATCCACCCTCAAAAGCATCCTGTCCTCCACACAGGTCAAACGGGTCATCTCCGCCCTGTTGATTCAAAGCCGGGACAACAAGGAGGTTTAGCCAGCCGGACCTTGACGGAGCTTGCGGCAGACACCGCAGCCGCGCCCGATGGACAGCGGAAAAAGAAGGCGCCGGTGAAGGGAATACCAGCGCCGGTGAGGCATGGATTTGCGGTCTTCTATTGGTTGCGAACGCATCAGACCATCAATTCGTAATTTCGTCAAAGACGGATCGGAAACAAAACGGTGACATTGGGGAAAATCACTGGGATTCCGCCCCTCGCCGGGAGCAATTCACCCCCGCAAACCCGCAATTTGTCCCCAATTCCTTCCGTTTCAACCCGTTTAGGGTAAAAAACATCCATGTTGGCGAGAGCCTTGGCTGATTCCGGGCTGAATTTGAAAGTGGATTAGAAACATGAAAAAGCCACTGACGTTGTCGCTATTTGCCGCGAGGCTGGTTTTGATCACAACCGGTCCCGCTGTTGTGTGCCTGGACGATCGTTATCCGCGTTCCGGGACCGACGTCACATGCCAATCCAGCTTGCGTCGGAGCTATTAGTCATAACCCCTGAACCTTATGCAACCGGTTGCCATTTACGGATGGAAATGCCTGAAGAAGGATGAGCCTGTGCTCCTCAAGCGCATAAGAAATCATCTGGCCAGACACCGGCAAACAGCCACTCAAACCAAAGACCGGAAGATGTTCGACGGGTACCGGCCGTTCGTGATCAAGTACTTTTATTGGAACCTGAACCACACGGTGGGAACCTGGTTTGATGTTTACCCGAACGAGGATTTGAAGGGACAATACTTTTTCCCGGAACACAAAGATTGCGGCTGGCTCATCCATGTCCGGATTAATCCCCACCGGCATGCCAACATTATTCCGGAAGAATCCAAAACGTTTGTCCGGGAACTTCTCGAATCAACGATGTTCGAGCATCGTGTCATCAAGGAAAGCGGTGATTTGCTCGAGGGTCTTCCTCGCGGCCACATCGGTTAAACCCGAACTCCGAAGTTAAATCGTGAGCCGCGCGCCTACGCTTTCTGGCTTTGGTTTTGCTTTTTTACTTCGGAATTCAGGTTAAATCCGGAGTGCCCATCCGGTTCCCTCCGGGCGGCACGGCCGGGAATGGGTTTGAACGGATATCGCCGGCCGTTGAGTTGCTGGCCGATGAACGTCGAGCGCACCAGGTAATGATAACTGAGGAACAAAAGCGGAAAAGCGGCCAGGTTGATCACCAGAAACTTGAGCACCCACGAGACCGGCCAAAATGCCACCCAGACCTGCAGCGATACCACCAGCGGCAGGTGGGCCAGATACACCCAATAGGAGGAGTCGTCGATGTATCGCCACGCGGGACTTTCCATGCGGCGGTAATGCAGAAACAGGCCCAGGAAACCAAATACGAACGACCACATCATCAAGCTGTACAGCGCAAAATGCCCGAGGCGAATCCAAACGTAATGTGGCTGGGACGGCTCCGGCGCGTGAAAAAACCAGTCGAGGCCCCCGCTCGGAGCCACCAATATCAATCCGATCAGGAGGTGCCCTGGCCAATGCCGGCCGCAAGCCTCGAGCAGATCCGGTTGACGATGCAGAGCCCAACCCACACCGAAAAAAAGGGCGAACAACAGGGTGGCCGGTAATTCCGGGATGAGCGACTCCTTGGGTGTGTCCACCGTCCGGTAGTGTTGCAGGTAGAGCACGGGCAGCGCCACCGCCGCGAACCAAAGCAGCTTCCAAGGAGAGGTCAAGGCTGCGCGGCCCCCCCCCGTCAATCCACCTGACCACGGTGCTTCCGCTCCGACCGAGGTGAAGGACGATCCAGCGGGCCAGCAGCGCCACCACGTAGAGCCCCAATAGCTGGTACAGGAACCACAAATGCGTGAGGTCAAACTTTCGGAGGAACTGGAGATGCAGGAAAAAACCCAGGGTCAGTTGCCACGGTGGGAGGGAGCGGAATTCCGGGGGCACCCCGGCGATATCCCAATGCCCGGATTTGGATGCCCCGGTCACCCAGATGAAAACGAGCAGGGGATAGAGCACCAGCCAGCCAATTACAAACGGAACCAAAATCCGCCCGGCCCGGTTGCGGACGAATCCCCACACCCCCCGCCGCTGCCAAAGCAGATGGGCGAAGAAACCCGCGATAAGGAAGAACAACTCCAGCCGGAAGGAATGGCAGGCGTACCGGAACAGCTCGAGCGTCACGCTCGGTGAATTGTCACCAATGGCCCAGTAATAGATCGCACGATGCCCAAACGATTCTGCCGCGTGAAAGACCACGCCGAGCAACAGCGCAAAGGCGCGAATGGCATCAAGAGAATGATAGCGGGTTCCGGCGCCCGGGGGTTGGTTGCATTTTGAACGAGTCGGTTTTGCTGCCAGACTGGTTACCGCTCGAACTTGACGGGAACGGAAAGATCAAAACCGGCCCGCTCCAGTTGTTTGGCATCCCGAATCTTTGCTCCGTTGATTGTGACGTTTTTAAACAGGACCGGTGCGACGTTCGTTCCCATCATCAAGCTGGGCTTGGTCGTCGGGTAGAAAACGCAGTTCTCAAAGGCAAAGTTCGTCAACGGGTTTTCGCCGCCGTCAATATAGACCTGCCCGCCGTCGTTCTCGAACGTGCAGTTCACAAACCGGAAATCGTCCATGGGCGCATTCCGGCTGAATTTGGCGCCCGAGGAATATCCCCGCCCCCTGAAATACGCCGGCGACAGTTGAATCCAGATGGCGAACTTGTTGTGGTTGGCTATGAAGTTCACGTCCTCGAACCGCAGATGCTTGACGGCCGGAGCGCCGCCATACCCGATGGCCAGACCGGCGGTATAGGTGTAATTCACAAATCCTTTCACGACAAAATCCTCGATGCCCCGGGGCTCGCCTGTCTTGGGATCGGTGCCGCGGTAAAAAGCCCAGGTGTCGTCCATGGACATGGCGAACCCGTCTTCAATCCGGATATGGCTGCTGGCGCTGAAATCGTAATCGTCGTCATGGTACTGCTGCTTGCGGTTGACGATCTTGAGGTTGCGGGTGGTGAAATTGTCGGTGCCGATGACGAACACGGTCCAATAGGCGGACCGGAGGAGCAACAGGTCCTCGAAGGAAATGTTGCGGCAGTTGTTGACCACGTAGCCCCGGATTCCGGTGCCATGCGGGTCCAGCACTTTTCCATCCGCATCTCGGGCGCGTCCGTCCGAGGTGTCGGGTTGGAAGTCATGCCACAACCACGGATAGCCTTCCATGTCAATGGTGCCCTGCCCCATCAGGCCGGCATTTTCGACATGATCAAAGATGAAGAAAGCCCTGAGCGGCCTTCCCCCGGCAGGCGTGGGGGCCGAAGGATAATCCGCATTCCTGCTGGACCCCCGAATCACAGCGCCCGCATCCACGTAAAACTTGACGTTGCTCTTCATGAACACCGTGCCGGTCAGGTAAACGCCGGGTGGGAAATAGAGCACGCCGCCACCGGACCGGGCGGAGACGTCGCTGATGGCCTGGTTGATGTTCGTGGTTTCAAGGGTCTTGCCCGTGTTGTCAACGTGGTAGTCCATGATGTTGACCACATTCGTGTCGCCAAGTTTGGGAACGTTCTGCTCCGGCGGTTCGGCGAACAGCATCAGCCCGGTGCTGTAAAACATCGGCTCATCGTTGAAAAAAATGACCAGATAACGGGGCCGGTCCAGATCGAAACTGACGGTGTTGCCGCTGATCTTCGGCTGGATGCCGTAGGCGAGCGGCCGAATATTGCAGGTGAGCAGCTTCCGGTCGCAGACAAACGAGGTGATTTCGACGTGGACCTTTCCGGACATGGCGAAGCTGGCATAGTCCATCCAGTTGAACTGGTCAAAGGTCAAAAAATGATGCACGAACACCGGCTGGCCGTTCACCGTCACCTTGTAAGACTCGCTCGGCACGGCGCCCGGATAGGGCGGGTAAGGCGTGACGTCGGCAAAGACTGCCGCCGGCAAGAGCATCAAAAGCGATCCAATCGAAAGGGCCAACAATCGGGAATTCATGGCCGGACGGTAACACAGCAAAGGCTGAAGGCTAAAGGCCAAATGCTAAAGTTTTCGTTTTAGCCGTTTTAAGCGGTAAGGCTTTCTTCCGGCATGACTCTGGCAATCGCCTCCCGCAGATCTTCCAACAGGAAGGGTTTGCCAATGACCAGGTCCACGTCGGGTGACGGCAGCAGAGTTCCGGCGTGTCCGGTAACCATTACGATCGGCTGTTCCGGCGCACCCGCTTTGATGGCGGCTGCCAGTTGATGCCCATTCATTCCGGGCATGGCAAAATCGGTGAAGACCAGGTCAAACCGGCCTGATTCAAACAGGCCCAGTGCCTCCTGGCTGCTGTTGGTTGTCTCCACCTCATGCCCGTCAATTTCGAGCAACATCTTGACGGTATTGCCGACAGCCGGTTCGTCATCCACGACTAAAATCCGCAGTTTTGACGCTTCGATCGATGTCATTTTTACAGCAACCTCTGATATCATATGAACAGAAAACCATATTCTAGCCAATTGGAGTGTGAAACCAATCCGAAGTTATTAACAGTTATTCACAAGTCCTGCACCCGGCACGTCACAATGGAACAGAAGGCCACGTTAAAGGCACTGCCTCACGTGGCAGTGAATGAAGTGTTCGTGCTTTGTTTCCTTCGTTTTCTTCTGTGAAAGATTTTCCAATTGCCTAAATTCGGCCGGGGTTTACGATGTTCACCACGTGAGGCCAAAGGCCTTTTACGTGGAATCCGCTTGGGCTGGGGATCGAACTTGGGACCATCCGACGAAATGAAGGCGAAGAAGCCGATTGAAACCCTGATTTTTAGCATCCGCAATCAGAAGGTGATTCTGGATGCCGACCTGGCGGAGCTTTACGGTGTGCCGACAAAAGTTTTCAACCAGGCGGTAAAGCGCAACTTTGACCGATTTCCCGCGGACTTTTCCTTTCAACTGACTGCGGCAGAAGTCGCCAACTTGAGGTCACAATTTGTGACCTCAAGTGTGCAATTGATTGAGATTCAGAAAGATACTCCGAACTCATCACAATTTGTGACCAGTTCCTATGGCGGACGGCGTTATCGTCCGTGGGCCTTCACCGAACACGGCGCGATCATGGCGGCGACGGTGTTGAACAGTCCCGAAGCCGTGGCCATGAGCGTGTTTGTGGTGCGGGCGTTCATGCAAATGCGCGAGCAACTGGCGGCCAACGCGGCCATCCTCAAGCGGCTGGCGGAAATTGACAAGACGCTGCTGGAACACGATTCGGCGTTGCGCGTCATCTGGACCAAGCTGCAACCGCTGCTTGCGCCGCCGCCGGAACCGCCGAGGCGCCGCATTGGCTTCAATCAAGACCAGGGATAATTCATCGGTGAGGGTGAAAACCGCCCGCGGTTTTATATTTGCGAAAGCGCTGCTGCGGCTTACGATGGCCACCATGACAGAACTCGAAGAAATCCGCCATCTCATCCGCGAATTTCGCGACGCAAGAGACTGGATGCAATTCCACAACCCGAAAAACCTCGCCTGCTCCATTTCCATCGAAGCCAACGAGCTGCTGGAACATTTTCAGTGGAAAACCCCGGAGGAGAGCCTTGCCGTGACAGGCGAGAAAAAAGCACAGATCGCCCATGAAATCGCCGATGTCGCGGTTTACCTGATTGAACTCGCGGACAATCTTGGCATCGATTTAGTTCAAGCGATCCGGGACAAGCTGGCGCATAACGCAGCGAAATATCCTGTCAGCAGATCAAAAGGTTCAGCAGCGAAATATACCGAACTCTGACCACCCGGTTTCTCTGCCAACCGTGAAGCTCTTCCTCGCTCCCACCGATCTCGACTGGTACAACTTTCTTGCGGCCCGGCGACCCGAAGAGGTGAACTTCTGGCAGCCAAGCGCCAGCACCGGCTTTCGTGCTCTTGATAACGGCGATCCACTGGAGTCGGGACATTTATTTTTGTTTAAACTCAAAGGGAGCATCAACAAAATCGCGGGCGGAGGAATTTTCATTGGTTATTCCAAACTGCAACTCTCCGTGGCGTGGAATTACTTTCGCGAGCATAACGGTGCGGCAACATTCTCGGAGTTTTCGGATTCGATTCGTCGGTACATGGGCGCAGGTAACGCGCACGCACCCGACCCGCAAATCGGTTGCATCATTCTCACGCAGCCGTTTTTCTGGCCGGAATCTATGTGGATGCCTCCGCCGGCCGATTGGCACCAGAATATCGTTCGTGGGAAAAAGTATTCAACAGATACGGAGTTGGGGCGGCGATTGTATGGCGACGTACTGGAGCGACTTCAATCGCCTGCCGTTACGGAACTGGCGTTGAACGAAGAGCGATACGGCAAGCCGACCCTCATACAACCGCGGTTGGGCCAGGGCGGGTTTCGGTATGCGGTCACGGAACGGTATGGGCGGCGCTGCGCCATGACTGGCGAGCGTTCGCTTCCCGCGCTGGAAGCCGCGCATATCAGGCCATACAGCGAACAGGGTCCACACCGCGTGTCAAACGGGCTGCTGTTGCGGGCGGACCTGCACCGGCTGTTTGATGCCGGGTACATCACCGTCACACCCGATCTTCGCATTGATGTGAGCAAACAGCTCAAGGAAGAGTTCGAGAACGGCCGCGACTATTATGCAATGAGCGGCAGGCCGCTGATTGTGTTACCGCCTCAGGTGGGGGACAAGCCGGGACGCGAGTTTGTCGAGTGGCATAACGAGAACAAATTTCGGAGATGAACCCAGGAGATTGATCCTGGATTGGACGAAAGTGCCAAAACAAAGAAACGACTCGTTCGCAAATGGTACAATTAATGATATAGCTGTTTCATTAATTGTTCAAACACCGGGGATCTCCTTCGCTTCGGAAACTTCTTGCCCTGTAGCCACAACAGGGCTACATTCGGTCAATGAGCAAAACCGCCACCATTCGCGCCCGGGTGGAGCCCGGCCTCAAGAGCGAGGTTGAAGACATCCTCAGCCATCTGGGGTTGACGGTCTCCGAAACGGTTCATCTGCTTTACCGGCAGATCAAACTGCAACGCGGCCTGCCTTTCGATGTGCGGATTCCGAACGCGCTCACCGCCCGTACGCTCCACGCGAGCAAGACGGGCCGGGGAGTGAAGCGTTTTGGCAGCAAAAAGGAACTCTACGCCGATTTGGGCATGTGAGAACCTTCAGCCGCACCAATCAATTCAAGAAAGATGTCAAGCTGGCCGGAAAACGCGGCAAGGATTTGGCCCGGCTTAAGACCGTACTCGATCTTCTGATTGACGGCGAGCCCTTGCCGTCGCAATACAAAGACCATCCTCTGCGTGGCAACTTTGCCGGCAGCCGCGACTGTCATGTTGAATCGGACTGGGTTCTGATCTACACGCTCACGGAGAACGGCGGCCATGTCCGGTTTGAACGCACTGGCACACACAGCGATTTGTTTCGCTGAACCGGGCTGGAATCAACCGCAGAGAACGCAGAGATCAGAACACGAATGTCAACGGAAGCCGATACCTGCCGGAAATACGTCGTGCCGAAGCTTCAACCGTTTTCTGTTCGCCTAAACTCTGTTGTTGTTTTGTGTCAATGCTCAGTAAGGACCGAAACAAACTCGGCAAGCACGCTTATCTCGTCTTCGCTTTCTGCGGTTATCCAACCTGTTGCAGTTGAAGTTTGGGCCCCACAGAGCTCGGCCCTCCGAAATTTAGCTTTGTGCCTTCTGCGCTTTTTTGCGGCCAACGAATATGTGGCGCGAACGGAGTGACGCGCCCTACCTTTGCGTTCTTTGCGTTCTCTGCGGTTAAATCCGTGTTAATCCGTGTCCATCCGTGGTTAAACTCACACGCGATGGTCTTCACGGATGATGGTGCGGCAACCGCCGGACTGACTCGGGCGCCAGTTTTTGGGGGGCTTGATTTCTTTTAACCGGTCCAATTGACCGATTTCTTTGAGGCGCTTGAAAATCAATTGCCAGGCGCACGGACGGTCGGCGTTGACTTCGCAACGGTCCTCGCGGGAGCCGCTGCATGGGCCGTTCATCATTTTCTTGGCGCACCGGGTCACCGGACAGATGCCGCCGTACAGATGCAGCACGCACTGGCCGCAGGCGGCGCATTTTTCCGCCCACACGCCCCGTTCCTCCAGAATGCCGATGAACGCGGTGTCGAGTCCGGCATAAACCGGTTTGCCGTTGAAACGTTCCGCCAGGGCCTGCACGCCCGCGCCGCAGCCGAGCGACAGCACGGCGTCGGCGTTCTTGACCGCCTCCGCTGCCTGTTCCAGGAAGACGTTGTCGCACTGGCGCTCGATGGTGAGTTCCTCGACCTCGAGGGCGCGGTTCTTCAATTTGGCCGCCATGCGGAGGGCGGAGGCGATGATGCTGACTTCGCGCTGGCCGCCGGCGAGGCAGACGGTCACGCAGGTGCCGCAGCCGAGCAGGAGCACCTTCCGGTGCTTCTCCACGATGGACAGCAGTTCGGGTATGTTTTTTCGTTGGGCGACGATCATAAGTGATTTTCCTGTTTAAAATGTTGGCGTTGGGTTTCCGACTTCGGCCTTTGGACTCTGAACTTCAGCCTTTAGCCTTTGGCCTTCAGCCTTCTTCAGTGGGTTTGGCCCCAGTTTGCGGACGGTTTCCACCATATCAATGATGGTGTCCGCCAAAGGCCGCGCCATGGCGGCGGAAATGTTGACCATGCGGAGGCGTTCTTTTTCCAGGCCGACTTCGGCCAGCATGTCGCGGGTGTAATTGACCCGGCGTTTGGCGCAGAGGTTGCCTTCCACGAAATGGCAGCCGCCTTCGAGGCAGCCGGCCACCAGCACGCCGTCCGCGCCGTTCTCGAACGCCTTCATGAAGTATTCGGTCTCCAGCCGGCCCGTGCAGGGGGTGCGGATGATGCGGACGTTGGGCGGATACTGGATGCGCATGGACCCCGCCAAATCCGCCGACGAATAGGCGCAGTAGTGGCAGCAAAAGGCCACGATCTTGGGTTCAAATACCTGGGGTTTCATGTTTTAGACAAAAGCTGTTTTACAGGAGGAAACAGAGGTAACAGAGAATAACTCATTTCTGAGCTTTTCCAGCCCAAGACTTCTCTCCGCTGACTCAGCTTGCTCCTGTTCAAAATCTGTTTCGGGTTTCATGGCTTAAACTTTTCCTGTCAACGTTTTGACCGGGCAGGATGCGGGTGCGCCGTTTGCCCCGTTCTCAACATTTTCGCCGGCGAATAGTTGTTTGATCATCACTTCGAACTGGTCGGTCTCGAAATGATGCAACTGGATGGCGCGGGCCGGACATTCAGCGGCGCAAATACCGCAGCCCATGCACTTGGCGGCTTCGATCTGGCCCTTGCCGTCCTTGTTGCAGTAAGGCGCGGTGTACGGACAAACCGTGACACAGGTCATGCACGAGATGCACTTCTGCTGGTCCACGTAGGAAACCTGGGCGCTGACGTCGAGCTGCGTCTTGGACAGCACGGTGGCCGCGCGCGCGGCGGCGGCGCGGGCCTGCGAAATGTTTTCGTCAATGAACTTCGGCGAATGCGCCAGGCCGCACAGGAAGATGCCTTCGGTGGTGAAATCCACGGGCCGCAGTTTCATGTGGGCTTCCACGTAGAATCCGTCGGCGTTGAGCGGCACCTTGAGCATGTCGGAGATGCGCTTGTTGTTCTTCAAATCCACTTCCACGCCGGTGCTGAGCACGACGTTGTCGGCCTCGATGGCAAGCGGTTCGGGGAAGTCGGGGCTTTTGAGCGTGACGACCAGGCCGTTGTGGTCGGACACCTGCGGCGGCGCTTCGGGCGTGTAACGGATGAACACCACCCCGGCTTCGCGCGCCTGCTGATAATAAATTTCCCGGAAGCCGTACGTCCGGACGTCGCGGTAAAGCACATAGACGCTGGCGCTGGGATCCAGTTTCTTGACGGCCAGCGCGTTCTTGACGGCCATCGAACAGCAGATGCGGCTGCAATACGGATGCTTTTCGTTGCGCGAGCCGACGCACTGGATCATGACGATGTTTTGTCCCTTGGCCGGCCACGCTTTGTCGTGCAACCGTTTTTCCAGTTCGACCTGGGTCAGGACGCGGTCGGATTTGCCGTATAAAAACTCGGCGGTTTTGGCCGGTTGCGCACCCGTGGCCACGACGATGGCGCCGCCGGTGATTTCAAACTTCGCTCCACCCTTGGCCAGCGCCAGGTGAAACTTGCCGATGTGGCCCTTGATGCTGGTGATTTCGGCTTCGAGGTAGGTCTTGATCTTGGGATGCTTCTGGACCTGGTCAATGAGGCCGCGGGTGAAGGCGGCGATGTCGTCGTGCTCGAAAGTGTTGTGAATGTCGTGCAGGGTCCCGCCCAGACGATCGGTCTGCTCGACCAGATGGACGCTGAATCCCTGGTTGGCGAGGGCGAGCGCGGCGGTCATGCCGCTCAATCCGCCGCCGATGACGATGCCGGTCTGGTCCACCGCGAGCGTGCCGCCTTCGAGCGGCCAGAGCGTGCGGGCGCGGGCGATGGACATTTTGACGAGTTCAACCGCCTTCTCGGTGGCGGCTTCCGGCGCGGCCGAATGCACCCAGGAACACTGGTCGCGGATGTTGGCCATGTCGAAGAGGTTCGGGTTCAGCCCGGCCTCGCGCAACGTTTCGCGGAACAGCGGCTCGTGCGTGCGCGGCGTGCAGGACGCCACCACGATGCGGTTGAGCCGGTGTTGATGAATCATTTCCTTGATGTTCGACAGGCTCGTGTCCGAACAGGTGAACATCGTGTGCGTCGCCAGCACCACGTTGCGCTCGTGCTCGACGCGCTTGACGACCGCCTCGACGTCCACGACCGACCCGATGTTCATGCCGCAATGGCAGACGAACACGCCCAGGCGCGGTTCCTCGTCAGCGACGTCGTGCTCGGTGGGATAAGTCTTTTTGGTGACGAGCGAATTGCGCGCCGGCGCGAGCAGTTCCATGGCCATGGACGCCGCGGCGCTGGCCTGCGTCACCGTTTCGGGAATGTCCTTGGGTTCCTGCGCCGCGCCGCCGACGAACACGCCGGGCCGGGAGGTGGACAGCGGCAGGAGC
>Ga0265323_10000440_pt1 | contig 23824 bp, 13 predicted proteins | sample 41225metaG_FD_193580 | JGI IMG/M metagenome (GOLD analysis project Ga0265323, IMG submission 193580) | Rhizosphere microbial communities from Carex aquatilis grown in University of Washington, Seatle, WA, United States - 4-12-25 metaG | ecosystem: Host-associated > Plants > Roots > Rhizosphere...
CCTCCTGTGATGGTGGGAGATATTCAGAACAGAAAGCCTACTCCAGTAACAACCAAGAATCTGTTCGTACATCACGACTCCCACCCTGTGGTGTTTGATGTGGCGCTACTGCGTAAGTACGGGACAGACTGGTTTGAGTGGGAAGCTGAGACTTTGTGGAAGGAAATCAAAGAAGACTTCCACGTGCCATCCATTTCAGATCATGCGAAGGCTAAGATTCAAGCAATCAAGACACTTCACATAGGGCAGATGTACTGGACAAGCTGGGAGGTGTTCTGTTGGATCACACAGGCATTGAACAACAACATTCCAGACTGGCAAGTACTTCAGAAGCCGTCTATTGCACAGCTATTCAGCAGTGTAGACTCGGCGGAGATGGTGAGGTCAGGTGAGGAGTTCTCTCTTGAGGTACAGAGTTTTGTAGCTGCCAGTGTGTTGGATGAGAACGTTCTGTATGCTCCACATCCCATAGCATTCTGTCAAAGTGAGATCGACAGGTACTTGAAAGACAGAGGGCTAGAGTCCTCAGACTTGATCACAGAGGTGCAGCAGAAGTATAGGGAGATCATACGCACTCCAGAAGGCTTGACTTTGGGGGAAAACTCTGTTGACATACAAGTAGCTAAACTGAAGGTTGCGTGGGATTATCAAGCTCTAAGGAACAAGCAACTCAAGGAACAGTTGCTGTTACTAACATGAGACACATCACTCAGGCCCATATGAATGCACTGGTAGAGCAGCTTCAGAAGGAGGCTGCTTTTCCACTATCTAACATTCGTAGGCTTATACCAGCCGTGCGGGAGGGTCTTAGCAGCAGGATGAGCACCTACGGTGGTAAACTGGCCGTAGGTGCTGGTGCAGGAGCATTGGTAGGGGCTGGTACAGCGGAGCCTGGGGAGAGGCTTCAAGGTGCTTCCAGAGGGGCACTAGTTGGTGGCGGATTAACTGGCATTGGCTTACTAGCTACCAAGGGTGGTAGAGAGGCAGCGAGTAAGGCAACCAAGAAGTTCTGGGATAGGTCTAAGTACCAGTTCACAGGTCATGGTATAGAAGGTACGCCAGCGGAACGGCTTACCAAGGCCAGAGAACTGGGAGTGCTTCCGGAACTAGCAGTGAAGCCTAGTGCTTCAGATTTAACTAGAGCTGCCGCGCAGCAACACGCATTCGAACAAGGTTGGTTGACTGTGCCTGGTGCTGTGCATGGAATGGTTACACATCCAGGTAAGATGTTGCACAACTCTTGGAATAGAATGGGGCAAACCGAGAAGGGGTTGACTGGTGCTGCTGGAGTTGGCATAGGATTGGATGCTGCAAGACCCAGTGAGCCTGGTGGTCCCGGAAGAATAGAACGCACACTAGGTGATGCAGCCAGTACCGTAGGTTATACCGTGGGCCCTTCTGGGCTATTGCCTAGTTATCTGCTTGGACATTGGGCGGGGAAAGCAGGTGCGGGAGTCGGTAAAACTATAGGCAACTTAGTACCTAACTCAGCCGCTCAGGCTATGCCAGAAACTCTTATGCAGGGGAGTGTACAGTGAGCGTGGGTCTAGGTGGTGCAGACTCCTCTGCCCTCCGTTTTTCTAGAACTAGAGGACGTACCGGCAGCTCTTCCGATTACGGTCTGCAATACCCTAGCCCGTTCTTTGATATCGGGCAGACCTACTTGCCGGCAACGGTCAAGCAGATGTTCCGATGGTGCCGATACTACTTCTTGGTGAACCCTCTGATCAATGCGGTAGTCTCCAAGATGGCAGATTATCCCATTACAGACATCATTCTTGATACTGAGAAGCAGGACTTGAAGGATAGCTGGAATGAGTTTCTAAATGGGCAGCTCAGGTATCGTCCTTTTCAGATCGAAATAGGTTTGGACTTTTTCGCTTATGGTAACAGTCTTGTAAGTATCTTTTATCCGTTTGTAAAGATGCTTCGTTGCACTCGATGTGGTTTTGAGAAGCAAGCATCAGATGCTATCTACCGGTTCATGAATTTCGAGTTTCACTGGCAGTGTGAGCAGTGCGATCATGCGGGCATAGCCAAGGTCAGAGATCACTATATTAAGGCACCCAAGGGTATCAGGCTACTCAGATGGAACCCGGAAGACATAGATATCAGGTACAACGACATAAGTGGGGAGTACGAGTACTACTATTCGATCCCAGTGCAGCTGAAGAACGATATCATAATAGGCAAAAAATCAGCGGTAGAAAGTATACCTCAACTGTTCATTGATGCTCTCCGATTGAGGAAAGCTGTCGTGTTCAGCAGGGACAACATCTACCATTTCAAACGTCCTACTCTCGCCGGTAAGGATAGAGGCTGGGGCACTCCTTTGATCTTGCCTGTGTTGAAGGACTGCTACTACCTTCAGATCCTCCGAAAAGCTCAAGAGGCTATATGTCTTGAGCATATTGTTCCTCTGAGAATGCTGTTCCCACAAGCTGGATCAGCCACTAGCGACCCGTTCTGCGTTGCATTAGATAGCTTTGTAGAGACCAGGGATGGGATCAAACCTGCTGGAGAGGTGCAGCAGGGTGAGTTTATGAAGAATCATCATGGTGAGTGGGAGCCGGTAAAGTGCATTCTCGATCGACCCATTCAACCTGGTGAGAAGTCATATGAATTTACCATTGCTTCTTTGTCTGCTTTCCCGTTCAAAGTTTCCGAAGAGCACCCTCTATTGGCTGTTAAACGGCCTGTACCTTCTCGCGGTTATGATGGAATTGAAGAGCCGGATTTCATACAGGCACAATCTATAGAAAAGGGTGACTTTGTCTGTTATCCACGTAGACGAGTGACGTGGGATAGACTGGAGTTAGACCTGCACGACTACCATCCAGAACGTGCCTTTAGTGCAACATACGTCTACCGTCGCTTGAATCAGGAGGCTGCGGACATCTATGAATATTTGGAGGAGAGTGGAGTACCAGAGTTCAAACATAGAGACAAAGCAACCTTCCTGGAGGAGCATGGTTGGACAGATCAAAACTATCTGAACGCTCGAAATGCGTTCACTCAGAGTGAGTCTATAGATCGAATACCTAGATTCTTACCAGTAACCGAAGATCTGGCTTACCTTATTGGCCTTTATGCAGCAGAGGGTAGTCCAAAAGATACTGGGGCATCTCTAGCTTTGAATTCTGCTGAAGAAGATATCATGGATCGAGTAGACTCCACATTGGCTGGAATGGGGTTCCAACCTGGTCACAGATATACTAGAGAGCACTCAACTCAATATGATATTGGAGATGTTTTCCTGGGTGGTTTACTAGTACAATTGTGTGGAAAAGGCGCAGCAAATAAACATCTACCAAGGTTGATTACAGAAGCTCCAGATCACATAGCTCTTAGAGCCGTGGAAGGTGTACTAGCTGGTGATGGCTGCTCTTTCAATACTTCTACATGTAGAGAGGGATTGAAGACTGTAAGTCCACAGCTTGCTGTGGATGTCAGAACCCTTCTCCTATCTTTTGGTTTGATTGCGACAGTGCAAAAAGCCATACCTGGCCCAGACGAGAGAGCCAAGCTGCCTTACTATCAAGTTAATCTTAACGGCTCTCAGGCGGATGAGTACTGTGCTTTAATTCAAGGCAAAGCACCTCAGATAGGTGTCAGTAGGTGTGGCTTTATACGTGGCGACTATGTTTATTTGCGTGTTAGTGCTCGCAGGGAAGCCCCAGAGGTGAAGACAGTTCGTGGCTTCCAGATGTCTCGATCAAAGTCCTTCTGTGTTGTTGGTGTAGCTACGCACAACACTACAGTGAATCTTCAGGACTGGCATGATCAGATCGCAGGAGAGATCAGACGCTGGAGGGCGGATAATTCGTATATTCCTATACTCCCATTACCGATAGGTCAGGAGACAATAGGTGGTGATGGTCGGGCCCTACTATTGAGCCAAGAAATCAGGGTATGGTCCGAGCACATTGTTGCTGGTATGGGAGTTCCAAATGAGATCATATTTGGTGGTCTATCATACTCCGGATCAAATGTTTCTTTGCGTATGCTCGAGAACATGTTCTTGGGCTACCTGTCAGATCAGTTGTCTTTGCTAAGGTGGGTAATTGACAGGACGGCATCCTACCTAAGCTGGCCTAAGGTAGGAGCAAGGTTCAAGCCATTCAAGATGGCGGACGATCTACAGAGAAAGGCGTATCTCTTTCAGCTTAACCAAGCTGGCAAGATGTCTGATGAGTCTCTACTTGCCGATGCTGATTTTGATTCGGCTAAAGAAGATAAGATCATGGAGATGGAAGCTTCTCGTCGTGTTTCAGCGATGAAGAAGCAAAGACTGTTACAGGCGGAGATGGAGGGAGAAGCCATGCTTGTTACAGCAAAGTGGCAGAACAAAGCACAGGCTAAGGCTATGGTAGAGCAAGCTGCCATACAGACGGAAGCAGCCAAGGAGCAGATGACTTTCCAGTCAGAGATGCAGAATGGGATGATGCAAGATCAGGTTGCGGCACAGACAGGCCAACCAGCACCGCAGAAGTCTCCAGACTTAGCTTCTACTCCAAGAAACCCAGCTTTGATCTCACCTCCAAAAGAGATTACATCCCCACTTACCATGAGTAGCATTCAGAAGCATCCGGCTTCAGCTACCAATTCAGATATCGCGAGCGGTACGAATGTAGACTTGTTGTATGTGGCGAGAAAGTTGGCGGACAAGATATCAAGGCTTACTCCTGCAGAGAAGCCGGTAACACTCAGACGTCTTCAAGAACGTAGTCCAGAGTTGCACGATACGGTTGTTGGGCTAATGATGAGTGGAGCGAACGGACCAACAGCCGCTTCAGCTGCTACTGCAAGATCTCTGCCTATGCAGAAACCTCCACAGCGCGGGGCTGAAGCGGCCTTGGTGTGATCTACGTTCACCTCTTCTCTCTATCTGCCTCTAGTGTTGTCTGCTTTAGTTGTCTCCAGTGAAACCTGGAAACGCCCTGAGACTTGGCGTCTGCAAGTAGCAGCTGGAACTGCTTGAATACGATGTCTATTTTTTGTGCTTCTTCATCTTCGTGGTACTTATCTATTAGTATCTGTGCGATGAGCCTGGGATACCAGTAAGCCTCTATGTACTCTCGCTGCTTTCCATTGGGGTATCTACTACCTCTAGGGTTGTAGATAACTGATAGCCCAGACTCCGCACTCATCAAGTGCAACCATACATTGATCGGATTCTCTACTACCAGCAGACACACGTCATTGATGTTTTTCCAGGTCACTTGAGGCAGCCGGGGATCTACTATGCCAGTCCCAGTTGCCATTTTGATCTTACTCCTTTCTTTAGTCTCTGTTTTCTAACACATCCAGAAGACAGCCTCTGCATAAGATCATGGGTTTAGCAGAGCCATCTTCCACGAACACCTCTTCCTCTAGATCTATGTGACCCAGAGTTACTTGATTCCCATATGGGTTCATATCAAAGTCTTGCCCGCAGACAGCACAATATCTAGTGCTGTAGGTGTGCTCCTCCTTGTCGACTGCCCCATAACTCTGCAGGAAGCAGTCAGCATGACAGACTCTGATCTCAACATCAATCCCCTCAGGTAGTTCTTCTAGGGGTGCATCTGCCCATGCATGGAACACGAAAAAGCTTGGGTCCTTTTGCATGGGCAGTACTTTTCCATTTTCAATCACTACTATTTCTGCGTTACCTAGAGTGGCAGCGCAGAGAAGTTCACAGGGCGAATTCGGTCTGACGATTAGTGCGCACATGTCTGATAGGAAGCATCAGTATTGTCATGAACGCTGCCAAGAAGCTGAAAACAAAGTGCCACATCATTCTGCACCTTGTTCTGTCACATCCTTTCCTTCCTCTGCTTGGTTTTGTTCACCGTCGATCTCTCCATTTATTTCATTTTGGAGATCGTCCATAGCTCCGCTCTTTTCGTTCGGGTCGGACTCAAGCATCTAACGTAACCCCTGTACTTAGGTGTTGCCTCTGTGTCAACCTAGACACAGCCAGAAGCAAAGCTTTTTCTTCTGTACTGTACTTATAACGCTTTCTGACGCACAATTTCGTGCCCATCGAGCGTGTCTTCTGGTAGCTTGAGTATTGGTAACACCTATAACATAGGAGATATACGTGGCACGTATTGTCCCGGCAGAGGGGTTTGATCTCCTCAAAGACCGAGTACAAAAAGCAGTCAGCGGTCTCTTTCCGATAGTAGGGAAGAAGAACACGCTAGAGTTACATGATGTAGCTGTCAGAGATGACCTGGACAGTGGCGATTTTAGGTCTCAGAAAGCGGCCAAGCTGGAGGGTAAGTCGTGGGCGGTACCAGTAGAGGCTACGTTATCCCTGAAAGACAATGCTACTGGTAGGGTAGTAGATAGGCAAAAGATCAAGCTGATGAGCTTGCCTAAGACTACTAATCGATACAGTTACATAGTAGATGGTCAGGAGTACCAGGTAGACAACCAGTGGCGGTTGAAGCCTGGCGTATACAACATGGTCAAGGCTGACGGTGCACTAGAGTCACATTTCAATGCCCCTGGTGGTGGATTCAAAGTTCATTTTGATCCAGCTTCTCATGCTTTCTCTATGGAGTATGGCAACTCCAACATACCACTCAAGCCACTGCTGCATGCTATGGGAGTGCCGGAAGAGGAGGTAGAGAAACGGTGGGGTAAAGATATAGCAGTCGCTAATCATGCGGACATGCCGAAGGCATTGTCCAAATTCTACAAGGCTGACACAGGTCTCAAGCCCTCATCCACCATGACTCCAGAAGATACTCGAGCACATTTCTGGCAAGTCATGGACAATACCAAGATGAATCCAGATGTCAACATGCTCACGTTAGGTAAGGCACACTCCAACGTGACAGGTGCCGCGCTACTGGATGCATCAGACAAGCTACTCAAGATTTCTCGTGGTGATGCCAAGCCAGATCCTAGAGACGCCATCATGTTCAAAGACCTCCACTCTATGGAGGATTTCGCAGCTGAGAGAATAACTCGCGGCTCTAAAGACATACTACGTAAGATCGGAAATACAGTAGATAAGAAGGACAAAGTCAGAGATATCATAGCTCCAGATACCTTTAATAAGCATGTACGGTTGATGTTTACCAAGAACTCCCTGGCTTCAACACCCAGTCAAACCAATCCTCTTGAAATGATCTCAGCCCAGTTCAAAACTACCATCACAGGGGAGGGCGGTATCAAGAGTGAACATACGGTATCTGATGAGGCAAAGTTGATAGACCCGTCTCACTTGGGCTTCTTGGACCCTATACATACTCCGGAAGGAAAAGATACAGGCATCACTTTACGCCTTCCCATAGGTGTGACCAAGAAAGATCACGATGTTACCATCAAGATGTACAACCTCCATACAGGCAAAAATGAGGATGTTAACCCTACTATTGCTTACAAGTCCCACGTAGTTCTACCAGATCAAGTAAAGTGGGTGGATGGTAAACCAGTACCTATTGGGCCCTCTATCAAGATAAGCGGTATCGAGAATGAGATTTATGATGGCTCTATGAAGGGTGCAGACTATGTGATGCGAGACCCAATGCAAATGTTTTCATTTGCATCGAACCTTATTCCGTTCATGCCCGCAGATCACCCCAATAGAAGTACCATGGCCGGCAGACAGATGGAGCAGGCAGTATCTCTGCTACATAGAGAGGCACCTCTTGTTCAGAGTTTGGCTGGCGCACATAGCTTCGAGCACATGGTGGGTGGTTTTGCTAGTCATCATACACGAGATGATGGCACAGTTACTCAGATCAAACCAGATGCCATAGTCATCGAGGGAGAAGACGGAAAAAGGCGCGAGGTACATATTTACGATCATTTTCCGTTGAACGAGGATAAAGCATTCTTACACTCTACGCCACTTGTAAAGGTTGGGGATAAGGTAAAGGCTGGGCAGATAATAGCGGATACCAATTTCAGTAGGGGTGGCGTGTTGGCGATGGGTAACAACCTACGAGTTGGTTTCATGCCATACAAAGGCTTGAATTATGAAGATGGTATTGTAGTCACAGAGAGCGCAGCTAAAAAACTTACCTCCGAGCATCTACACAGGCACACAATAGAAAGAGATGTATCACATGTTTTGGATAAGCGAAAATTCCAGGCGTATATACCTACCGGAATGAACAGATCCCAGGCTGATAAGCTAGATGATGAGGGTGTGATCAAACCGGGCACAGTAGTGATGCCTGGCGATACTCTAATAGCCGCTCTTCGTGCTTCAAACGAATCAGAGAAGCGCGAGGATGTGCAACTATCCAAGTTGCACAAATCTATTGTACGACCATTCAAAGATGCAAGTGTCACATGGGACAACGACTACCCAGGAGTAGTGAAAGAGGTAGTTAAGACTGGGGCCGATGTTGCTGTTCACGTAAAGACAGAAGAGCCTCTAGAGATCGGTGACAAGATTTGCGGTCGCCACGGCAACAAGGGCATAGTCACCTGCCACGATGAGTCAACTGAGATATTGACAGATCAAGGTTGGAGATACTTTAAGGATCTTGACAGAACAGAGTTGATCTGTACACGTAATATTCTAGGTGAGATAGAATATCAACAGCCTACAGCCTATATAGATCAGCCGCACAAGGGAAGGATGTACAAGTATGCTGGGCGCAGGTTGGATGTTCTTTGTACCCCCGAACACAATCACTATGTTCGTGGTCGAGGGCAGGAACAGTTTAAGCTGTTGTCTGCGGAGAAATGTTTTGGTTTGCCAAAGATACACGTGCGTACTGGTAAATGGTATGGAGTTGATCTAGACAAAATCGTTATTCCAGGCAGGCCACGTAACAGTAATCATCAGGCTGAAGAATTTTGTGAATCTAGGGAATATGACGCTGACGATTTTCTAGAATTCTTTGGTTATTGGATTACAGAAGGTTGTCTGGGCAATGATTCGCATATTACCATTGCCCAGACAAAAGAGATACACCCGGACGTGTATGTTAAGATCACAGCTGTGTTACAGCGTATGGGGTATAGTACTTGTGAACAACCTACTGTAATCGTTATTTCTGATCCAAGACTACACACTTGGTTAAAGCAATTTGGTAAGGCTAAGGCGAAGTTTATTCCACGTGATTTCATGATGGTCTCACAGAGGCAGTTACGTATTCTCGCAGATGCTCTGTTTGAGGGTGACGGTGGGGTCTATTACAGAGAGAAAGATAATCACACTAGGTATGAACTATTTACATCATCACAGAGATTATCTGACGACTATCAAGAACTGGCACTAAAGCTTGGTATGTCTGCCAATGTCAAGCCTCAGAAAGGAGAATACGGAACTGAATACGTAGTACGTTGGTCTCTGAAGGATGAGGTGTGGACTAATAACGATCGTAGATTTGATAATGAGAGTTGGGTAGATTATGTTGGTCGAGTCTACTGCGTGGATGTACCTAATCATGTGATCTATGTGCGCAGAAATGGCATTCCGGTATGGTCCGGCAACTGCATCGTACCAGATCATGAGGCCCCATACACTAAGGATGGCAGGCCCCTAGATGTGCTATTAAATCCACTGGGGGTGACTGGTAGAACTAACCTTGGTCAGGTACTAGAGGTTGCTGCAGGTAAGATTGCGGAGAAGACGGGCAAGACCTACTTTACTAAGAACTTCAAGCCGGATGCAGATTTACATGCTCAGGTCACACAAGACCTGGCTAAGCATGGATTGACAGACAAAGAAACCGTCTTCGATCCTATGAACGGAAGACCCATGGGTGATGTTCTCGTGGGCCCCATGCATATGCTCAAGCTTCATCATCAAGTGGAGAAGAAACTAAGTGCTAGAGCTTTAGGCTACGGCTATGCCTATGACAGAAACAAAATACCTCAAGGTGGTGGCCCACACGGTGCTCAGTCTTTAGGTGTACTGGGTTTATACGCCATGCTGGGGCATGGAGCAGTTGCCAACCTGCGCGAGATGAACACTTGGAAAAGCGATGCAGGGCAGGGAGATCAGTTCTGGACTGCTCTGCAAGCTGGGGAAATGCTTCCTACACCTAAACCTACGTTTGCATATAATAAGTTTATCAGCTTGATCAAGGGTCTGAATGTGAACGTGGAGAAGACTGGTAACAGCTTGATACTTTCTCCGATGACGGATAAGCAAGTACATGAGATGAGCAACGGAGAGCTCAAAGACCCATCCAAAATGACAATTGCTAAGACCATGCGGCCTGAACCAGGTGGTCTCTTTGATCCCAAAATTACGGGTGGTTTGGAAGGAGATCGGTGGTCACACTTTGTTTTGCCTGAGGCATTTCCAAACCCAGTGTTTGAGGGGGCTATAGTAAAACTGACTGGTATCAAGACCAGTCAGTTTGATGGATTGATTGGAGGCACCTTAGCTTACGATCCTGCTACTGGTAAAATTGGCGACCCTTTGAAGATGAAGGGCGGATTAGTAGGAGGTAAGGCTTTCAATGCATTGCTGGGTAAGATTGACGTGAAAAAAGACCTAGCAGCTGCCTTGGAGAAGTTACAGAAGCCTACACTCAAGGGTTCTTACTTGGACGACGCCAATAAGAGAGTCAAGTTCTTGAAGGTGCTGGATAGATTAGGCGTCAGTCCAAAAGACGCATACATGATGCAGAGTGTGCCTGTGCTTCCACCATCCATGAGGCCACTACCCATCCTTCCAAATGGTACGATCAGTGAGGAGGACATCAATGGCCTGTATAAGAGCCTGCATTTGACTGCATCCAGATACGCAAAGATGTCTCCACTAATACCAGACGAAGATCAGTCTAAGGTGGAGCTAAGGCAAGAAGTGTATGATGGCCTACGTGCACTGTCTGGTATAGGTAGTTTCCCCCGTGGTAATCGTAGAGGTATCTTGGACTACATTGCGGGTAAGCGATATGTAGATGGAGTAAAGACTGGCCCTCCAAAAGAGGGGTTCTTCCAGGAGCAGTTGGTTACACGTAAGCAAGACATGACCATGCGCGGAACGATCATTCCTGAGCCGTCTCTAAGTTTGGATGAGGTAGGTATTCCTAAGTCTGCGGCACTCGAGTTGTACAAGCCTTTCGTTATTCGAGAGCTACGAAATTTAATGGGCATTTCCCCACTTCAAGCGCAGCAGAAGATGAGTGAGGGCGGAGATATAGTAGATCGAGCGTTGGACAGGGCTATACTTAGCCGTCCTATATTGTTGAAGCGAGACCCTGTACTACATAAGTATGGTATTCAAGCATTCAAGCCTCGTATCGTCAGCGGAAAAGCAGTACAGATTCATCCCCTAGTAACTAGCGGTTTCAATGCTGACTTCGACGGCGACTCTGTCCTAGGCGATATTCTAGTTGCACATCTAGATAAGACTGGGTGTGCTGAGGGCATGCCGCACACTGGAAGACTTTTTTCATATAAGATCATAGATTTAGCAAACTTCCCTCACCTGCCTGATCCGATTAGGACAACCGAGACAGGTGTTACTGTTTATGCTGTACCGCCCGGTACATTTGTTCCGGCATTTGATGGTGGCGCTTTCGATATGTCCGAGGTAACTGAATACTCGGTGCACCCGAACTGCGAGGAATGGAGGATAGAAACGGAAAGAGGCCGGGAAATGTTTGTATCCGAAGATCATAGCCTGGCGCTCCTTAACCCGGCCACCTTAGAAGTCTATGATGCTGTGCCTTCAACTGCAGAAGGTATGTGGTTACCGACTTTGCGGTATTTGAATCCTGGCCCAGCACCGGTACCGTCTTTGCCGGGCGTCGCAACAAAAAATGATAGGGCGCTAGCCATGCTGGAGGATGTGCCTGCTACATTTGATGTTGGTTGGTTTCTAGGTACAACAGTAGGTGATGGTTGGGTTTCACAACGAGGCCCAAGTAAAGACTTTTTAGGCAAGCTCAAGGATGAGTCGGTAGTAGAGAGCCGTTCTGTGTTTCTTGCATATGGGGCAGACGGTAGGGACGTTGCAGATAAGTGGGATAATGTTGGTAAGTACATTTCTCAGAAAACACGTACGGGGGATATCTCAGCACCGCATAAGTTTGGGGAATACGAATGTCAGTCCTTCAAGTCAAGCATATGTTCTACTGCTCTAGGTCTGTGGCTAGAGCCCTTGATTGGAAAGGGTGCTGCTAACAAACACCTACCTGATGGCTTTCTACATTTCCCTGTAGAGTTTCGCCAGGGGCTTTTCTGTGGTTTGATTGATACAGATGGTACTGTAAACTGGAGTAACGGAGTTAACAAAGCTCCGCAGTTCTCTATGTCATACAGCACTGTAAGTCCGGACTTGACAGAAAGTATACAACTTCTTGGTTTGTCTTTAGGGCTAGTACCTAGTTGTACAGCTACCCATACTCCGGCCGGCAAACCATCTTGGGTTATTACATTCTCTATTCGTACTGTGCAGGATGCTGATTGGATCAAGCTGGAACATACTGACAAGAGGGCAGCCCTAGAAAAGTTGCGAGACTCTAGTAAAGTAATATACGGTAGATCTGATCAAGTACCACTTCTAGATGCTGCCAAAGAAGAGTTGCTGGAGCACTTGCGTACTCTTGGTGCTGCCAAACGTAAAGGGCATGGCCATAATGCAGCCGCTTTTTCTAGCTACACAGTCCTCAGACAATCCAATGGCGGTGTAAGCCGTATCACTGTGCAGAATTTGAATGATTTGATTGATCAGTCTACCCGTTCAGAGTATCTCTCTAGGTGGTTTGCTCTCGCTATGAATGCAGATGTTGGTTGGGATAGGGTAGTAGCCTCCAAAGCGACTGGTGAGATAAAAACCATGTACGATCTAAAGGTCCCAGGACCTTGGACCTTTACCATGGCTAATGGTGCTGCTGTTTGGGACTGTATGGGAGCTTTTGTACCAGTCGGTTCAGAGGCTGTTGCTGAAGCACACAAGATGTTTCCCTCTAACAACCTGTTTAGTCCTGCCACTGGTAAGCTGATGTACTCTCCTTCTGGCGAGAGTAGATTAGGGTTGTATGGGCTTACACGTGCAGGGGCTGCTACTAGTCACGAGTTCTCTACCATTCAAGATGTAGAAACTGCGGTGAGAAAGGGCACTGTCAAGCTAACAGATCAAGTGAAGGTTGGTGGCATACACTCTACCGTAGGTAGGTTCATGGTGGCTGGAGCTTTACCGGAGAGTATGCGAGGAGAGTATCTTGGTAGGAAGGAACCTCTCAATGCATCAGCACAAGAGGAGCTGATGACTCGCATTGCAAAGGAACACAAGAACGAGTATGGGCAGTCTATAAACAAGCTCAAAGATCTGGGAAACATGTGGGCCACTCAGACTGCGTTCTCTGTTGGTATGTCAGAGTTAGCTCCTGATAGAGAAGCAAGGAATAGGATTCTTGCCAAAGCGGACGATCAGGTATCCAAGTTAACTGGTGCAACCAAAGATGCAAAGACTGTTGAGATATATGCTAAAGCAACAGATGAGATGGATAAACACTTTAGGGCTATTTCGGAAGAGGGTAACAACCTGATGCTGTTGCACAACATGGGTATGAAGGGTGGTACGAATACTATTCGTCAGATACGTGCCGCGCCGATGCTCATGGCTAATCACAAAGGAGAGATTATACCTAGCCCTGTACGAAAGTCTTATGCCGAGGGACTAGATATTGCCGGCTATTGGACAGCCACAAGTGGTGGCCGTAAGGGTGTTATCCAAAAGGTTCAGGCAGTTCAAGAACCTGGTCATATCACCAAGCAGGTAATGAACTCTACTATGAATAATCTCATCTTAGATCATGACTGTGGAACAGATAAGGGAATTTCTCTTTCTATTGATGAGAAGGACATTTTAGACCGATTCACAGCCGCAGATGTCAAGCTCGGTAATAGGATTATCAAGTCGGGCACGCTTATTACACCAGAACTCAGGAGTGCTTTCCGGAACAACAACGTGGGCAAGGTAGTCGTCAGGTCTCCACTTCGTTGTTTGCATGGACCTGGACTGTGTCAGAAATGTTTTGGCTATACTGAGGATGGTCGATTGCCAGAAGTAGGATTAAATGTAGGTGTACTTGCTGGTCAAGCCATAGGTGAGCGCGCTACTCAATTGGCTATGAAGGCTTTTCACCAAGGGGGCACTGCATCATCCAAGTCTTCACTAGTAGATCAGTTTAACCAAGTCCAGGACTTGTTGCTGTTCCCAAAGCAGTTGCCAGGCTCAGCTACCCTCAGCACCGTATCTGGAAAGGTGACTAAGATTGAGAAAGACTCAGCCGGTGGTCACAACGTGATCATAGAAGAAGAACGTCACTACATCCCACAGTCGAGAGGGGTACCAGTGTATGACAAGAAGCCGTTGGCGGTCGGTACAGAGGTCAAGAAAGGTATGCCCATTTCAGAGGGCCGCGTGAACCCACACGAGATGTTGCCCTTAACTGGTATTGAACCAGTGCAAGCCCTATTGGCCAGCAATCTTGCTGACATGTATGAGGGGCAGGGAATTCGTAGACGTAATCACGAGGTTGTGATCAAAGCTCTTACTAACCTCACCAAGATTAAAGACGCAGGTTCTTCTACTCATTACATTCGTGGCGACTTCGCGCCCACCACATTTGTGTCCTCACTGAATAGGGGGATGGCTAAGGGCGAGCATCCCATAGTTCATGAGCCTATACTTAAGGGCGTCAATGTTTTGCCGTTAGATATGCAGGAAGACTGGATTGCAAAACTCAACCACGAGGGTCTGGCAAATACTGTAATCGATGCTGCACAGCAAGGGTGGAGATCAAACCTGCATAGCCTCCATCCAGTGCCTGCTGTGGTATATGCTGCAGAGCTAGGAAAACCCCCCAAAGATTTGCCAGGATACTTCTACTAATGCATAAACCACCCAAAGATATAAGAGGGGCGGTCTGAGCTATGGCCGCCTCCTTCAAGAACTCGGCCGCTAGAACGGGTAATAGAACAGCCAGGTTCGAAACGGGTGTGGTTGCAAGTGTGAATGTCCAGAACATGACAGTGGATTGGACTGCCCAGCATAGTGGGAAGCAGATGGCTGGGGTGCAGGTGATGTCGCCATACTTACACTACAACAATGGGGAGGGTTTCTCCTGTTGCCCGGAAGTAGGGGCAATCTGTGTTCTGTGCTGGCCTTCAGACGAGGAGTCTCCCTTCGTCATGGGGTTCATCACAGCTCCTGAGATAGTGGGGGCTGTGTCTGGAGATGTGCAACAGGAGTCACAAGACCCGGACGTAGAAAGTCCTGACGACATGCCTCCAGCTCAGACTACCAACTCAGGCGGTACGACCACACCCAAGACTACAGATGCCAGCTATCGTGCTGGCCGTCCAGTGATGAACCCAGGGGATATATGGATACAGGGTAGGGATGAGAACTTTTTGATCTTAAAGAGGGGTGGAGTACTACAAATAGGATCTACGAACATTTGTCAACGCGCCTATGTTCCCATCTCTAACTTCATTCGTGACTTTTGTGAGAACTACGAGCTCAACACAGCAGCTGGCTCTTTGTCTTGGTTAGTACACCCGGTAGAGAGAGATCCTGGGGGCAATGCACCCACAGAGTTTACCCTTCTTACCAGAGAGTTCGCCCAAGATAAAAGTGCCTCCATTAAGGTGAGCGTGGGCTCTCTGGATTCTGAACCAACTCCTCCAGGTGGTCCTGATGGCGATAAAACGTACATAGAAATTGTGATTGCACCAGGAGCTATGGATCCTTCTAGTGGTGTAGTATCGGGAGACCCAGTCTATGTACTTAGGCTATCTAAGAATGGCTACTCTTACTCCATGCAGGCTGGCTCTCGTACGATAGAGGTGAAGCAGAATGATTCCTTAACGGTTGGCGGTAACCAAACCATTCAGGTAACTAAAGACCGTTCAGTAACTGTGCAAGGTAAGGTTACTGAAACTATCACAGGTGAACATAATATTACTGGTTCAGACTCAAGCACCGAGACTTGGGGTAAGATCAAGACAATCACGGCAGCCCTCACTAAAATAGGTGGTCCTGACGCTTCCGAGCCAGGCGTTCTTGGGCTACAGTTATTGCAGTGGCTTGCTACTCATACACATGTGCCGTACTCTCCACCTGTACAGGCTGGAGCACTGCAGTCCATACTTGCTAAGAAAGTGATGCTCAAATAGATCATGCCTCTTGTTGCTTCCGCAATGTCTGATGCCATCTTTGCTTTACTGGTAGCAAAGCCTATAGGCACTAAGCCTGTAATGTCTCCCATTCAGACTCCCAAACCTGATGGCACAGTAGATGTGAAGTCGACAGTCACGGCACTGTTACCTGTTACGTTGGACCCGACTTTAGCAAAACTGATCGCAGACTCAGTAGCCACAGCTGTATGTGCACAAATGACATCTGCTGCATTGGTTGTGGGAACTTGCTCGGTAGGACCAGTCACTGGTCAAATCACGTGAGGAGATCAAAATGGACCTGTTTCTAGACAACGCACCTATTCAGATTGAAAAGACAGGCATGGAGGCAGGTCTAAGCGAGGATGCCAATGATTGGCCTCAACAGATCTTAGATGAACTGTATCGGCAAGTGCCTTATGCCAGTGACTATGCACCGAAGGTTGTACTTCGATCTATCGACGCAGACCGGAGATATGGTCTTGGTCAGATTGAACTCCTCAACAAGATGGCGATCAATCCTAGGGATGATGACACTCCTGATGTGCTGAAGGGCAGACAAAAGGCTCTGATCCCAGTCATCATCCAGGACGGTAAGCTCAAGCCCTTGGATATTCTGATGTACGACGGAAAGGTAGAGCCTCTGACGGATGAGAGACTGAAGAAGGCTCTGTTTAGGCCCAACCTGTTTGAAGCGATTCGTGAACGTCCTGGCGATATCTCCTTGATCGAACAACTATACCCACCTCATAGGCAATACGGTGGTGCTCGTGGCCCCATAATGGCAGATATCGGTGCGGCGGGAATGGGCAAGGAGAGTAGTGCCCAGCCACAATGTCTGTTTGATGCCATCCTCCCGACCATCACGGAGGAGCAGGCTGCGGAAGTTATCGAGAAGATGGGTGCTGATAACTCCGTCACGTTCGCACAAGTGACAAAGAATCCAGTAGTTGGTGAGTTCTTGCACAAGCTAGGCCATGCCTCTCTACAGGAGGCTAGGGGCTCGGACTACCTGAAGAAGGTAGCTGGGGCCATCAAACCCAACGTCATCCAAATTCAAAAGATCGAAGGTGGATTCCGGATCAAGACAGCAAATACTGAAGCTCTGATTCCAGACTTTCAAGACATTCCTCGCCCGGCAGCAGTAGGTGCACTAGGTGGGGATATGGTATCTAGGGTGGAGGCTGATGGTACAACAACCATCACCACTCAACCTGTGGTCAAGGAGACACTTCTAGATATTCAGATCGAAGTAGTCAACAAGTTTGGTCTCTACAAGGTGAAGACACAAGACGAGAACCGAGAGCTGGTAGGATGGGTATTCCCAAAGGTCATGGACTTCAGTGGAACTCTACTACCCATGGCTTTGTTCACTAATGGCAGTGAGTCGGCTATGCAAGAGAACATCGCTGGTGTATCTCTTGGTCGGCACACAGATCTATTGGACACAGACCCTGAAGGCTTTGGCTCTTTCTACTATGCTACCCCTGAAGGTGCTATCGCGTTTGTGCCCATCAATATTCATGCGACTATCGAAACACCAGAGGGTACTGGCTTCAAATGTGACACCGTCACTGGTGAGCAACTGATCATAACGAAGTTACCGGGGCTCAAGGAGGTGTCCATGATTGAGGAAGGACACTATGGAATTCCTGAGGACTGTGGCTTCTTGTCTTTTAACGAAGTGGTTGACCTGGCATCATCTCCAGATGAGTACACCAAGGTGGCAGAAGCTCGTGCTCTATCAACTGCTGTACGTGTGATCACAGATAGCGGAAAGAACTTCACCTTCCAGGGAGAAACCATAGACAAGTTGGCCGGAGTCATGGAGTCTGTGTGCTTGAGTAAGGACGATGCCGTCTTCTTGGGTACTGTACTAGGGCAAGAACCAGTACAGTTTGAGAAAGATCTGGTTGGTATGCGGAAACAAGCAAGCCAAGAGCTGTGGTTTCCAGCTAGACAGGTCACCCTATTCAATGACTGCTTCCAAAAGGCTAAGTCAGCAGCTGCTGACTACTTGAAGAGCTTGCCCAACCTCCGGGCTTATTTACTCAAGGAAGCAGCCATGCTCGAGGACCCAATGGCGGTGGATAAGATATTGTCAGTGGGGTTCATCAATCCAGAGAACGTCACTATCTTTGCCAGCTACGTACCAGAATTCGAAGCAGTTATACGGAAGTTAGCGGAGTTATTGGTGGCTACACGTATGGGTCTCAATTCTGTAGATGAAGGTGCGCTTCAGCGTTCTATGATTCATTTGGACAAGGTTGTTGCTGGTTTGAAGACACTGGGTAGTTTGCCACAAGCATAAGTCTGAGGGCTGTCTTGGAGATCAATCGCAGTCCAGCAGAGTTCTTCTGTATGTTTTTGCTGTCCCAGCAAAAACACGATGTGAACACGATTATGCACATCATGGAAGATCATAATCTCTATGCGGTGGGGGCCAGATACATAGAGCGTTTGAAGGAAAAGATGCTTCCTTTTCCAGAGCCTTGGGCACCAACGCCCAACCTGGGAACCGAAAGTGAGCAACTTGCTACTCGCGAATATCTGCACACGTATGGTATACACGATCTGTGGTACCCCAATGCTGCCGCTCAAGAAGCTTTCCAGATTCTTGGTAATCCAGGGCTAAGAGAAAACACAGAGCAACTCCTGCTGTCTCCCCTTCGTGTAGAAGAGATAGTCAGGAGATTGAATGAGCACCACAAAGTCAAACTGACTGCGGAGGGAGTAGAGGCATTTGGCCACTACTTCTGGAATCGTAAGCTACTCTCTATGGGAGAGTGGGTTGCGTTCATGGAGGATAAGCCTGCTGCTTACTCTCGTATCACTGCTTTAAGGGCTTCCCCAGACACAGCAGACATGGTTGTACCCTGGTTGGCAGGGATGTCGGGCCCTCCTTCCAGCATCAATACTGGGGCAGTAGCACGTCGTATGCGTGACGTAGCATTCTTGAAGGTGCTGGAGATTGAAAGAGAACCAGCATCCTTAGATCATGCCAACATGATGAGTAAATACATGTCTGTCATCAAGGCTGCTGAGGACGAGATGCGCCAGAGTGATGTGGCTCTGCGTGAAGTTCTGAACGCCTTCGAGAAGTTCCGCATGAAGAAAGATGATCGTAAGATTCCTGCTATTGAAGATGTGGCTGGTGTAAACTATAGCCAGTCTGGAAGTGGAACCGATACAATGTCAGAGGCCGACCGATTACTGGAGGAAGCAGATGGCTGAGAAACTTGATCTGAAGATAGTACCATTCGTAGCAGACAAACACGAGCATGAAGCTGTAGATACATTGCCTACCAAGACTGTTACTACAGGAGCTATCGCTGACGCAGTTCCTAAGTTCAAGGAACGGACTATCGGTAAACTGTTTGCAGAGTTCGGGGCTAAAGATGGTTTATTGATCTATCACTTCTACCACTCAGATCGAAAGACCATATTCGATGCTGCCACAAAGAAGATGGATGAGAATCGTTCAGCAGAGGCAAGACAATCTATAGCAGAATTGGCCAATGGTGCTTTAGAGGAGACTCCTTGGTGGCCCTCTATGCGGGCAAGTGTGGCGGCTGCTATATCAGAACTGTTTAGGGATACACCAGTTGATTTGAAGTATGTGCCAGAGGTAGATAGCTGGTCTGCGGTTATGCCTATGGAGACTATGCCTCTTGGAGTGCAGAGCCCGGAGCATATAGCTGCGCTAGTACTTAATGTGGCACATAGACTTGGTCAAGTAGGGGTAGTAAAAGAAGAGGGTTAAATTCTGGCCGGCAGATGCCGGCCTGGTTGACGAGTTAGGGCCACCACAACTCTTGCAGCTATTTTGAACCTTCCCCCACCCACACCGTTAGTGCTGGAGTCAAGATTCCCTTACTCGTCAGTTTTGTATCTTTTTGGGCGAGCATTCTAGGAATGGTGTGGTGGCTATCTTCCATTCCTATCAATATCCTTATAGCACACTACGCCAACAATTTTTCACGGATCGTCATGGCAACAATTACGTTAGCGGAAGCCGATCTTCTCAGATCTGCGCACACTATACCAATCTCATACTGTTTTGATGATCACGGGGTGGTGGAACCCGTCTTCGATTATTCTGAAGATGGTGAGGCCGTTGACTTTGGTATTGATGAGGAACCAGAAGATGTGTGCGCAGCAAATGCCGTAACATCCTCGTCGATGTTAGGAGTATCTCCATCTGAATTTGCAGAAACAGCTATACGCATACCTGAAGCTGGGCGCATATCGGATTTCTCCTTTACAGGTAGAGAGTATCTACGAAAGGTATATGACACTCCGGCAAACAAAATACTCTTACTTTGCGGACGCCAGACTGAAAAAACGACAACGCTGGGCAATCGTATGCTCTGCTATTCTGCACTGGTTAACAACTTTAGATCTTTGTACGTAGCTCCGTCAGCAGAGCAGGCAAAGGTGTTTTCTAATGATCGTATCAAAGATCCTATAGAAGCATCGCCAATGCTTCGGGCCTACACAACTTCGGCTATCAACCAGGCCGTGTTTTTCAAGAAGTTCATAAACTATTCTCAAATACGACTTCGATACGCATACCTCAATGCCGATAGATGCTTGGTCGGCTCCTCACGTTTGCAGTTAGCAGATGGATCTTTTCCGGCAATAAAGAATTTGGTAGGTAAGTCCATTAATTTGATCTCTGCGGATGATCACGGAAGGCCATTAGTTACACGCGGGGTTCGGGTAAGGTGCACTGGTATTAGAGCTGTGGTTGACGTCTTTACTTCATTTCCCATACCGTTAGGGACTACGCTTGATCATGAATACTTTACCAAAAGAGGTTGGGTACGTGCGGACTCCCTAAGAAAGGGCGATTTTGTTGCTGCTCCACATGCAGGTATGCTGTGTACCGCAAATACCTATATAGGTGTGGATTTTGCTTGGCTACTGGGGGCTATGACTGCCGAAGGTAGTAGTGTGCTACCGTCAGATGTAAAGTTCACCAACACTGATGTTGATTTCTTGACCGACTTTGAAGCACACAGTAAAGCAGTTGGGCTCGTTCTAGGCAGTAGGATACCTGATAAGCGTTCAGCTAAAGTTGCGTACTCATTGAGTCTGTATTCAGATACTCGTGGGCAAGGAATAAACGGGGTCAAGAAGAGGCTGTGGGAGCTAGGAGAATTTGGCAAGGATGCTTTAACTAAACGTGTACCCAGCTGTATTTTCACAGCTACATTAGTCGAGAAGTGTGCATTTCTACACGCGCTATTTCGTGGTGATGGCTGGTGCTGTAACGAAAGTTCTTTTGCCCGCGCAGGATATTCCACATCATCCTATGGTTTGGCAGAAGACCTTATATTCATACTGTGGTCCTTAGGAGTACGCTGTGCGCTTCGTAAAAAGAAGCCAAGTACGAAACATGCATCCGTAAGTTACGTGATCGATTTATCTACTACGGCTACGCACAAGCTTTTATCTTTGATCGGAAATTTTAGGGCCGAGTTACCTACTCGTGCTACACCAGGTAAATCCATCTTAGATCGAATTCCTTTCTCGTATACACAGTTGCGAGAGCATTTGAAATCTGGATACGGGCTTAGTACACATGCAGCGTGGAAGAAGCATCGTATTCAATTGCGCCCTGGAAACAGGAGGGACAGCATAGGGCGCGGAGTACTTCTAAGTATAGCTAACAAGCTTAAAGATAAGTTCCTACTAGATATGTGCGACCCTTCAATTTCTTGGGTAGAAGTAAAGTGTATCAAGAAGAGATCTAAAAAAGAGACGGTGTATTGCTTAGATGTGCCAAACCATAAACGATTTGTGGCTAATGGTTTGGTAGTACATAATTGTCGTGGTATTCCTGCGGATCAAGTTTTGATCGATGAGATTCAGGATATCTTGGTCGACAATATCCCAGTCATAGAACAATGTGCGTTTCACTCTTCGTACAAATTGTTCATGTACTCGGGCACACCTAAATCCGTAGACAATACTATTGAGTACTACTGGAGCGAGTTCTCTTCACAGAATGAGTGGGTAGTACCTTGTGAAAGGCATGGATTACCTAGTGATTCAAGTACTTGGCATTGGAACGTATTGGCGGAGAAGAACATAGGGTCTTTAGGCTTGATCTGTGATAAGTGTGGTGAATCTATATCCGCACGTCACCCTAAGGCGCAATGGGCCGCTATGAATCCCATGCGGCCGGACAACAAGGACAAGGTAACTTTCGAGGGATACCGCATTCCTCAAATCATGGTTCCGTGGGTAGATTGGGCGGAGGTACTAATAGCGCAAGAGCAATATTCTCGTTCACAGTTCATGAACGAAAAGCTCGGCAGGTCTTATGACTCCGGTATACGCCCAATTACCAGAGCACAGTTACAGGCTGTATGTAAGCCTGAGATCGTACTAGGAGATATCGAATCCTTCCGCAGATTAGCGCAGGGTATATCAGTCTATGCAGGCATAGACTGGGGTGGAGGTACTGACAGCAGCTTCACGCATATTTCGTTTGGTGGTTATTTTGGTACCGGTAACTTCTCCATCATTTGGTGTCACAGATTTACCGGCCAAGATTTAGATCCAGAGAAGCAGATCGAACTGATCACACAGATGTTGTCCCAACTAAATGTCAAGCTTGTGGGCGTAGACTATGGTGGCGGTTTCTACCCCAATGACAAGCTCATCAAACGTTTTGGTTCCCGTAAGATAATGAAGTTTCAATACAATCCCCGGCAGAAAAAGAAGATTTACTGGGAACCGAACCTGCAACGTTGGATGTGCCACCGTACGGAAGTTATGAGTGACGGGTTTAATGCACTGAAGGCAAAGAAGATAGATCTCCCGAGATGGGAAGATTATCAAGACCCTCACGGTACCGACATACTCAATATTTTCACAGAGTACAACGTGCGTGTCCGTATGAATGAGTACAAGAAGCCGCCTGGAAAGACTGATGATGCATTTCACTCTATGCTTCTGTGCCTGCTAGCTTCTTGTATAGAGCGACCACGCCCAGACATCTTTGCACCTATGCAGGACAGTGGTTTGATGGAGAATTATGGGTAAAGAAAAGAACCACCCTGGGTGGTTCTTTTCTTTACCTCTACAAATGCCCAGTGTCGAATACTTGCTTGTACTTCCGGTATAATCCGGCGCCATCATGAGCCATCGCCAATTTGCGTATCCTTTGAAGAGACTGAAGTAGTGCAACGCACATACTAGAAGCACTGGATTCTATTAGATGCGAGATGGCCCGGACACCGAGGGTGCTTTCCGATTCCAAATAGCGAAGGTGATTGAGCAATGTGTCTAGATATGTTGTGGTCATCGGAAACTGCCCTACACCTGTCTCGAAAGGTTCCCACTCCAATTGTGCAAGTGGAAGCTTGTCTGCGTCGCCGCAAACCTCGTCCAATTGTGCACGAGCTCTTCCTTCTGCTACAGCCTTGCCACGTCGCCTAGTTCCAGTATCTCTTTTGGCTGGCAAACACAATGCCATTCCAACGGCCCACATATTTGTTGGATTTGCTGTGGCACTGTGAACAAGTGTGACATTAAGAGCTGGTTCGAAGGGTGATCGTAGGATTCTTTGCCCTACGATAGTAAGGCACACCTTGCCGTACGCGTGGAAGTAACGGATGGTGTTGTTTCTTTCCTGCAGGTCGTTCATTAGATCTCCGTAAAGTATGTTTGGGAACCAGTATTCTTATATCGGTATACGCTGGGCATTTCTAGT
>Ga0265323_10000441_pt1 | contig 23811 bp, 26 predicted proteins | sample 41225metaG_FD_193580 | JGI IMG/M metagenome (GOLD analysis project Ga0265323, IMG submission 193580) | Rhizosphere microbial communities from Carex aquatilis grown in University of Washington, Seatle, WA, United States - 4-12-25 metaG | ecosystem: Host-associated > Plants > Roots > Rhizosphere...
GGTGGCCATTCCCCGCCGGTGGGGGCGATTGGGCGAAGGCGCCCGCGGCAAGCGCGGCCAGAAGTGCGGCGGCCGGGCCGGCGGCGGGTCTCATTGGTGCACCAGGGTCAGATCGGCCACCACGCGGGAGGTGCCGCTGCCGGTCGGGTTCACCACGTAGACGGCCTTCTCCTTGCGGGGGCCGGGGGAATCCTCGGAGATCTTCTCGACAATCAGGTCGCGCGCGTAGGTATCGCGCAGGTAGCCCACCGTGGAATTGTCGATGGCGATGCTGGCCGTCAGCACGTGTCCCGAGGGCGGCGGCGCCGGAGCGGTGGGCTGCGACACGGGCTTCGCCTGCGGACCCTGGAGCGAATAGATCATCTGGTCCAGATCGCGTTCGGGCTCGCGCGAGAAGATGATGAACACCTTCTCCTCGCCCGCCTGCTCGTCGAAATAGAGGCGCGATTTGGGCGGCATGGTGTAGGCTCGGAAGCCTTCCACGCGATTGCTGCCGTCCTCCACATCCGCGGACGGGAACATGGGTTTCCAGGTGCCGCTGGAGCCCTGGCTCACGATGTACAGGTAGCCCGCGCCGTTGGTCTCCACGCTGAAGCGGATGCGGTCGCCGGCGTGAAACACGCTGTCCGGCGCCACTTCCGTCATTTCCCCATCCACCAGTTTGAGGATGGTGTACTTCAGCCCCAGCGGCGTTCCGGCGGCCGGCGCGGGAGCCGTGGCCGCCACCGTCACGATGCGGCCTCCGCCCGGCAGATCGCCGCCCTGCGACGGCCGCGGCGCCGCCGGCGCGGGAGTGGGGGCCGGCGGATTGCTGGAATCCACCTGCGCCGGCCTGGGCCGCGTGGCGGTCGACCGGGGCGCCGCGGGCCGGGCGGCGGCGGCGGCGGGCGGGGCGTAGTAGAACAATTCCCGCGCCGTGAACTGCGTCTTGGGCGGGTCCTGCGCCGCGGCCAGAAATGCCATCGCGCCGGCGGCGGAAAGCGAAGCGGCAACACGCGAAATGCGTAACATATCGAGCCCACCCTCCCTGGGTGCGGGCGTTCCGTTTCTACAGTATCACCGCCGTTGCGGGTTGGGACGCCGGCGGGCGGGAACCGGTACTATGCGCAGTGTTCGATATCGTACGGAACCGGTGCGGGTCAGCGTTGCCGCAGGGGCGCTACCGGTTCCGCTCGATCTCCCTCACGCGGCACTCGATGACGCTCAGGCGGCTGCTCCGCATCGCATCGGCGGATTCCGAATCCGTCAGCCGGGCGCCGGTGCTTTCGGAAAAGGCATCGAACGCCTTCAGAATCCCGGCCTGAAAATCGCGCATGGCCTTCTTCAGTTCATCGGAGTCGCGCTGGAATTCCGCACGCAAGCGTTCCATCTCCTGCTGAAGTTCCGCCCGCAGTTCGTCGATGTCCCGCTGCGTGGCTGGCTGGTGGCCGTTCTCCATCGATGGACCTCTCGTGTATTGTACGCCGGCAACCAGGCGCCGCGCGGCGGGTTGTTACAATCGGGTGTGCCGCCCACCGTCCGATCGCAAGCCCTGGTTCTGCTCCTGGTTGCCGCCTTGGCGGTGCTGGCTTACGTGCCGCTGTTCACCCAGCCTTTCGTGCAGGACGACTACCCCGATATCGAGATGGCCCGCGTCTACGGCGCGCCTTCGGGCCTGGGCGCCATGCTGTCCCAGCCCATCTTCCGCTACCGGGCCACCTGGTGGGTGCTGGCCTACTGGACCGACCGGCTGCTGGGCTTCTCGCCGGCCGCCGCCTACTCCGTGGCCATCGCCTTGCACATCCTCTGTGCCTGGCTGGTCTACGCCCTGGGCGCGTGGAAGGCCATCGGGTGGCGCGTGTCGGCGGCCGCGGCGGCGTTCTTCGCCGTGTATGAGGGTCATCAGGAAGCGGTGATGTGGTACAACTCCGCCCACGAGGAGTTGCTGTTCCTGTTCGGCATCGCCGGCTTTCTGGCCTGGGTGAAATTCCTGGAGGGCGGCTCGTGGCGCTGGTACGCCGCCAGCCTGGTGGCCTTTCCGCTGGCGCTTCTCTCGAAGGAGACCGCCGTGGTGTTTGCCCTGCTGCTGCTGGTTCCCATGGCGCCTCGCGGCCGGCGGCGGGTGGGCTACTGGCTGCCCTTCGGGCTGATGGCGGCGGCCGAAGGGTGGCTGCTGCTGGGCGTGCGCTCCTACTCGTTCCGTTTCCACGACGGCAGCTTTTCGCTGCACGCCCCCTTCTGGATCACCTGGCCGGAGAGCTACTTCCGGCTGCTGTGGATCTGGGGCCTGGTGGCGCTGGCGGTCCTGCTGGGGCTGCGCGCCGTGGCCTTGCGCCGCGCGGCCATCCTGGCGGCGGTTTGGACCGGCCTGGCGCTGGTGCCTTACAGCTTCATCACGTACATGCACCGCCTGCCCAGTCGCCACACCTATCTGGCCAGTGCCGGGCTGGCGCTGCTGGTGGGCGCCGGATTCGTGGCCCTGCGCGACCGCGTGGGGCTGCGCTGGGCCCTGGCGGCGGCCGCCCTGGCCATCGGGGTCAACGTGGGCATCCTGTGGAACAAAAAGCGCCAGCAGTTTCTGGAGCGCGCCGCGCCCACCGAGCAACTGATTGCCCTGGCGCGCCGGGTGAACGGGCCGATCTACATGCGGTGCTTCCCGGACCCCGGGATGATCGCCGATTCGGCCGTCCGCATGCGCGCCCCGCGGGCGACGCTGATCTGGGACCCGGCCCGCGCCTCCCAGGCCAAAGCCGACTTCTGCTACGTGCGCAAGTGACGCCTCAGCCGTAATCCGTCCGTTAGCACTCCGGCCCACGACGCGCCGCCAGGCCAGCCATTTGTCCGCCATCGGCGGCTCCCCGCCGGGCTGGTGTAGCGCTCCCTCACGGATTACGCCTCAGTATTCCGTCTTGTCCACTCTGCCGGTCCATTCCTCGAAGGGCCGGGTGGCGGCCTCGTCGACCACGCGCAGCATGGGAATTTCGCGATCGTAAGGCGCCAGCAGGATCTGCTTGTAGATAAAGGAATCGTCGAAGCCCGCCTCGGCGGCGTCCGCTTGCGTGGCGGCGAAATAGACGCGCGCCGGCCGGGCCCAGTAGATCGCCCCCAGACACATCGGACACGGTTCGCAGGAACAGTACACGTCGCAGCCGGCAAGCTGGAAATCCCCCAGCGCGCGGCAGGCCTCGCGGATGGCCACGATCTCGGCATGCGCCGTCGGATCGTGGTCGCTGGTCACCCGGTTGGCGCCGGTGGCGATGACCGAGTCGCCCTTCGCCACCAGCGCGGCGAAGGGACCGCCGCCCCGGCGGATATTCTCCACCGCCAGTTCGATCGCCTGTTTCAGAAAATCGGGATTCATGGCCGCCGGCTCCCCCCCAGCCTACACCATTGCCCGGCCGAGCGGCGGATCCGTGCGGCTCCCTTACGGCTCGATCAGCCCCGCGCGGATGGCGCATCGCACCATGCTGGCCGTCTCGTGCACGCCCAGCTTCTCCAGCACGCGGCTGCGGTGCGAATCGGCGGTCTTGTAGCTGATTCCCAGGGTGGTGGCAGCCTGTTTGGTGGACTGGCCCTCGGCGATCAGCACCAGCACCTGGCGTTCCCGCTCGGTCAGGGCCAAGACCATGCGCACGCTCTCTTCGTCCGGGGTGAAGAAGCCGCGCTGGCGGTCGCTGAGGTCCGTGGCGGACGCCATCAGGCCGGCGAAATCCCCATTATCGTGATGGCGCGGAACGCCGGCCACCTCCACCCATACGAACTCGCCGCCGGCCTTGCGGACGCGGTACTGCACGCGGAACGACTGGCGGGCGCTGAAGGATTTCAGGTACGATTCCAGGCACAAGTCGCGGTCGTCCGGGTGCAACCCCTCAGTCCAGCCATTGCCCAGTTCCTCTTCCAGCGTGCGGCCGCGGAAATCCAGCCATGCCCGGTTGAAGTAGGTGCACAGGGCAGTCGCGTCGCTCATCCACATCATGACCGGGGAGGCGTCAGCCAACTGGCGGAATCGCTCCTCGCTGGTGCGCTCCCGTTGCCGGTAGCGCTCCAGGTCCGCTTCCAGGTCCGCAACGCGGGCGCGGAGCCGCCGGAAATCCTCCGGCGATACCCCCGGGGCCATTTCAAAACCTGCCATGTACTTACGATAATAGAACGACTGGTACTAAGGGTAAAGTACCAAATTAGGTGATCTTTCCTCTTGACAGGGCAGTAATTCTGGTAACTGCTTGTTTTAACAGTGGATTGGCGGAACTTTTCCGCCCTGTGGGAGAATTAGAAACAGGAACCCGATGAGCGTTACGCCGCCGGAAACCGACGATGTCCTGTTCGGACGCCTGCGCGAAGGCCAGGAAGCCGCGTTTGTCGAGCTGTACCGCCGGCGGCAGGGCGCCATTTATCGGTACGTCTTGCATATGAGCCGGTCGCAGGCGGTGGCCGAAGATATCGCCCAGGAAGTGTTTCTAGCCCTGCTGCGCGAGGGCTGCGGTTTCGATCCGGATCGCGGCACGCTTTCCGGCTATCTCTTCGGAATTGCCCGTAAGTTGTTGTTGCGGCAAATCGAACGCGGCCGGGTGGACGTGCCGCTCGAGGCCGACGTCGAGGATGCGGCCATGCCCGAGCTGGCGGTGGAGAGCGACGTGCTGGAAGACCTCACGCGCCGCGAGGGAATCGAAGCGCTGCGGCGCGCCGTTGCCACCCTGCCGCGCCGCTACCGGGAAGTCGTGGTGCTTTGCGACTTGGAAGAAGTGGACTATGCCGACGCCGCCCGAGTGCTCGGCTGTCCGATTGGGACCGTGCGTTCCCGGCTGCATCGCGCGCGTGCGCTGTTGCTGGACAAGCTCCATCACGAACGCCGTCCCGCGCCATCGGTGAGCACGTTGAATCCTATAAGGTGTCTGACATGAATTGCCAGGAGTTTCGGAAAGAATTTGCGGAAGGGGGAGACCAGGCCAGTCTGCTCGCTCACCCGGGCGAGTGCGCCTCCTGCGCCGCCCTGCTTGCCGGCCACCTCCGGCTGCGCCAGGGATTGCGGCTGCTGGCGGCGGAAGAGCGCCACGCCGGGGCCCCCGCCAGGGTGGAGTTGGGCCTGCTCGCGGCGTTTCGCAGCCAGCACCGGCTGGCGCGACGGGTCCAGGCTCGCCAGTGGTGGATCCCGGCGCTCTCCTGGGCGCTGGCCGCCTGCGTTCTGATGGCGGCGGCCCTGTTCCTGCTGCGTCCCCACCAGCCCCCGCCGGCCCATCGCGGCGCCGCCGTGGAGGTGGCATCCATCGCCGAGGCGCCCGACCCTTATCAGGCCGAGGAGGACGACGGTTTCATCGCCATCCCCAATGCGCGCGGGCTGGACCCGAGCGAAGAGGTCAACGTCGTCCGCGTGGAAGTGCCCCGCAGCGCCATGCTGGAAGTGGGGCTCGCGGTCAGCGCGGATCGCGTTTCCGAGCTGGTGGAAGCCGACGTCATGCTTGGCCCGGACGGTTTGGCGCGTGCCATCCGTTTCCTGGACGAGCCCGCAATGTAAGGAATTCTGCGATGGTACTTCGAAATAGCGCGGCTGGTTTTCTGGCGGTGGGCATGCTGGCAATGGCGGCGGACCTCGCCGCACAGGCTCCCTCCCAGGAGCGGGGAGCCCGTTTCCTGGGAGCGCGGGCGGGCGCTCCGGGACGCGTGGTCCGCTCCGCACCCTATTCGGCCGACCTGGTTACCGAAGTTACCGGGACCCTGCCCGATGGCAACCGCATTCATCAGGTCAGCCAGTCGCGGGTATACCGGGACGGCGAGGGCCGCACGCGCACCGAGCAGTCCTTGAGCGGGCTGGGCGCCATCGCGCCGGGCAGCAACCTGCCGAACGTGGTCTTCCTCCAGGATCCGGCGGCCGGGACCAGTTACGCCCTCGACACCACCCGCAAGACCGCCACCAAGACCGCCTGGCCGAGGGTGGGCCGGGGATCTGCTGCCGGCCGGATGGACACCCGTCAGGCCGGCGGCGCCGTCAGGCGGGAATCCCTGGGGCGGCAGACCATGGAAGGCGTCGCGGCGGATGGCACCCGCATCACCTCCACGATTCCGGCCGGCCAGGTGGGCAACGAGCAGCCCATTGTGATCGTCACCGAGCGCTGGTACGCTCCCGACTTGCAGGTCTACCTGCTCACCCGCCACAGCGATCCGCGGGCGGGCGAAACCCTCACCCGTCTGACCAACCTCACCCGCGGCGAGCCGGCCCGCGCGCTCTTCGAGGTGCCCGCCGATTTTAAGGTGACCGAGGAAAGCTGGTACGGCCGCCCCGCGCTGCCCGCCAGGTAAACCGTCCCGCGGTCCCGGAATCGCCTATAATCCCGATATGCGCTCCGACTCCGTGCCCCGCCTGCTCCTGGCAGCCGTTGCGGCCGTACTGCTGTGGTCCGTCATCGGATGCCCCGACCTGTTCACCTGGTTTCTGGAAGTGGTGCCGGTGTTGATCGGCATTCCCTGTCTGATCTGGTTGCGGCCGCGTTACCGGTTCACCAACCTGGTCTACTCCCTGATCGCCGTGCACGCCGTGATCCTCATGATCGGCGGCCACTACACCTACGCGCTGATGCCGGTGTTTGAGTGGATCAAGCAGTGGCTGCACCTGGACCGCAATTACTATGACCGCCTGGGCCACTTCGCGCAGGGATTCGTCCCCGCCTTCATCGCCCGCGAAGTGCTGCTCCGCTGGACCCGCCTGGAGCGCGGCCGGATGCTCTCCTGGCTGGTGTTCAGTTGCTGCATGGCCATCAGCGCCATGTACGAGATCTTCGAGTTCGCCGTCGCCAGGGCCACCGGCTCCGGCGCCGACGCGTTTCTGGGCACGCAGGGAGACGTGTGGGATACCCAGTGGGATATGACGTGGTGCCTGATCGGCGCCACCTGCATGCTGCTGTTCTTCACGCGGATTCACGACCGGGCGCTGGCCGCTCAGGCTCGCTCGGAGCCCCGGCCGTGAGGGAGGGGTTGCCGGCTCGATCCGAGCCCCGACCGTGAGGGAGGGGTTGCACCGCCCCGGCGGGAAACCGCCGATAGCGGCCGCATAGCTGCCCCGGCGGCGCATCGTGGGTCAGAGCGCTGGCGGACGGATTACGGCCGGCTGCCGCCCCCGGTCCCGTGCGTTTACACTGGTCTAATGATGCTCGCTGGGCGAATCCCGGTCTTCCTGCTGCTCGCGTTGCCGCTTCCGCTGGCCGCGCAGACCGCGCCCGCCCCTACGGGGTGCGACAACGCGCCCACCTACTCTCCCTGCGACCTGGTCTTCCAGATCGGCCCGCGCTCCGCCGCCGCCCACCCCAATCCCTATGCCACCGTGGAGTTGCGCGCCGAGTTCCGCTCCCCCCGCCAGCGCACCTATGCCATCCCCGGGTTCTGGGACGGCGAAGGCCGCATGGTGCTGCGCTTCGCTCCCACCGAGGCGGGCACGTGGGAATACCACATCAATAGCAACCTCCCCGAACTCGACGCCATCGTCGGCACCTTTACCGCCGTCGCCACCGATTCCCCGGGATTCGTGAGGAAGGCCAACGTGCACCACTGGGCCTACACCGAACGGCTCCTGCCGCACCTCTGGATGGCCGCCTCGGAGCCCGGCTTCGCCTTCCTGGATGACGATGCCTTCCGCGCCGTGGCCGACGCCCGCGCGCGCCAGAAATTCACCCACTTCCGCGGCCTGGTGATGGGGCAGGGCCTGGAGTCCGTCTTCGCCGCGCCCGGCTCTCCGCGCCTGGCCCACTTCCAGCGGCTCGACCAGCGCCTGCGCTACCTGAACGAGCGCCACATGGTGGCCGACCTGGTGCTGGCCGCCGGACCCGGCTACCTGTCCGAGGTGCTTCCCACGCCCGATGCCCGGCGCCGCTTCCTCCGCTTCCTGGTAGCCCGCTACACCGCCATGAACATCACCTGGCAGGGCGTGGACCGTTTCGAGGATTACCCCGACGCGCGCTCTCTCATGCAGGAAATCGGCACCGCCCTGAAGGAGCTCGACGGCTACCAGCATCCCCGCTCCAGCGGCGCCGCCGTCTCCAGCGCGCCCCTGCTGGACGACCTCTGGATGGATTTTGCCTCCTATGGGCCGGTTGCCGACGCCGTGCCCGCCATCGAGCACCAGCTCTACGCCGTCCCCGGAGTGTGCGCCGCCTGCGTCCGCGAAGACAGCGGCGCCGGCAAGAGCCAGCCCGGCGACGTGGATGCCGCCGGCCTGCGCAGCCGCTTGTGGAACTCCACCATGGACGGCCTGTCGCCCGGCTACGCCAATACCGGCTCCGGCGCCCCGTACGCTGCCTCGCCCGGAGCCGCCGCCATGACCGTCTGGTACGACACCATGGCCGCCACCCGCCACTGGGAACTGGAGCCCTACTTCGACGTCGATGGCGGCCGCGCCCTCGCCCTGGAAGGCGTCGAGTACCTGGTCTACGTCGAGAAGCCCGGCCCGGTCGAGATGGACGTTGAGAAGCATTCCTACGAGGTGATCTGGATCGATCCCGCCGACGGCACCACCATCCGCAGGAAGTTCAGCGGCGAGCACTTCACCAGCGAGCCGCCCGGCAAGAACCATGACTGGGTGCTGCACGTCCTGCGCGAAGGCACAATGGCCGGCATGGCCCGGTCCTACAAGTTCGAATCGCAGGACATCGTTTTGCAGGAAGTCGAGAGCAGCCCGGAAAAAGTCGTCTTCGAGCTGGACCGGCCTTCCGGCGAGCTGGCCGTGTCCAGGCCCGCGCCCTACGCCGCCAAACTCAAGAAGGCCACCCGCGGAACCCGCAGCGTGATGTGGCTGTGGACTGGCGAAGTGTTCGCCGGCCATCAGGGCTACCGCGTCCTGGCATCCGCCCAGCAGGGCGAGATGCGCATCCCGCCGTCGCTCGCCGCCAGCTATCCCGCTACCATGCTGCTGCGCGTCTACGCCATGAACGCCTTGGGTAAGGTGTATCTGGTGAGCAAAGGATTCGACCTCACCCCGTGAACCCCCTCATCCTGGCCATCGATACCACGCACGAAACCGGCAGTCTGGCGCTGGTTCGCGCCGGCGGGTCCGCCGCCGAAACCATCGACGAGGCGGTGCTGCGCGCGCCCACCGGTTTTGCCCACGTGCTCTACGGGCACATCGAGGAGATGCTGCGCCGCAACCGGCTGCCTCTGGCCGCAGTGGATTGCTTTGCCGCCGCTTCCGGGCCGGGTTCGTTCACCGGCGTGCGTGTCGCTCTGGCGTGCGTGAAGGGGCTGGCCGAGGCGCTGGGCAAGCCCGCCGCCGGCGTATCCAATCTGCGCGCCATGGCGGTTTTTGGAACCGGCGGATTGCGCGCCGCCGTGCTGGACGCCCGCCGCGGCGAGGTCTACGGCGCGGTCTACGATGCCGCCGGAGCCGCCGTCCTGCCGGAAACCGTGGCGCCCCTGCCGCTCTGGCTGGCCAGCCTGCCCGAGGCGCAAATCGAGTTCGTCACCTGCCACGGGTTTTCGCTGGACCTCGGCGCAACCCGCTTCGCCGATGCCCGCGTGACGGCGGCGCCCGAAGCGCTGGCCGCGGCCATCGCGCGCCTGGGCTGGCCTGAAGCCGCGGACCCCGCCTCGCTCGACGCCAATTACGTGCGCCGATCCGACGCCGAGCTGTTCTGGAAGGACCCGGTCCCGTGACGCTTCGCCAGGCCGCGCGTCTAACCTGCATACCTCCAGAAGCAACCGGTAAAACCCACAAGCGGGGCAGGCCATCGCGTCTGCCCCGCGCTGCCTGCCTGCTCCTGGCAGCGCTGCTGGCCGCCCCGCCGGCGCCCGCTCAGCCAGCCCCTCCGCCGCGCTTCGAGGTGGTCTCGGTCAAGCCCACCGGCGAAACCTTCGCGCCCACCGGCGGCCGCCCATCCCCGGCGCGATGGGTCGAAATCCACGGCAACCGGCTCACCTGGAAGCTGCCGCTGGATCTACTGATCATGGAGGCGTTCTCGCTCGAACAGTGGCAGCTTGTGGCGCCCGAGTGGGCCGCGGCGGGCGAACTCTTCGACATCCAGGCCATCCTGCCGCCCCAGGCGCCCCCGCCCGATGCGCGGCCCCGGTTGCAGACCATGCTCGCCGACAGATTTGGTCTGAAGTTCCACCGGGAGCAACGGGAGATCCCTGCTTTCGCGCTGCTGGCCGGCAGGAACGGCTTCAAACTTCAGCCGGCTTCCGAATCCAGTCAGAAGGCCGGCATGACCGCCAGGACCAGCCCCTGGGTCTTCACCGCCACCGCCATGTCCATGGAGTCCTTCGCCGGCGCTCTGCGTTCCAGGGCGGGCAGACCGGTCTTCGACATGACCGGCATCGAGGGCGTCTACGACTTCGATCTCCGGCCGCCCATAACCCCCGGCGCCGACCCGAATCGGGAGATGCTGGCACGGATCGAGTCGGAGTTGGGCCTCAAGCTGGAACCCCGGAACATGATCGTCGAGTTTCTCGTGGTAGACCATCTCGACAAGACGCCCACCCCGAACTGATCTCTGGCCGGCGCTATTTCGCTGCCGGCGTCTCCGGCGTGGCGATCTTGATCACCACCATGGCGATTTCCTGGCCCTGGGTGAGCTTGAGCTGGTGCGGCGTGCCGGCCGGAATGGTGATGATGTCGCCAACCTCCAGTTTCTTCTCCACGCCGCCCTCAATCGCCTTGCCGCCGAACTCGCCGGGCCGGTTTTCCTTCATGTCCGGAATGGTGCCGCCCACGATCAGCGTGGCCTCGCCGCTCTGGATCACGAACACGTCGGTCCACTTCTTGTGAATCTCGGCGCCGCCCGGAACCCGGCGCAGGTTGGCCGCGAAGGAATAGGTCTCGGCTTTGCCCCAGGATTCCCCGGTGTACCCGGCAGTCCCCAGTTTGGAAGCCATGGTGGTGGGGATGGCTTTCAGGTCCGCGTTCTTGAATTGCAGGAAGCCCGGGGGATCTCCGGCGGATACGGCAAGTCCAGCGGCCAGCAGGAAGGTCACAAGAAGTTTCATGGGAACAACGTAGCACAGCGCCACCCCCGGCGGCACCCCGGCCCGGCTGAATGCGCATCCGAGCCCCGGCCGTGAGGGAGGGGTTGGCTCACTGTGCTTCGGAGCCCCGACCGTGAGGGAGGGGTTGGCACGGCTGTTTCCGAACCGGCCCTTACTGCGCGGCGATGGTGTACGGATTGCTCGGCGAGCCGTCCAGCGATACCTCGACTGGCACCCCGGAGCCGCCGAAGGACTGGCCCATAACGAACTGAATCTGGTACTGCGCGCCGGCGGCAGGCGCGATCTGCAGCACCGTCATGGGCAGGCCGGAAACCGTTACCCCGATCCGGCTGAGCGCCGGCGTGGCGCTGGGGTCGATGCCGGTTACGAATACGCTGACCACGTCGCCCACCGTGGCGGGGTGAGTCCCGTCCACCGGCGCGCCCTGCGAACTTGAGAGCCCCTGAATCGCGGGCTGCAGATTGCCGATGGGCACCGCCACGCTGGCGCTCCCCGATCCGTTCGACAGGGTCAGCAGGGCCACTCCCGAGGGGGTGCCGGAGGGAACGTAGAAGTTGACCTGGCCCGTGGAAGACCAGATGCCCGCCAGCGCCGTGCCGTTGAGCGTCGCCGTGGAGGAGGCGGCGCCCGCCTGGAGATTCATTCCGTAGACCGCGCCGTAGCCGCTCAGGTACACCGTGGGCAGGGAGCTGTCCGCGCTCAGAACCCCGGAAATCAGCGGGAGGGCCAGGTTGGACGCCTGTGTCTGCAGGCTCGCCGTCATCACCTGAAAGCCCGACATCACGCTCAGTTCCGTGAGCCCGATGGCCGCGCCCGAGGCCACGCTCACATTCGCCTCCAGGTGGTTCTGATCCACCGCCCAAACGCCGCCCACCAGCACATCGCTCGATCCGCCGCCCACCCACACCGGGCCACCGGTGAAGTTGGCGTTGGCCGCCGTAATCGTCACCATGGCCGTGTAGGGAAAGCCCGCGGCGCCGCCGGGGAGCGAGGAGGGCGTCACCGAGACGATCTGCGGAGCCTGCACCCAGGAATACTGGAACGTGGGCGCGGCGGAGGCATCCTTGTAGGCCTGCATGGAGTTCTGCCCGTCGCTATTGAATACCGTGACCGCCGATACCTGCCCGCTGGCCCCCAAAGGCGGCGTGACGACGATGGATCCCGGCGTCGCCCCGGGCAGCGAAACCGCCTGCAATCCGTCGAAGAAGACGCGGCTGTCCGGGCCGAAGTTGCCGCCCGCCACGGTCACCGTGCCATCGCCGTTGGCCGTCGCCGAGTTCACGTACGGAGGCCCCTGATGCACGAACACGACGCCATCAGGCATCACGTAAAGGTCGTTCCCGTAGTTGAAAACCAGATGGCGCGGACCGTTTCCAAGGGCGGAAGACAGACCAAAATACTCGAACAGCGTGGTGGGGTTGCCGAAGGGCAGGAAGCAAGGCTCCACGATGGCCTTTCCGCAGGCCTTGGCGGTTCCGGCGCCCAGGATGGCGACCGATTGCGGTACCGGGGTCGCCCCCGCATTCTGTGGCTCGCCGACCTCGAACAGCACGTCCCCCATCGAGAGATTCAGAAACGCCGGCGAGATCCTGGTCTGGCCCACCGCCGCCGAATCCGTGTAGTTGTGCGCCACCGTATCGATATAGCTGTACGACAGAAGGTCGTAGGCCGGAGGGGCGCCGCCGGGCTGCACCGTGAAGTTCTGTCCACCGAGGTTCGTCGTGGCCGCGATCGCCAGTTGCGTCGCCTGGTTGGGATCGACCGTGTTGGGATAGAACTCCGTGCGGAAATACCCGCTGTTGCTGAACGGCGCTCCCGATGGGTCCGTGGGCAACAGGAGCCCCGCGCCGTTCGCCACGATCGCATCCGGGGGAAGCTGGTGAACGTATAACAAGTAGTTATTGGGCGGCAGACCCTTGATGGTGTAAGTGCCGTCGGGGTTGGTCAGCGCGCTCACGGCCGGACCCGCGGCGGGAATGGCCACCACCGAAGCCAGCGCCGCCGGGCGGCCGCCCGCAAATGTCACCGTGCCCGAAATGCTGCCGTAATTGTCGGTCCACGGTTTGCTGCCGGCCGCGCCGTAGAGGTCCAGGAACCCGGCGATATCGTCGGCATCCAGCGGCCGCGCCCTCGACGTGTTGCGCACCGCACCCTGCGACATGGCGCTGGCCGTCCAGGTGTGCTGCAACCCCAGCGCGTGTCCCATCTCGTGCACCGCCGTGGTGAAGAACTCTTCCAGGTAACTCGGCCCGGGCTGCACGCCGGTGTTATTGGTCAGAATCACCGTCGAGCGCGTGATGGGAACGAACTGCCCGCCGCCCGAGCCGGTGAATTGCGGCGACGCCGGCAGGTTGGGCGTTCCCAGGCCCAATAGCCCCGGCCCCAGGTCCTGAAAAACCACGTCGCCACCCGGCGTGTTGGCGTTCTGTCCCGCGTATTCCAGGCCTCCGAAGGCCACGTGCAACTGCGAGTTGGGAACCGCGTTCCAGGCCGCGGCGGCCTGCTGAATCTGCGCCAGCACCGAAGGGAAGCTGTCGTTGGGGTAGAAACTGCCCGGACCGGAATCCACCACGCTGAACACCACCGTGTTGTTGGTCAACTTAGTAACATCGAACCGGGCGTTGATCGGGTTGAAGGGAGCGCTCCGGCTGGAATAGAACACGTAGTGATAGTAGGCTTCGGCGGGCGCGCTCAGCATGGCGATCGCCGCCGCCACCGCCAGCACCCGCCCCATGCGCCGCCTATGCCGCATCACTGGCCCGCCTTCCCGGCGCCCGGTGCGCCGGATATCTGCGCGCGCAACTCGCTCAGCTTCATCGCCAGCGTCCGGTCATGCACCTGGCGGCCGGTCCTGGCATCCAGCATGCGCTCCTGGCTGGCCATGCGCGTCACGCCGGGGTCCGCGCTGCCATCCTGCGCCACCGCGAACAGGCCCTGCGTCAGCCCCACCACGTGGGTCATCCCAGCCTTATTGGTCCAGAGGAAGAAAACGTAGTCGTCCCCCGCGTTGAACTGCGGCGTGCCCGCGTAGGCCTGCCGCACACCGCCGGAGACGCCGCCGAATACCACGATTTCGGTGACCGCCGGGCCCTTCAACCGCTCGCTCACCTGCAGCCTGTAATGCGTATAAATCACCGGCCCGGTGAATGCCGCCCACGCGCCCACAACCTTCGCATGCTCAATGGCCGTGGACTGCCCGATCATGTCGGCCAGCGGGAGTTGCACCAGGGTGGCTCCCGAAAGCCGGCTCCAACCGAGCATCACGCAGGCGGCAAACAGTGCGAAGCGCTTCACGGGACTGGGAAAAGCACGCATACGGCCAACTGATCTGCATGATAACAAATCAGTTAATTCAAATCAACCGGCCCGCCGCGTGTCCGGCTGACACGCCTTTGTGACACTGTGCCCCAGCGGCCTCAGGTTTTCCCCGGTCTCACGATCAGCATGGGCACCATCAGGTGATGCCGCACCGGGTTGATGGTGTTGCCGAAAATCAGGTCCTTGAGCCCGCCGTGCCCGTGCGCCCCCATGATCACCAGGTCCGGATGCACCTGGCGCGCGTAGCGCACGATTTCCTTGCGCGGCGAGGAGGAATGCGAGATCGAGGTTTCCACCGTGACGCCCTGCTCCCGCAGCGATTGCGCAATCCGTTCCAGGTACTGCTCGCCGGCCTCCACTTCGGCGGTGGACGCCAGGCGGCCGTAGACCTGGCTGGTGACGTCTTCCTCCACGTGCAGCAGGTACACCTTGGCGCCGTAGATCCGCGCCATGGCCGCGGCGTGGGTGACCGCCAGCGAATCCAGCGCGGTGTGGTCCAGCGGCAGCAGGATGGAGCGGTAGGACGGCGCGGCGGCGGCGGCGGCGCGTTCCGCCTCCGGCAGCGTGACCAGCGCCGGCCCGCGGCGGACGCGCCGCGAAATCCACGGTTCCAGCGCCACCCACGCCATCAGCCCCACCAGCAGGATGGCTACCGGCACCGCCAGCGCCCACACCGCCGTGCGCCACGGGCCCGCCGTAGCCACCCAATCGTCGATGGACATGTAGGCCAGCCGCAGGTTCAGGCCCACGATCACCACCGCCGTGATCCACGCCAGAATGCGCACCCAGCGCGGGCTGGCAAATTTGCCCATGCGCGCCCGGTCGCTGGTGAAGTGGATCAGCGGAATGATGGCGAAGGGCAACTGCATGCTCAGCACCGCCTGGCTCAGCAGCAGCAGCCCGAAGCTGGCCTTGTCGCCGGCGAAGTATATGGTGAGGGCCGCCGGGGCGATGGCCAGCGAGCGCGTGATCAGCCGGCGCAGCCACGGCCGCATGCGGAAGTTGAGGAAGCCTTCCATCACCACCTGGCCCGCCAGGGTCCCGGTGAGCGTCGAGGATTGCCCCGAGCAGATCAGCGCCACCGCGAACACCGTGCCCGCCAGCCCCGCGCCCATCAGCGGCACCAGCAGTTGGTGCGCCTGCTGGATCTCCGTCACCACGATGCCGCGCTTGAAGAACACCGCCGCGGCCATCACCAGAATGGCGATGTTGACGAACATGGCGCCGTTCAGCGCCACCACCGAATCGATCAGGTTGTAGCGGCAGGCGGCGCGCTTGGCCCCGTCGTCCCTCCCGATGTGGCGGGTCTGCACCAGCGCCGAATGCAGGTACATATTATGGGGCATCACGGTCGCGCCCAGGATGGCGATGGCGATGTAGAGCGTGTCGCGGTTGAGCCGCGGCACCAGGCCCGTCACCATATCCGTCACCGCCGGCCGCGCCCAGAAGATTTCCACGCAGAAGCACCCCGCCACCACCGTGATGAGCGACAGCACGAAGGCCTCGATGGTGCGGATGCCGAAGCTCTGGAACCACAGCAGCAGCAGCGTATCGGCCGCCGTGAGCAGCACCCCGGCCAGCAGCGGAATGTGGAACAGCAGGTTCAGCCCGATGGCCGTGCCCAGCACTTCCGCCAGGTCGCAGGCCGCGATGGCGATTTCGCACAGCCCCCACAGCGCCAGGTTGACCCCGCGCGGATAGGTTTCGCGGCACGCCTGCGCCAGGTCGCGCCCGCTGACGATGCCCAGCCGCGCGCTCAGGTTCTGCAGCAGGATGGCCATGGCATTGGACATCACCAGCACCCACAGCAGCCGGTAGCCGAAGCGCGCCCCGCCTTCCAGGTCGGTGGCCCAGTTGCCCGGGTCCATGTAGCCCACGCTCACCAGGTACGCCGGCCCGGCGAAGGCGAACATGCGTTTCCAGAACGACACCTGCGAGGTGCCGACGCTGCCATGAACGTCGGAGAGAGAGCGGGATTCCTGCGGCGCGCCGCCAGGCGGGGTCATGGAGACACTATAGCGGATCGGGGAGCCGGCGGCACTCCGCGGCCCCGGATTTGACAGGCTCCCCTGTCAAAACTGCCCAGCAAGTGATTGAAAATAAAGGACTTGCCAGGGATTTTGACAGGCTTCCCTGTCATTTGCGCCCGTTCCTGGCCGGGCTGACAGTGCGCGTGGCGAAGCCCGCCGGCCCGGCGCGTCAGGCTACGATTCCGAGCCGCTTCCCCACCTTCCGAAACGCCTCCAGCGCGCGGTCCAGTTCATCCAGCGTATGCGTGGCGCTGACGATGGCGCGCACTCTCGCCCGCCCCTTGGCGACCGTCGGGAAACCGATGCCGGTGGCCAGCACGCCTTCCTCGAACAGCCCGCCGGAGAGCTGGTGCGCCAGCCGCGCTTCTCCCGTGATGACGGGCGTGATCGGCGTCTCGCTATGGCCCGTGTCGAACCCCGCCGCGCGCAGCCCCTGCTGGAAGTGGCGCGTGTTGGTCCACAGCGACGCCAGGCGCTCGGGCTCCCGCTCCAGCACGTCGAAGGCGGCCAGCGAGGCCGCCGCCACGGCCGGCGGGTGAGAGGTGGAAAACAGGAACGGCCGCGCGCGACAGTACAGATATTCGATCAGCCCGCGCGTGCCGCATACGTAGCCGCCCAATACGCCGATGGCTTTCGAGAGCGTGCCCACCTGCACGTGGACGCGTCCGTGCAAGCCGAAATGGTCCACCGTGCCGCGGCCCGCGCGGCCCAGCACCCCGGAGGCGTGCGCGTCGTCCACCATCATGATGGCGCCGTGGGCCTCGGCCACCTCCACCAGTTCGGGAAGCGGGGCAATGTCGCCGTCCATCGAAAACACCCCGTCGGTGATCAGCAGCTTGCGGCCCGCCTCGCCCGCCAGCGAGGCCAGAATCCGCCCCGCCGCCGCCGCGTCCTTGTGCGGATAAACGTGGATCGCCGCTTTCGACAGCCGCGCGCCATCGATGATGCTGGCGTGGTTCAGCTCGTCGCTCACGATGTGGTCGCCCGCACCCAGCAGCGCCGCGACCGTGCCGGCGTTGGCCGCGAAACCGGATTGGAACACCACCGAGGCTTCCACGTTTTTGAACTGCGCGATGCGCGCCTCAAGCTGCATGTGCAGGCGCATGGTGCCGCTGATGGTGCGCACCGCGCCCGATCCGGCGCCGAACTCGCCCACCGCCCGGATGGCAGCCTCGCGGAGCAGCGGGTGGGTGGTGAGGCCCAGGTAATTGTTGGAAGCCAGGTTCACCACCGTCTTGCCGTCGAAACGCGACTCGGCGGCGCAGGCCGTCTCCAGCACCCGCAACGGCTGCCACACGCCCTCCCGCTTCCATTCCTGAACCTGCTCGCGAACGAAAGATAGAGGATCGGTCACCGGCGCCTCACTCCAGCTCGCGGTATGCGCTGGCGTAAAAAACCAGCGGTGAGCCCTCGGTGACGTGCGTGTGCAGCACTTCGCCCAGCAGGATCTCGTGATCCCCGCCGGGGATGCGCTGCCGCACGGCGCACTCCAGCGTGGCCAGCACCCCGGCCAGCAGCGGCGCTCCGGTCTTGCCGCGATGCCACGGAGTGCCCGCGAAACGGTCGTGATTCTTGCGCGCAAACAGCTCGGCGATGGCCCTCTGTCCGGCCCCTAACATGTTGATTCCGAAGAACTCCGCGCCGCGGAAGGCGTCTATTACGGAGACGCTGCGCCCCATCGTTATCAGCACCAGCGGAGGCGCCAGCGAGACGGAGGTAAAGGAGTTGACCGTCAGGCCATGCGGCCGCCCTTTGGCGTCCAGTACCGTGGCCACCGTGACGCCGGTAGCGAAGCGCCCGCAGGCACGCCGGAATTCGTCGCTGGCGATGGGCGCCAGGCGCGCCCCCGACCCCTCGCTTGACATGAGATTAAATTCAATCCTATCATATGGTTGACTGATGCGGGAAGCAGGTCGCCCGGTCCCCGGAAGTTTGAAGGAGGAAGTTTTGATCAAGCTCGATATCATCAACGAGGTCGTCAACCGTACCGGCATCACCAAGACCAAGGCCGAGATGGCGGTCGAGACCGTGTTTGAATCGATGAAGAAAGCCCTGGAGCTGGGCGACCGAATCGAGTTGCGCGGCTTTGGCGTGTTCAACGTGAAACCCCGGAAAACCGGGATCGGGCGCAATCCGCGAACCGGGGCCGAGGTCTCCATCCCACCCGGGAAAGCGGTGCGCTTCAAGCCCGGCAAGGAGCTGCAAACGCTGCAATAACGCCGCTTGCAGCGAGCCACCGTGTCCTCCCCGGATCTTTCGCCCACGCCCTACCCGTACTACGCCGCCAGTGGCGGCCTGGAGGCGCGCCCGCTTGTCCCCGTGCGCCCCGGAGAGCGCTACTGGCTCCACATCCTGCTGTTTGCGATCACCGTCCTGTCCACCACCGTTGTCGGCGCCGCCATGCAGTTGGACTTCGACCGCAACCGCGCCTTCAGCCTCGAGCACAGCCTGGACATGTACGCCTGGGCCTGGGCGCGCCCGTCCCTGCTCTGGCTCGGACTGCCCTTTTCCCTCACCCTGATGGCGATTCTCCTGGCCCACGAAATGGGCCACTATCTGACGGCGCTGTTCTACCGCGTGGATGCCAGCCCGCCCTATTTCATGCCGTCGCCCGTGCTCGGCACCTTCGGCGCCTTCATCCGCGTGCGCTCCCAGGTCTATTCCAAGCTGGTGCTTTTCGATATCGGCGTTTCCGGTCCCCTGGCCGGTTTCCTGGTGCTGGCTCCCATGCTCGCCATCGGCCTGGCGTTCTCTAAGGTCATCCCCGGCGTCGCGCACCAGGGCGCCGTGCAGTTCGGCGTGCCGCTGTTCCAGTGGCTGCTCGAGCGCGCCATTTTTCCCGGGGCCCACTCGGCCGATATCTGCCTGCACCCGGTGGCCCGCGCCGCATGGGTGGGGATGTGGGCTACCGCCATCAATCTTCTGCCCGTGGGTCAACTGGATGGCGGCCACATCCTCTATGCGTTTTTTCCCTACCGCCACCGCACCATTTCCAACGTGATCTGCCTGCTGCTCCTGCCCCTGGCCTTCATCACCAGGTGGTGGGGATGGGTGTTATGGGCCGCCGTGCTGTGGTTCCTCGGCAGGCGCCATCCGATGGTGTACGATAGCGCCCGGTTGACGCCCGGCCGCCGCAAGCTGGGATGGATCTCGGTGGTTCTGCTGGTGCTCTGCTTCATCTACTCGCCAACCTCCGCCGGCGGTCTCTGAGCCGCCATGAAGATCACCGCCACCATCATCGCCGTCAACGAGGAGCGCAACATCGCGCGCGCCGTGGAAAGCCTGCGGTGCTGCGACGAAATTCTCATCATCGACAGCGGGAGCACCGACCGCACCGTGGAGCTGGCCCAGAACCTGGGCGCCCGCGTCATCGAAGCCGGCTGGCGCGGTTTCGCCGGCCAGAAGAATTGGGCCGCCGGCGAGGCCACATACGACTGGATTCTCTCCCTCGACGCCGACGAAGCCTTGAGCGAGTCGCTCGAAGCCGAAATCCTGGCGCTCAAGAAAGACGGCCCCCGCTTCGACGGCTACACCATGCCCCGCATGGCCAATTACCTCGGCCGGTGGATCCTGCACTCCGGCTGGTATCCCGACCGCAAAGTGCGCCTCTACCTGCGCTCCAAGGGGAAATGGGTGGGCGATTACGTCCACGAGAGCGTTCACGTGGAGGGCAAGGTGGGTCACCTGGAGAGCAATATTCTCCACTTCACCTGCGAATCCCTCTCCGAGCACGTCAAGACCATGGACCGCTACACCACGCTCGCCGCGCAGGAACTGGTGGCCCGCAAGCAGCCGGTATCGCTCGAGCGCATGCTCTTCCATCCGTTGTGGACGTTTCTGAAGAGCTACTTTTTCCAGCGCGGATTTGAGGACGGACTGGAAGGGCTGATCATCGCCTACATGGCGGCGTTCTATACTTTTCTCAAATACTCCAAAACGAGAAACATGAGCTGATGCGGGTTCTTCACCTGGATTCGGGCAGGCAGATGCGCGGCGGGCAATGGCAGGTGCTGCGCCTGATCGAAGGCCTGGCCTCCTCCGCCATCGACTCGACCCTGCTGGCGCGCGAGGCTTCTCCTCTGTTCCAGGCCGCGCGCGCGCTGGGATGGCACGTCGAGCCCCTCACCCTCGGGCGCCTGGCGGTCGAGGCGCGCCGGCACGACCTGGTCCACGCCCACGATGCGCGGGCCCATACCCTGGCGGCCGCCGTGGCCGGCCGCAAGCCGCTGGTGGTGGCCCGCCGCGTGGCCTTCCCGGTCGGCGCCGGCGTGTGCTCCCGCTGGAAATACGGGCGCGCGCGGCAATTCGTGGCCGTCAGCCAGTTCGTCGGGCGCGTCCTGGTCGAAGGCGGCATCGGGCCCGCCCGGGTGGCCGTGGTCTACGACGGCGTGCCCCTGCTTCCGCCCTCCGAAGGCGGCCGCGTGCTCATGCCCAACGGTGGCGGCGATTCGCTCAAGGAGACCGGCCTGGCGGCCGAGGCGGCGCGCCTGGCGGGCGTTCGGATCGAGGTCTCCACCGACCTGGAACGCGACCTCCGAACCGCCGCCGTCTTCGTTTACCTCACCCGCAGCGAGGGCCTCGGATCCGGCGCCCTCCTGGCCATGTCGGCGGGCGTCGCCGTGGTGGCCAGCGACGTGGGCGGGCTCCAGGAAGCCCTGCAGCATCGCGCCACCGGCATGCTGGTGGAGAACTCGCCCGCGGCCGTCGCCGCTGCCATCGGCGAGCTGACCGGGAATCCCGAGTTCGCCCGCAGCCTCGGCGCGGCCGCCCGGCGCCGCGTGCGCGAGCGTTTCACCGTGGACCGCATGGTCCTCGATACTTTAAACGTTTACCGGCAGGTGCTCTCGTGACGGATAAATTTATCGCCCCTGTGTTGGCCCTGGTATTCGGACTGCTGATCGGCAGTTTTCTCAACGTGTGCATCCATCGCTGGCCGCGTGGCCGCTCCGTGATCAAGCCCCGCTCGCACTGCGTGCGCTGCCGCGCCTGGATCGCCTGGTACGACAACATCCCCGTGCTCAGCTACATCCTCCTCGGCGGCCGCTGCCGCCATTGCCATCGCCATATCTCGCTCCGTTATCCCACCGTGGAGCTGATGACCGGGCTGCTGTGGGGCTGGTTCGTGCTGCACTACGGGGCCGGCATGCAGGCCGCCAAGATGTGCGTGTTCGCCTCCATCCTGGTGGCGCTGACGTTTTCCGATCTGGAGAAGCGCCTGCTGCCCGACCAGTTGACCAAGGGCGGCATGTGGCTGGGTTTTGCCTTCGCACTTTTTGTGGGCCTGCCCGACGTCTCGGTGAATCTGGTGTTGTGGGGCGTCGAGATGGTGGTGCCCCAGCCCGTCGGCCATCACCTCATATTGACCGGCCGTTGGGACTGGATCGCCGAATCGCTCTTCGGCGCGGCCGTGCCGTCACTGCTGTTATGGGGCCTGGGGTCGGCGTGGAGCAAAATGCGCGGCAAGGAGACGCTCGGCTTCGGCGACGTGAAGCTGGTTGCCATGGTCGGCAGCTTCGTGGGTCTGGCGGCGGCGTTGATGACCCTGCTGATTGGCGCTTGCGGCGGCGCTGTGCTGGGAGTTATCTTCATCAAAGCCACCGGAAAAAAACTGTCCGAATACGAGCTGCCCTTCGGGACCTTCCTGGGGCTGGCCGGGCTGGCGGTGGCCTTGTGGTGGCCGGGTTGGTTCGCCGCCGCGCGCATCTAGCGCCGCGCGTCCGAAGTTCCGCCCATTCTGCCCCCACTCGGGAGGCCTCCGGGCAACTTCCCAAAACCGGTTGAGCCACGGATACACCTAACGCGGCCTGTGGCCGCAACCAAACTAGCTGAGCCGTCTGGTCCCTTTGCGTTCTTTGCGGCTTCGCGAGAGTCTATTCTTCCAAGCCGTTGACAATGCGCGTAATGCCGTCCCGGATGAGCGCCACATTGAAGTCGATCGGCAATCCAAGCCGCTTGTCCGACAACCGCAGATAGGGGAGCAGTTGTTTCTTGTGCACGGGCGCGACCTCTGCGATCGACTTGATTTCGACGATCACGCTGTCCTGGACCACCAGATCGGCGCGAAACCCGATCTCGAAGCGGGTGCCTTCGTAGACCACGGGGATCGCCTGCTGCCGGATCACGCTCAGTCCACGCTTCTGTAGTTCGCTCGCCAGGACCGCTTCGTATACCGATTCCAGCAGGCCCGGCCCGAGAGCCCTGTGGACCCGTAATGCAACATCGACGATCTGCTTGGCTACCGCGTTTTCGGTCATGTCCACGGTGAGTATATTATTTCTCGCCAAGCCGCCAGGAACGCCAAGGAAAAACGCAAGGGTGCGGCGTGTGGCGTTCCCCGCCAGTTCGTATCATCGTGAGTGTTCGAAGTTCAACCAGATACGAGAGGAAGGGAACGCCATGCATGAGTTTACCGCGAAGTATGCAGACCGTATCCAGGGAGTTTTGAGCGGATTCGACCGGTTGGTCTTCCGGGGATCGTTACGCAAAATCGCCTATCCGTTCGGCATGTCCGGATACCTGTGGGCCAACCAGATACACACGGATACCCCGTCTTGCTCATCCGTGTTCTTCCATTTGGCTCTGGCGGTTACCCGGAGGATAATGGTCATTCCTTGTGACGTACTACACTAGTGCCGCGGCCCCGTCCAGAGCCCCGACAGGAAAGGCGTGGTTTCCCGGAATGGCGCCGAATCGCATGGCCGAAGGACCACCGCCGCGCGCTCTACGCCGCGGCCAGGGAGGAGCCAGGTGACGCAGATCGTCCTGTTTGTGGTTGCATCCGCCGGCATAGTCTGGCTGTCGTGGCGCTCGCTGCGGGATCTCAGCGCCCACGGATTCTATCGCTTCTTCGGCTTTGAGCTGCTCTGGGCGCTCGCCGTGCTGAATGCCCCCTTGTGTTTTAGCGACCTCTTTTCGCTGCGCCAGGTGGTGTCATTCTTCCTCGGCGCCATCTCCATCGGACTGGCGATCGAAGGCTTCCGCCTGCTTCGCCTGGTCGGCCAGCCTGGAGCCAGGCCCCAGGCTCCCGGCACCAATCTGCCTTTTGAGAACACCACCGCGCTCGTCACCGTGGGCGCCTACCAATACATCCGCCACCCTCTGTACGCCTCGCTGCTGGCGGCCACCTGGTGTGCCTGGCTGAAAGACCCGCTGGGCGCGGGCCGCATTTTTCTGGCGCTCGGCGCCAGCGGCTTTTTCGTCGCCACCGCCATCGCCGAGGAACGCGAGAACCTGGCCCACTTCGGCGCCCCCTACGGCGCCTACATGAAGACCACCTCGCGTTTCATCCCCTTCCTGTGGTGAGCGCTCGCGCCGGGCCCCCTGCTACCCTGTGTATGAGATCCACCAGATGACAGCTTTCAGACCCATGCGGCGCAGCGACCGGGCACTCACGCCAGCCCAGGCGGCCGAAATCCTCTCGCGCGCCGACTACGGCGTGCTGGCCACCGTGGGCCCGGACGGCTGGCCGTATGCCGTGCCCATGAACCACGTGCTCTCCGGCGACACGCTCTACCTGCACTGC
>Ga0265323_10000442_pt1 | contig 23783 bp, 18 predicted proteins | sample 41225metaG_FD_193580 | JGI IMG/M metagenome (GOLD analysis project Ga0265323, IMG submission 193580) | Rhizosphere microbial communities from Carex aquatilis grown in University of Washington, Seatle, WA, United States - 4-12-25 metaG | ecosystem: Host-associated > Plants > Roots > Rhizosphere...
CCCCAAACCGCTCCCATCGGCCATTACTGTCCAGGTGCGTTGCGGTGCCTTGCCGCCGGTTTCCCAGGCGAAGACGATCTCGCCCGGGTTCCAGGGATTGGTCTGCACATGCCCGATCTGGAAGCCGACATTGCAGATGAACTTGATTTCCCCGGTCTTCAGGTTCATGCTGCGCAGCCCGCTTGGACCCGCACCCATGTTCCTCGGCCCCATGGCCTTTTGCAGCGTCTGGCCGTCGGAAAGCTGCGCGGTTTCAGGCCCGCCCACCCTGAAGTACAGGAAGTCGTCATTGGCATCCAGCCCCATGTTGCCATCGGCGGGCAGGCTCGCCGGAATGGTTCCGCAGATGCGCTGGTAGCTCGCCGCCGGTTTCACGGAGTGGGCGGCAACGTCGGCGAAGAGCTTGGCGAGGTCGATCTCGATAATCTGCCGCGGACCTCCGGCGCCCCTGCCGCCGCCGCCGCCATTCATGACGTACAGCTTCATCGTCTGGTTGCCCGCGCACAGCATCCCCATGAAGCCCGACTCGGTGACCTGCACAATCTGCCCGGTCTCTTCGTTCACGGCCAGCGCCTGCGGCCCGGTCTCCCGCACTCCGCGGAAGATGATCCATTTGCCGTCGGATGTCCATTGCCGGTGCGTCTGATAGATTTTCGACTGGCTATAGCCGCCATCGGTGCTGGTCAGAAATGTGAGCGGCAGCCCCGTGACCGGATCGGGGACGATCTTCTTCTCCGATGGCCAGGTGCGGCCCATCTGAGCAAACCCCGCGGGCGCGGTAGATACTATGATGAAGGCGAGACAAGCGGCGGTATTGATTGTTCTGGCGGCCATGCAGCGTTCCTTGATGCCGCTTAGAGTATCACGCCCCACAGGTCCGGAAGTCAGGTCTGCCGCGCGCCGGCCGTGTCTACGCCTACAGGCTCGATTGCAGCATTCGAACCACTTCGGATTTTTCGGTGAACCCGCCGATCGTCCCCACAACCTTGCCGTCCTTGAAGAGCAGCACGGTCGGCGTGCCGCTGACGCGATAGCGGTGTGCGGTTGCCGGACTCTGGTCAATGTCGATCTGGCCCACCCTGACGCGGCCCGCGTATTCGCCCGCTATCGCTTGAATCGTCGGCTCGAACTTCTTGCAGTATCCACACCAGGCGGCCAGGAACTCCACCATCACGGGCGTGTGCGACTGGAGCACCTGCGCATCGAAATCCGCATCCCGCAGGGTCAGTATGCCGCCACTGGAACTCCCGGGCAGCGCCATCGTGCCCTGCTCCCCCGCCGACTCGCTGGCCACCCGCCACTTCCGGCGGTCCACCCTGTTGATCTCGTCGGTCCTGTCCCGGTCCACCTGATCCGCCGCCAGCCTGCCGCTCTTGCCGTCCAACTGACGGAACATATAGATGTCGTTGATGATGAGGGGAGCTCCGTCGCACTCAATCACGCTGCCGCTCTTCAGGATGAGCTTCCAGGGGGCTGCGCACCATACGCTGGATTCGACGACCAGCAGGATGGCAAGCAGCGTCATGCAGTAACGGACTATCCGGCGCATACGCCGAAGTATACCTCCACCGGCGCCGCCGTGCCGGAAGCCCCCCTACGCCCCCTCCAGCGCCTGCTCCAGATCCCCGATCAGGTCCGCCACATCTTCGATCCCCACCGAGATCCGCACCAGGTCCGGCGTGATGCCCATCTCGCGCAGCACGTCGGGCGCCACCGAGGCGTGCGTCATCGTCACCGGGTGCTCGATCAGCGATTCCACCCCGCCCAGCGATTCGGCCAGCGTCAGCACCTTCACGGCCTCCAGCAGACGGAATACCGCGTCCTGGCCGCCCTTCAGGCGGAAGCTGAACGTGCCGCCGTAGCCGCTCATCTGCCGGCGCGCCAGCGCGTGTTGCGGGTGCGACTCCAGGCCGGGGTGCAGCACCCCCGCCACTTTGTCGTGCGCTTCCAGCCAGTGGGCAATCGCCAGCGCGTTGCGGTTGTGCTCTTCCATGCGCACCGCCAGCGTCTTCACGCCGCGCAGCACCAGAAAGCAGTCCTGCGGGCCGGCACAGGTGCCCATGGCGTTTTGCAGGTAGCCGATCTTCTCGGCGAGCGCGGCGTCGCGCACCACCACGGCGCCGCCCACCACGTCCGAGTGGCCGTTGATGTATTTCGTGGTGGAGTGCACCACCACGTCCACGCCCAGATCCAGCGGGCGCTGGAAATAGGGCGAAGGAACGTGTTGTCGCAAATGGCAATGGCGCCATGCTGGTGGGCCAGCGCGCTCACCGCGGCCAGATCCACCAGGTTCATCAGCGGGTTGGTGGGCGATTCGATCCACACCGCCTTCGCGCCCGCTTCCAGCGCCCGCCCGGTGGCCGCGGCGTCGCGCAGGTCCACGTATACCGCCTCAATTCCCTTGCCCCGCAGCACGCCCTGGAACAGGCGGTACGTGCCGCCGTAGAGGTCGCTGTGCACCACCACCCGGTCGCCGGAGTTGAACATCATCAGTACCGTGGTTTCGGCCGCCATACCCGTGGCGAACGCGAAGCCCGCCGAACCTCCTTCGAGCGCTGCCAGGCAGGTTTCCAGAGCCTTCCTGGTGGGGTTGCCGCTGCGCGAGTATTCGAACGCTCCCGGCCGGTTGACACCGCGGAAGGCGAACGTCGAGGTCTGGTAGATCGGCATCATGACAGCGCCGCTCTGGTCTTCGGGCGCGTGGCCCGAGTGGATGGCGAGGGTTTTGAACTTCATGGGTTTATTGGCTGATGGATTACACGATTCCTTCGAAGAGGATCGAACTCAGGTAGCGTTCGCCGCTGTCGGGCAGAATCACAACAATGGTCTTGCCGAGGAACTCGGGCAGGCGTGCCAGGCGCGCGGCCACGGCGGTGGCGGCGCCGCAGGAAATCCCCGAGAGAATGCCTTCCTCCCGAGCCAGCCGGCGCGCCATCTCGATGGATTCCTCGTTGGTTGCCGATTCCACGCGGTCCACGACCGAAAGGTCCAGCGTGCCGGGAATGATGCCGGCGCCGAGGCCCTGGATCTTGTGCGGGCCCGGCTTCAGGGCTTCCCCGCGCAGGTGCTGGGCGATCACCGGGCTGGCCGCCGGCTCCACGCCCACCGAAACGATCGCCTTGCCCTTGACCTTCTTGATGTAGCGCGATACGCCGCTGATGGTGCCGCCGGTGCCGATGCCGCTCACCAGCACGTCGATCCCGCCCGCGGTATCCTCCCAGATCTCCGGCCCGGTGGTCTTGAAGTGGATCTCCGGATTGGCGGGGTTCTGGAACTGCTGCAGCAGCACGTAGTGATCCGGGTCGGAGCGGTGGATTTCCTCGGCCTTGGCGATGGAGCCCTTGATACCCAGCGCGCCCTCGGTCAACACCAGCCGCGCGCCGAAAGCGGCCAGCACCTTGCGCCGCTCCAGCGACATGGTCTCCGGCATGGTGAGCGTGATGGCGTAGCCTTTGGCCGCGGCCACGTAGGCCAGCGCGATGCCCGTGTTCCCGCTGGTCGGCTCGATCAGCTCTTTGCCGGCCGTGAGCACGCCCCGCGCTTCAGCGTCCCACACCATGTTCGCGCCAATCCGGCACTTCACCGAATATGCCGGGTTGCGGCCTTCGATCTTGGCCAGTACGGTGGCCTGCGCCCCGTCCGTGACGCGGTTCAATTTCACCAGCGGCGTTCTGCCGATGCTCAGTGCGTTGTCATCGAATCTCATGGTTGGCTCCTGTGTGGTGGGCCTTCAGGTCCGAATGCCCTATAATAGATTGACAATTGGGATATTGGCAAGCCACGGCAGCTTCGCCCATCGTCCCGTGCAAATGCCATAATCTATATCGACAATGGTACTATTGTCGGCTGGATGTGTCAAGCGGGCGGGCTGTCACGGGTGCCGTCGGTCCCCGCCGGAGGCATCCGGCCCGCGGTTTCGAGCCCCGCGCTTGCGGGCGTTACAAAATACCAAACATTTTGAGGACTCCCGGCGTCAAATGTACGAACATCCCCACGGGTATGATGACGTTGGAGATAAATATGATCCGGATCATACCGAAAGCGGTGCTCCTGGCGGGCATGCTGCTGCCGGCGGCGCTGTCCGCCTTCGGCCAGGACTCTGCCGCCGCCCCGGAGTTCGACGTGGCGTCGATCAAGCCGGCGGTGCTGCAGGCCGGGCAGGCGTTTGGCGTGGGGTGCGTCAGCCGGAATCCCATCCTCTTCATCTGCACCAACGCGCCGCTGCGGATGCTGGTTGTGCTGGCTTACGGCATCGATCACAACCTGGTTTCCGGTCCGGCCTGGATCGACTCCCAGCGGTTTCATGTCAACGCGAAGGTGCCCCCCGGCTCCAGCGACGAGCAGATCCACCTGATGCTCCGGCAACTTCTGGCGGACCAGCTCGGGTTGGCGGTTCACCGGGAAACCCGGGAGATGCAGGTGTACGCGCTGGTGGTGGGCAAGGGCGGCTCGAAGCTCAAGGACTCGCAGCAGAGCGCGCCGCTACAGCTCGCCCAGCATAACCACGTGACCGAGCTCGCCGCCAGGGGCTGCGCCATCTCCGGTCTGGTCAGTGTCCTGCAGAGCCACCTGGATCGCCACGTGATGGACGAAACCGGTCTGACGGGTTCCTACGATTTCACCCTCAGTTTCGGCGACGATTCGGGCGCCGCGATGGCGCCATCCGTCTTCTCCGCCGTGCAGAATCAGTTGGGGCTCAAGCTGGAGGCGAAGAAGGCGCCCACGGAGGTTTTGGTGGTGGACAAGGCAGGTAAGGCGCCCAGTGCCAACTAAGGGCCCGTTCCGAGACAACCGTGCCAACCGCTTCCTCACGGTCGCGGCTCTGATGCGCGTTCAGAGCCGGGACCGTGAGGGAGCGGAGGTCTGCGAGAGTAATGGTCATTCTGTGACAAGCCCTAAGCTCATGAAAACACGGATCGTGACAGCAGCACTCCTCGCCGCCAGTCTACCCGCCTTCGCGGCCTCTGGCCAGGATGCCGTCGCGGCGCCGGAGTTCGACGTGGCGTCGGTCAAGCCATCCCCGCCGCCGCAGTCCGGCACCATGTTCATGACGGGATGCCGCATGCCCGATCCGGGCCGGTTCGAGTGCCAGAACACGCCGTTCCGGATGCTGGTGGTGCGCGCCTTTGGGTTGGACGATTTCCGGGTTTCCGCTCCGGAATGGACGACCTCCGAAAAGTTCGACATCGCCGCCAAAGTGCCCGCCGGTTCCAGCCCGGACCAGGTCAACCTGATGCTCCAGAAACTGCTCGCCGACCGCTTCGGGATGGTGGCTCACCGGGAAACCAAAGACCTGCAGGTGTACCTGCTGACGGTGGGTAAGAACGGGCCGAAGCTAACGGAATGGAAGGACGGCGACACGCTGCCAGCCATGACACCGCCGCCCGCCGCCATCCCCGGCGGGAACGTGGCCGGAAGCGTCATGCCAATGCAGGCCGAGCGGCGGGTGGTCATGGGTGGATCGAGCGGCCCGGCCGCGGGCGCTGCGACGCCGGGGTCTGCTGGCAGCGTGAGGTTCTCGACGCGCGGCGGCGTGTCTACCATGGAAGTCAACCGGATGAAATTGTCCACCGTGGCGCGAATGCTGGAGAGCCACGTGGGTCACCACATCGTGGATGAGACCGGCCTGACGGGTTTCTACAACTTCTCGCTGCGTTTCGCCGCCGGCGAGAGCGCGGGATCGGCCGGCGTGATCGTGACGCGCGGCAGCTCAGGGGAACCTCTACCGCCGCTTGCCGACGCGGGCTCCGAGCCAGCCCCATCCATCTTCTCCGCCGTGCAGAACCAGCTGGGGCTCAAGCTGGAGGCCAAGCGGGTTCTCACGGAGGTTGTGGTGGTTGATAAAGCAGAAAGGGTGCCCAGTGCCAACTGAATCCAGGCAGTTCCAGATCGTGACCGGAGCGTTGCTCGCCGCCGCCGTGCTCGCCTGCGCGGCCCCCGCCCAGGACGCCGTGCCCCTGCCGGAGTTCGACGTGGCGTCTGTCAAGCCTGCGACGCCGCCCCAGACCGGCGTCACGTATTACGGCGGGTGCCGCACCCCGGACCCCGTCCGGTTCGAGTGCGCGAACACGCCTTTCCGAGCGCTGGTGATGCGCGCCTACGGAGTCGATAACTACCGCGTGACCGGTCCGGCCTGGATCGATTCGGAACGGTTCGACGTCTCCGCCAAAGTGCCCGAGGGTGCCACCAGGGAGCAGACCAACCTGATGCTCCGCCGTCTCCTGGAAAGCCGCTTCGGACTGGCCGTTCACATGGAAACCAGGGACTTGCAGATGTTCGCCCTGACGGTGGGCAAGAACGGCTCCAAGCTCAAGGAATGGAAGGAGGGCGATACCGTCCCGCCGCCCCCGGGCAACATGGCGGCGAGTCCGGCCGACGGTGGCACTTTAGGGGTGCTGACGCAACAGACGTCGGCCACCGTGCGCCAGGGCGCCCCCAGCGCAAGCGAGGCGCCACGGACGCCGCCGAGCGTCGTAAGGACCACCATGTCAAACGGCGTGATGGGGCTCGAAGCCACCAGGATGACCATTTCCGGCCTGGCCCGGACGCTGGAGAACCAACTGGGCCACCATGTGGTGGATGAGACCGGTCTGACGGGTTTTTACAACGTGAATCTGAGGTTTTCCACCGAGGGCACCGCTGGCGCTAACCGCATAGTGATTTCAGGCGGTGGCAGTCGGGGCGCCCCGCCCGCCGATTTCGCTCCCGAGCCGGCCCCATCCATCTTCACCGCCGTGCAGGATCAACTGGGTCTCAAGCTGGAACCGAAGAAGGTCCCCACCGAGGTCGTGGTGGTGGACCAGGCCGCGAAGGTGCCCAGTGCGAATTAGGCCATCGACCGTGTGGTTCGGTGCCATTCCGGGAAACCCCTCCCTTACGGTCGTGGCTCTGATCGGAGCCCCGACCGTGAGGGAGGGGTTGCGTAAAGGCACCATAACAGACGGTCGAAGACCTGGCGCCATAATCGCCCTGCTCGCCTGCGCCGCCTTTGCCGCCTTCGCCCAGGATGCCGCCCCCGCGACGGAGTTCGAAGCGGCCTCGGTTCAGCCGTCCCAGCCGCCCCAGCCCGGCGTCCGGTACGACACCGGGTGCCGGACCCCCGGCCCCGGCCTTTTCGTCTGCACCAACGCGCCCTTCCGGCTGCTGGTGCTGCGCGCGTATGGCGTCGAGGACTACCGGCTTTCCGGTCCGGCCTGGATGGGGACGGAACGGTTCGACATCGCTGCCAAAGTGTCCGCCGGCTTGGCCAGGGAGCAGATCGGCCCGATGCTCCAGAAGCTCCTCGCCGGCAGGTTCGGGTTGACGGTTCACCGGGAAACCAAGGAAATGCAGGTGTACGCGCTGACGGTGGACAAGGGCGGGCCCAGGCTCAGGGAATCGAAGGCGGACGACACGCCAGTCGCCACGGCGCCGCCGCCTCCGGACGACACGCCGGTCGCCACAGAGCCGCCTTCTTCGGACGCCACCCGGCTGGCACCGCGCCCGCCCGAAGGGGGCACGCGGACCGCCAACTTGCGTGGCGTGCCGCAGATCCAGGCCACCAGAATGCCCATCCCCGGCCTGGCCGCCATCCTGGAACGCCGCCTGGGCCGCCACGTCGTGGATGAGACCGGTCTGAGGGGCCACTACGACTTCACCCTGAGGTTCGCCGGCACTTCGGCTTCCGAACTGGCCCCATCCATCTTCACCGCCGTGCAGAATCAACTCGGGCTCAAGCTGGAGCCGAAGAAAGTGCCCACCGAAATCATCGTGGTGGACGCAGCCAAAAGGACACCCAGTGCCAACTAGGCCTTCGACCGTCTGTTATGGCGCCTTGGCGCAACCCGTCCCTCACGGTCGGGGCTCCGATGCGCGTTCCGGGCCACGGCCGCGAGGGAGAGTTTGCACCGGCCTGGTGCCAGGCAGCAGGTGGCGGACGCACAGCTGGCCCGGCCGCGCGTCGTGGGCCGGATCTCTAACGGACGGATTACGGTCCGAAGGGGTTCCCCGGAACGGCACCGTCCCTCACGGTCGGTGGCCTGGCCGCATGGCCGCCGGACTGCTCGCCGCCAGCCTTCTGGCCGGTGCGGCCTTTGCCTCTCCCGCCCAGGAAACCACCCCCGCGCCGGAGTTCGAGGCGGCCTCCATCAAGCCGGCCGCGCCTTCTGTTTTCGACCGGTTTCCGGCGTCCGTGAAGCTGCCGTGCTACAACCCGGACCCCAGCCGGTTCGAGTGCCACAGCTATTCGTTGCGGGATTTGCTACTGAACGCCTATGGGATTGCCGATTATCAGCTTTCCGGCCCAGACTGGATGAGTCTCGCGAAGTTCGACATCGTCGCCAAACTGCCGGCCGGCGCCGGCAAGTCGCAGTCCCAGGCGATGCTGCAGCGTCTCCTGGCCGACCGCTTCCGGGTTACGGTTCACCGGGAGAACCGGGAGATGGCGGGCTATGCGCTCACCGTGGGTCCGCACGGGTTCAAGCTGAAGGAATCCCGAGGCCCTGCCAAGAGGGACCCGGACGACCCGAGGAAAGGGGGCTTCCAGGCGGAAACTGAAGCCAAAATAGCGGCCGGTATCCCGGTGGCGGGTTTGAACGGATGGAGAACCAGCTACGCAGAGATCAACTGGCTGACCGGCATGCTTTCCCGAGAGCTGGGTAAGCCGGTGGTGGATGAAACCGGGCTCACCGGGAAGTACGATTTTTCGCTGGAGTTCTCGGCCGGCCAGCCGAATCCGGCGATCGAGTCCGGCGCGTCCCCGGCACCCTCGCTCTTTCAGGTGGTTCAAAACGAACTGGGTCTCAAGCTGGAGCCGAGGAAGGTCTCGAGGGAAGCGATGGTGGTGGATCAGGCGGAGAGGATGCCTACGCCGAATTAGTGGCGCAGGACCGAGTCGGTCCTTCTGGAAATATGCGAGTCAATGGAATCAACTACTTACAGTGACATGGTGGACCGAGTCGGTCCTGCCCGGCGGCGCGCGCTACCATGGGCTCCCGCGGCTGGCGAACCAAACGGCGTCAGGTTCCGTCATAGTTTCAAGGAGAGTGCTTCAGTGAGGATTTCGAGCAGTCTGCGTTTCGCGGCGATCGTCTGCCTGGCCGTCCTGGGATTGGCAGCCACCGAACACCGCGGAGTGGTCACCTTCGGCGGATTGCCGTTGCCGGGCGCCTCGGTCACCGCTTTGCAGGGCGAAAAGAAAGTGGCCGCCGTCACCGATGCGCAAGGGGTGTACTCGTTCGCCGACCTCGCCGACGGCGTCTGGTCCCTGCAGGTGGAGATGCTGTGCTTCACGCCGCTGAAGCGCGAAATCGCGGTGGCGCCCAACTCTCCCCCCGCCGAATGGGACATGAAGCTCCTTCCCTTCGACCAGATCAAGGCCGCCGCGCCTCCGCCCGCTCCGCCGCCCCCTCCTTCGGCCGTTCCCGCGGCCGCGGCTGCGTCTCAGGCGGCGCCAGCGGCCAGCGCCGCCAAGGCTTCGGGCAAGGGGAAGGCCAAGACCGCCGCGGCGGCTAATAGCCAGTCGGGCTATCAGCGCGCCGATGTGAACGCCTCCGCCGGCGCCCCGGCGCCCGCTGCCGAATCCGATTCCGGCGCGGCCGCCGGCATGGCCTCCGACGGCGGCATGGGCGCCACCGAGTCCGCGGTGGTCAACGGCAGTACCAGCAACGGCATTGAAACGCGCGCGTTCGGCAACGGCCGGCGCGGGGTGGGCTCCATGTTCAACGGCAACGTGATGCTGGTGGAAAGCAACTCCGCCCTGAACGCCCGCAACTACTCGCTGACCGGCCAGAACTCGGTCGAGCCGGCTTACAACAACGCCACCTTCGGCGGCAACCTTGGCGGTCCGCTGTGGATTCCGCACCTGCTGCGCCGCAACGGCCAGTTCTATATCGGCTACATGGGCACGCGCAACCGCACCGCAAACACCAAGACGACGCTCCTGCCCACCAGCCTGGAACGCAGTGGAGATTTTTCCCAGTCGCTCAGCCCGCTGGGTCAGCCGGTTTCCATTTTCGACCCCAATGGCGGCGCTCCGCTCCCGGGAAACCTGGTCCCGGCCGCGCGCATCGCCCCGCAGGCAATTTCGCTCCTGAAATACTATCCGCAGCCCAATTTCCTGGCCAATTCGCGCTACAACTTCCAGATTCCGCTGGTCAGCCGTTCCGGGGCCGACAGCGTGAACGCGCGCGTGAACCGGACGATCGACCCCAAGGATTTCATGAGCTCGTCGTTTTCCTACTCGAACCAGCGCGGGAGCAACCCCAATATGTGGGGATTCCTGGATTCCAATAGCGGATCGGGTTTGTATGCCAACGCGTCCTGGCGGCGCACGATCGAGAAGACCGTCTATGGGATGTTCTCCTACAACTACAGCCGGCAGGCGCAGCGCAACGCGCCCTACTTCGCGAACCGCGAAAACGTTTCGGGGGAAGTTGGAATCACGGGCAACGACCAGACGCCAGGCGTCTGGGGTCCGCCGAGCCTGTCGTTCGGCAACGGTATTGCGGGGCTCTCGGACGGCACGCTGAGCCTGACGCGCAATCAGACTCACGCCGTCACCAGCAGCATCACCTGGATCCGCAGGCCTCATAATATGAGCTTCGGCGGAGACCTGCGGCGGATGCAGTTCAACGCTCTCTCGCAGCAGAACCCCCGCGGCGCGATCAGCTTCAACGGCACGGCCACCCAGCAGCTCTCCGGCGGGATTCCGGTGCCCGGGAGCGGCACCGATTTCGCCGATTTCCTGCTGGGCGTCCCGGACGGGGCTTCCATCTCCTACGGCAACGCCGACAAGTATTTCCGCCAGGGAAGTTACGATCTGTACGCCGACGACGATTTCCGGGCGGCTTCCACCCTGACCGTCCATGGGGGCGTGCGCTGGGAGTACAACTCGCCGGTCACCGAAAAATACGGCCGCCTGGTGAACCTGGACGTCGCCCCCGGCTTCGCCAGCGCGGTTCCGGTAGTGGCCACCGCTCCCACCGGTCCGCTCACCGGCATGGGGTATCCCGATTCGCTGGTGCGCCCGGACAAGCACGCCGTCCAGCCGCGCGTCGCCATTGCCTGGCACCCCTTCCTGGCTTCCTCGATGCTGATTCGGGCGGGATATAGCCTGAGTTTCGACACTTCGGTGTACTACCCCACGATCGTCAACTCCATGGCCCAGCAATCGCCGCTGTCGAAAAGCCTGCGCATCGTGAACTCTCCCGGCAACCCGCTGACGCTGGCGAACCCGTTCGTGTCGCCGCCCGGCGCGGTGACCAACACCTTCGCCATCGATCCGAATTTCCACATCGGTTACGTGCAGAACTGGCAGGCGTCGGTGCAGCAGGACATCCCCGGATCGATGGTGATGACGGCGACCTACACGGGAACCAAGGGCACGCGGGCGGTGCAGCAGTTCCTGCCCAACTCCTATCCTGCCGGAGGCGTGGACCCGTGCCCCACCTGCCAGTCCGGTTACACCTATATGACCTCGAACGGGAACTCGACGCGCGAATCGGGCATGCTGCAACTCCGCCGCCGCTTCCATAACGGCTTCCTGGCCAGCGCGCAATACACCTATTCCAAATCGATCGACGACGCCTCTCTGGGCGGGCGCGGGCAGGGCAGCGGCCTGGTGGCGCTGAACTGGCGGAACCTGGCGGGCGAGCGCGGCCTCTCGCCCTTCGACCAGCGGCACCTGCTGAGCGCCCAGTTGCAGTACTCCACCGGCGTGGGCGTACGCGGCGGCGGGCTGCTGACCGGCTGGCGCGGCCGCATCGTGAAGGGTTGGACCGCGTCCACCAACATCACCGCCGGAAGCGGGCTTCCGGAAACGCCCCTGTTCAACCAGAACGTGCCCGGAACGGGCATGATGGTGGTGCGCCCGCTATACACCGGCGCCAACGTCTACGACGCTCCCGCCGGGCTGTTCCTCAACTCCGCGGCGTACAGCGCGCCGCTCGCCGGTACTTGGGGGAATGCCGGACGGAACTCCATCGTCGGGCCTAACCAGTTCTCGATGAACGCCTCCATGCAGCGGTCCTTCGAGAAGAAACTCGACCTCACAGTGAGCTCCACCAACGCGCTCAACCACGTGGCGTACACCAGTTGGAATACCAATACCAGCAGCACCCAATTCGGTCTGGCCAGTTCAACGAGCGCCATGCGGAAGCTGACCGTCACCTTGCGATGGAGATTCTGAGCATGCCAAATCTGAACCAGAAAACACTCGCGTACCTGCTGCTCTCCTCAGGCCTGCTGGCCATGCTGAGCGGGCAGACGCAGAATCCCCCGGCGCCGCCCCCGGCCCCCGCTCCGGCATCGTCAGCCCCCAAGGACGCTCCGGTCCTCTTCAAGACCACCACGCAACTGGTGGTGGAGACCGTCACCGTCAAGGACAAAAACGGCGCCGTCATCGAGGGGCTCACCGCCAAGGATTTCGCCATCGCCGAAGACAACGTGCCGCAAACCGTGGCCTTCTGCGAGTTTCAGAAATTCAACGACCTGGACGTGGGCGAGTTGCAGCGCCGTCCCGAGGTGGCTGCCGAGAAGCCGGCCGAAGATAAGGCCAAGGTGGCTCCCGTCACCGACACCCAGATCATGCCCGAGGCGCCCGGCGACATCCGCTATCGCAACCGGCGCATGCTCGCCTTGTACTTCGACATGACCGGCATGCCGCCGGCGGACCAGTTCCGCGCGCAGTTCGAAGCCTCCAGGTTCGTCCGCACCAGGATGCAGCCGGCCGACCTGTTCGCCATCATCAAGTTCAGCGACGGCGTCAAGGTATTGCAGGATTTCACCGACGACCGCGGCAAGCTGCTGGCGGCCATCGACAAGATCTACGTGGGCGAAGGCCAGGGCTTCGACGAGCAGGTGAGCGACGACAGCAGCGCCGACAGCGGCACCGCCTTCGGCGAGGACGACAGCGAGTTCAACCTCTTCAACACCGACCGCCAACTGGCGGCCATCGAAACCACCGTCAAGATGCTGGGCGCGCTCAATGAGAAGAAAGTGATGGTCTACTTCGCCAGCGGCCTGAACCTCAACGGCACCGACAATCAGGCGCAGTATCAGGCCACCGTCAATGCCGCCGCCCGCGCCAACGTGACGTTCTGGACCGTGGACGCCCGCGGCCTGGTGGCCACTGCTCCCCTGGGCGACGCCACCCGCGGATCGCCGGGCGGGGTGGGCATGTACAACGGCGCGTCGGCGATGGCCATGCAGAACCGGTTCCAGCAGTCGCAGGATACGATGTTCGGCCTGGCCACCGATACCGGCGGCAAGGCGCTGCTCGACAACAACGACCTGTCGCAAGGCATCCTGAATGCCGAGCAGTCTATTACCAGCTACTACATTCTGGGTTACTACTCGAAGAACGAAACGCTGGACGGCAAGTTCCGCCGCATCAAGGTCACGTACCTGGGCGACCCGTCCGCCAAGGTGAGTTTCCGCTCCGGTTACTTTGCCGGCAAGACGTTTAATAAGTTCACGGTGGCCGACAGGGACCGCCAGCTTCAGGACGCCCTGATGATGCAGGATCCCATCACCGATCTGACTATCTCCCTGGAGGTCAATTACTTCCAGTTGAACGGGGCGGAATACTACATCCCCGTTACGTTTAAGATTCCGGGGAGCGAACTGGTGCTGGCCCGCCGCGGCGGCGCCGAGCACACCAGGATCGATTTCATCGGCGAATTGAAAGACGAGTACAATACCACGCTCGACAACGTGCGCGACTACGTGGATAAGAAGCTCACCGGCGAGACCGCCGCGCAGTTGGGGCACCAGCCCATCCAGTATCAGTGCGCCTTCACGCAGTTACCGGGCACTTATACCCTCAAGGTGCTGGCGCGCGACGACGAAACCGGCCGCATCGGCACCTACATTGCCAAATTCGTCGTCCCGAATCTGGCCAAGGAAGTCAAGCGGATTCCCATCAGCTCGGTGGTGCTGAGCGGCCAGCGCATCTCTCTGGCGGACGCGCTGGTCAATATCAAGGAGAAGCACGGCCCGTCGGTGAGCCCGCTGATCCAGGATGGCATGCAGGTGATTCCCAGCGTCACCCGGGTCTTCAGCAAGAGCCGCGACATGTTCGTCTATTTGCAGGCCTACGAGCGCGGAGCTACTACCACCCAGCCGCTGGTGGCGTTCGTCAGCTTCTACCGCGGCCAGACCAAGGCGTTTGAAACCGCGCCGCTGCTGGTGACCGAAGGGCTCGATCCGAAATCCAAGGCCGTGCCGCTGAGGTTCAGCCTGGCGCTGGGCAAGCTGTCCACCGGCCGGTACAACTGTCAGGTAACCGTGCTGGACCCGGCGGGCAACCGCGCGGCCTTCTGGCAGGCCCCCGTGCTGCTGGTGCCGTAGGCGAATCGGGGCGCTATCCCGGCGCCCCGATCTGCCCACCTTTCCGGAACGCGGCCGTGGAACCCGCGGCGCCGGGCCGGGATCTTCCGGGTTATTCCACCATCCTGGATTCGGACTGGAACTTGCGGTACTGGCTGTAGGTGTAGTCGAACTCGTCATGCACCGTCATCATCAGCAGCGCCTTCACGTTGCGGCGGAGTTCCACTCGTTCGGGCAACCAGGCGCCATCGTCGCGCCGGGTCAATTCGATTTTGACGTGCAGCGATCCCGCGGGGGCGCGGGCGAGGACCGCCCCGAAGGAGACGGCATCCACGTTGTCGGCCTGGAAGCGGGACCATTTCCCTTCCGCCTGGTCGATCCAGATCAGCAGCCGGAACTTTTTGATCGTCCCGACGTCCTTGCAGGCCGGCGATCCGCCGGGGATGGGAACGGCTTCCACCTTCCAGGCGGGACGCCCGCCTACCGTATCCGCTCCCAGGAGGCGGAAAGTGAACCCCTCGACGAACTCTGTGTTGCAGACGGAGTTCCGGCGATTCGCAGTTTCCAGGCGCCCAGCCCTGGCGGCGGCGGGCTCCTGTTTTCGTTTTTCGGTTTCCCGGTCGAGTTTCTCCTGCTCCGCGCGGGTCTGTCCGGGCGACAGCGGCCGGCCATTCTTGCGGATCAGCCGCTCATATTCCTCGCCGTACACCACGATGCGTTCGTACGTTTTGGAATTCGTCCGGAGCGTCTTCCCGTGGCCGTCCACCTGCCGGAATGCTTTGTCCTCGACGTAGATGTAGTCACGGGACGGCTCGAATCTGAGGTTGTCCTCGTCGACGGACTTCTTCAGAATCTCGCGGAACTCGGCGTCGTTCGGAAGCGGGCTGGCGGGCGCCGGGGGCTCCTGGGCGGCCAGAAGACCACCGCAAGCGAGAATCCACAGCGCGGGTAGGAAGCGGGCAGGCATGGGTCAGATCCTCCTGGCAACCACGAGAGTAATGTCGTCGGCCTGCGGCGCGCCGGCGGCGAATTCCGACAGCGATTGCACCACAGCCTGCACCACCTCGGAGGCTGGCAGGGTGCGGTTCCGGCGCAACACTTCGATGAAGCGTTCCTCCTCGAACTGCTCCCAGGCCAGGTTGGCGGCCTCGGTGACGCCGTCGCTATAGAGCACCAGCATGTCGCCGCGCTCCAGTTGCGCATGCATCTCGGAGTAGGGCGCCACGGGGAGAACGCCCAGCACCGGGCCGCCGCCATCCAGCAACTCCGCCTCGCCCGAGGCGCGGATCACGATGGGCGGGTTGTGTCCGGCGTTGGCGAAGGCCACCTGGCCGGTGGAGGCGTCCAGCACGCAGAAGAAGAAGGTGATGAAGCGGTTGCTGGGGCAGTTGGCGCAGGTGGCCTTGTTGAGCCGCATCATGAAGCCGCCCAGGGGGCCGGGGTCCCCGGCCAGCACCTGCACGCGCGCCTGCAGCGCCATCATCATCAGGGAGGCGGGCATGCCTTTGCCGGAGACGTCTCCGAGCGCCATCCCGACCTGGCCCGCAAGGTAGGGAAAGAAATCGTAGTAATCGCCGCCCACGGTGCGGCAGGGCGCGTTGAAACCGGCCAGGTCGGCGCCGGCCACATCGGGCGCCTTGTCGGGCAGCATGCGCCCCTGGATCTCGGCGGCCTGCGAGAGGTCGCGCTGCAGCGTCCGCTCGGCTTCCTCGATCTCCAGCAGGCGGGCGGTTTCAATGCGCGTGGCGGCCACGTTGGCCATGACGGTCAGCAGACTCAGGTCGTCGGCGGTGAACTCGCGCAGGATGAACGGCGAATCGACGTACAGCAGCCCGATGATCTGGTCCTTGGTCTGCAAGGGCACGGCCATCATGGTGTGGACCTTCTGCTCGACGATGCTCATGCGCAGCTTGAAGGCGTCGTCCAACTGGGCATCGCGCACCAGCACGCTGGTCTTCTCGCGCAGCACGCGGTCCCGGACGGCGGTGCTGATGCGGAAGCCGTCGCCCTTGTGGGCCTTGGGGACCAGGTCGCCGCTTTCGAGGATCATCAGCACGCCGCGCTGCGCGTTTACGGCTTCGATGGCGAGGCCCAGAATCACCGGGAACAGCTCGGAAAGTTTCTGGTTCTTGGTCAGTTCCTGGCCCGCGCGAATCAGCGCCTGCACGGACGCCGAGGCTTTGGGGCCGGTTCCGGGCTGGGCGATCGCGGGATGGGCGAGCGCGCCTTCCAGGCTGGTGACGACAGTGGAAGTGCCGGGCGTGCCGGACGCGTCGCCGCCTTCGAACACCACCACGCCCCCGGCCGGATCCGCCGGTTCCGGCGAGTAGACGATCGTCAGGTGTCCGGCGGCGATGCGGTCGCCGGGTTGCAGCAGCAGCTTGCCCTTGAGCTGGATGCGGTTGACGAAGGTCCCGTTCTTGCTGCCCAAGTCCTCCACGGTCCAGCCCTGCCCCTCGGGTTCGAAGGCGAAGTGCTGGCGGGAAAGGCCGGCGTCCTCGGGGAAGCACAGGTCGGCGGCACTCGACCGGCCCAACGTAAGGCGTCCGGCGAGGGGAACGGTTCTCATCTGCCCATCGGGACACTGAATCAGCAATTCGCGAGCCATGGTGATTTCCAATTGTAAAACGTCCGGGCGGCCGTGGCGCGGCCCGTAATCCGTCCGAAAGCCCGCAGCCGCCAACTCCGCCCCCTGCGGTTGCGGCTCCGATCCGGCCCGATCGGAGCCGCCGATGGCGAACAAGTGGCTGGCCCGGCGGCGCGTCGTGGGCCGGAGTGCTACCGGACGGATTCCGAGCGGCGGGCAGCCGCCTTGTGCCGCCAGTCCGGACGCCGTAGACTACATCGGGGGTGCGTGATGAGCGGATACTCACAGCGGATGCTGCTTCTGCAGGGCTTTAGCCGGACTGATGTCGCCGGGAATCCGAACATCGGTCTGCTGGCGCGATGGACGCCATTCGCCTGCGGATGCATGGGCAGCCTGGGGCTCGGCTTGCGGTCGGCCGCCTTCTTCTGGGCGCTCGGAATCCTGACCCTGATGGGCGCCGCGAGTACCAGAAGCTTCTACGACCGCCTCTATCAGATCTTCCTTCGCCCATGGACCGGTCTGGGGGAGATGCCTCGCCATGGCGCTCCGCGCCGCTTCGGTTGCGCCGTGGGAGCCGCTCTTTTCATTCTGAGCGGCACTGGGTTCCGCCTGTCGAGCCCGGTGCTGGCCTTTGTCCCGGCCCTGATCATCGTCCCGCTGGCGTTCGGAGCGGCCTTCACCCAATGGTGCTTCGCGTCGGCTCTGTACCGCCTCATCTCAGGCGGGAAAACGGACTGCTGCTGATTGCCCCCGCCCCACGCTGTTACACTGTCTTCAGCATGGCTGCCAACACCGCAGCGGGGATTCCAGTTGGAGCGTGGGCGGCGCACCCGGCAGTGCGCGAGTGCCTGCAATGGTTCACGCGCGAGAAACAGTGGATCAACGAGATTCATCTCCAGCTCTCGCGTGTCCCGGCCCTCACCTTCATGGAGCAGGAGCGCGCCGCCTGGTTTCTGGAGCGGCTGCGCGGCTTCGGGTGGGACGCGCAGATCGACCGTGCCGGCAACGTCGTCGCCTCGGTTGGGCGCAGCCCGTATGTGGCCCTGACCGCGCACCTGGATACGGTCATCGCCCCCCGCGGCAAGGACGAAATCTCGGTCGAGGCCGACGGGCGCTTCAGCGGGCCGGGCGTCGCCGATAACGGCGCCGGGCTGGCGGCTCTGCTGGCGGTGGCGCGGCTCTGGAAGGCCTGCCCCAATCTGCCGCCATCGCCGCACGGCCTGGTGCTGGCGGCCAACGTGGGCGAGGAGGGCGAGGGCAATCTGCTGGGCATGCGGCACCTGTGCAAACAGTCGCCGCTGGCCGGCAGGATTGCCGCGTTCCTGGTGGTGGACGGGGTGGGCACCGACCACATCACCAATCGCGCGCTGGGCAGCCGCCGCTTCGAGATCCTGTTTCAGGGTCCGGGAGGGCATAGCTGGAGCGATTACGGCGCCGGCAATCCGCTGCACGCGCTGTGCCGCGCGGTGGCGCTGTTTTCCGAAGCGCGCATCGACCCGGCGCCGCGCTCGGCGTTTAACGTGGGGCTGATCGAGGGCGGCTCGAGCGTCAACGCCATCCCCCAGATGGCCCGCGCCAAGGTGGACATCCGCTCGGAGAGCAACCCGAAGATGGACGAACTGGTGGACCTGCTGACGGCGGCCGTGGACCGCGCGCGCGACGCCGAAAACCAGCGCGCCACCGGCGGCAAGGTTACCTCCAAGCTGCGCGAGATCGGCTCCCGGCCGGCGGCCTCGATCGAGGAAAGCGCCCCCATCGTGCAGTACCTGCGCGCCGTGGACGGGCACCTGGGGATCCGCTCGCACCTGGACTGCTCCTCGACCGACGCCAACATCCCGCTCTCGATGGGAGTCGCGGCCATCGCCATTGGCGCGGGCGGCGCGGGCGGCGGCGCCCACACCACCGGGGAATGGTACCGTTCCGAGGGCCGCGACCTGGCCCTCAAGCGCATCTTTCTCTCGCTGCTGCTCCTGCTGCATCAAGGCCTGCCGCCGGCGGCGGAGGATGCCGTACGGTGAGTCTGCGGGGGCGGGCGGAAGCGGCCCTGGCGGTGAACACGATCGTCTGGGGCGCCACCTTTGTGCTGGTGAAGGCGGCGCTCCGCGACGTCTCGCCGATCCTCTTTCTGGCGCTGCGGTTTTCGCTGGCGACGGTGGCGCTGGCGATTCTCCTGCGGGGTGCCTGGCGGGCGCCGGACGCCTGGAAGACGATCCGGGCCGGGGCGCTGACGGGCGTCTTCCTGTTCTCGGGATATCTGTTTCAAACCCTCGGGCTGCGGTTGACCAGCGCGCCCAAATCGGCCTTCATCACCGGGCTGATGGCGGCGATGGTACCAATCCTGGCAGCCTGCGTCTATAAGATCAGACCTCAGGTTTCCGAGGCGGTTGGCATTCTGGTGGCCACGGCCGGACTCGGGTTGCTCACGCTCCAAGGGGACATCGCTTCCATCGGGGCGGGCGACCTGCTCACCTTCGCTTGTGCCATCGGGTTCGCCGCGCAGGTGGTAGCGCTGGGGCATTTCTCGGGGAAGATGAGTTTCGAGTTGTTGTCGCTCAGCCAGATAGCCGCCGCGGCGGCTTTGAGCTGGATGCTGTTATGGGTAGAGCCAGCCCACCTGGTGTGGCGGCCGGCGGTGGTCTGCGGGATACTGATTACAGGCCTGTTGTGTACAGCGCTGGCGTTCACCATTCAGGCCTGGGCCCAGCGGCACACCACCCCGGCCCGGACCGCGCTGATCTACCTGCTGGAACCGGTGGTCGCCTGGGTGACCTCCTATGCTCTGGCGGGAGAGGGTCTGGCGGGACGTGCCGCCGCGGGCGCTGTCCTCATCCTGGGAGGGGTGCTGCTGGTGGAATTGAAACCGTTCGCCGCGCGGCCACATCCATCAGGATAGGGTTGCGGACGGGACGATGGAGATAGGATGTTTCCGACTGCATTTCCAAGGAGTTTAAGGTCCATGAAATTCGTCGATAAACTACGCACACAGAAGCTGCTTTCGTTTACGCTCATTCTCTTTACGCTGGCGTTCGGGATCGTCATCGGCACACTGGTGAACTCCGGTGTGAGAGCGGAAAAGGAAAACGCCGGGGCGCCCGGCGCCACCCCGCTGGTGATTCCAGCCCCGGTGCCGCTCACCAATGAGTTTGCCCCGATCGCCAGGCAGGTGGAGCCGTCCGTGGTGCACATCATCACGGAGACGATTCCGGAGCAGCGTACGCAGTCCCGCAACAACAACAACAATGGTGGCGGGCGGCGGCGGCAGCAGCAACCGCAGCCGCAGACGCCGGATGAGGACAACGGCGGCATGGGGAACCTGTTCCGCTTCTTCGGCGGTCCCTTCGGAGGCCAGATGCCCCAGGAGCAGCGCACCAGCGCCCTCGGTTCCGGCGTGGTTGTGGATAAGGCCGGCTACGTGCTGACCAACAATCACGTGGTGGACGGCGCCACGCGCATCCGGGTGAAATTCATCGACAGCCCCAAGGAGTACGAAGCCACGAAGGTGGGCGTGGACGAAGCCACCGACCTGGCGGTGATCAAAGTGGAGCCGGGGCACGAGTTCGTGGCGGCCAAGATTGGCAATTCCGATGCCGTGCAGGTCGGCGATTGGGCCATCGCCATCGGTTCGCCGTTCGGCTTCCAGGCCACCGTGACGGCCGGCATCATCAGCGCCAAGCAGCGCGACATCCCCGGGGATAGCTCGCAGTTCCAGCATTTCCTGCAAACCGACGCCGCCATCAACCCCGGCAACAGCGGCGGGCCGCTGCTCAACATCCGCGGCGAAGTGATCGGCATCAACACCGCCATCGCCTCGCAGTCGGGCCAATATTCGGGCATCGGTTTCGCCATGCCCATCAACACCGCGGCGAAAGTTTACAACGACATTATCAGGAACGGAAAGGTGACCCGCGGCGCCATCGGCGTCAACTACAGCGCCGATGCCAAGACGAACGATGCGCTGGTCAAGAGCGAAGGCCTGGGCGAGGGCGTGTTCGTGGAATCCCTCCAGGCCGGCGGGCCGGCGGAGAAGGGCGGGCTGGAGTATGGCGACGTGATCGTGGCCGTGAACGGCAAGACCGTGCACGATGGCGGCGACCTGGTGAACATCGTCTCCAATACTCCGGTGGGCAGCGCGGTCACGCTGGGAGTGGTGCGCAAGGGCAAGCGGAGCGAATACAAGGTGACGATCGTCGACCGCAGCCAGATCACCGCGGATGCCTCCGGCAGGGGGCCGTCGCAGGGTTCGGGCAAGGCCGAGGGTACTACGGTCAGCTTCGGCATGTCCGTGCAGCCGCTTACCGATTTGCGGCGCCAGAACCTGGGCATCAAGGAATCCGGCGGTCTGGAAGTCATCGACGTGGAACCCGGTTCCTTCGCCGAGGACATCGGCCTGGCAGCCGAAGATATCCTGCTTACCATCAACAACAAGCCGCTCAATTCCGTGCAGGACCTGAAGGAACAGCAGGCCAAACTGAAGCCCGGCGACGCCGTGGCCTTCCGCGTTCTGTCGGCCGGAAGGGACGCCTTCGGACGGCGCGGCGATTGGAAGCCGTCCTACCGGGCCGGCGAATTGCCAGCCAATCCGCGATAACTGCCAGTACTTTTCTGGGGGCTGGGCACTCGCCTGGCCCTTTTTTTGTTTAGTAAAATGGAAGTTCATTCATGCGGAAGTTCCTAGTTTGCGCGGCCTCCGCCGCGGCTCTGCTTCTGGTTGCGAATGCCGCCGACACGGCCGCGCAGCGGAAATCCGTGCCGGCCGCTCCCGCTAAGGCGCAGGCGGCGCCCAAGCCGGCTGCCGTAACCGCCAAACCTCCCGTTTCCACCGCCAGGCCCGCCACTGCGGCCCGGCCAACCGCTTCCAAGCCTGCGACCCCAGCCGCGCCCGCGGCCAGGAGCACTGCCACCGCCGCGCGGCGCACTTCCCCGGCGGGTCTGCCCAAGCGTCCCGCCACCACTTGGCGCAATCGCCAGGCATTGCCCACCGCGGACCGCTACAAGGAGATCCAGGAGGCCTTGGCCGCCAAGGGTTACATGCAGCCTGGGGACGCCAGCGGCCATTGGGACCAGGGGTCCATCGAAGCGCTCAAGAAGTTTCAGGCCGATCAGAAGTTGGATTCCACCGGCAAGCTCAACTCGTTGTCCCTGATCGCTCTCGGCCTGGGCCCGAAGTACGAAGCGTCCCCGTCCGCGCTGCCCGGTGCGCCCGCCGCGCAACCCGTTCCCACGATCATCGCCACGCCCGTCGCGCCCGCCGCGCCGCCCGCCACCGCTCCCCCCGAAACGCGTTAGCGGCGTGTCTACGAAATAGCTGGACAATTGGAATCGGCTCTGACAGAGGCCGTAATTGGGTCCGCCTTCGAGGTTGCCAATGTGCCGGGTGCCGGATTCCTGGAGAAGGTCCAGGAACGAGCCTTGCTCCGGGAACTCGCGTTGCGCGGCATAAGCGCCCGGAGTCTGGATTGGACCGCCGGCGCGGTCCAAGACGGCAAGGCACAATTGGCCGCAGATGAACACAGAGGCACGCCGATAAGCAAGGACGGGACTTATCTGTGTTTATCGGTGGCTCAAGATGCCTTGATGGGAAGCTCCTCGGCGGCCTCCGGCCTGCGGACGAAAACGTCTGGATTTCAGCCGCATCACGTTCGCGGCCTGCTGTTCTTGCGCAAATCGCCCAAAAACCCGCATAGCCGCGGGACGGACCGCCGGATCGTGATGGACTTGGGGAGCGAGTCCGCCGTGGGGGCGGACTCGCCATGTGCCGGCCTTACGCCGGGCGGGGGTGGAAGGCGGGAGTTGGAAACGGGGTGACGATGCGGGAATGGGGGCGGGGCAGGGGCCGGAGAGCGCGGCCCCTCGAAGTGTCCGCGGCTAGCGGCGCCAGTAGCCGCCGTAGTAGTGGTGGCCGTAATAGCGGGGCGCTTCCCATCGGGCGCCGGCGTAAGCCGGACGGGCCCAGTAGCCGGCGCGCCAGGCGTAGCGCGGACCGGACGGGTACCAGTAACCACCGACCCAACTGTAGCCGGGTCCGGGGCTGGGCGGCATATAGGCCACCACCGGCGCGGCGGGCATCGGCGCGTAATACACCGGCGGGGGCGCCACGTAGCCGCCGTAGCCAACGCCGAATCTCACGAAGCCGCGCGGCCCTGCCGCCAGCACGCTCAGGCTTCCAGCCAGCAAAACCAGTGCGAACAATTTCCTTTTCATTTTCTTTTCCTCCTGGTACCGCTTTCTCAACTCGCGGTCACGCCCTCCATAATGCAAACCGGTTGCCACGCGCAAATCATTGAAAGCAAATGATCTGCTTGGCCATTGGCTGGCCGCCGTGCACCGCCCTGGTGTTTTTGGGCCATCCTTCCCGGCGGGAGGGGCAGCCGGCGGCCTGTATAATCTGGGAATGGTGCGTTGGCTGTTGCTGGCGGCGTCGGTTTCCTGTCTCTACGCTCAGACCGGCGACAACGTGCTGCTGGTGGTGAACCGCAGGGATCCCGTCTCCGCCCAGGTCGCCGACTACTACCGGCCGCGCCGCCTGGTTCCAGCCAGAAACGTCTGCACCATCGATACCGCCGCCGACGAGGAGATCGTCTGGCGCACGTACGAAAGCGAGATCGAACGGCCGGTCGGCGACTGCCTGAAAAAGGCCGGCCTCACCGAGCAGGTCCTCTACATCGTGCTGACCCTGGGCGTGCCGCTGAGGGTGGACGGCATGGGCGGGTCGATCGACGAATCCGAACACTGCTCGGTGGATTCCGAGCTGGCGCTGCTGTACTCCAAATTGAAGGGCGCCAGATACGGGCGGCGCGGCACCGTGCCGAATCCCTTCTTCCTGCACCGCGACGAGCCCTTCAAGCACCCGCGGTTTCCCATATACCTGCTCACGCGCCTAGGGGCCAAC
>Ga0265323_10000444_pt1 | contig 23759 bp, 12 predicted proteins | sample 41225metaG_FD_193580 | JGI IMG/M metagenome (GOLD analysis project Ga0265323, IMG submission 193580) | Rhizosphere microbial communities from Carex aquatilis grown in University of Washington, Seatle, WA, United States - 4-12-25 metaG | ecosystem: Host-associated > Plants > Roots > Rhizosphere...
CAGAAGAACTCGGACTCGATCAGCTCTGTAGTACCCCAAAGTAGGTAATACACCGCCCCGCTGCAAACCGCCGATAAATCAATACATTACAAGCCTGCTCTCAGGTTTCGCAGTAAACTCCCGCTAGCCGTAACGGCGCCGCTCGGAGTGGCGCGGGAATTCGAGGCTGCGTCGGTCACGCCTCACCCCGGAGGCGCTCCCGTCGTGAACATCTCCACCTCCGGCCGGCGGTTCACCGCGGAAGCTTCTACGGTGTTTTCTCTCATCCGGTATGCGTACGGCCTGAAACACTACCAGGTGGAGCCGGGCGGGTCACGCCTGCCGCTTGACGACGCGATGTACGACATTGCGGCACTGACTGAAGGTCAGGGTGTCCCAACCAGGGATGAGTTCGGGCAGATGTTGCAAGGGCTGCTGGCGGATCGGTTCAAGCTGGAAGTCCACCGCGAGACCAGGAACATGCCGGTGTACGTGCTGGTGACCGGCAAGAGCGGAACGAAATTCAAGGAAAGCGCCCCAGGAACCGCCGCCGCCGGGCTAACGTCTGCCAAAGGACGCAACTATGAGGTGACTTGGAAGGCGACCACCCTGGACGGTTTTCTTTCGGGTCTCTGGACCGGCCTGGATTTGGAGATAGTGAACCGGACGGGGCTAACCGGAACCTATGACATCCAGTTGACCTACACTCCCGAGAACCTGATTGCTCGCCGCCCCGAACCGGATTCGGACATCAGCATCTTCGATGCGGTCCGGGAACAGCTCGGCTTGCGGCTGGCCCGGGAGGCGGTCGAGGTCGAGGTCCTGGTGGTGGACCGCGTGGAGCGGCCTTCGGCGAATTAGGCCCGGCCACGCTACGTTCACTGGAAGTTGGGAGCCGGGCGGACGGTACCAATTGGCGGAGCGGCGCTGCCGGGCAAGCGGAATGGCTCACGACGGGCACATGAACGTAGACGTCCCACAGAATCGGATGGTTCTGGCCTACCTGACCCGTCCGGGCCGCCCAAATCCGCTGCCTGCGGTTGTCACGCCGGAAGAAGTGGAAGACCCATACACGAGATTGGGAGCGCACCCTGAGGTTGTCCAACGTATTTGGGATGAACTCGGAGAGTCCCTTCCAAGGATTTGCAGAAGTGTCGTCCATTCGGCCCCGGTATTGCTGCATCCCGAGACCGGAACGATCTTCGTACTGGCGCTCGGGACAGGGTATGGGCTGCGCTTGCTCCCTCCTCTTGTCCGGGTCGCCATAAGCCGCGGTGCGCCCATTTCCGTGCGATACACCTATGGGGGCGAGATGAATGCCCATCGCGATCTTGGACACGACTGGGTCCTGGGTGCCTGGCTCGCAGCCGAGCCCAGATGGTGCGTCCAGTCATTCGAGTACTTCGGGCGATTCGGGGACACCGAACTGGAAAGCCATCCGTGACCGACTGCCCCTCGCCAGAACATCGTCGGCACGGTTTTTGGGGCATTACGGTGGGGGCGAAACGCAGGACGGGCGAGACGCTTCCGGGTTTTGTGAGGCCCGCCGTCAGGTCCGGCTGTCGATCCAGGCGAGCGGAGCGGCGGAAACCCGCCGCTGGCCGCCCAGTTGATCGAGCAGCTGGATCCTGGCCAGATCCTTGCCGCTGCGGGCTTCCTGGAGTTTCCGCTGCTCGATCCGGTGTCCCGGGCCTTGGCCATCGCGCCCATGGAGGACGATGAGATCGGCGAGGAAGAGCGGCAGGCGTGGCCCGTTCCAAGAAGTGGTTCCAGCACAACGAGGGCATCCCCCTTCGAGCAGGTGGCCGCCGGGTGCGGCTTCACCATGGACCAGATCCGCGAGCAGAGCCTGGACGAAGAGAGGAATCCCGCGGCTTGAAGCGCATCGTGATCTCAGAGGAGGCCAGGGCCGACATTCGCGCGATCACCCAGCACGCCGCCATCGCAGGCCGCATCAAGACTCTGCATGACGAGGACGGCGAGAAGCGGCTTCGCGCTGGCGGCCGGGCGGCCAGAACCGGATGTGGACGTCGCACTGAATCATGCGGCCGGAATTGCCCTGGGCGGATAGCTGTCCGAAGTTCGTGGCGGTCACCGTGAAGGCGGGGGGCGTGTTGGTACGGGCAGACCCGCGCCCCGGCACTCCGGACGGCGCCGGCAAGAGCGCCCTACGACAACCCCTCACAAACAAAAACCCGGTAGGGGAGGCTACAAAAGCCTGCCCTACCGGGTGTGCCGGCGGCCACGAAGCCCGCCGGTGCTAGGTAACCGTGTTCAGTGCTAGAACCGGATGTGGACGTTGCACTGAATGATGCGGCCGGAGTTAGCCTGGCCGGAAAGCTGTCCGAAGTTCGTGGCGGTCACGCCGAGGGCGGGCGCCGAGAACTGCGTGTGGTTGGTGAGGTTCAGCAGGTCCACCGCCAGTTCCAGCCTCAACCGCTCGTAAATGCGGAAGCTGCGGAGGATTCTGGCATCCCAGTCGCGGACGGGATCGGCGCGGAGGCTGTCGACATACTGCGGGAACATGCGCGCCTGGTAAGTATTCGGCTGGTTCGCCGAGCGGCCTTCGAAGCCCACGAAGGTGGAAGGCGGAGCGGCGGTCTGGGTCCAGACCGCGGCCTGATCGTACCACAGGTTGATGTTCGACGAGTGGATGTTATCGTGATTCAGCGCGGTCGCCACCTGGTCCACCGTACCGTAGTAGAACAGGTTGCCCCAACTGATGAGCGCGCCGGTCTGGTAGGTGTAGGTCCAGCTCAGCATCCAGCCGCCCAGGATGGGATTCAGCGGGCCCTGGGTGAACCATGTCCGGCCCTTGCCGAACGGCAGTTGGAAGACCGTGGTCCACACGAAACGGTTGGGCCGGATATTGGAGTTCAACTGCCAGGAAGGTTCCGGATCGAACTGGTTGGGCAGCCACTGCTGGCGGCCCCACATGTGGGCGAACTGCACATCCGACTGCAGGCCATGCCACGCGCGGCGGTGGTACACCACGCGGATTTCGTTGTCCGCGGTGTGGCTGCGGAAGTAGTTGGCCTGATTGAGACCGAAGCCGGCGTTGGGATAGGCGCGCAGCAGTTGCTGCACCTGCAGGGTGGTGGCGGTGAAGTTGCCACCGTTGCCCGAATAGTAGTTGGCGAGCGCCGGGTTGGAGGCCTGAATGGCCGGTATGGCGGCCAGGAACGGATTGGCCACCGTGGCCTGCATGGCCGAATCGATCGAGGCGACCTTGGTATCCCAGAAGTTCCAGTACTGCGCCGGGAGGTAGCTGAGGTTGCGCGTCATCGGCTGCGAAGAATAGCCGCCGCTGTAGGAGCCCTCGACCATGTCGTTGCCGAAAATCTGCCGTTGGATACCCGCCGTATACCGCTGGACGTAGGTTGGCGAATAGTCTCTCGGGGTGTTCGTGGCACCCGCCGCGCCCATGGTGGCCTCGCCGAACGAGTTGCCGACAGGCATCACGAACCGGGACCCGCTGGCCAGAACCGGGAACGGATTGCTCATGATGCTGCTGGGTGTGAGGCTGGCGGCCGTCTGGCTGCCGTTGTTGGCACCGCAGCAGAACGTCAGGCCGTTGTCGGTGCTGATGGTGGTGTTGGTGGTCTGGCTGTAGCCGTTGGTCCCCGGCCGGGTGTTCATGACGTTGTAGGTATCGCCGAACCATCCGGTCCCGAGACGGAGCACGGTCTTGGGGGTCAGTTGGTACACCATGCTGACGTTGGGGAGGAAGCGCTTGGTTCCCTGCGTGAAGTCACTGTACTTCGTGCCCAGGAACTGGGTACCGCCGTTCATGTTGAACTGGGCGGCAGGCATGGCGGCCGCCAGCGTTTGCACGGCGGCGTTGCCGGCATTGGCCGGATTGGACAGCAGGCTGGCGTAGGAGGCTTGCACGGCCGCGGCGTACGGAGGAGTGTAGCCGAAATCGTACTGGCCCTCCAGGCCGCGGTTGAAGCGCTCCTTGAGGCCGGATTCGTGCTCGAACCGCACGCCGAAGCCCAGGCGAAGTTTCGAGGTGATGCGGAAGTCATCCTGGAAATAGGCCGCCTGATAGGGGGTGGTCCAGAAATAGGCGTTGTTGGTGTCGATGGCCATCGAACTGGGCAGGCCCATCAGGTACGAGGCATAGCCCAGGCCCGTGGTGGTGGTGGCGCTGCTGGAGACGTTGTCCGACAGCTTATCCCAGTTATTGCTGAACTGGTAGTAACCGGTTCCCGTGTTCGTGCCGAGAGCCGTACCGACCGATGAATACTGATACCGGCGGAGTTCCACGCCGTACTTGAAGGTGTGGTTGCCCCTGATGGTGGTCATCTTGGGAGACAACTGCTCGGTGGTACCGCGCTGGTTCAAGCCAGGCGCCCCCACAAAACTGGTGGAAGCGGCGAAGGACATGCCGTTGACATTGAACCAGGGCATCACGTCCTGACCCACAGAGGCGGCCTTGGCGTCGATGTAGCTGGGCAGCCCCGCGTCCACGGCTTTGTACTTGAAGTCGACCGGCTTCTTGTCGCCTTCCGAATACTGCGTGACGCTGAAGGTGAGGTCGAGGACGTTGCTGGCTCCGATGGTGTACACGTAGTCCAGGCTGCCGCCGCGCGTGGGGCGCCACAGGCCGTTCGAGTAAACGCTCTTCAGCGGGGTGGAATGCGCCCAGTCATACTGATCCGAGAAGCGCTCGTTGTAATACCACTTGCCGTTCAGGCGCTGCCGGTCGCTGATCACGTAGTCGTAGCGGTTCACAAAATCGGGGAACCAGTCGTTGTTGCCCTGGCTGCCGTCGAAGAAGTTGTTGGTGCCGTCGGGTTGCACCAGGCCCACCGGGTTGTTCGCCGCCGGGAAGATCTGATCCCAGAACTTCCGGACCGGGTTGGTCTGCATGGAGGTCGGGACGATGTTGCCCGGGAACGGCGTGCGGGTAACGTGGCCGCTCACCAACACAGCCGTCCGCGGGTCGTAAACCGTGTAGTTCGCGGGGTTGATCGGCACCTTCAGCAGCGCCGAGAAATCGCCCGTCATTTCCGCCGGAGTCGGCACCGTATAGGAAACTGACCCGGTCGGAGGAGCCAGGCTGGTCATGTGGCTATAGGAGACGAAGAAGAAGAAGCGGTTCTTGCCGTTGTAAATCTTGGGAATGTAAACCGGGCCGCCCACCGCGAAACCGGGCGTCGTGACCTTGCCGGACGGCTGCTCGGGCCCGACTTCTCCGGCAGACTGCCAGGCAAGACGGGTGTAGTGCTGGGTGGCGTTCCACCGGAACTGCTGGAACTGCCAGTAGCCCGACCCATGCAGATCGTTGCTGCCGGCCTTCGTGGTAGCGCTGATGAAGGCGCCCACGGCATGGCCCATGGAGGCGTCGAACGGCGAAGTCTCGACGCGCACCTCGTCCACCGCCTCGGCCAGAGGCACGTAGCCGGCGCGTCCGCCGTTGGTTCCCGTGACTGGGTTGCCGTCCAGCAGGAACTCGCTCAGCCCGGTACCCAAGCCCGACGAGGCGTAATTCGCAGTCGAAGCGTGGTCGAGCGCGCGGTTGTTATCCGGCTGCAGGCTCCCCGTGAAGATCATGCCGGCGGCCATCGCCTGCAGGACGAACGGATTCATCTGTCCAAAGGGCAGGTTCGTCATGTCGGCGCTGTTGAGTACGCGGCCAGTGGCGGCGGTGGTGCTGTTCAGCAGCGGGGCATCCGCGTTCACCGTTACGGAAACCGTGGATTCCCCGATTTCCAGCTTCAGATCGAGCGCCAGCCGGTCGCCCGTATTCAGGGTGATCCCGGCGCGCTTCATCGTCTTGAAGCCTGCCGCTTCCGCGGTAACGGCGTACTCGCCGGGGATCAGGAAGTTGACTTCCCAATAGCCGGTGGAATTGGACGTTAACAGGCTGGAGACGTTGGTTTCCACATTGGTTACGGTCACCTTGGCACCGGGAATTACGGCGCCGGCGGGATCGATAACCTTGCCGGTGATGCTGCCGCGGGATTCCTGCGCGGAACAGATCGTTACGGCGAGTAGCAAGACCGCGCACACAACCAGGGCGCGGCTGAGTCCATGAAGCAATCGTTGCATCGAGCCTCCTTCAAGGCAAACCCCGCACCGAGAGGCGCGGGGTACTGTTGGTACTACAGAATTCTGAGGAGCACTGGGGAGTGCTTCCACGCTGCTTGGGACGGCGTCGGCTCAATCGCCATGGCCCCCGAGGCTGCATTTGCCCCGAAATCGCTCTTGCCGGCCCACCAAATTGACAAATTCAGACTATTTACTCCTAAATCCCTGGGAGCAATTGTACTACATCGGACATTTAGCGCAAGTAAAAAAGGGACCCTAGCCGGGGGTCCGGCGGGTAATAGCCGGTTCAAACGCGAACCCACCGCCCCCTTACTACCGCCGCTCCGAGGTGGCCGGAGTAGCGGTAGCAAAGAAGCGGTGGGCACGGTTGTATCGAGTCTAGAACAGAATGCGCAGGGACAACTGGACGTTACGCGAATCGTTGATCTGCGTCAGGCTAACGGAACCTGCCGAGGTCGAGGTCAAAGACGTGCTCGGCGTGTTGAACTGCGGCGAATTGGTGGCGTTGAAGGCCTCGGCGCGGAACTGCAACTTCCAGTTCTCGTGAAGAGTGAAGGCCTTGAACAGCGACAGGTCGGCGTTGGGAACCTTGGGCGGACGGATCGTGGGAAGGTTGCTGCCCAGCGTGCGCCACGTATTGGTAGCCTGCTGCCAGAAGGCCGGCAGTTCGGTCGGGCTGGCGCAGTTGGAACGGGTGGGGGCGCCGGTCGCCGAGGTCAGCACGACGCAGGTATTGAAAGCCCGCGTCTCGGTCGGGTTGCTCAGGCGGGGGTCGATGCCCATCGAGTAGAAGCCGCTCGGCGCGCCCAGCGGGAAGCCCACTTCGCGCATGAAGATACCGTTGGCCTGCCAGCCCTTCAGGAATATGGCGGCAAACCCGCGGGTGTGAGCGAAGAGCGGGATTTGCCAGTTGCCGCTGATTACGACCCGGTGCGGGGTATCCTGGCCGGCCAGCGCACGGTCCGGAGCCCGGAGGATCGCATCCTGGGAGTTCAACCACCCGGTCGCGTTCAGCCACCGTGCGTGGGTGTAGCTCACCAACATGTTCAAACCATGCGACAACCGCTTTTCATAGCGGACCTGCAAGGAGTTGTACCAGCTCTTGCCCACCGGAATGTTGTTCTCGGTGACGCCGGTGAACTGCGGATAGGGGAGCAGTAGCTGCTGCCGGTTGGTGCTGGTGCTGCTGCCCAGGCTGACGGTGGCGGGCAGTTTGCCATAGAACGGGTTGGCATACGGGCAGGTGGTCGAGGTCGCCGAGCAACTGTCGCTCAGATTGGGCACCCCGGTGAGGGAATAGCCGCCGTATTGCTGGAGTTGCGCCAGAGTGACCACGTTCAGGTTGGTCGAAGAGTTCAGTTCCTGGCTGCGGCTGCCGGCGTAGGTAACTTCCAACACCGAGCGCCAGGGCAACTGCCGCTGCACGCTGGCGGAGAACTGATGCACCCTGGGAATCACGCGGTTCGGATCAATGTAGCTGATGGAGTTGCCGAGGTACGTGGAGAGACCCAGCGAGCTGCCGCTGGGCATCACGATTCCGTTCGGATAGGGATTGGAAAGCGTGCTGCCGGAGAAATTGATATTGCCGTCGGGGCTGGCATTGTAAGGCGTCGAAGTCGAAAATCCAGTCCCGGGGGCTGCGTTAAACGTGGCTACGTAGCTCAGGCCGTAGCCTCCGCGGACCACGGTCTTGTCAGCGGGGTGCCAGGCAATGCCGATGCGCGGCTGGTAGTTGTTCAAGTCGCGCTGGTAAGCCAGGCGGTTGTCTTTGCTGACGAACGTCATCCCGCCATGCAGCTGCAGGCTTGGCTGCAGCGGGTCCACCACTTGCACGGGGCTGATGGCGTTGAGGTTGAAGGCCCCGTCCATCTGGTTGTTGCGCTCGGTGATGGGAGATTCATAGTCCCAGCGAAGGCCATAGTTCAAAGTGATCTTGTTGGTGACGCGCCACTCGTCCTGGATGAACACGCCATAGTAGTGGTTGCCGTAGGCGTATGCCGCATTGATCGGCACGCTGCCGCTGCTCGGCATGCCCAGCAACATGGATGCGATCGCGTTGCCGTAGGCGGCGTTGGATGTCAGTGCGTTCTGCTGCGTCCAGCCGGAGTTGAAAGAGTAGCTGCCGAAGTTGGTGGTGGGCGAGTTGATGTTGGTCAACAATACGCGGAATTCTCCGCCGAACTTCAGGTTGTGCCGGCGGATGGTGCGATTGACGATTTCCGACCACGACCAGTTGCCGCTCTCGGTGAACTGGTTGCCGCCGCTACGCGCGGCGCCGAAGGTCTGGTAGCCGCTCGGTGCGATGGTGGGGAAGTAAGGCGGCAGCGTCTGCAATAAAGAGGATGGGAAACCCAACTTGGTCGGGTCGAAGCCGCTGGCGTACAGCGTGATCCACAGGTCGTGCCGCAGGTAGCCGACGCGGGAGGTCAACACCGTCGAGGGCGAGAGGACGCTGGTGAGATCGAAGTTGCCGCCCTGGTTCAAGCGGCCGTCGGAGTATGCGTTGCCCGCTCCGGCCGGCGTTGGGAAGCCGCCCGTGCCGTTCACTTCAGTGCGATAGCCGCGAACGAACCGCGAGAAGAACCGCTCCCGGTCGTTCAGGACCTGATCGAATCGAACCACGTGGGCGTCGTAGGCGTCGGTACGCTGATTGGGGGTCGTGACCAGATTGCTGGTCTGCCCGGCAACATTGGGCGCCGGGATGTAGCTGGCAATCGCGAGCCCCACCGGATTGATGCGGCTGGCCGGAATCACGTTGCCTGCGAACGGCGTCCGGGTGTAGGGGGTCGTCTGGATCGTGGTGGTGGGATCGTAGATCGTAATCGGCGTGCCATTGCTTTGCAGGGTGGTGTTGAAGTTGCCCTGCAGCGCTGCCGGCTGCGGCACCGTGTAGGTGGAGGGCGCCGGAATCGAGTCGCGCCAGATCTCGTAGGAATACATGACGAACGTCTTGTTGCGGCCGTCGTAGATATGCGGCAGGTATATGGGACCGTCGAACTCGATGCCGGGGTTGTTCTCGTTGAATGCCGTGCGCGTATGACCCGCGCGGTTGGAGTCGAAGGTGTTGGCGCTGTCGATGGTGTTCTTGTTCAGCCAGTAGATCGCCCCGTGAGGCTTGTTGCTTCCGGCCTTGATACTTACCGTCATGGTGCCGCCGGCGGTGCGCCCGTACTGCGCGTCGTAGTTGCTGCTCTGCATCTTGAACTCCGACACCGCTTCCGGGGTCGGCACGAAGGCCTGGTTGGTGGCGCTGGAACCGGTTTCCACACCGGTGTTCGGCACGCCGTCCAGCAGCAGGTCGCTGGCGCCGGTCAGTCCGCCGTTGACCGACATGCTCTCGGCCACGTTGTTGCCCGCGTCGAACGGCCGCGCCGAGCGGCTAAGCTGGTTGGCGCCGATATCGAACTGCACTCCAGCCGCCTCGATGCCCAGCAGGAAGGGGTTGCGGGCTTGCGAAGGCAGATCGTGTACGTTTTCCTCGCTGATGACCTGGCCTTTATCGGTGGCCGAGGTTTGCAGCAGTTCGGTCCCGGCCGAAACCGTGACCACCTCGTTCACCACGCCGATCTTCATCGTGAAGTCCTGCTGTACCTGGTCGCCCAAGCGGAGCTCCAGCTTTTCCCGAACCGCCTTGTCGAAGCCCGCGGCCACAACAGTCAGCCGGTAGGTACCCATCGGCAGAACAGGAAATGCGTACAACCCGGCCTCATTCGTGGTGGCGCGGGTGATTTCGTTGGTGCTGACATCCTGCGCCTCGACGGTCACGCCGGGCATAACCGCACCCTGCGAGTCCTTAACGAGGCCGCGGATTCCAGCGCGAAATTCCTGGCCGAAGAGCGGCAAGCAAGCCGCCAGGGCCCAAATAATCAATGATCGACGTAGCCAATTCGACATGGCGAGAAACCTCCCTGAACCGGACGCAAGAATAACACTTCACAATGCAGTGGGCCAAGGGATTTTCCGGAGCCTACTGAAAGTTTGCACTGCGAAACAGACGCAGGCCGCGCCGATTTCGCTTCCGATTGACGGCAATGCACATACTTGAATACCGATTATGGTAGACCGGTATTTGTCAAAACGGATGTTGTGCAAGACAAAACGACGCGGACTTTCGAAGCGGATTGCCGGGATCGGAGAAATCCCATGCCGGCGAGGGTGGCCCGTCGCCAGAACTGAAACTGCGATGCGATTTGTGAAACGCGGGATTCCCAGCCCCCGCACGGCCCACCCGGGGCGGTTTACCCGCTGCGCGCCGGCAGCTACAATACAGGCAACGCCTCCGGAATGCCAACCGGGTAACGGCGGCGGCGGCCGGAGCGTCATTCCATCCGGACAGGATTCTTGTCACGAAATCGGAAAGGGGCAGTCTCTATGGACAGAAGGTGTTTCTTAAGGTCTTTGGCCGCAGTTCCGGCTGCCGGCCTCGTTCATCTCCCTCTGGCGATGCCGTTTCAGGCGATGGCGCAAAGGGGGATGCCGCCATCGGAACCCTTCAAGCCCAGCGAGGCCGTCAACAGCCCGATCGGCGCCGGGAAGGGGATTTTCCCGGGAAGAGTGGTGTGGGTGCGCGACGCAAAGGCCACTTCCTGGGATGGCACGGCCGGGCGCTGGTGGGATGATGCCAACACCGACCAGAAAGCCGTCAACGGCATAGCATCCCGATTGGTTCAGAACCTGACGGGAAAGAAGAGCGACAAGCAGGCCTGGGATGCGCTGTTCCGCAGTTTCAACGAATCCCGAAAACTGGGAGGCAGCGGCTATCGGCCCGGCGAGCGGATCGCCATCAAGATTAACGGGAATCAGGACCGGTCTCCGGAATGGGGCGTGGCGGCTCCTCCCAGGGCCGGCGAACCCCCCGCGGGAGGTCCCGGCGGACGCCCGGCCCGGCCGCCGCAGAACGGATTGCCCAGCCCGCAGGCGGTCGTGGCCCTGGTCACCGAACTGATCGAAACCGCCGGGGTGAAGGGCGCCGACATCATGATCTACGATGTTACCGGCATCCGCAACATCGGCCAGCCGATTTACACCCGGATCCGCGCCAATTCCAATAAGGAATACCAGGCCGTCAAGTTCCTGGTCGGCGACGACTACAAACTGGCCGGCCGCATGCCTCCCCCCACCGCGGATATGGCCAACCCGATTCACTTCGCCAAGGGCGATCTGCCGGTGGGTTATTTTGCGAAAGAGGTGACCGAGGCGAAGTACATGATAAACATGGCGCTGCTGCGGCCGCACGGCATGGCCGGCGTCACCCTCACCGCCAAGAACCACTTCGGTTCCATCCACTTCCCGAACGATGGCGGCTGGTCTCCGAGAGTTCTCCACAACAGCGTCATGCGGACTCAGCCGATGGGTGCCTACAACGCCCTGGTGGATCTGGTGGGGCACCGCCAACTCGGCGGCAAGACTATGCTCTACATCCTGGATGGGCTCTACACCGCTACCGACAATGAGGGCAGCGTGTTCAAGTGGGCCTCTTTCAACGACCAGTGGGCCGCCAGCATGCTGGTGTCGCAGGACCCCATCGCGATCGATTCGGTGGGACTGGACGTACTCCGCAGCGAACCCCGCGCCACCCAGGTCCGCGGCGCCGCCGAGAACTACCTCCACGAAGCGGCCCTGGCGGCCAAGCCTCCCTCCGGCTCGGTTTACAATCCGGACGGTACGGGCGCGCTGGCCTCGCTGGGCGTGCACGAGCACTGGAACAACGCGACGGAACGGAAGTACTGCAGGAACCTGGGCGCCAAGGAAGGCATCGAGCTGATCGCCCAGGTCTAGAGGATTGGCCACTCAGGCCGGCAACCCGCGCGGCTGCCGGCCTGGAGTGGAGCCGGTTTACAGGGTCTTGTCGTCGACGGATTTCAACTGCGTGTCCGGCACGCCGTCGCACATGTGAACCGCAAAGTCGGATACTTTGTGGAGTGCGAACTCCGGAACTCCGGCGGTCTGCGGTGTTTTGATCCGGAAGAAGTCCGCGCCCTCGACATCCTCCAGCACGAAGGCCGGCCGCAGATCGTCTTTGGCGGCGCGGATTTCGATGTTGTCGAACTGAATCCCCTTCACGTGGCGCACGTAGAAACCGTGCGATGGCATATGGTGCTGCGGGCCGCCCGGACCTCGTCTCTGGCCGGGGGCAGGCACCGCGGCAGCGGCACCGGCTTGTCCGGCTGCCGGCGGGGCTGGCTGGGCTGCCGGCGTCCCGGGGGCTGCCGGCGCGGCTCCCGGTTGGCCTGGCGTGCGCGCGCCAGCGGCTCCGGGGGCGACTACTCCGTCGAATGAGCGCCCCGGCCCCTCGGCACGCCACTTTCCGTCCGGACCGCGTCCGCTGGACCGCGGGCCGCCCACGAACATGGTCGGTTCCGGGTACATGTCCTCGTATTCCGGCGGTTGATAGGCGGCATCTTCCTTCGTGCCGCCGCCCTGGTGTAGGATCTGAATGTTGCTGATCTTCACGTCTTCGATCTTGTAACCCGGAATCCCGCTGATGATCGAGCCCAGCCCGGAGACGCAGTTCGAACACACCAGGTTGCTGATGATCACCCGCTTCAGCGTGCCCACCGGCACGTTATCCGGGCCGCGCATGCGGTTGCCGAGGCGCAGGAAGATGGGCGCGCTGATGATGTCGCGCATTGAAATGTTGGTGATGGTGATGTCTTCCAGAATCGCCCCGTCCACCGTCTCCAGCGCCAGTCCCTGGCAGCCCTCGAACACGCAGTTGGAGATGGTGATATTGCGGAACCCGCCGTTGGACTCGGTGCCGAATTTGATGCGGCCGGTGCGGCCCACCCTGCCGGCGTCCGGCCCGAATTTCTTATAGGTGCCGTCCAGCATGCTGCCTTCTTCCCAGCATCCGCTGACATAGCAGTTGGTGATGGTGACGTGCTCGGTTTGCTTGGCGCGGCCCAGAGCATAATCGGCCTTCAGGCAAATCCCGTCGTCCCAGGGCGAGTTCACGTAGCAGTTCGAGACGCGCACGTTGCGGCAGGCATCGATGTCCATGCCATCGCGATTGGTATCGATCTTGAGGTTGTCGATGGTCAGGTTGTCCACGCCCGTGGCCAGAATGCCGAAATGCCCCCCGTGGAGAATCGAGAAATCGCGCAGCAGCACGTCGTGGCAGTTCTTCAGGCTGATGGCCTTGTTGCCCACCCCTGGAGCGTGGGCGTCCGGACCGGGACCGTATCCCTTGCTCAATCCCCTGCCCCAGATGCGGCCCGTTCCCGTGATGGCGATGTTTTCGATGGCGTCGCCCCAGAGCAGGCTGTTGCGGAAATGGCTGTGGCCGAAATCCTGATACATGTCAAACTCGTTGGGCTCGGGTGCGTCGAACCCACCCACTCCAGAGGCCGGAGGATCGGCGGCGATCAGCGTCGCGCCCGGTTCCAGGTGCAGCGCCACGTGGCTCTTCAGCCGGACGGAATACGAAAGATAATCGCCCGCCGGGAAGCGCACCGTCCCGCCGCCGGAAGCGGCGGCTTGATCGATGGCCTGGTTGATGGCGGCGGTGTCGAGCGTCTTGCCGTCGCCGGTAGCGCCGAAGGCCTTGACGTCGAGCATTCCGGCCGAGGGAGAGCTGGCGGCATGCGGCGCGCCTGCCTGCTGCGCACCAACCGCTAATGGGGCGCCGGCAACGGCAGCGCCGGCAAGCCGCAGGAAACTTCTGCGTGGATTCGTTTGAGTTGACATGGGTGAGTCTCCAGGGGAAGACGACGGCATCGGTTCCAGGGTTACAGCGTATCACGCGTCGCCAGAGGCGAGCGGCACTGATATCCGGCCGGGAGCGGGCGGTGCCGCGCCGCTATTTCGCGTCCCGCCAGTTCGTCCCCACGCCGATATCCGCCACCAGCGGCACACGCAACTCGGCGGCGCCTTCCATCTCGCGCTTCACCAGCGCGCGCAGCCGGTCCACCTCTTCCGGCGGGCACTCGAACACCAGCTCGTCGTGGACCTGCAGCAGCATGGCGCTGCGGTAGCCGCCGGCATCGAGCGCCCGGTCGATGCGCACCATTGCCAGCTTGATCAGGTCCGCGGCGCTTCCCTGCAGCGGCGAGTTGACCGCCGTCCGTTCCGCGAATCCGCGCGCGCTCGGGTTGCGGCTGTCCATGTCCGGAATCGGCCGCTGGCGCCCGAACAGCGTCCGCGCCACCCCCGTGCGCCGCACCTCCGCCACCGTCTCGTCCAGGAATCGCCGCACCCCCGGGTAGCGTGCGAAGTAGTTGCGGATGTACTTGTCGGCCTCGCCGCGCGGAATCCCCAACTGCGCCGCCAGCCCGAATGCGCTGATGCCGTACACGATGCCGAAATTCACGGCCTTGGCCTCGCGCCGCGCATCGGGCGTCACCATCATCGGCGGCACGCCCATCACCTCCGCCGCCGTCCGCGTGTGAATGTCCTCGCCCGAGGCGAACGCCTCCACCAGCCCTTGGTCGCCCGACATGTGCGCCAGCAGGCGCAGCTCGATCTGCGAGTAATCCGCCACCATCATCCTCCATCCGTCCCGCGGCACGAACGCCGCGCGGATCTCGCGCCCCAGCGCGGTGCGGATGGGAATGTTCTGCAGGTTGGGACCGGAGGACGACAGGCGCCCGGTGGCCGCCCCCGCCTGGTTGAAGCTGGTGTGCAGCCGCCCGGAGCGCGCGTCGATCAACTCCGGCAGCGCGTCCACATATGTGCCCTTCAGTTTCGTGAGCGAGCGGTATTCCAGCACCTGGCCGACGATCTCGTGTTGGGGGGCCAGCAATTCCAGCACGTCCGCCGCCGTCGAGATGCTTTTGCCCTTGCCGCGCTGGGCCGGCGCCGGCAGGCCCAGGTCCTCGAACAGCACCTTCCCAAGCTGCTGCGGCGAGTTGATGTTGAACGGCGCGCCGGCCAGCGTGTGGATCTGGGCAGTGAGCCGCGCAATCGCGGTCTCCATCAGGCCCGACAGGCGGTGCAATTCCGCCGGGTCGATGCGGATGCCGGTGCGCTCCATGCGCGCCAGCACGCGCGTCAGGGGCAGTTCGATCGAGGTGTACAGCTCCGCCAGCCCGCGCCGCTCCACCTCCGGCCAGACCCGCGCCCACAGTTCCAGCGCGATATCGGCGTGCTGTTCCGGCGCCGCGCCCAGCTTCAGGTCCAGACGCCGGCTGGCCAGAGCTTCCAGCGAGCAGCCCGCCGGATCGGCATCCAGCAGGAAGCCGGCCAGCATCACGTCGTGGCGGAAGCCGCGCGCTTCAATGCCCAGCCGCGCCAGCGCCAGCAGCGCGGATTTCGCATCGCAGGCGATCTTGGGCGCGCTCTCATCCTCCAGCCATGGCTGGAGGGCCGGCAGCAGATCCGCCCCAACCGCCCGCGCTTCTCCCGCCCGCCAGGCCAGGCCGATGGTATCCAGCGCAATGCCGCCATCCGCGGATTTGGCGATCGCCACCGAAACCGGCGCCCCGCCGGCGGCGCGCAGCCAAGCGGCAAGCCCCTCGGCATCGGCCGCCACCCGGTAATCCCGCGCCCGCGTGTCTTCGCCCGGCCCCAGTTCGGAGAGCAGGCTGTAGAACTCCATCTCCTTGTAGAACGCCTTCAGCAGCGCCTCATCGGGCGCCTGCGCGCGCATGGCGTCGAGCGAGAACCCGACCGGCACATCGGTCGAAATGGTGGCCAGGCGCCGGCTCAGGCGCACCTGGTCCGCGTGGTTTTGCAGGCTCTCGCGATACGTCTTCCGCTCAATCTCTCCGGCCCGCGCGATGCAGGCTTCCACCGTCCCGAATCGCTCCAGCAAATCCCGGGCGCCCTTCTCGCCGATTCCCGGAGCGCCGGGAATGTTGTCCACCGCGTCGCCCTTTAGAGCCAGCAGATCGGCCACCTGATCGGGCCGCACGCCCAGGAACTTCACCACCTCATCGGGGCCGTACCATTCGTCGTCCTTGGCGGGGTTCAACATGGCGACGCGCCCGGTCACCAGTTGCAGCATGTCCTTGTCGCTGCTGACGATGACCACCTCGCAACCAGCCGCCTCGGCGCGCCGGGCCACCGTCCCGATCACGTCGTCGGCTTCGAATCCGGGGTACTCCAGTACCGCGATCCGCATGCCGTCCAACAGCCGCCGCACGTGGGGAATCTGCGCAATCAGATCCGGAGGAGTCTCCGCGCGGTTGGCCTTGTACTCGGGGAACTCCTGCGTCCGCAGGGTGGGCTCCTCGCTCTCGAAGACCGCCGCGACGTATGGCGGCTCGAACTTCTTCAGCACCTTCCGCAACATGCTGTTGAATATGTAGACCGCCTCGGTGGACAGGCCGCGCGCGGTCCGCATGGGCGGGGCTCCCGAGCGGGCACGCGCATGGTAGGCACGAAAAATGAACCCGAACGTGTCGATCAGGAATAGTCTTTGATGGGCCACTGGGGACATCATACGATATCTCGCCTCCAGGCACCCGCGGGCGGCGGCGAATGGCTCGAAAGCGCGACAAAGTGTGGTCAGTGAACCACACTAGTACTTTTTGCAAATCCTTTCGAATCAAAAACTTGAAGTTGCGTCTGCCACCTGCTGTAATGGGCTGGGAAGATAATTTGGACTTGCGATTCGAGACCACTCTTCAGCGTCCCGTGGAAGCCTCCGGGATAGGGCTTCACAGCGGCGTTCCGGTTCAGATTCGCATCCTTCCGGCCCCCGTGCAAACCGGCATCGAGTTCCTGCGAACCGACCTGGGCACTGCTCCTTTTCGAATCACCGCCAGTTGGCAGCATGTGGCGCGCGTGAGTTACGCCACCAGCCTGATGCGGCAGGGCGTGCTGATCTCCACCACCGAGCACCTGCTGAGCGTGTTCTACTCCATGGGCATCGACAACGTCACGGTGGAGATCGACAACCTGGAAGTGCCCATTCTGGACGGCAGCGGGCTGCCCTTCGTCCGCCTGATCGAGCAAGCCGGCATCCGCCAGTATCGCCGCAAGCGCCGCTACCTGCGAATCCGCCGTCCGGTGACCGTCGAGGACAAGGGCAAGCGCATCAGCATCCTCCCCGCCGACACGTTCCGCCTCACCTGCGACACGCATTACCCGGCGCCGGTGGGCCGCCAGTCCATCGAACTGGAAGTCACGCCCGAGAACTTCGCCCGCGAGCTGGCCTTCGCCCGCACCTTCGGGTGGGAAGCCGACCTCGACCAGATGCGCAACATGGGCCTGATCCGCGGCGCATCGCTGGAGAACGCGGTATGCTTCTCCGACAGTGGCACGCTCAATCCCGAGGGCCTGAGGGCCCCCGACGAGTGTTGCCGCCACAAGGCGCTCGACCTGATCGGCGATCTGGCGCTCCTGGGCCGTCCGCTGCTGGGCCACGTGATCGCCGAGCGCGCCGGTCACGCCATGCACGCCGCCCTGGTGAAGCGCATCATGAGCGATGCGTCCCTCTATGAAATCCTGACCTACGACGAACTGGCGCCGCGCGTGGCGCACGCCTTCGCGGCAGTCTAGAAGTCTTCGCCCGATCGGGCGGACCGGCGGGCGCTACTTCGCGTCCAGGATGAAGGTGGGTACGATCCCGCTGGCGGTGGAGAACCCCGACGAGCCCGCCGAAAGCCACGTCGAGCATCCCTGCACCTTGCCCAGGTACGCGTGGGGATGCACGTCCACCTGCATGTCGCGGAACTCCAGGTTCCCGAAGCTCATCAGCGGGAACACGCCGCGCTCGGGCCGCACCCGCTCCTGCACCACGTAGGGAGCCCGCAGGGCCTGCTTCAGCGCCCGGTCCCAGGCGGCGGCGTCCATTTCCCAACCGAAGTACGTGTGCAGGTCGCTGTAATCGTCGTTGGGTTTGAGCGCCAGCTTCTCGCGGTTGGCGGCGATGAACTCCGGCAGATCCACCGGCTGATCCTCGTAAGTGGTCCTGGCCGCGGCCACCAGCCGGGTCCACGGCACGTGGTCGTGAATCGCCTTCCGCTCCGCCGGCGGAAACTTCCCGGTCAGCGCTTCGTCGGTCAGCAGGCCGAACATGGCCTTCTTGTGCGCCAGCTCCGAGCGGAAGCTGTTCACCACACAAACCGAGCGGTCGCGGTATGCCTGCACCAGGGGATGCGTCAGGTCGAACCGCATGAGGAACTCCTGCACGCCTACCCGCCGGTATACCACGTCGATTTCAAACGTGCCCTTGCGCAGCACCCGGTTGCGGTACTCGAGCTGTTCCGGGGAGACGATCTCCACGGCGTAGCCTTCATCGCGGAAGAAATCGCGGAACCATTCAAACTCGCTCTGCCCCGAGTGGTAGGCCGGCCGCAGCTCCACAATGGCGATGTTGGGCTTCTTCGTCCCGCCGAACTGCTTGTAGGATTTCAGCAGAGCGTGGAGCAGGTACTTGCGGCTCCCCACCTTGGCCAGCGAGTATTTTTTGCGGAACTCCTTCACCGGCGGCAGATCGTAGAACAGCTCCGAGAGAGCATCGGCGTACCCCGCCCCGGTGGGCGAATCCGCATTGTACTGGATGAAGCGCAGGCGCCCGTCGAACAGATGCGTGTCCAGCCGCCCGGCCACTTCCAGCGCCTGATATCCCGGATCGATGGCTGCCAGCATCTTCTCCGCCGGCAGCAGCTCCAGCCGGGCCAGCAGCGCCGGAGAGGCGAGCACCATCTGCTCCATCCGGTCAATGGCCGCTACCAATGCCTCACCGCCCCGCACCATCGTCTCGTACTGGCGCCGGGATAGGAAATTGGGCCGCAAAAACGGACAGATCAATCTCCCGCCAGTGGAGAGCTTCAGGGTCTCCATGCGCTGGTGCAGAGCTTCTGCCCACGCAAGATCGCGGAAGGGTCCATTTTCCAGCAGCTTATTGTATTTGGCAACTGCGTCGTCCAACAGGGACATTCTGGCTTGAAAACCCGTTCTACCTTCGAGTATCCCACAGAAGTCCGAAAAGCGGTAGGTCACCAATCCGTGATATACACGCAAGTGCTTGAAAATAATTGGCTTACATCACGTAACGAATTTGGATAGAAAACTGCTTGGAAACCGCGTGAAGGCGGTCCGCACGGTTTCCAGAGCAAGTTAGCGGCTTACTTGTGGTCTTCCTTAGCTAGTTTGGCCTGTGCTTCGTCCAGCTTCTTACTGACACGCGCCATCTCTTCGGAGTCCACGTCGGACTGCCCCGGCTTCTGCGCTTCCTTCAACGACGCCTGCCACTGGGCAATGGCATCCTGGGTGCGCCCGAGTTTGGCGTACACATCCCCCAGGTGATCGTAAACCGTGGGGTCGGGCATCAGCGCCAGCGCACGTTCCAGCAACCCCCTGGCCTCCGCAAACTTGCCCTGGCGGAAGCAGACCCAGCCCATGCTGTCCAGGAACGCCCCGTTCTCCGGCTGCAAATCCAGCGCCTTGCCGATCAGTTGAGAGGCCTCCTCCAGCCGCACACTCCGGTCGGCCAGCATGTAGCCCAGATAGTTCAGCGCATCGGCGTGCTTGGGATCCAGTTCCAGTACCCTGCGGAACTGCTTCTCCGAAGCGTCGAACCGCTTCTGGCGCTCCAGCATGGCGCCCCGCATGAAGCACACGCTGGCCTTCTCGGCGCTCGTGGCAGTCAGGGCTTCGGCGTCGTCCAGAGCCTTGGCCATTTCGGCCCAGCGCTTACCCTTCTCATAGGCTTGGGCGATCTGACCCATGATCTCCAGCCGCCCCTTGCGCGAATCCTCCGGTGACGGCGCGCGGGCCAGATCCTTCGCCAGGTCCCGGTACACCGCAACCGCGTCGTCCACCTTGCCTTCGGCCTCCAGCAGCAGCCCGTCGTTCAGGCGCACCTCGGGGTTCTCCGGGTCCAGTTGCTTGGCGCGATCAACGGCTTCCCGCGCCTTCGCCAGGTCGCGCTGCGCGCGATAAATCTTGCTCAGTTGCACCGGAAACGCCGCATCCCGCCGGTTGGCCACCGCCAGCCGTTCGAAGATCTTCCGCGCCTCGTCCAGTTGCGGCGGGTTCACGCTCAGGTATTCGTCCGCCAGCGCGCGGGCGATCTTGTCGTTTTCCGGGGCCATTTCCAGCGCCAGGCGAAACGCCTCGATCGCCTCCTTGTGCTTTCCGATTTCGCCATAGGCGCCGCCCAGGTCCGCCAGGGTCTCCTCGCTGGGGGCCTTGTCGGTGGCGGCCTTGAGGCTGTCGATGGCGCTCTTGGTGTCGCCAGTCTCCATGTACAGTTTGGCCAGGTTTTTGAGCGCGTCCGAATTGTCCGGATCCGCCTTCAGCGCCTCCTTGTAGGCTTTCTCCGCCTCGGGGGAATTGTTGGAGAAACGGTAGAGGTCGCCCAGCATGGTCCAGCTTTCGACGTCGCCGGGCTCCTTCTGGACGATCTTCCGGTACTGCTCGATGGCCTTCCCGAGCGACCCTTCCGCATCCCTTCCGTTCTGCGCCATCCGCATATACACGCTGCCCAGGATGCGCCGGGCGTTGATATTGTCCGGGTTGGCCTTGAGCATGTCGTCGGCCAACGCTATGGCGTCCGCCAGCCGGTTCAGGTGCAGGTACATCTCCGTCAGCTCGTCGGCGATCAGGGCCACCGAAGGCGCCAGCTTCAAGGCTTCCTGGTAGTACTTCGCCGCGCGGTTGGCGTAGTCGCGGTTGCCCTGCGCCTCCGCCATTTCCGCGTACATCCGGCCCATGGCGAAGTTGTAATAGGCGCCCGCCCTGTCGCCCGTGGCGCCGGCTGGTGCAGCGGATTGCGCCGGAGCCGCCACCGGGGCGGTTTGCGCCATCGAGACGGCGCCGAACACGGCGATGAGGAGAACTGCTTTGGCGGAGCGAATCATGCGGGTCCGACTTTCTTCCGGCCTTGCGAAACACCCAGTTGGCCGAAGATCACATTTTTATTGTATAACGGGGTCTCGTGGCAAATTTCCGGTAGCCTGCCGTGCCCAACACTCCGAACCCCAGCCCTCCAAACCTCGACGACTCCCATGCTACAGTGGACGCGCCGCCGCTCCCGCTGGTTGCAGTCGCCGGACCCACCGGCAGCGGAAAGAGCGATCTCGCCCTCCGCCTGGCCGAAAACTTCGCGGGCGAGATCGTCAACTGCGATTCCCTCCAGGTCTTCCGCCACTTCGATATCGGAACCGCCAAGCTGCCCCTGGCCGCCCGCTGCGGGATTCCCCATCACCTCATCGATATCGCCGATCCCGACCGGTTGTTCACCGCCGGCGAGTACGCCCGCCTGGCGCGCGCCGCCATCGCCGATATCTCCGCGCGCGGCCGCCTGCCCATCGTAGCCGGCGGCACCGGGTTCTACCTGCGCGCCCTGCTGGACGGCTTGTTCGCCGGTCCCGAGCGCGATCCCGATCTGCGCACCCGCCTGGCGGCGCGCGAGCGGCGCCGCCCCGGCTCGCTGCATCGTTTGCTGACGCGTTTCGATCCGGAGGCTGCCGCGCGCATCCATCCCAACGACGTGCCCAAGGTGACCCGCGCCACCGAGGTTTGTCTCCTGACGCGCCGTCCGGTGAGCGAACTGTTCCGCGAGGGACGCGACCCGCTCACCGGCTACCGCGCCCTGAAACTCGGTCTCAATCCCGATCGTGACACGCTCTACCAGCGGCTGGACACGCGCTGCGAAGCCATGTTCAGCGGCGGACTGGTCGAGGAGGTCCAGGGCATTCTGGCGCTGGGCTTCGCGCCCACCGCCAAGCCGTTCGAATCCCACGGCTACAAGCAGGCGCTGCAATTGCTCTCGGGCGAGCTCAATCTTCACAACGCAATCTTCTACGCCAAGCGCAACACGCGCAACTACGCCAAACGCCAGCTCACCTGGTTTCGCCGCGAGCCCGGCCTGGAGTGGCTGCAGGGCTTCGGCGACTCGGCCGGGGTGCCGGAGGCCGCCCTCGCGCGCGTGCGGGGCTTCCTGGGAGAGCGGTAGGGCGGACGCCCCGGCCGTCCATCCGCGCGCGGCGGGAGCTTGATCCCCGACAGGCCAGAGAGCCCAGGGGGACCCGCGCGGACAGGGGCAGGATGCCACTTTTTGATACAATCGACCGTTATGCTGGAGACCACTGCGAAGCGGGTGGATGCCTGGCTGGCAGCCCACAGCCAGCTCTATCTGACGGTTTGTGCGGCGCTTTGTTTCATCACCTTCAGCGGGTATTCGCACGCCAAGGCCGCATGGATTGACGAGATGTTGCAGTTGACCATCTCCCGCCAGGATCTGCGCGGAATCTGGAATGCGGAGATGCATGGGATCATCGCGGAACCGCCGTTTCTGAGCGTCCTGCAGCACTTCCTCATCCGGACTTTCGCCGACAACATGTTTCTGATGCGCCTGCCGGCCATAGCGGGCTTCACCCTGGGGTGTGTGGCGCTGGCCTGCCTGCTGCGGCGCTACGTGCCCGCTATCTTCGCCGCCAGCGCGTTCTTCATGCCCTATGCCACCGGCCTGCGCTGGCGCGCCATGGATGCGCGGTCGTACGGAATGATGTTCGGGTGGACGGCGCTGGTGCTGCTGGCCTGGGACAGGATGGGCCGCGAAGAGGGGCGCCGCAATCTCTGGCGCGTGGTGTTTACGCTGAGCCTGGCGGCTTTGGTTTCCACGCATTTTTATTCCATCCTGGTGCTACTCCCGCTGGCCTTGGGAGAGATCACGCGGTGGATTCAGAAGAGGCGAATCGAATGGGCCACCGTTTTGTGCGGTGTGGTTGGCTGTATTCCATATCTTATCTGGCTGCCGATTCTGCTCTCCGCATCGCGGGAATACCTGGGGGGCCTGTACTCCCGCGTAGCCTTCGAAAACCTCTACACGTTCTTCAACACCGCGGTGAATTGCATGCCTCTCACGGTGGCTTTCGTTCTGATTCTCGCCGTGATGGTGCTGCGCCGCGCGCCGTCCGCCACCGACGCCCCGGAACCGTCCGCGGCGGTCGCGCCCGCGTCGCTTTCGATCGGGTTCCTGCTCATCCCGGTAGCCGGATTCGTGGGCGGTCTTCTGGTCACCGGCGTCTTCATCCAATACCACTACGCCATCGTGGGCGCCGGTTTCGCTCTGGGGATTCCGCTGGCGCTGGCCGTGGTTTCCCGCCATGACCGCCTGATCGGTTTGGCGCTCTTCATCGCCATCGCCGGACACGGGCTCTTCGTGACGGCCCGCGGGCTCAGCGGTTTCCGCCGCTACGACAGGCCTTACCCCACCCTGGCCGAAGTCAGAAAGCTGATCCCGGAACAACACCCCGATATCGTGGTTCCGTCGCCCTTCGAGTTTCTGCCGTTCCAGGAAGCCACCCGCGCCGATCCGGAGAACAACCTGGTTTTCCTGTACGATCCGGCCAAATCGCGGCAGACCATCCAGATCGATACTCCCGACATCAACGCCTTGCACCTGAGAGGTATCACGCCGGCGAGATTCGAGCCGTTCGACCGGTACATTGCGGCTCACGACCGGATCTATCTGGCGCTCACCGACAGCGCCATGGGAGTCTGGCTGGACACTTACCTGATGAAGAAGATGGGAGCGCGGTTCACCTGGCTGGGGACCGCGGGCCGCTTCGAGCTCTATCGCGTCGATCTTCCCGGCTCGAGAACCCCGTGACCTGCGAAGCATATTCTCATCGAAGGATGAGCCTGAAAACCGGCAGGGAGGTAGACGGAAGTAGGGTTTCCTTTCTGGTAAGTTTTGGACCGTTCGGGGCCGACCAACGGGAGGCGCGCTGAGCCCCCAACCTGCTCTTGGTTTTGCCTTCCTAGGAAGGTTTTGGTTTTTGCTTTTGTCCGCCCCATCAGGGCATGCATCGGGTCGCCGACCAACG
>Ga0265323_10000445_pt1 | contig 23718 bp, 25 predicted proteins | sample 41225metaG_FD_193580 | JGI IMG/M metagenome (GOLD analysis project Ga0265323, IMG submission 193580) | Rhizosphere microbial communities from Carex aquatilis grown in University of Washington, Seatle, WA, United States - 4-12-25 metaG | ecosystem: Host-associated > Plants > Roots > Rhizosphere...
GCGGAGAGGGGGGACATTGAACCTCTCCTTCTAAATAATTAATCGTCAAATAAATATCGAGACTTAAAAATAGTTGTTCACTGAATTATGCATTCTTTATTGCCAGAACTATATCTATGAACTTTGGTTGCAAAATTAAGAAAGATATTGTAAATTGGTATAAAAAAATATCTTATGGAAGAAAAACCAACATTTGAGTTCTGTTTTCCACTTATCCATAATATTGCAGAAAATCCATTAGTGAAATATGAATGCACTCCAAATCCACAAATGATTTATTATGAAATTGAAGTCAATATTAATTCAGTTAATAATATGATACTTCACGATTTTCTTAAAGAATTGGATAAATGCATAGAAAATGGTTTAGAGAAATTAGAAGCCTCAATTTTAAATTTGAATTTAGATGACGGGACTAATATTTTAAATGATATATTAATGAAATTACAATATTATAAAAATCTTGTTGGAAAGGAAGAAGCAAAACCAGGAATAGATTTTTATTGGTTTAGAAAAGCAAAATATGATGATGGTAAAAATAATAAAGTCTATGTTGACCGTATGAGAACTTTGCAAGAAAATGAAATGAATAAGGACGCAAAAGGGGAATATGTAATTAGGCTAACTGATACTAATATTGAGAAATATGACCAATTGCTTTTAAATAAAAGCTGTCATTTTTTTGCACTATTTTTTGATAATAGGTTAGATTCTTTAAAATTAAAGTTAGAAAAATTAAATACTCGATTAATAGCCGAATCAGTGATGCCAGAAACAAAAGATAATAAATATCGATTAATAATAGGAAGTAATTATTCAGCGAAAGAATTTGTTTATCTCTTTAACATTCTTTACAGAATAGGGTTTTTCGTTGTCGGGATACATGATCATGAAAAGTTATTCAAATTGATTGCAGATATATATGAATCTGGAAGAGGTGAGCATACTAAAAAAGTTGATAATGTCAGGAATTGCTGGAAAAATTCTGATAATAGAATAAATGAAAAATTTTTAAAGAATTTTAAGGAAGAAATAATAAAGCGTATTAGTGTAATTGTCGGTGAGGATTGTACCATTGGTTACGATTCAGACCGTCTACTAAAAAAATAGCAGAATTATAGATTAATCGATGAACATAACACCAAACCTCTGGAGGCATTACTAAATATAGCCTTATTGACAGTTAGTTATTTAACTATTAGTTTTAATTTTCTAAATCTTTTCCCAACGAATATTTTTCATTTTCAATTAAAAATCTTCATGTTTCAATTTAATAATGTTTCAGGGGGACATAATTCATTTCGGACGATATTTTGAATAAAGTTCCTGATCGGAAAATAATTTTATTCGATTTTAGAATAATATCAAAAATGTATAACAAACATTTTACTGTTATCAATGAAATCCATATATGTCATATTTGAAATTTGATTTATAAAGATTTACTTATAAATTAGAAATTGAATCAAGAGTTTCACTAAATATCTGATTACAGAAATTGTCAGTTGTTTATTATTAAATATCGAATTGTTTTTTATTTGCGATTACCATCAAATTTATATAGTTGAATTTATGCTAAAATCTATAGAATTCATCTGCATTTGAAAGTACTTCTTTTATTATTCTCGCCCTATTAACATACTGATATTCTTTGCTTTAATTCAAAGGTTAGACCTTTTAACCTTAGTATATTTTCTTGAATTTGCTGAAATTTGCCCGCATTAGCGGTCAAAATATAAATGAAATGAAAACAGAATATCATTCAATCGACGAATTTTTAAATCAGGTCAATGATAAAATTGATAAAATGGTCGAAAATATTGATTTTATAAAATCAAAAATGGAAAATGAATTAATATCCGACTCACCACTCTATACTCCAAAGGAAGTCGCGACTATATTAAAGCTTTGTGAACGAACGGTTTATGATCATTTGAAGCAAGGGAAGTTGAAAAGTGTAAGAATTGGCAAGAAATTATACATTAATTCCCAGGCACTTACAGATTTTATTCAGCATGGAACAAAAAATTAAAACAATGAACAATAAAGATGGATTTTTAATTTACAAATCGCAGTATAGCCCAATTAAAATACTGACAACTGAAGAAAAATCTGAGTTATTGGATGCAATATTCTCATATCAAATTGAGGGTAAAATTGGGGACTTAAGTCCTCGCGTATGTATTGCCTTTGCGTTTATTAAAAATCAATTTGAAATTGATAATGCTAAGTATAAGATGACTTGTGAAAAGAATTCTATTAATGGGTCAAAAGGAGGCAGACCAGGAAGCAACAAACCCAAAAAACCCAGTGGGTTATACAGCAACCCAAAAAACCCAGACGAACCCCAAAAAGCCGATAATGATAAGGATAATGGTAAAGATAATGATAAGGATAAAAAATATAATAGGTTATCCCAAGTCGTTTTTACCTCAAAAAAAAGTGATTTATTCAAAGAATTTATCGAAAGATTTAACAAAGTTACTAATCGTCGATATACAGTTAATAAAAAATTGGAAGGTCAACTTAATGCAAGAATAAAGGAAGGCAGAACCTTAGACGAAATAATTCAAGCTCTTGAAAATGCAAAGAAGGTCAAATACCATATAGAAAGCAATTTCAATTACCTGACACCTGAATTTATTAGTCGTGCAGATAAGTTAAATGCATATTTAAATTACAAACAAAATGGAAACACAACACATAGCAGTAATTCTCAACAAAACATGCTACATACAGAATGCTATCCAGGAAAATATGAAAACGGACCAAAGCTTTAAGAATGAACTTAATGCTAATTTCAATAAGCTAATAAAATCAATTAAACAGGTATGTCCTGAATATGTAGTTGATAATTACAATAAAAATGGACTAATGGCAATGACAGTTTGGGCATCAAGAATTAGTTACAATGGATTTGAAAATATAGATTTTAATAAAGGTCTGTTTATCTATGGTGAAAAAGGAACCGGTAAGAGTAAGGCGATGGAAGGGCTGAGAAATGCGTTAAAAGGAACCAAAAATAGATTTAAATTAAGTAAAGCAGAGGATATATCGGATACTGCAGCACAAGGTGAAGATTTAAGCTTTTATATAGAAAAAACTTATAACTATAGCAGAAGTCCTTATAATTTGTGTATTGATGACTTAGGTTTTGAAAGGACAATTGTTAAATATTTTGGCAATGAAATTTGCCCTTGCGCTTATGTATTAGCAAAGAGGTACGATATGTTTGAAAAGCATAATGAAATTACACATATAACCACTAATCTTTCTGGAGATCAGATCGAAGCGATTTATGGCGACAGAATCAGGGATCGATTAAGAAGAATGTTTAATGTTATTACATTTTATGGACCATCAAGAAGATAAATTAGTAGTGAAATATTTAAAAAATAGAAAATAAACTCATTGTAAATGAAAAAATATTAAATATGCAATAAGGCAATGAAGAAGGTAAAAATTTTAAAAAATTGCTATCTATTAAAGGGTTTTAAAATTACCTCAAAGCAAGCTCTGATCACAATAGAAGTACGCTTCACAAAAGTATTTTAGCCCAAATAGTAAGCTATGGGAATATATAACCTTAAAAAATTAAGAAATGAAAACGGATGTAACAAAAAAATGGAAAACCAAAAAGGTCGATCCAAAAATTATTAAAGAATGTTTTTCGGATTATAAACCAACGAATTTAGAAAATGCAGTTAAAGAAAACTTAACAACAAATGAAAAAGAAGCTTTCAATAGCCTTGATTATATTGATTATTGGTTTAGGAGGTACTTATTGATTGGATCAATACAAGCTTTGAGAAACATATTAAGAGAAGCTCGTCATTTCTTCTTAAATAATGTAATACTTGGTATCCAATTTATGGACATCATGTTTGATGAGGCTAAGGATTTAATAATAGAGCATGAATTTTATGAAATGGTTCCAAGATATAAACATTGTAAGAAGAGAATTAAATTTATTCTGGATGAAAAAGATAAATTGTTTCTAAAAATGTTGAATAACCAACAATTTGAATAGACAAATCTCAGTATTCTAAATACAAGATTATTAAAAGAAATAAAATGAAAAAAATGGCTCTATATTGCCGCGTTTCCACTTCCGAACAAACAACAGATAACCAAAGAATCCGCTTAGAAGAGTATGCCAAGTCTCATGGATGGGATTATGATATTTTTGTCGAAACAGAATCTACACGAAAGACACGGCCGGTTAAACAAGCACTTTTAGCCAAACTTCGTCAACATCAGTATGATTCAATTCTTGTCTATAAACTGGACCGTTGGGCACGTTCCAGCACGGAACTTATTCTCGACACAAAGGAACTAATTGACAAAGGTGTAGGTTTTATTTCGATATCAGATAATCTGGATTTTTCAACAGCTGCCGGCAAACTTCATTTTCAGATTCTTTCGGCTTTTGCAGAATTTGAACGTGAACTGATCCGTGAAAGGACAATGGAAGGACTTAGGAGGGCCAAAATGCAAGGCAAACAAGTAGGACGGCCAAAAGACGAAAAGATTCAAAGAAACGCAAAAAATCGGGTTATATTCTTCGGGAAGCATATAAAAGGAAGAAGATAGATGAAAACAATAAGATTTTTAAGGACGTAAACGAATATATTTTACCATGAATTCTGCAAGAGTTTATTATGCACATTCTATGCAAATTTATAATACCGAAAGGGAATGCAGAGAACTTGCATTTTTGAAAGGGATACACCCCAACTTAATATGCCCAAATAACGATCTTGGTAAAATAGACAAAGGCATGGCCGGTTATTTGAAAATAGCCAGTTGGGCGGATAAAGTAATATGCTCAGAATACAAAAATCACATTGGTTCTGGTGTATTTTCAGAAATCGAATTAGCTCTTAAAAAAAATATACCTGTATATTGTCTGAAAAAGGTAAAAAGAAAGTATAAATTACTTCTTGTAAAAGGCGTTTACATAATTGATATTTTTGATCCTAAAATTAACTATGCAAAAGTTCAATTGGCTTAATATTTTTATCATTTGAAAATTAGCATTAGAAATAACTTATGTTCATGTTCCTTTAAAGGTGCACTATTCTACTTAACTCCATTATCTATAAAACTTCTTTACTTGTTCAGATTTCTATTTTTAAAATAGAAAAAGATTAATCTTAAAAGTGTAGAAGAGTTAAATGAAAACGAATTGGCTTAATTTATTGAGGAACAAAAAAATGCAATAAGGTTCTTGTGCCTTGAGAGGAAGTTGATACAACTACAACTATGCATTTATGAGAACATTGCCAAACACCAAGCCCATATTTTTTAAAAGGGATATAAATAATTCTTTTTGTTCATTAGAAACGAATTTAATTGAAATGAATATTGCATCACTATACTTTTCGTTATGTGTTGTTTTTGTGTTTTTATCAAATTTTTCATCTTTAAGCATTTGCTTTATTTCTGAGAATAACTTAAGGTATGGCTTATTTGTGGTTCTTTTGCTTTTTAAAATATAAAATGATAGGTTCGATTGCGATTCCATGATTTTTGATTTAAATATATAGTTAAAGATATGAATTTAGTATCACATAAATATAACACAAATGACAAATGCTACAAGTATCTTGAAAAGATTCGCTGGTGTGAGATTATTTAGCAAAGTGAGTATATGTGTAATATCCGGAGGACTTTATCATGTTTAGCCGGAGCTAATTGACCACCTTTGGTCACAGTTAATAAATAGTTATTAAGGTATATTTGTTAAACGCAATCTGCCTGGTCGAAAGTGATCAATGGTTCCGGCTTTTCCAGCAACGGTCTACAATCTTAAGAAATACATGAAGTAAATCCAGAGAAAGGTCAGTATTGGTGTGATGAAAGCTTTGAAAACCACTGAAAACAAACTATTGCCAATTGTTTTGCCTATTTTACTCAATTAAAGACAAACTTAAACCTGAAACGAAAAAACGGCAAGTTTTGTGTACCCCTTTTAATAAATGTCCGTTATTAAAAAATTATTCGACCAGTAGTAAAATTGAAAGTTGAACCATCTTTTTTTAAAATTTTAGAGTTGTACAACAGCTACCGATGTTAGCCACAGTAATTATTTGTTTTTTAATCGTTTACAAACTTACAAAATAAAAAGTGAGAACCCAAAAACAGGAACTCACTTTTATTTTATCAAACTATTTATTCTTTCACAAATTTATTTATCAGCACATTGCCAGAATCAATAAGTTTAATTATATAAATACCCTTTGAAAAGTTTGAAATATCAATTTGTCCAGAAACAATTTGTTTATTTAAAATCTGTTTACCTTGCAAATCAAAAATCATTATTGTTGCATTTAATGAATGTACATTTTTAATATTCAACATATCAAAAGCCGGATTAGGATAAATAAATGTTTGTGTTACTGAATTTACAGAAATTCCGGTTACAACGTCTGCACTACTTATGATATTTGAAAGAGAGCTTGCATATCCTGTTGATTTAAGGTTTGTACATGCTTGCGGCAATACAACTTCAATTTGATAATAAACATCTCCTGCCGGTGCTGTTTCGTCTGTATATGTGGTATTGCTACCTGATGAAGAACCTATCTGAGCTAAATTTGCTTTGGTTGTTCCTCTATAAATCCTATAACTCGAAACAGGCACGCCAATATATTGCTCCCAAATTAAGTTCCAAGTATTGCCAACACCTTTATTAATGGTTAGGTGCATGGTTTTGTGTTCCGAACTCTTATCAGTAATAAACCCGCAAACATCTTTAATAGCAATTTTGTATTTATTCGATTGTATCCGGGCATTTGAACCTGTATCCACAAAAACACCAGTTGCGGAATATGGCAGATTGCCAATTATATCGTATTGGCCTGTTTGGATTGATGATTCACGGTAAATGTAAAATGTATCAATTGCTGTATTTTGTTCTCTTTGCCATACAACTACATTTTTGTCATTATCATTTACTGTAACCATGCAAATAGAAGGATTAAAAGAAATAACCGAAGTGCTTACATTTATATTGTCGGTTGCGTAACAACCGTTTGGAGTTTTAACATCGACAGAATAACTGGCTTTTGTTTTCAGTGTAGCAATAGGATTAGCAATAATTGTAGAACTTAATCCAGAAGCTGGAACCCAATTGTATATTAAACTTCCCGAACCCGTATAATTTGTTGTAACATCCAATTGTGCCGTATTGCCGCATGAAACAGTAATATCGTTGGCTATTGCTATTAAAGGAATTACTGTTACTTTAACTGAATCCTTTGTAATGCAGCCGTTGGGTGTCGAAACCGAAAGGGTGTAAGTCTTGTCAGATATTATTTCTGCTGTCGGCTGTGCAAGTTTTGCACTGTCCAAACCTTCTTTGGGTAGCCACGAATAGCTTAATGTTCCTGAACCTGTGTAATTGGTTATCGGATTATCAAATTGAACCTTGCCCCCGCAAATTATTGTTTTGTCTGCTTCTCCATTTACTGTCAAAGGATTTACAGTTACTTTAACTGAATCTTTTGCTATACAGCCATTGGGCGTTGAAACAGTAACAAAATATTTTGTGTTATTTGTAACTGTTGCAATTGGATTCGGAATAGTATCGTAATTTAATCCTGTTGCAGGCGACCATAAATATGAAAGCAACCCAGAACCATTGTAATTTGATGTAATGCTATCTAATTCTACAGTTCCTCTACAAATTATGTATTTGTCTAACCCAGCATTAACTAAAAGTGCTGGTGGTTGTGTGAGTGTTATGCTTTTGGTAATTGTCCATCCGTAGCTTGCTTCGGTAACTCTTACCCTATAAATTCCTGCAGCAAGTCCTATTGCATTGGCTGTAGTTTGTCCATTGCTCCATAGATATGTGTAAGGTAAAGAGCCTCCAGATGCAATTGCTGCTACTTCTCCTGTTGTGTCATCATTACAGAGAATTGACTGTAAAATATTTAGTGAAACATTAAAAGATAATCCTGCTTGGTATTCATAAGCGCCAATTTCAATGCGTGAAAATGTTAAACGAGGATTACCAGCTAAATCTGTTGCAGGATAATTTGTTATGGTACTATCTCCGGCATTAATGCAAGGAGAACCATTTTGCAATGACCAATCTGCAATTTCTCCATTATAATTCGATCCACTTCCGCTTGAAGGTTCAACAAATAATGGGTCAGCATTTATATTATTCTGATAAGTGCCTCCATAAAAATTACCATTAAGTTCAAAAGCAGCAGAACCACCTTGTACATCGCAGTAATAAAAACCAGGGTCGCTTGCATCGTCAAATAAAGATACCTGCATTCCACTTTTACTTGCGTTATTGCCATATAAAATACAATTTCGAAATGTTGGGTTAGATCCTTGATCGCAATACAATGCTCCGCCATTAGAAGCCATGTTGTTTGTTATAGTGTTGTTTGTAATAGTTGGAAAGCAACCTTCGGAGCAATATAATGCTCCGCCGACGGAAGTTGCCGAGTTATTAGAAATGACGTTATTGCTGAGGATAGAGCTGAATGCTCGATAAAAAGATATTGCTCCACCATTAAGAGCGGAGTTATTTATGAGGGTGTTGTTTGTGATGGAAGAAAAAACGTCTGTTAGTATCCCACCACCGGTAGAAAAAGCCGTGTTATTGGAAATGAAGTTGTTGCTGATAATAGGACTGCCACCGAATTCATCGCAACAAATTCCACCGCCACCATCATTACTAGATATGTTGTATGAAATGGTGTTGTTGGTAATGGTTGGGCTGCCAGTGGAATAAATTCCACCTCCTCCAGAAGCTGTATTATTAGAAATAGTATTGTTGTTGATGATAGGGTTGCTGTCCATGCAACAGATTCCACCGCCGCCTCCTTCGTCTCCACAGCCACAGCCAAAAGGAGCTACGTTGTAAGTGATGGTGTTATTACTGATGTTGGGGCTGCTGCCGGTACAGAAAATTCCACCGCCTCCAGAATGCCAATAATTAGTGTTATTGGAAATGGAATTTTTAGTAATAAAATTGTTGATAATCATTGGGTTACTGACGGAACAATAAATTCCACCACCAGAAGTATTTGCAGTACAGTTTGAAATAAGACAATTAGATATAATGGTTTTAGAAAAATTATTGAAATATAAGGCTCCTCCATTATCATCTGGAGAAGGACCGTTTGCTTTGCCATATTGCAATTTGCAATATATTACTTTGGAACTGTCATTTATTGCAGAAGTACCGTTAAAGCGAATTCCCCTCCAACCGTTTGATATATTGGCAGCAGTAAAAACAATTGTATCGACATTAGTGCCAATGGCGAGCAGACGCCCTTGCACATTTAGTTTGTAAGTGCCTTGAAAAATTATAGTTACACCTGGCTTTATAGTGAGGGTGGAATCGTTTGGTATTTGAACAGAACCCTGTATTAAATAAGGCGAACCGGCAAGTGTCCATGTTCCGCTAACTAAGCCACCAGGCACATTAGTTTGCGCGATTGTTATTGAAGCACTTAAGTTAAATACTACACTAGTAAGTAAAAATATTTTTTTCATTTTATTTAATTTTTCTCGTTATCAATTTTCCCCTAATCATTGGACTCTTTGGGCACAACGTTTGAGGCTACTCGCCGTGCGGGTTTTATAACTGCGTCTCTATCCCCCGATGAAAAAGATAACAGAAAGCACAAACAATCGCAACCTTCTGAACCCCGTATGGAGTGTAGCCGTTGTTAGTGGTTGTGCTATTTTTTAAATATTTTCTGAGTTATTAATGTCTTCGAATTATTTATCTTAACTATATAAATCCCTTCTTTTATTTTAGACATATCAAATTGGTTAATTCCTAAGTTGACAGTTTCAATTAATAATTTTCCGTCCAACGATAAAATTGAAATATTAGTCAACTCATTCTTTATCCCCTCAATATATAAGATATCAACTACAGGATTTGGATAAACTTTAATTAGTTCGTTAAATGTTGATTCATATATTCTAACAGGGATTGAAAAAGGAGTCCAGCTAATTCCATTATCATCTGAATAATACAAACCAGTACTACTTCCAATAATAATACGTTTTTCGCTTGTTACGAGTACAGAATTAATTGTACCAGCCTCACTTATAACTGTATTTTGCCAATTTATGCCATTATCGTATGAATATAATAGCCTATTAAAACCACAAGCATAAATCGTGTCTTCTGATGCTAAAAAAAATGGACCACTCAATGCAAAGGAAGTATTCACCTCTGCCCAGTTGTCACCTGAATCGGATGACCTAAAGGTTCCAAAAGAGAATGTTTGTGCAAAAACTACATCATTACTCCCAATTCCAACCATTGCAACTGCTAACCAGCCAAACCCATTAGTACTTGTGCTTTCCCAATTTAGACCATTATTGAGTGAGCGATAAACAATCCCACCCATATTCGCTCTATCTGATACTGCAGCAAATACATTTCCTTTTGAATCACAGGAAATTGAATTTGAATGATTACTACCTAAACCAATTTCAATTTCATTCCATGAGTCACCATTATTAAGAGAACGATATATAATATTGCCTTGGTTCGCAAATAAATGATCTTGCGAGTCTATTGCCAGAATATGTTCGAGATTACTGTTTATTGCTTTGATGTTAGTCCAACTATCACCATCATTCACTGAGCGATATATATGCATAGGGTAATAAATAGAATCTGCCAAGAAAAAAAGATCACCTTTACTATTAGAACAAAGATTTGTTATTTTACCATCATTATAAAATACCTTACTCCAGGTATTTCCGTTGTCAATTGATCGAAAAACACAGCCTTTTAATTCAAGGTCACTACCATAACTGGCAGCCATGAACAATTTATGGCGACTGTTCTCAATAATACACTTAACATTCCAAATTGATTGGGATTGTATTTTTATGCTGAAAAGCATGAAAATAACTAAAATAAAATAATATTTTTTCATAATATATTAAATATAGAAATTAATATTTATTATTCCAATATTATTGCGATTCAAATCTCCGAACAGCATGTTCGAGTGTATGAACCGTAAGGGTTTCGAAGTTCCATCTCTATCCAGTTATACCAAATTTAAATACTTTTTCTGACCTTCGCAACCTACGTCCACCCTTATGGCTTATATACTGTGTTAGCGCCAGTTTATTCTTCAATAATTCCTAGTTTTTTCCTAAAATCTTGTCTCAATTCCTTTTTAAGTTTCTGCATTTCCACTTGTAATATAGTTTCATAGGCTTCTCTCATATCATTAATATTTTTAGTCAGCAATTCCCCACTAATTGAATCTCCCTTAAATTGTCTCACAAAATATGTTTTCCAAACAGCAAGATATTTATCCTTTATTAATCTTATCAGTATACAAGTATCCTCGTTAAATACAACTTCATTTTCATCAAAATAGTCAAAGAAGATATTTGCATTTTGGACTACTTCTTTAGATACTTCTTTGTCAGTTCTTTCTGGATTTAGTTTTACTGGTCGCATTAGTTCTTCCAAAGGCCTCTCAGCTTTTATAAGCTTTGAATAAAGACTTTTTATTATATCAACTTGCTCAATATAAAGTCTACTATATTTTATCTTGTATGTTTCTAAATCTTTGTCTAGCTTATTCTGATAATTCAGGGTTTCTTTCTGCAAATCATGCTTGTATCTTTCTAATCCAGCGTCACCAATCCATTTGATAATAAATTTTGATATAAATATTATTGCAGTAGTTATCCCTGAGATTTCAAGTAAAAATTGAATAATAGTATTCATGGTGTATTTTTTTACATTGCAGCCAAACGGTTTGCGCTATGAGCATGTGGCGGGTTTCGGAGCGATTCTCTATCAAACTACACCAAAACTTGATGCGGGATTGAATGCTAAATAACCGTATAAAGCCCGACATTGCTTATGAGCGTGTGTTATATGCTGCCAATATTATCTTTGAATTATTAGTTTTTGGGTTTCTGTAAAGTCTTTTGATTTAATTGAAACCATATAAACCCCATTACTTAAATCTCTAATGTTTATTTGCCGGTTGTTTAGCGTTTCTGATTTAACTAAAGTACCAATTACATTATAAATATTTAATGTCATGTAAGTATTGTCTGTGTTTACTATTTTTAAAGTAACAATGTCAGAAGCAGGGTTAGGAAATAAACTGAATGCAGTGTTTTCTGAATGCAGTTCTGATACAGAAGTAATAAGATTATCAAAATTAAGATTATCAATATATAATACAGAATTGCCTTGAGGGAAAGAACTCTTTCCACCAGGATAAAAAGACTGAATTAAAATAAATCCGCTATCAGCAGTGGTATAGTCAGGATAAGGAATATTAAAAGATGTCCAGTTCGATGCAGAAGCAGTAGAATAAAAGACTCCAGTTGAAACTTTTATCCCTGCATTAAATAATACTATGCCGATTGCCATAGTATCACCATTTTGAGGAGCAAACTTATAATAACCTGTCAAACTGGATGGGTGTCCACTTAAAGGAAAAGTAGGTCTAGGCTCACCATTAAAGGGTGCAGTCGCTAACCATCCCCCAGATATATCTGGCAAAACTGTGTTATTCTCAATTTTCACAGAATAAGTACCTACTGTAATGGGATAATGGTCTGTTGACTTTGTTACAGCATAAAACGAACCTGTTGAAACAGCATTTGTAGTTTGCCATCCTGTTGGGTCTTCATAACTACCTAATGTTGTCCAATTTTCAAATCCACTATTGGGGATTTGTGCATTTGCCTTAATTGTCATTGCAATTAGAACTGTAAAAATAATTGTAAACTTTTTCATTTTATTTTGTCAGTGATTATCGTGCTGACTCTGCACTTTTAATTCTTATTTTGTTTAAAATTCATATCTAGTCGTTTTGGTTGCATATAAACGTTTTGCGCTATGAGCATGTGGCGGGTTTCGGAGCGCTTCTCTATCAAACTGCACCAAAACTTGATGCGATATTGAAAGCCAAATAACCGTATAAACCCCGCCATTGCTTATGAGCGCGTGTTATATGCTGCCAATATTATCTTTGAATTATTAGTTTTTGGGTTTCTGTAAAGTCTTTAGATTTAATTGTAACCATATAAATTCCATTACTTAAATCCCCGATATTAATTTGTCGTTGATTTTGTTTTAATGGCTTTGATTTAACTAAAGTACCAATAACATTATAAATATTTAATGTTAAGTCAGCATTATTATTTGTGTTGCCAATATTTAAAGTAACAACGTTAGAAGCAGGATTAGGATATAGATTGAATAAAGTGTTTACTGAAGTCTTTTCAGATACAGAAGTAATAAGGTTATCAAAGTTCAAATTATCAACATACAAAACCGAATTGCCGTGAATCTTTGCAACATTGCCATCAAAATTAGACGGAGATATACTAATAAATGCACTATCAGCACTTGTATAAGAAGCAATTGGAATATTAAAAGATGTCCAGTTTGATTCGGAAACTGTAGATGTTAAATCATTATGAGTAACTTGTACCCCGTTTAAATATAAACGTATAACAATACCCATCGTGTCCCCGTTTTGAGGTGCAAACTTATAATAACCAGTTAAGCTAGTTGGATGCCCAGTTATAGGGAAAACAGGATGCTTTGGACCAAATCCGCCTGTGTTTATACATCCAACTCCAGAATAATTTGACAAAAGAGCTATGTTATTCTCAATTCTCACCGAATAAGCACCTACAGTAGTTGGATAGTGATCTATTGATTTTGTTACAGCATAAAACGAACCAGTTGATAAGTAATTTGTAGATCCCCAGCCTGACAGGCTATCATAACTGTTAATAGTTGTCCAATTCTCAAATCCATTATTTGGAATTTGTGCATTTGTCTTAATCGTCATTGCAATTAAAACAGTCAAGATAATAGTAAATTTACTCATCATAATTTTGTCAGTGATTATAGTGCTGACTCCGCACTTTTTAATTTTTAATTATTTGTCAAAGTTAGTTCTTTCATTTCTATATTGGCGTTAACGTTTTCGGCTACTTACAATGCGGGAGTGCGTGGCGCGTCCCTGTCCGCTGGCAATGCCGCCGCACACGTGCTACTGTGCTTGATAACCTTCTGAAACCCGCATTGCATATGAGCCTTTGTTAGCAACTGGCCTTTTTTTTCTTTATCTTCCGTCAAATCTAATCAATGTTTATTAAATGAGCAAATGCTCGCATCACGGTGCAGGGGCGGGACGGACGGCAAGGCTCTTTTGCAGCCTTTGGCTTTTGAGGGCTGACTGTGTGGGCTGCAAATGTGCCTCGCCGTGATTGGATGGGTGCGAGGGGAATCAGCCTCTTTATATAGCGAAATCATATCTTGACTTAAATAAAATGGGTAATCTATCAAAGAAATTATGTCTTGGGCGAAAGAAATTGACAGAGCAATCAAAGAAATCGGTATCTGTATAAAAGAAATTGGCATCGCCGTTAAAGAAATCGGTATCAGGTTGAAAGAAATTGTTCTATTTAAAAAAATCCAAAACATTAAATGTTGGGATACCTACATAAGCTAAATCGTATGAATTATAAGGAGCAAACTTTTTTAGAATTTGTTTACCATGCAAAATAACTATTCGGGAAAGGCTGTCTTGATGTGCGCTACTGGTAATACTAATTTCATATTTTGCAAAGTTCCCAAATTTTTGGGTAGTTTCTATTTTATCCCAGCCGGAAGCTGCGTGTATAAATATTTGCTTTATGCTTTGCTTTTTAAAGAACCTTTTTAAGATAGGAGCAACAGGGCCTATATTATTGGTAGCATAATAACCTGCTGCCCCATTCATTATAAAAGGCATAGCATAATCGCTTACCCGGTCGGTTGCCTTTTTAATACCAATATCAGAAGTATCATCGGCTGAAGAACCAGCCGACCGGCAAACATTATTCATTATTACCAGTGCATTTTTGTTTAATTTTAGTTCTTTGAGAATATCTCTGGCTGAAATAAAACTTTTATTCGCTAAATACAATCCACCCGCTATACCTTTTAAACCTAATGTAGAGCCATGTCCACAATATACAAAAATATGAGCGCCATTAGATGCTTTGGTAATTGTATCCCATTTAGCTTCCTTGTCGTAAAACTCAAATACATTAACCCCAACACTTCGCAAGTAATTGGACGTTTCTTTCATATCTTTAATCGCTTCTTTGGTAAGTTCTCTTCCATGTGGGGCAACAATTAATATTGCTTTTAGCTGCGACAAGCTATCACGCGACAACATGGGGCTCTCGGTTGTCATAGAAGTTTGTTCAGAATCTTTTTTATTCTTTGAGGTTGCATTTTGATGGTTTGACAGAGTGTAAAGGGTTTGGCTACATGTAAAAGTAATTATTGTAATTACTAATAAAAGTTTTAGAACTAATTTTTGCATGATAATATTTAATTTGAATGATACGTTAATGCTAAATTATTAAAATAATTTTATAGCTAAACAACAGCAATTGAAATGATGAAAATTGATTTTAAAAAATGGTTCCGCAAGAAACCTAAAGTTGTTGAATATACACCACCTCACAGGGAACTTGTTAAGAAATTCGTGGTGCGATTGTATGATGGTTTCGATAACGAATGGTTTGATATTACACAGCCAACTTCTTACGAAGAAGCCTTAAGAGTGTATAACCTGAAAACGGAGAACGATACCACTAAGAATAATTTTCATGATTTCATAAACTATTACGGAATATTTGATGTATTCGTATGACAAATTTTTCTAATAAACAGGATTAAAATAATACCCTTTTCCATTGTGCTTAAGCACAGTATGACCGTCGTCGAAAAAGCCAATTTCTACTTTAGTTTCTTCATTTCCAAAACAATTTGTATGAAGGGTTTGGACTATCACCATTCCTTCTGGGTCAATTACTTTGCCTTCATTAAAAGTTAACATATAACTTGCAGAACTGAGTACCCTGAACTTTGAAAAATCTAAGGTAAAGGGACAATTTATTATGTTTCGGTTATTCCCGTTTTGCCACATCAATTGAATAATCAGGTTGCTGTCCTTCGCCTGAGACAAAATATTTATTTTTTGAATGGGTGAATTATCTTCTTCATTCTGCCATACTACCAATGTACTATCTTTTACCCAGGCGTTGATAAATGGCGACGAATTGCCCGAAATATCGGAAAAGAAATATTGTTTATTTTTTATATAATAGATTATTTCAGCTCTCAATGTAGCATCATTCTTGCGGTCGAGTACCTTAAAATAATAATAACCTACACTGTCGAATGATGTCGCTAAAACCTTACCTGTATTGCTAAAAAGCTGAGATTGGTTTTGTTTTTTACTAATAAATAAATTGGGTTCATTTCTACGTGTATCATATTCTATGGTTTCGATGGTATCGTTTTCAAATGGGATGATGGTTTTGCTCGAAATGGCATTGACAATGCCCCATCGGTCTTTTTTTCGAGTCATAACAAATTCTGAAGTATAGGTTTTTAATACATTTTTCTTAATTGAAATGCTATCGCTCACATCAACCGGAGCCATTAAATACAGGAGGTCGTATAACCTGCCACGAAATAAAACAACACGGTCGGCGCTATCGAGTACCTTGTTGCCGGCAGTGTTAACCAAACCAAAATTGCCGTCTATTAAAACAGGTTCGGAAGTATAACCATATTCCCATTGGCCATCGTATATCTGAACGCTGTCTTTGTAATTCAATTTTATTGAAAGCCCGCCATTATGGGTTAAAGAACCAAAAAATATTTTTGAAGTGTCGGTTTGTTTTAAATCAATTATATAATCGAAAGGCCCGTTAATCTTCTTGCTTGTTGTGATTATGAAATACTTGTTTTTCTGTTTCCCAATAAACTTGTTTTCATAAAAACCTATGGGTTCATCAAAATAAAACGGCGTTAATTTTTTCCCTTTGTAATCGATTATAGTAAAACGTGTATTTTTAAGTAACTGGGCAGTGCCATCATCGAATTTAATGCGGCGCCAGATATTCTCAGGGTATTTTTCAAAATCAAATAACGAATCGTTTATAATAAATGTTTTATCACAGTCGGTTTCCATGAAAAACTTATCCGTCAAGGCATACAGATTACTGTATTTAGGCTTTAAAATTATTTTACCGGTAGAATCTTTCAACCCCCATTTGCAGCCTTTGTGAAATGTAACATAAGGTTGGCTGAATAAATGCAATGAAAGAAAAAGGATATTAATAAAGGCTACAAATTTTCTTTCCATACAAATTGCTTAATGGGTTAGTTGTATTTATAAATTTCAATGGTTTTCAACACCTGCTGTTTGTATTTATTAAATTGTTCCCAGCCATTGTTGTTTTGAAAACCATTTTCGATATATTCAGAAGTTGAAGTATCGAACGCAGTCCAATTGTACTCGGCACAAAGCAATGAAATCATATTAATTGGGTCAGTACCCCGATAAATATTAAGCGTAAAAGAACCAAATACAGGTTCGTTTTCGCTAAACGAAATATTACCTACCAGCAAACCATTGTCGAGTTTTGTATAAGCAGGTTCGAACCATGTTGTTTTTGGAAAAAAAGCATTAATTTTTTTATGCATTTCTTCTATGGGGCCAAATGGAAGAGCATCCATACTGCCATCCCAGACCTTTTCAGGTGGATATTTCTCTAAAGAATTTACTATGATTACATCCCAACTCATAGTTTAGTTGTATATCTTACGGTAAGAGCAGTGTGACGCTACGTCGAACATTCTGTTGTTAGCTGCGCTTAATAATGTAAATATTTTCAACCGTATATTAAAAAGTGCCCTTTTCTGATATAGTATGTCCATCACTTTTATTTAATGAACCGCAGTACATGACCATATTTTTGACAGCATTTTCTTCTGCTTCAATAATTGAATTTGAACTAGCGCCCATTCCAAAAGCAGTAATCATTTTATTATCATACCGCTTATATGTTTTTTCGACAACAACCCAATAACCACTTTTTAAATTATGCCCGCAACTTGGACATGTAAGAGTTGTTATATTCTTATAACCAGCATTTTTTAGGGCTTGCATGGCTGCATATTCGGTGTCAGATAAATAACCTTTATTCATGGCAACTTCCCATTTTATGGAAGAACCATTTTCATCTTTTGCAACAGCAAAACAAATTTGGGCTTGAACTCTCAAACAACTTATTATTGTAATAATTAAAAGTAATAAACTTGCTTTTTTCATTTGGTTAATTATTTAATTGTTAATTTACTGTCACCCGCGTTCGATGTAGCGGGACGCTACGCCGAACACCCTATTACATGCTGTGCTTAATGGATGGGTAACTTTCATAAGCTATTTAACCTTTATTTACCCATTAATTCGCTTAATTCACTTATATTACTTTTTAACCGCTCAAAATTTAACGTACTTTTTGAAGGAAATACAATAATACCATTGTTATATGAAGTATTATATTTATTATGTGCTTGATTCGAATAATAATTTATTTCATTAACTAAATCATATTTTGTGGAGAAGAATATTTTAATATTAGAAACATTATTATCATCATTATCATCTTTTTTATGCGGTAAATCATCTAAACCGATATAATCCTCAGAATTATTAATTTCAATTTTATATATATCTGAAAATAGTACATCAATTTTTGTATAATACTTTTCAATATCATCATGTCGTTCGTTATAATATGTATTAATAACCCATTCGTCATGAACTTTAGAGAGATATATAACAATTTTATCCTCAAATAATTTAAAATTTAAATCAAACTGAAAAGATTCTTTATAATCATTATCATTTTTAGAATAATTATAGCTTTTCAAAATTTTAGATAAATCTTCTTTAATTTGTTGATTTAATTTTTCAATCTTACCTTTTGGTGATTCGCTATATTGAGCTTTTTCCTGTATATCAACCATTATTTTTGTAAGCTCCTTGGTTTCATCGGCAGTTAAATTTTCAACTAGTTTGGTAAAATATTTGGGCTGTAACCTACCTTCGTCAAGGTCAAAAAAGGTTTTTAATTCTGTATTTGCATCCGGCCACATCTGAAGGTTGTACAATATCATTATATGAAGATATTGTATGCTTTGATTTGTACCACCAAGTAATTGTTTTGATTGCTGAATATATTTCAATGCATTCTCGAATTGACCTGCTTCAAATAATTCTTTAGATTTGTAATAATTGCCTTGCGCTATAAAATTATTTGATTGGCAAAACATTGTAAAAGAAAGTACAATGAAGCAAAATGAAAAAATTATTCTTTTTTTATTCATGTTTAAAATTTTTATTATTGTTTAACTTTATTATTACCCCCGTTCGGAGTTGCGTCTCGCTACGCTTATATATTAAGGCCTCCGGCTGATTAGTTAGTACATTGTATAATATTAAGTATGCTTTAATGGTAAACACGGCCAGTTGCCGAAGATAAGAACGACATAGGCAGAGCCTACACCGAACCCTCGATAATGCATGCTATGCTCAACCGGGAAAATGCTTAAAATGATTGTTAGTTTTATCATGGGATTTGGTTTTTGATGTTTTATAAGTTTATAATTATGGAATTAACTGGAAATTAATATCCTATTAGATTGGGTGATGTGCCAGATATAAAGTTGAAATTTTATAAATTATAAAAAATGCAAAAGGGGCAAACGATAGAAGCGATGAAATTAATTGAGCTTGCATAATAATTCCAATAATTTTAAAAAGTTTTGAAACTTTCTTATTTATTTCTTCATATTCCTTTGAATCTTCTGGTCGTAGCAATACTCTTTTCTCAATCATATCAAATAATTGTATTTCATACACTGGTATCATCGTATTATCGAGTTTTTCATCTCCAACAAGCTTAATATTTTCTTCGGCTTTTTGAGCAAACTCGAACTTATGAATTAAATTAATAGTTTGAAGACGTCTCAGATTTTCAAGGAAATTGATACCAATTAAATAAAAAATTACACAAGAGAATATGGAGAGACAACTCATAAATGCGGATATTTCTAAAATACGTGCGCTAATTTCAATTCCAAATATTGGTTTTGGAATTGAGATTAGATAACTTAAAAATACTGATGTAAAAACGACAACCCAACTTGAGAATTTTATCTTATCCTGGATATTTTCAATGTGTTTGTCAACCATTTTAGTTTTTGTATCAAAAACTAAATAGCACACATCTTTTAATTTTTCTATTATGCCCATAAAATTTATTTTAAAAATTAATATTTAACCAACTGGAATAAATATAATTTGCAAAATCATATTTTGTTGTCTAAATTAAAAATAAATAAATGAATTAACAAACAGCTAATGAAGCCTTATTTGAGTGAGTAAATATCTAAAATAGATTAAAAACAGCGCGATAATAGTTTTGGAAATAGTGTTATCGTCATCTACAAAAAATGGAACACTGTTACCCCTGCCATATTTGAAAAATTTAGGGTTTCTAAGTTCAAAGGTTTCATTATAATTATTCTGCACTATTTGATTAACTAAGGCATTAAAATATTAATGCATGTTTTGATAAAAGTCAATACTTAAAATTGAAAAGCTGTCCACATTGGTGCGGAGGCAAAAAAAGCAGTGTATGGCAGCGCAGGGATGGAGGTGCGATGGGCTGCCATTCTCTGCTTTTGTGCGTTGGAAAATTTGTATTATTTTCTCTTATCAATCTTGTCGGAATCAATCGGGGTAGGATTTTTTGGCTTGTTGCTAATGGTCGAGGCTATGAAACGTTGGGGATTTCGAAATGCATCTGTATCCCACTTTAAAAAACCTAATAAGAGAAACAAACTGCGAAAACCTATAAAACCCCAATGTTTTATAGCCTTTGTTAGGCAATAATTTTGCACGTTTCGGGCGATGTACCAAATCAATATTAATAGTTTTATTTTCTATTGTTTGGAAAAATAGTTTTATCGCGTTTACTACCTGGTTTTGGAAGGAAGCCGACAGTTTATTGGCCAATATATATTCGTTATTGTATTTAATAATATCATCATTTGTAATTTCATTAATAGGCTTATTGTGGTAATACTTCAAAAATGAATCCAAGACATTTGTATAAGTCCCAATCGTACTATCACTGTACCTTCGTGATCGAAGCCATTGTTTAAATTTTTCTATACTTACAGTCCCATCCGTACCCAAAACATTGGCTTTAATATAGGGTGTAGTATTTTTTAACTTCCGAAGTTTTTCTTTTAAAATAGTTGCATCAATTTGGGCAACTCCTTCAAATAATTGTTTGACCTGGAGCAATGCCTTGGATGAATAAGGAACATACCATGAATTATAAGTATTGCTCCATGTTGCACCAGTTAATTGTCTGGTGATATTTATTAGCTGGTTGTTGTATAGGTACTTTAAAAGCAAGATTTGTTTTCCGCGATGAATGGCCGTATCGAGGGTAATGTTTGTCATACAATCATTTTTGGATCGATTAATTTACAAAAAAATCTGATTTTATGAAATATTTCGGCTGAAATTTTTCTTTGAACCTTGGGTTCTTGTAATGTTTTTAAAGCTTCGCCTCTTCAGTCACATAAATTAGGCTTAATGTGCTGTCTGATTAATAAATAAAAATACAATTTAGCAATTCTTATGTTATAAACAATGACTTATATTGAAAATATTCAGTTTTTGTTAGTATTAAGTACCTAAAATTATTTTGTATAATCAAAAAAACGTCCCATTATTTAGTATTTGAAAAACAGGGGAGCTTTGAGATGGTTTTAATGATTTTTTAAAGTGCTGAATTATTTGGAGGAGGATTTTAAGTGAATAGGATACATTTTGAAAAAAAAGTAATTAAATAGATAGTACAATAATTCTTCATAAAATTGTTGCTAACGCTTTCGACTATTTTCTGTAAGGGTTTGCGAAGTGCGTCTTTTTCCCAGACACAAAACTTGCCTTCTAGAATTGAACTTGTATTTTCTCTGAACCCCTTCTGAAAATAGGAGCGACGAACCAATTTGATTCAGTAAATGGTCCAACTATAGAAATTGCCCCACCTCCTGTATAATTTCTATCATAGTTGAATTTTTTATTAATTGAGTCTTCTTCAATAAAAATACTTATGCCAAATGGTACCTGGTTTTTAGTTTCTTCTTGCGCAATTGCAAAGTTCAAAACCAATAAGAACACAACTGTAATTAAGAACAGCTTTTTATTCATAAAAGCTAATTTTAATCGATTCAACTATTAATAATATTAATTTATTCTAAAAACAATATGACTATTTATTAATAGTCATATACATGAAGAAAGTAACCCTCAAAATTTGTTTGTCATAGGAAAATTTAGATTAATTTATACAAAAATATTCTATATTATTTTTGGTGATTATCTCTATCTTTAATTGTAATAACCATAGCATCTGTAATTATATTCATCAATTCTTCATACTTAACCCAAGAAAATCCATTATTGCCCCAATCAGAGAAGTTATTTTTTACATAAAAACAACCAATTTTAGAAGAATTGTCCCGATCATCAAATCCAATTATACAAACATCATGATCCCCAATTTCCTTTTTATTACTAAAGTCAACAATTTTTTCCTTTTTATTGTAATAAAACCATCCAAGTTCATTTATAGCGATAATAACTGGATGTTTATCTTGTAAAGATTTTTTAATATTATTAATTCCAGTTTTAATTTTAGTATCATTCGTAATACTATCCTTAACATAAATATGTGTTGATGTTTTAATCGTTATTTTTTTAGCTTCATCAATTAGTCTTTGATTGATTTTATTAGAACAGCGATCCCCAAAATAAATATAAAATGGACATCCATATGTTTCAACAATCTTTACATCATTATTCAGATTGCCGTTAAATCCGCAACAGTAGTTGAATAAATGATTTTTTCCTATTCTTGTTTGGCTTGCAATATACCCAGGTGAAAATGCATGAAGATTAACATCAGTTGGATTTTTAAATTTATGATCTAAACAATATTCCATTGTTAAAGCCGTATGAGCAAACGCATATGCATAACAGGTACTTTTATATTGCCAAAATTGAGTTGGACAATAATTTTCAAGATTAATATAATTGGTGCTATCGTAACTCTGATTTAAAGGACTAAATTTATAATTAACTTGTGACTTTTCTACATAATTTGTGTAGCTAACTTTTGGGCTGGCTGGCTTGTTGTGCAAAGTGTAAAATGGAATATCAATTAAAGCTGTAACCCCAAAACGCCATGCATCTTTATTGCTTCCATTTGCAGTAACTGCTCCATTACTGTATTTTATATCGTATAAATTATTAATATGGCAAGCATACAATCCAACACTTACAGGAGATTTTGGTATGTTCCAAAAGAACCCCAGGCCAGGAGAAAGAAATTGCTGGAAACTTAAGCCTGAATAACTAGTAGTATCTCCTTTAATTTTAACATTTACCAAACTTCCCAAATCAAAAATACTCAGGTATGCAGTAAATGACCCATAGTTTTTAGCTGAACTTCGTAATATTCGCTTCAATAATTAATTCCTTGCTTAACCATCCTCATTTGCATAGTTTATTTTCGACAACACTGATACATTTTAAAGATTTAATTTCGTTAATAAATTTCGTTCACTTAATCTTGATATTCTTTTGCTTTCTCCTTTCCTTAAAAATATAAAATCCATAGATGTTTTTTCAGTAATATTCAATAAGGCTCAAACCCTCTATTTTCAATAGCCTGGTCTAAAATAGGTAAGATACAATCTACAATATACTTTTACTGCTAAAATTGTTG
>Ga0265323_10000446_pt1 | contig 23665 bp, 23 predicted proteins | sample 41225metaG_FD_193580 | JGI IMG/M metagenome (GOLD analysis project Ga0265323, IMG submission 193580) | Rhizosphere microbial communities from Carex aquatilis grown in University of Washington, Seatle, WA, United States - 4-12-25 metaG | ecosystem: Host-associated > Plants > Roots > Rhizosphere...
AGCGCGCGGGGTGGGCGGGGTGGGTTGTCCGTCCCAAAGTCCCATTGGGGGCAAAGCCGGCGGGCTCCCCACGCGACTAGAAGGAAATTCCGTTCTTCTGGCAGGCCGACCGCACCAATTGCCTATTGCGTTCGTCGAGCTTCTCGTAGGCGCGCAGGGCTGCGTCTGAGTCGTGCAGCGAGCATGAGCAGATCGCGATGATCTGATAGGCGCTGGTGAGGTCCGGCTTGGCTCGCAATGCCCTGCGCGCCGAGTCTATGGCCAATATGTACTGTCCACGCAACCACGCCTCACGAGCCTGCTGGATCAGCTTGTCGGGATCCACGCTGGACTCCACCTGTCCAGGAGGGGAGGCGCCTGGCTTGGACTGGGCGGCGGCCACGGGCTTCGGGGTCTGAGCTGGCTTCTTCACCTCGGGCTTCGGGCTCGCCTTCTTCGCCAGCACCGCGCAGCGACCGACAATCCAGTGCGCCGTCTTGTTGTTGCGGTCCACCGCCAACACCAACTCGGCCTCGCTCTTGGCTTCGTCGCACGCGCCGACGCTTGCCTTGCTCGACGCCGCGTCCACGTGCAGTTTGACGTACTCGGCACGCGCGGACTTCTCAAGAACCGATGCGCGTTCCTTGTACACGCTGGTTTCCGGGATCTCGCCCGCTCCGCGCAGCACGGCCTCGAAGTTCGACTTGTCTGTCGCCTCTTTCAAGGCGGCAAAGCGCTCGGCATTGCCCTTCTCGTCCTCGGCGAGCTTGCGCAATTCGGCCGCCTCGCTCGAATCGGGCGCGGCGGCGACGGCTTTGTTGGCTGCGACCAGAGCCTCGTCCCACTTCTCGCTTGCCTGCGCCGCCTTCGCGGCGGCCAGCAGATCCGCCAAGGTCTCCTGCGGCGGAGGCGGCGGAGGCGGCGGAGGCGGCAAGGGCTGGGCGACAATCGGCGGCGCAGGCGGAGCAGGCCGCGGCCGTGACCGGCCGCCTGAAAGCGCGAAGGCCACGACCAACGCCACGACCACCACGCCGCCGCCCACGATCCCAAAGATCTTGCCTTTGCTCAGACGACCAAGTCTGGGTTCGATCTCGCTCCCGCCCTCTTCGGTGACGAAGCGCAGTTGCACCTGCCCAAGCTCGATTTGGTCGCCCGGGCTGAGCAGCACGCGATCGTGGTCCACGCCGTTCACGCGAACGCCGTTGGCGCTCTCCAGGTCCACGGCGTAGTACTGATTGCCTTCGCGGACGATGCGGGCGTGGTGGCGGGATATGGACTTGTGCTCGATGACGATGTCGTTCTCCGACGTGCGTCCGATGACCAGCGACGGGCGGTCGAGCATGAACTCGCGCCCCGCCATGAATCGGCCTACGATAACCAGACGCGGCGGCCGAGAGGCAGAGTCGAGTGCCGAGCCTTCGTCGACCAAGCTGTGCAGCGGAATCGTGGGCTGCGCTTCGATGGCATCCTGCACCTCGGCCGCGGGAGGCGCAGCAGCCCCCGCCTGGGCCGGGGACGAGGCGGCGGCAGAGGCCACGGGCGCATGCGCGGCGACAGCCAGTGCCGCGCTGGGACGCTCCTCTTTGATGGCCATCCGGTAGTCGCCGATGAGGATGACATCACCATCCTTGAGCGGCGCGGACGCCGACAGAACAGCACCGTTGAGCTTGGTTCCGTTGTAGCTGGAGAGATCTTCCAGCAGCAGGGCACCCTGCCGTCGCACCAGCCGCGCGTGGCGCCGCGAGACGTTCTGCTCGCTCAGGCGGATGGTGTTGCCTTCCTGTCGGCCGATCGTGATCTCGTCGCGGATCAGCGGGACAACAACAGTCTTGCCTTCGTCGTCCTCGATGAGGAGTTTCTGCATGGGAGTACGGGTGCCTCGCCAGAAACGACTCTAGCCGCAGCCTCAAGTGGGATCAAGCGCGCTCTGAGATGGGAATGGCCGGTGTCCAGTTACTTTATCAGAATCAACGCAGCCCCGATCACGATGGCCATGCCCACGATGAAGGCCGCCACCACGACGGCGACGGCCACGTTCTTGTTTTCCTGCAGCTCGCGGCGCAGGTTGTAGGGAGTCACCAACTCCCAGATGTAGTAGCCGATGATGAGCATCGCGATCCCCGCCAGACCGAGAACCGACGCGTCAAGAACCAGTCGCCAAAGGGGGATGGGCACCATGGGTGGCATGCTCTACAGGCTCCTTAGTTCTGGGTAGGTGGTCATCAGGTCCGTCTCAGTGAGGGAATCTTCAGGATCGGCAGGAGTCCACACTACCTCAAGGCCCAGAAGAGTGTTGGACGAGATTGCGCCGAACTCGCTCAGGACAGCCTCCAGGCTTTCGCGGTCTCGGGGCGCCTGGATCCGTGCCAGGGGAGCCCGCGTGGCCACGATGACGGTCACAACCAGGTACTCGAGCGCCTCGGCTCCCACGGTGGCGGCCGTCTGCGCCCGGCGCACGGAACCGTCGGCGACCCGAATGCGCTCCACCTCGAAGCGCGCGCGTTCGGCCATGGCAGCGGCATTCAGTTTGGTCTCGCCGTTGGTCAGGCTCATGGGCCCGCTCGCTTCCGCAAAACCGTAGCGGATCGAATCCTTCTCCCGCAGCAGCTCGAGCGCCGTCTGATGAAGAAGCTCGGCCAGGCCCGCTTCACTCGATGTGTCGCCCTGGCTGGCGAAGTCAGCCAGCCGACCCTGAATGTGGCGGGCTGAACGACCGAGGCCGACCTGGACCTGGTACACGTAGGCGGAATCCAGGCCCTCGTCAGCATCATCATCGGACCAGGCGCTGGGCGTGCCCCGACGGGTTGCTCGACGAATAGCGCGCATGACGGCGACCGTGCCCAGGCCGACGATTCCCAGAAGCACCAGGCTACCCATTAGGCCCATGCCGCCGCCATAGCCGCCAAAGCCCCAGCCGAAGCTGGGCAAGAAGAAGAAGCTGGAGCCTCCTCCATACCCGCTGCGCCCCGAACCGTAGCTGCGCGAGAGGCTGCCCGCGCCCGAGCGAAAGCCACCGCGGCCGCTGAAGCTAGCGCCTGATCGGGGGCCAGCCAGGGCCAGGCCAGGCAACAGAGCCGACAACAACAAGACAATGGCTAGGCAGCGTATGGATTTCATGGACGATCCCCGTACGTGTTCTGCAAGCCTAGCGGCGCCCGAGTGCGAAGGCAAAGATCATTTACGAACTGCGTCGACCAGCAGCAAGAGGCTGCGCTCCTCGCGGCCTGGTCCGTTGCTGATCATCGGCACTGGACGGGTGATGGCGGGCCATGAACGTGAGGAATATCGACGGGATTTCAGTCAGATAACCCTGATGCCAGGTCTGATTGAAACCCTGATGGGGCTCTGATGAAAGTCCGATAAAGCTCCGATGGGGGCCTGCTGCCGGCCTGATGAGAAGCGCGATGTGAAAAACTTGCTGACCTCCGCCAGGGGTATACCGTCGGCGTCGATGGGCTACCCGATCTCGGCAGGACGCAAGACCGTCAAGCCTCCCGCGGGCTGCGAGGGACACCTGACCCGGCGTGAAGCGGCGATCCAGCTTGGCCTACGCAGTGAATTCAAGATCCGTCAGCTTGAACGCGACGGCCGGCTGCACGCGATTCGCGGCCGCATGAGCACGGCCTTCTACCCCGAGGCCGAGGTGCTGGCGCTGAGGGCCGAGCTGGCTGCTCCGCCCCGTTGTGCACCGGGGCGCTGGACCGACGCCGATCTCATCGCGTTCTTGCGGCACCCGACGGCATCGGGACGGCCGCGCACTGCAGTGGATCTCGTCACCGAAGCGAAGATCAACATTGCCCGCGCAGAGCGGGTGTACCGCTTCTGGTGCAAGCGCGACGACGTCCTGGCTGCGCGTGTGATCCGCGCCGCACGCCTGGTGCGCAGGTCGCCGGACCCCCAGCGCACCCAATCGGCCGGCGAGCATCTGCCCGCGGCGCAGGCACCCAACGGACCGCTTCCGACAGCACCTGCTGTCGACAGCACATCCGAAAGTGAACGGCGAAGCGCCGCGCGCCTGGCGCACGATCGGCTCGTCCGGTCCCTGCGGGATCCCGACCCGCGCGTCCGCGCCGAAGCGTTCGTCAAGCTCAAGGAAAGCCCGGGGCCGTAAGGCCGCTTCCCGCATGGACCAGTGAACCGGAGGTCATACATGCCGCGCAGACGCGTTGACATCAAGCCCACCCTTCTTTCCGAGGTGGAGCGCATCGGACGAAGCGAGGGCGTTTCGGTCAGCCAGATCGTCAATGAAGCATTGGCCATTGCGCTTGCGGAACGAAGGCGCCGGCTGCAAACGCCGCTGTGCCCCCGCCTGCCCCGACCGATTCCCGCCGGATCAGGCCACCCGAATAGGGACGAAATCCTATCGGTCTTGGATTTCTAGACCAGAACGACGTCTGACAAGTCAACCTCGATGGCTTCGCCGGGCAAGGCGCCGCGATCGAAGCGCATGGTGTTGTCACGCGCGCGATTGAGCGCCACCTGTTCGAAGTAGGCCTGCACCTGAGGAATGGCCTCAGCCAGTCGCTCGACATATTCGCGCGCCAGGAAAAGCACGGAGCTGTGCATGGTGGCGCGCACCGTAGCGGAGGTGGGCTGGTCCGTGACCAGCGACATCTCACCAAAAATATCGCCTGGCTTGAGCCGCGCCAGTGACACGGCCTCGGGCGTGTCTGCGCGCGCGACCACCTCGACCTCGCCCGCCAGCATAAGAAAGAGACCCTTGCCACGCTCACCTTCGCGAATCAACTCGGTACCGGCCTCGACCTCGTGGCCCTCGAAGCGACGAAGCAGCTCGCCTTGCTGGGACTTGGTGAAGGGCACGAAGAGCGGCGACGTCTGCAGCAGGTTCTTGATCAAGCGCTCGCGTGAGAACTGATCGAGCGCGGCGCGGATGGTGGGCAGCTTGGCAACGACCAGGGCCAACGCCGCCTTGCTGACCCCGATGACGTCGGCATCGCCGGCCGCGGCCACCGAGGCGGTGCGCGGCTGGCCGGTGATGAGCGCCATTTCTCCGAAGAGCGTGTTCTCGAAGAGGCGCGCCACGTCCTTGTCTCCGGCCGGTGTATTGACGAAGACCCGTAGCTCGCCATCGGCCACCAGAAAGAGTGTGTCGCCCGCATCGCCCTGACGCACGACCAGTTGCCCGTCGGTGAGGCGCAGCACGGTCAGCGAGCGCAGCACGGCCGCAAGCGACTCGGGGCCCAGCTCGGACAGGAAGGGCAACGGGTGATACTGCTCCTGATAGCCCACGAACACCGAGAGATCGAGCGCGGTCTTGCGCGCCTGTTCCATGACGTGCGCCAGAGAACCGGTGTGGCCAATATCCCCGACTTCCAGCACGGTCGATGGATCGACCGGTGCCGTGCGTACCGCAAAACGCGCAAGCAATGGCGAACCCGAGGCGTAGGTCTTGACCAGCAGGGCGAAGATGTCGTCCACCGGTTGGCCCAACTTGCCGAGAGCATAGGCCGCGACGATGGCCGGCAGGGGGTGGCCGGCGCGAACATTGTGGATGGCCACGCTCCGGTAGACCTCGGCCGCCGCGTCGGTCTGCCCGGCTTCCGCCAGCACGTCTGCTATGGCAAGCCGGGTCTCGTAGTCAAGCGGGAGCGCGGCCAGGATTCTCTGGTACGCGCGCAGGGCGTGTGGGTGATCGCCATTGCGGCGGAAACGACGCGCTTCGTCCCTAGCCTCACGTAGGGTGATCTTCATGAGTCAAGATTCGGTCAAGCCGCAAGCGGAGGCAAGTGCCGGCAAACCCTTCGACGCTGATTTTGCCAGGCGCTGGCCCATGGCGAGGGTGCTGGCCACCTACGACCGCCTGCGGCTATCAATAGGGGAAGTGGCAGCCCCCTGTCAATCGGCTAAGAATTGGGTAGTATGTTCTCCGTTGACCGCGACCAGGTCCGACCGGGCTTGGTCGACAAACCCCAAGAACCCCCTGCCCCTTGACGACAATGGAGAAGGACCTCGAGCGCAGTTTCCTGGAGATTCTTGCGCGGACGCTGGTTTCGCTCCCCTTCGACCTCAAGATCCTGCTCGAAGCGGTGTCCGACCCCAACCTGGACCACAGCGCGCGTGAAGTGGCAGCGGCTGCGGTTGTGTACATCATCGCGCCCCGCGAGGGGAACGTCGAGCCGTACATCCGATACAGCGAGGACGTGCTCGTCCTTCGCCTTGCTCTGCGCCAGATCTTGACCGAAGCAGGCGAAGGGGCGCCGGAATTCCGGCAGCGGTTCGCCGAAGATCTCAGCCGCCTGGGCCAGGAGTTGGAGTTGCTCGATCGGGCCTGCGGCAAGGATCTGGTGGCCTGGCTCGACAGCCGTTGGGCTGTCCTGCGCAAGGCCGTATACGCGCGCAAGAAGATCCCCATGTTCGTCGACGACGAGGAGGTCGGCACACTCCTGTACGACGAAGGACTGAAGTTCGGCACCAACTATCCGATCAGCGAGAAGACCCTGGAGGGACGGCTCAAGCAAGCCCAGCCTGTCCTGGATCACCTGCAGCGCAAGTGGGACCAGGACAAGAAGAAAATCACCCCGCACTAGGATAGAAACCTAGATGGCGCGAAGTTCCGAGGTCGTGCCGGTTGGCGCTACGCCCGCTGGGGTTTTCGATATCGCCTGCCGCGTGGCCGAAAGCGGAGGCTCGCTTCCCACGGAGATTACCGAGGCAGCGCGTGCGGTGGCCGGCGAGCTGGGGTCGTTTCCGCCGGACGAGGTCCGGCGCGCGCTGGAGCGAATCATCACGAGCCCGCATGCCGACGACGGCCTGCAGTGGCTGCACGAAGCCGGCGTGCTGGAGCAGGTGGTGCCCGAGCTAGACGCCACGGTGAACTTCTCGCAAGAAGCAGGGCGCCGGCACAAGGACGTGTGGGAACACACCAAGCAGGTGGTCATGCAATCGCCGGCGCAACCAGTCGTGCGCTGGGCCGCCCTGCTGCACGACATCGGCAAGGTGGACACCCGGGTCATGCTCAGCGAGGGCAAGGTGACCTTCCACCGCCACGCCGAGGTGGGCGCGCGCTTATTTGAGACTCTCGCCCGGCGCCTGGGTTTTCCTCGCGCCGAGCGCAAGCGCATCCGCTTTCTCATCGTCAACCACCTGCGCGCCAACGCCTACGAGCCGGAATGGACTGACGCAGCCGTGCGTCGATTCGATCACGAAATGGGCGATGCTCTGCCCGAGCTGGTCGAGCTGTCACGAGCCGACGTCACCTCGGCACGGCCCGGCCGGCGCCAGGAAGCGGCCCGCAATATCGAAGCGTTGTTGCAGAGAATAGCGGCCGTGCGCGAGCTCGACGCCCGTGTGCCACCTCTGCCGCCAGGGGTGGGCAACGCCATCATGGAAGCCTTTGCTCTTCCGCCCTCGCGCCGGGTGGGTGAGTTGCGCAAGGTGTGCGAGGACGCCATCGAACGCGGCGACCTGCTGGAACGGCAGCCGGTGGAGTACTACGTCGACTTCCTGAGGCGCCAGGGGATATCAGTCGACAAGCCGTAGCGGACGAACGGCCTGGGTCGCGGAGACAGGTCGTGAACCGCGCGGGGGCGCGCGCTTCCATGGGTCTGCTTCCTTATCTTTTCTTGAACGGCAAGATCATGCGCGTGGTTCCCGCCCGCGCGCACATGGGCGCGACCGGGGCCGCTGGCGGCACTCTCTAGGGCTGGCCTTCAACCTGAGCAGTCGCTTGCTTCGGCGCTCTCCGAAACATCTCCGCCAGCAGGAAGCGGCCCAACCTCTTTCCCGTCGCCCAAATGGGAAAACTGGTCTCGCCGGACTGACGTTCGGTTTCACGTACGGGGAACTCCGTGCGCGGAATGCGCAGCCGGTATGAACGCACCGCCATCTCGAGATCCACCGTCACTCCGGCGCTGGAAATCTTCATGCTTCGATAGGCCGATACCGTGAAACCCTTGACCCCGTGAAGAACGTCGCGAATCCGGCAGCCTTCGCGTCGCCAGACGAGTGACGTTGTGATGCTCAGGACATTGATGCCCCACTTCCTCGGCTTGAGGATGCGATGATCCTCCTCGTTGCGTCCCCCATCGATGAAGCGACTGGCGACGACGAGATCGTAGCCCTGCTTGAGTTTGTCCGCCATCTCCTTGGTACAATCCGGGTCGAGCGTGCCCTTGGGAAAGAACACGACGAGACCCTCCGTCTTGCAAATCTCGACCGCGTGGGCGTAGGCCGCGTTCAGCGATGGTTTGGATTGTTTGAAAACCGGAATACCCTGCGATTCAAGGTACTCCACCGTGCCATCTGTGCTCCCGCCGTCGACCGCGTAGACATCGTCGAAGGTGTCTCGCCGGAGCTTGGGCACATCGACTTCGCACCCTGCCCTTTCGTTGAACACGAGAAGACAGAGCGTGATTTTCATTTCACGAGCCAAGGCATTCCTCCGCCGCTTTGAGTGCGAGCTCGACGGCCACGTCCGAATTGATATGTTCCCACGTCCCCCACCGCCCAATCCCGATAATCCCGCGCCCACGAAACCAATCGACAATTGCTCCGATGGCCGCGGGCTTGCCAACCGTGCTGACCGGATAGGCGAACTCGTTGACGAAGCGAGGCCCGTCCGGAGCGCGAGATCTCCTTGCGTTGGTTTCGGTCCAGTGGCCGCGCGCGCCTTCGCAAAAATTGTGGCGCAGCAAGAGGCGGTGATGCCCTTCGCCTTCCCTGGGCTCGTAGATCCAGTGCGCCGGACTTGCGACGTTCTCGGGATGGTAGTCGACGTGCACGCCAGTATGGACCAGCGATGCAACCGCATTTTGGATCGTCTCCGGCAATTGCGTCAGTCGCGGCCAGAGCGTCCATGGAATGGTGTTGATGATGAACTCCGCTTTGATCGCGCCGTCGATGATTCGCTTCTCCATGTCGATCGATCTCAACGAATAGGAGGGGATGAAGCGATCACTCAGCGATTGGGCGATGCGGCGCCAGACCTCGCCATAGCCGTGGGCGCGCGGGTAGAGGAAACGGCCGTGCGCGGGCAGCGTACCCTGGGATTTCCTCTGCAGAACGCTGAGCAGGACCTCGCGAAACGAGACCGAAGGAAGCTTGTGCAGCCAATCGATCCCAAGATCGGACAGGGGCAAGGACCAGAGCTTGCGATTGTACGGGAGCATGTATTCCTCCGCAATTCGGTCGCCCAGCTTCCAGCGAATCCAACTGTCAAAGGTCGCGGGCTCGGGCTCACCGCGCACGCACCCAGCCCGTGCAATTGATTCGAGAAAATCCAACTGGTCGGAGGTCGCGAACTGCCAGAGATTGCCCTCCAACGGATGTTCGATTTCGACGCCTCGAATGCGGATGGTGCTGATTCGTCGATACTCCCGCCACTCGTCGCGCGGCATGAACTCGAAGAGTAACTCCAGAGCCCGTGCCCGACGCAGATCGAGGAAGTGGCCGCCCCCCACGTCGAGCGGCGATCCGTCAACCATAGCGGACCGGCACAGCCCGCCGGCTTCCGCCTGCTCTTCCAACACAAGAAACGAATCGCACCCGGCTCTCTTCAGAGCTGCGGCGAAGGCGAGACCCGAGGGGCCCGCGCCAAGAATGCAGAAGCGAACGGTTTTCATCCCGGGGCTTCCTGGGGCGCAGGGGCCTCCTCAGATCTGGACAGGGGTGTTCCGCTTCGCGAAACAAAGAGCATCACCCCCACGAAGACGCAGGCACAGAAGACCGACAACGGAGCAAAGCCGAGTTCGTTGTACCCCCGCCCCAGACCGAGAAACTTGAAGCCGAGTACATCCACCACGGCCATGCTCAGGCAGAAAGCAACCAGCCCGCTGAGTGGGATCGCCGTAGACCATACGACGAAGGCTCGGCCCGAAGGGGCCAAGGTGAAGATTTCCTTTCTTTTCCAGGTCAGCAGAGCGAACAGCGCGATGAAAGCCGCGGGAAAGACCACTTGCTGAATTCTCTTGATCCAACGAAACACAAACTCCCGTGCCGCGTGGTGCATGCTGTCCTGAGGATAGGGAACGACCGCGGAATGGGTGAGCCGAGCGAGGTCATCCAGCCGTGCGTGGTCCACGGACGTGGCAGCCGGCCAGTTGGTGGCAGCTCGGCCCGCCCTGATGAGCGATGAAAAAGAAAGGGTGCCAGCCGACAGGATCTTCTTGAAATCTCCCGGCCGAGGCGCGGCCAGAATGGCTGGTCCGTGTGATCCGGCCTCAATCTTCCCTGCCCGGACGGCCTCCCCAAGCTCGGCGTCGATGCTGCGAAACATGGCTTCCATCTGGTCGGCGGTCTTTGCCCCTGCCTGCTGGGCGGCGTAGAGCAGGCAAAACTCAAAATAGGATACGAAAAACTCCTTGTCGGCGGAGCTGCGTCCATTGAACACCGCGTGTTCTTCGTTGCCCGCCGTCCAGTAGCTTGACGGCTCTTCCAGAAAAGGTTTGAGCCGAGAGAAAGTCGGGGAAAGCTGGTAGGCCTTCAGCCGGGTGGCCCGGGCGACCGGTACGTAGGCTTGGTGGCCCCTGGGTTCGAGACTCGTGAGGCGCCGATAGAGCCCGGTGAAAGCCGAGCTGCGCCGAAACGTGGTGATGAAAGAACCGTAGTACGCCTTGTTGAGCGCACAGACGGTGAGGATGGGGAGCAAGAATCCGGCGCCAAGAACAAGCAGAGCAAGCCCATGTGCCTTGAGAGTTGGAAGTGGGGACTGTCGCGCGTGCCGCCATTGGAACGCAGCACGGGCAAGCACAAGCGCAATCGCCACACAAACAGCCATCGAAATCCAGGTTGCCTCCTCCCGGTTGAGATAGCAGAGGCCGAGTAGGAAGCCGGTTAGCGACGCCCAGCGAATGCGCTCTCGCAGCGACTCCCCAGCACGCAGCGCCAATCCCAGGGCGGCAATGAGACACAGGTTGGTGAGTGCAACATGCAAGGTCTCCCGCAGCAGCCTGAATTCTTCGGGAAGCATGGGATTGGCCACGAGAAGCACAGTGACAACGGCAAACTTCCAGCCCGCCAGCGTCGTAGCGGGTCGCACCGCGCTCTTGAAAAGGAAAGGGCCGCCCAGGAGCAGCAAGAACTCACCCACGCGCAACGGGAGGCCAAGAAGATGAAGGAGGGCCAGCCAGACACTGAAAAGTGGGGCCTTGGCCAGAGAAAAGCAGTCAAACTGGCCAAGCCAAGAAGAGCCCTTCCGCCAGTCCCAGTTGAGAAAACCCTCGGCGTTGCGAATGTAGAGGCCATCATCGACAGCGATCCAACTAGGCCGGAAAGGACGCCAGCCATAGAGCCAGTACAGGGCAAGCAGCAGCAGGCCGAAGGTGAGCCCCCATCTCCACGAATTCCTTGCCGTCCCCTCGTCCGTGGCCATCTTGGCGCTCCGAGGAGCGCGACGAAGATGAGCAAGACGCCAAGCTAGGCCTTGATGATTCATTGCGACTTCGGCAGGTTTGGCCCCGACATCCAACACTGGGATCATGAAAGCAAGATCTTGCCAAGAGATCGATCGCGGTAGGAGGAACAAGCCGGATGTCCTTCCTACTGCGTCGCGCTCTCTTTTGTCCGAAAATGCAGACGACGTCAACTACGTCCCCTAGACCGGCGGGAAGACAAGCCAGCGCCGTGTCTTCGATCTCAACTCGGCGCTACAAGATCCCCCTGGCGCCCGGCCGCCGGCTATGCCAAAAAGAACGCTGGTCCCGGGTGACGGAACACTTGCGAACCCCGCCAGGCCCGGAAGGGAGCAACGGTAGCCGGTCGACCGGGTGCTCGGGACCTTTTGTGTTGTCCCGAAGAGAGAACAGGGAAGCCTGTCGCAGCACAGGCCGAGTCGAGGAGCGCCGCACGGCGGTGGTGCTACAATAGTGTCCTCCGGAGACGATTCGATCCAATGCCTCGCATGGTCAAGTGCGCAAGACTCGGGCAGGAGCTGCCCGGGGTCAGCTACAAGCCGTTCAACAACGAACTGGGGCAACGGATCTACGATCAGGTCTCGCAGCAGGCGTGGATAGAGTGGATCGAATACTCCAAGCGAATCGTCAACGAGTTCCGTCTCGACCTAACCTCGCCCGTGGGGCAGCAGGTTCTGCTTGAGCAGGCCGAACAGTTCTTCTTCGGTGCGGGTGGCCACAACCCGCCCGAATTCGTGGCACCCAAGTCGTGACAGCTCGCCATGCCTGACGACAGGGGACGCCGTAACACGGGGGCCATTCCCATAACCGGCGAGCAGCCGGTGCGGCGGCCTACGGGCTCATTCTTCACGGCCGAAGGCGGCTCGCAGCGCGCTGACCAGCAGACGCGCGACTTGCGTGTGGCGGTCAGTGTGCCGGTGAAGGTCCGCTACGAAAGCATTCTCGATTTTCACGGCACCCAGTCGGTCAACATCAGCCGTTCGGGCATGTTCTTGTCGTGCGCCGATCCACGGCCGGTGGGCACCATCGTCGACTTCGAGCTGGCGCTGGCCGACGGCCTGTCGCTGCTTCGGGGCAAGGGTGAGGTCGTGCGCGTGACCAGCGGCCCCGTCGCCGGCATGGGCGTGCGCTTCCGTGAGCTTGACCAAGAGGCCCGCCGCTTCCTCGACCGCATCGTTCAGGTGAACGAAGAGGAAGGACGCTCGCCCGCGGTTTCGCTCGACTTCGCCAATGCACCCGCTGCCTCGCCATCCTCCAACCCCGGGGCGTCATCCCAATACAGCCCTTTGCGGGGCGCCACCACGTTGCAACCGGGCCTGCTGGTCAGTGGGCGCGACCTCCACGTCAAGCTCACGCCCGCCACGGTCGGCTACTTCACCAACAACCCTCTGCTCAACATGCGCTTGGGCGGCTTCGTGGTTCCCTGCGAAGAAAACGTGCCCCTGGGCGCGGTCTTCGATGTGGTGATCGAGAGCTTCGAGGGTCATGCGTTGTTTACCGGCAAGGGCAAGGTAGTGGCCAAACAAGAACACCGCCTCGGGGTGCGCCTGTCCGACGTGGACAAGGTCGTGTTGGCGCGCCTGCAGGCCGAAGTCGCCCGGCTGAGTCCATTCGGACGATAAGACAATTCTCGCTGTCGAACCGGGGCCGTGATCGGTAAACTAGGGCGGTGACCGCCAAGCCTGAGAAACAAGAAAGCAAACGAGACGAAAAGGCCGAAACCGCGCGCGCCCGTGTGGCCAGCACCGGACGCAATGATCCGTGCTTCTGCGGCTCCGGCAAGAAGTACAAGAAGTGCCACCTGGCCGGCGACGAGGCAGCCGCTTTGGCGCCGCCCCAGGCGCCTGACCCCGACGAGATGCTCGCCGAAGGCTGGCGACTTTTTGAACAGCGCAGGCCGGCGGCTGCCGAGAGAGAGTTCCGCGCGGCCCTGACGATCAAGCCTGACTGGGCGGACGCGCTCGTCGCCATCGGCCTGGCGCGCCTGCGCTCGGGCGACCAGGAGGCTGCGCGCAAGGAATTCAACGAGGTGCTGCGCGTCTCCGAGAAACTGGCCGCCGAACTGCGCGAGTCAGGTGCCAAAGACGCGTTTTCCCGCAAGGAGGCGCAGGCCTACCTGCGCGCCAGCCACGCTCTCGGGTGTCTGGCCTTCGACCAAGAACGCTACCAGGATGCGCTGGTGGATCTCGAGCGCGTGTATGCGGTGGACCAGGACGCGGTGGGCACCGAAGCTCGCCTCATCGCCGGCGCTGCCCTGCTCAAGCTCAAGCGGCCGGCCGACGCCGTGCCGATTCTGGAAGTGGCCAGCAAGTCAGAAAGCGGGGCTGGACGCGCCCTCATGAGCCTGGGCCTGGCCCACTTTGGCGCGGGCGATCGGGCCGCCGCCCAGTCCGCCATGCTGAAGGCTCTCGACGCCAATTCCCACTTCGGCGCGGCCCTTCTGGGCCGGGTTCCCGCGCAGGCGACCAACCTGGGGGCCGCCACGGCCGGTAGCCGCGAAGAGGCCGTGGGCTACGAGCAGACCTTCGGCGATACCTGGGACAAAGAGGCCAAGGATTTTCTCAAAGAGACTATGGCCGGCCGATCGGCCAAGGCCGGCAAGGCTGGTGGCGCTGCGGGAGCGCCGACGGAGTAGCCCCCATGTCTCCCAAAGAACCCGCCTCGCCAGTCGTACCAGAGCGTCGTGCCTCGCGACGCAATCCCATCCAGGTGCGGATGCAGCTGGCCGACATGGTCAGCACTTTCTTGGGCCGCAGTGTGGACGTGAGCCGTGGCGGCCTCTTTGTGGCGTCTGCCGAAACGCGACGGGTGGGAACCTTGCTGCGCGTGCGCGTGCTCGGCCCGCGCGGCGAGGCCGTGTTTGCCGTGGGCGTGGTGGTCCGTTGCTTCTCCGATCTGGAAGGCAGCCACGAGGGCGCTTCGTCGCCAGGCATGGCCGTCGCGCTGACGTCGACTAGCGAGGCGTGGGATCGCTTTTGGGAGGACGTCAGCACCACTGACGGCGACGATGACGACGAGTCCAGCGACGACGAGGATGGGGCATGAGCAGCACCGGGGCCTTGTTCCCGGTTTCGTCTGACAAGGCCAATGCCCTGCGCGTGCGACTGGCCGAGTTGCACATCCAAGAAGAGGACTTGCAAGAAACCTTCGTGCGTTCCGGCGGCAAGGGCGGGCAGAACGTCAACAAGGTTTCCACCTGCGTGGTGTTGGTGCACCGGCCAACCGGAACTTCCGTCAAGTGCCAGCAGGAACGCTCACAGGGACTCAACCGCTACCTGGCGCGCAAGCTACTGGCCGATCGCATCGAGGCCGCGCGGCTCGGTCGGCTAAGCCAGCAACAGCAGGAGAGCGAGCGCATTCGACGGCAGAAACGGCGCCGCTCGCGCCGGGCCAAGAACCGCATGCTGGCCGACAAGCACGCCCAGGGTGCCAAGAAGGCCCTGCGGGCCGGGGTCGGCCGCGACGAGTAGCCATCTCGCTGTTTGGCTGTACCTCGAAACTCCACCGCTGCGCACGGATCAGTTGATGTGCTTCCACCCGGGCCGAGTGCTCTTTATGGGAGGAGGCTCGTCCGCGATGATGTAATCCGCGCGCCGGTTGCGCGGTTCGTCGGTCTCATCGGGGGTCTGGACCAGCAGCGCGGTTTCGCCGAACCCCTCGAACGCGATCGGGATGTGCACGCCACGCTGGCGGAACCAACGCGCCAGCGATTGCGCACGCGCCTGCGACAACCCTCGGTTGTATCCAGCGCTCCCCACCGTGTCGGTGTGTCCCGCAACGTATAGCGTGAGCTTCTTGTGCTCGCGCGCCTTGTCCTTCGACAAAATCTCCTGCACCTTCGCAAAAGCCTCCTCGAGCTTCGGCATCTCCGGGGCTTCGATCTCGGCCGAATCCGTGCGGAAGTTGACATCCTCGTGCGGAATGGGGACGTACCAGGCGGAGTACTCCTGGTGGACATATTGGCCGTCCCGATCGTACATCCTCAGCACGATGGACCCGATCGGCTTGTCGCGCGGCTGGTCCCAGCTGACGACCAGCGAGGCGCCCGCCAAATGTCCGCTAAAATCGTGCTCGTGCTCGGCGATCGTGATGCCGTCCTCGTCGGCGACGGTGATCTCGATCTTACCCGGCGGCCGCGACATGCGAATCGCCATCCGGTGTTCGTCCAGGGCGTGGGACTTGTCGACCTGAACCTTCAGCGCCGGGCCCCGCGTGTTGCCGCCGCTGTCCGCGGAAGGCTTCCTGGCCTCCGCGGGCGACGCGATCAGGATGGCGTAGAGAGCAGCACTGACGACGACGAGCCAACGCGTTGGCATGATGAACCCCACTGGCTTCGATTTATAGCGCAAGCTGGGGGCGTTAGGCGTACGAACGCAATTGCTATTGCGGCCGGAAATCGACCCGGCTGTCGCGCACTTTGGTGCTCGGGCGGAATGCACTTGGACTTCACACCGCTACAAGCCTTCGAGAACGGGCGTCGGTCTCTTCACTCGCCGGCCGAGCACGCCATGCGAACCGCCGCATAGGCTGCCTGGCCTGGGCAGTCGGGCGGGTTGAGCTTGCGCAGTTCGAGGCGCATGGTGACCTTGGGAAGGTGGGCCGCCAGCGCGTCGATCATGTGGCGAGCCAAGGCTTCCAGAAGATGGTGGGTCTCGCCCGTCCCGATCGCCACGATGATCTCGGCCACTTGCCGATAGTCGATGGTGTCGGTCAGACGATCGGTGGACTGGGCTGTCTCCAGCGGTGCATCGATCTCAACGTCCACTTCAAACCGGCGCAAGGACCGGCGCTCCGCAGGGGTCGCGCCATGGCGCGCCTCGAAGCTGATGCGAGACAACACAAGCGTGGGCATACCCTAGGCCGCGCCCTTGCCCGCTGCAATTCCTGCGTTCAAGGTGCCTCGACCTCGGCTTCTTTGCGCATCTTGCGTTTGATGATCTGGCGCTTGACCGGGCCCACCATGTCGATGAGCAAGCGGCCCGCGAGATGGTCGTTTTCGTGCTGCATGGCCCGTGCGAAGAGGCCACTGCCCTCCACCGTGAAGGGCTTGCCCTCGACATCGAGCGCTTTGAACTCGGCAGTCATGGCCCGCTTCACGGGCACGAATATCCCGGGAAACGAAAGACACCCCTCGTCCCCGGTATGCGCCTCGTCGGACAGGCGCACGATCTCGGGATTGATGAAAACCAGGGGTGGGTCGGTGGGTTGACGGCCGGCCGCCTCGGGGTCGACCAAGAAGATGCGCAGCGGAACGCCGACCTGGATGGCTGACAATCCGGCGCCTTCGGCCAGGTACATGGTATCCGTCATATCCGTGACCAAACGCTTCAGCTCGGCATCAAAGTTGGTGACGTCACGCGACACCTCACGCAAACGCGGGTCAGGGAAACGCAGGATGGGAAGAATGGACATCTCACTAGAAAGGATGACATCCGACGACGGAGCAAGCAAGACGCGACAGGTGTTGTTGAATCGGCGGGCCACCTTACAAGCTGCGCCCGCGCGTTGACAACCCTAGATCCCATTCGTAGCTTAGCCACCCTGCTCGCTTCACTTCCATGAAGCTCGTGAGATATGCCGAAGCCGATCTGCCAACGGTCCACGGACCGTTTCGGGTATTCGTGTACCATGAGTCGGCGGAAGGAAAGGGGACGGGCTCAGCCAATGCGAATCAGGAGCACGTGGCCATCGTGCGTGGGCCCGTCCAGGGCAAGAGCCAGGTGCTGACCCGCGTACATTCCGAGTGTTGGACATCGGAGGTCCTGGGATCGCTCAAATGCGACTGCCGCGAGCAGCTGCACGTGGCGCTGGAAAAGATCGCGGCTGAAGGCGCGGGCGTTCTGGTCTATCTGCGACAGGAGGGCCGCGGCATCGGACTGGGCAACAAGATTCGCGCCTATGCTTTGCAGTCGGGCGGCGCTGATACCGTGGAAGCCAACCTGGCGCTGGGCTTCGAAGCCGACGAACGCTCCTACGACATCGCCGGCGCCATCCTGCGCGATCTGGGCGTGCTGTCGGTGCGGCTGATGACCAACAACCCCCTCAAGGTGAAGGGACTGGAAGACGCCGGGGTGACGGTGGTGGATCGCGTTTCCCATTGGGTGGGGGAGAATCAGCACAACGCGGACTACCTGGCGGTCAAGCGCCACAAAATGGGCCACCATCCCGACGCGTCCGACCCCATTGCTGTGCTTCGCGCGCTGCCCAAGTCCGGCAAAGGCTAGCGTCCAGACAGGAGATCGTCATTCCTACCGTCGAAGAAGTCCACGCGATTCTGGCCCAGGTCAAAGACCCGGCCCTCGGCCGCAGCTTTCAGGCAGCGGACATGGTGCGCGAGGTGGGCGTCGAGAACGGCCAGGTTCGCATCAAGCTGCAGTTGACCACGCCCGCCTGCCCCTCGCGCGACGCCATCGCAGCGTCGGTGCGCGAGGCCGTGGGACGACTGGCCGGCGTGACCGGCGTCGAGGTTGTGTTCTCGGCTGAGGTTGCACGGCGACCGGGCCCGCAGCGAGAGAGGCTGCCCGGCGTGCGCAACATCGTCGCGATCGCGGCGGGCAAGGGCGGCGTAGGCAAGTCCACAGTGGCCACCAACCTGGCCGCGGCCCTGCACCAGCAAGGGGCCCGGGTGGGCATTCTGGACGCCGACGTGTTCGGGCCTTCCATCCCGCAGATGATGGGCAACCCCGAGGTGCCACCGGACATCGGCGCGGGCCAGACGATCAAGCCCGCGGTCCACCACGGCATCCAGGTGGTGTCAGTGGGCTTCTTCGTCGAGCGCGGCACCGCCATCATCTGGCGCGGGCCCATGGTGCACAAACTGCTGCAGCAGTTTCTCGAGGACGTCGAGTGGGGCGAGTTGGACTATCTGGTGGTCGATCTGCCGCCTGGTACCGGCGACACGCAGCTTTCGCTGTCGCAGCTTATTCCTGTCACAGGCGCGGTCATGGTCACCACGCCACAAGAAGTCTCCATCCTCGACGTCGAGAAGGCCATGGCCATGTGGAAGAAGGTGCAGGTTCCGGTGCTGGGCGTGGTCGAGAACATGAGCTACTACCTGTGCCCGTCGTGCGGGCACCGCGACGAGATCTTCTCGCGTGGCGGGGGCCGCCGGCTGGCCGAACGCGAAGGCCTGCGCTTCTTGGGCGAGGTGCCGCTTCTGCCCGGGGTGCGCAGCGGTGGTGATGCGGGAATACCCATCGTGCTGGCCGAACCGAAATCGCCGGTGGCTGAGCTATTTGTCAGCATCGCCCAGCAAGTGGCCTGCGCGCTGTCGGTGCTCAACCTGCCTGACCCCGGCACCGGCAAGCGCAGCAGTCGGCTCAGCGTCCTCAAATGACGGCTGGCCGTCGCACTGGACCCGACGAGGGTGAGAGGGCATCCTTGCCCCAGTGAACGGTCCGGTCAATCTGCGCAAGCCCGTCTGGCTGTGGCTCGGCCTGTGCGTCGCGATTTTCGCCCCGCGCGCGTACCTGGCCGTGCACGATCAGGGCGTGATCTGGGCCGACGAGATCTTCCAGACCCTGGAACAAGGACACCGCCTGGCCTTTGGCTATGGACTCGTGCCCTGGGAATACCAGTCCGGGGCGCGCTCCTGGCTCCTGCCCGGGGTGATCGGCGGCTTCATGAAACTGCTGGCCAAGCTCAAGCTCGACCAGGGGCTGGCTCTGGTGATCGGCACAAAATTGCTTTTTGCGGTGGGCGCGGCGGTCACGTTCTATCCCATGCTGCGGCTGGCGCATGTCATGGGTGGCGCGGCGGCAAGCTTGCTGTTGGGAATCGCGGCCATCGCATTCCCCGCCAGCCTCCTGTACAGCAGCCGCGCCCTGGCTGAGGTGGCTTGCGCGCCTTTGATCACCTGGTCGCTGTGGATCTTGTGGCCGTGTGGGCTCGCTTCGGGCGCGCGTGGGCCCGACGCCAAACTCGGCGTGGTGCAGGCGAGCGTCTGGCAGCTGCTGGGAGCCGGTTTCTTGTTCGGCTTGGCGACGGTGCTCCGTTGTCAAAATGGGGCGCTGCTCGCAGCACTGGTTCTGATCGTGCTGGCCAAGTGCGGACTGCGCGCCGCGATCACCCTGGCAGCGGGCGGCTTCGCGGCTTTGATCCTGGGCGGCCTTCTTGATTGGGTGACCTGGGGCAAGCCGTTCCAGTCAATCATCGAGTACCTGCGCTTCAACGTGATCGAAAAGGGATCCGAGCTGTGGGGCGTTTCATCGAGGAGTTTCTATCTGCAGACCATGCTGGCCACCAATGGGCTGGCCCTGCTGGCCCTGGTGCTTGGGTTCCTCGTGGGGCTTGCCCGCACCTGGCCTGTGGCGCTGCTGACCTTGCTGTTTCTCGCGATTCATTCCGTGTTCCCGCACAAGGAGTTCCGTTTCCTCTATCCCGCGCTGCCGCTCTTTCTCACCTGCGCCGCGGTAGGGCTGGCCGTCCTGATTGAAAAGCTTCCCTTGCTGCGCGCCCGACCTGCGGCCAGCGCGGCGGTGCTGGGTCTGGTCCTTTTGGCGGCCTTTGGCCTGCGTGCTCGCCGCGTGACCTTCGAGGACATTGGCCAGGGATTCCAGATTCCGGGTGAGATCAGTCCCCCGACGACCAGCGTGTGGGGTTGCCTCGACGAGCAGAATCGGCTGCTGGCCGAAGCTGGACGCCGCGCCGATCTCTGTGGTCTGGTCATGCCCAACGTCAACGGATACTGGACCGGAGGCTACAGTTATCTGCATCGCCGCGTGCCGCTGCTGTGGTGGCCGGGTCTCGACTCAGCCAACTATGCGTTGCTGATTCCAGGACAGAAACTCGCCGATGGCCGCTACAAGATGGTCGCGCAGGCAGGCGGCTACGCGCTTCTTCGTCGGGATGGGCCCTGCCGGCCGGTGCGCGGTCCATTGGGTTCCTACGGCCGGCTGATTCCAGCGGGGGTTCCATGAGCGGACTTGTGGGTCGATGGAACCGCGTGGTCGGCGCGCTTTCGGGATGGCGCCCGGGCGTGTACCTGTTTGTCGCCGTGACCTGCGTCTACTTCGCGAGCATGAGTCGCGAGGTGCCTTGGGGCGACGCGCGGCCCATCTACGACGTGGCCGAGTCCATGGTGCACGGCGAAGGCATCGCGGTGCCCAACCGCTGGCCTTCAGATGCGCCGCCGGGCCGCGGGGGCCGATTCTATGCACCCCAGCCTTGGCTGCCGTCGCTGCTGCACCTGCCGGGCGCGGCCCTGCGCAGCGTCCTTTGGTACCTGCACCCCGGCCCAGAGGTGGCGCACTTGTTGGCGGTTCTTGCCTGCCATGTGGCCGGCACGTTGCTGGGCGGGCTGGTGGCCTGGTTGTTCTTCCGCCTGTGCCGGCGCCACGGTGCCTCGCCACGCGTGGCTGGCTTCGCGGCGATTTTGCTCGCTGTGGGCAGCATCGTCTGGGTCTATGCGCGCTATCCCTTCAGCGAGATCGCTCAGATCGCCTGCTTCACCGGCTTCTTCCTCGAACTCTCGCAGCTCTTGCAACGTCTCGACCGACGCACGGCCCTGGCCACGGGTGTGTGGGCCGGCCTGCTGCTCAACACCAAGTACATCTACGCCCTCGCATTTCCCGGCACCTTGTTGCTGGTCGTGTTGGTGCATCGAAAGGATCTGCGTTCCCTGGGCCGGGCGCTCGGCAGCGCGGGCCTGGGGTTCTTGCCAGGACTGCTCATGGTCTTGCTCTACAACTTCCTTCGCTTCGCCTCGGTCACCAACACGGGCTACTCCAAGCTGGGCGATATGATGGTGGAGAACGTCCTGGTCAGCGCGTGGGGCTTCTTGTTTTCGCCGGGCAAGAGCATCTTCCTCTACTCGCCACCGCTGCTGCTCGCTGTGCTCGGCCTGCCTGTATTCTGGCGCAGCCATCGCTGGAGCGTGCTGGCCATGCTGGCCACCATCGTGCCGGTGCTGCTGTTCTACTGTCGTTCGCCCTCCTGGCCGGGTGACTTCGCCTGGGGCCCGCGCTACGCGGTCTTTGCCGTTCCCGTGCTCTTGCTTCCGGCCATTGCCTTTCTCTCGGGCGCTCGCCGCCCCGGGCGCTCGCTGGCGGCGGCGCTGCTGGTGGTCGGCCTGGGCGTGCAACTTCTGGGCAATGCCTTCTACTGGGACCATTTCATTCGCATCGGGCTGGACGTGCGCAGCCGTTGGCTCGGTCTGCCCAATCGCAGCGCCTCCCTGACCGCGGACAAGGGCGGTTTCTGCGAAGGCTGTTTCGAGGACAGCTATCCCACGGTGTGGCTGGGCCCGTTCCAGCCCATCCTCGGTCATCTCTGGCTGATGCGGCATGTGCCCTTGGGCCACGACTGGAAACGGGCCTCGCAGGATGCCCCCTGGCGCCGTCACACGCGACTTAACATCGACGCCAAGGAAACCTACGAACGGGCTCGCGTCGACCACTGGCTCTACGAAACTGACAAATACCGGACCGAGGGATGGATCGTGCTTCTGCTTCTCCTGGGCGCGGGCGGCGGCGCCGGCGTTCTCTTCGTTCGGCGCACGCGAGAAGCTGATCGGCCGAGCTCGCGGTGAAGCTAGCACCGCCGGCAGCCCTGAGAAGCAGGGCGGGAATGTCGCGGTCATGTCGTGCCCAGGGTCCGCCGAATCGACGCGAACCCTAGCGAAAGCACTCGATCGTGGCGGCGGCGATTGCTGGCATGTGTGTTGCAGCAACAGCGCGCCGGGAAATGATCACGGCGCTGTCTCATGGGCGAAGGCACTTTGCCATTGTGGCGTGGCTTGTCTTTGCAGTCTCGTTGCTCAAGGGCCTGCGCATGCCCAGTTCGTGGTCCGCAACACACATGACGTTCAACTACAGTCACGGGTTCATTCGACGGGGACTGGTTGGGGAAGTGCTTCGGCTCGTGGGTGGTGCGCGACCCTACAGCTACAATCGCCTGGCCCTGGTGGCCGTCCTGCTGTTCGTCGCCGTGGCCGTGGCGATGGTCCTGCTGGTCAAGCGCGTGCTTGACACCGATCCGGAAGACATCGGGCTCAAGGCCGCGGTGCTGGCCTTTGCCGCATCCCCTGGAATCGTCATGCTCGCCCACGCCATCGGCTACCTCGACTATGTCGGGTTGCTCCTGGTAGTCGGCGTGATTCTCATTTCGGCCCGGTCGAAACGCCGATATCTGATTTTCTTCTTGGGCACTCCCGTGGGCGTATTGCTGGCATTCATTCACGAGGCCCAGGTCTTGATGTTCGCCCCGACGATCCTGTTCGCGATGATCTGTCATATCGCGATTCAGTTCAGGCAGGCTGACATCTCCCGCCGCGCGAAGTCTTTGTTGGTGACCAACGCGGCCGTGGGATTTATCGCGGCGTTTGGCACCTGCACAGTCATTGGCATTGCGGGCACCAAGAGTCCCGATGCCATCAATACACTTCAGGCCTCGATCGGCCAGATCGCCAATTTCCGCCTGCGCGGCGATGCCTTCGCGACCCTGTGCCGACCGGTCAGCGAGGCTGCTTTCAAGACGATGCCCTCGTTCTGGCGCGACCCGGGAAACCAGACCTATCTGGTGCTCTCTATGATCTCGGCATTTCCAGCTAGCGCGTTCGTGATCTTCTACGGCATGCGCCTGATCGGTCGTTTGGATCTGTCGAAGCTCACCCGAACCATCCTCGCGACCTGCTTCATCGCTGCGACGCTGGCGCCGGTTTGCCTCAACCTTATCGGGTGGGACTCCGCGCGGTGGAACGCCATCAGTTTGGTGGCGTGCTTCTGCTGCGTCGCCACTTTGCGCTTGTACTTCTCACCGCATGTCTGCGCCGAGCCAAGTCTTCGCGTGGAATCGCCCCTCACGCTTACCCTGGCCGCGATGGCCATCGTCTTGGGGCTGTGCAGCTCCAATTACACCAATTTCCTGTTCGACAACTACAGTGTGCAGGGGTATCCATTCGAGGGACCGGTGAAATCGTTCGTCGAACTCGTCAAGGGACACTTCACCTTCCTGCCTGGGGACTGACCGGGGAAAACCTGAACTTCTTACTCCGCGCGACGGCGGAGTTCGACATGCCCCGCGTAGGGGTCATCCCAGGTGGCGACCAGGCGTGGAAAAGTGCCGGTCAGATAGTCGCGTATCACGCGCTCCTTCAGTGTGGACGATCCGGGCACCACAATGGCGATATCCAGATGATCTTTCTCCAGAGCGCGCACCCAGTCCTCGGGCGTGCTCTCGTGAACCTTGAAACGGTGCGGGTTGGTGTCGGCCAGATTGGCCCCGAGCACGCAAGAACCAACCGCAGCGGCAAAGGGGCCAAGTGAGTACTCGCCGAAAATTCTTTCGCCGGGCCGGCATTGGCCGCGCACCGCCTGAAC
>Ga0265323_10000448_pt1 | contig 23600 bp, 17 predicted proteins | sample 41225metaG_FD_193580 | JGI IMG/M metagenome (GOLD analysis project Ga0265323, IMG submission 193580) | Rhizosphere microbial communities from Carex aquatilis grown in University of Washington, Seatle, WA, United States - 4-12-25 metaG | ecosystem: Host-associated > Plants > Roots > Rhizosphere...
CCCAGCCGACACCGAGGTGGTGCGCACACCGTGGCGGGAGCGGCCCTTGGGCGCCATCGTTCTGACAGCGGGGTTCGATTGACATGGGAACCCTCAAAGGGTTCCCATGCCCTCCCGCGATGGTGCGCCGCCGGCGAGGGCGCGCGCGAAGCGCGCGGGGCGGACAGGGTGGCGGGCCGTCCCGAAGTCCCCGCAGGGGGCAAAGCCGGCGAGCTCCCCACGCGACTACCGCCAGGCTTCGTAGATTTTGGAGGGGTTCTGACGGGAATCGAACACAATGTGCTTTCCGTCGTCCGAAAGCCAGGGATCACCAGCGTTGCCGAGGAAGTTGAATTCGGTGGCCGGCTGCGGGGTAGAAAAGTCCTCCGCCGCCGAGGCGCGCGTGGCGTGAAAAAGCGAGTTCAACGGGTTCGAGCGTCGCGACGCAAACACGATGCTGTTTCCCGCGCGGTACACGGCCGGATCCCAGTCGTATGCAGTGGAATTCAACGTCGTCAGCGCTTTGGGTGGACCCCACTTGTCAGCGGTCGACTGGCGGGTGGTTGCGTAGAGATCCCAGTCGCCCCCGCGTAGGGAAGTAAACACCATCATCAGCTGATCTCGCTGCAGCGAGGGCGAGGTGTCCTCGTCCGCTCCAGTGCTGAAGTCAGTCACCGGCGTGGGCGGCTGCCAGAGATCGGTACGCTTCGCTCGGTGTGACACCCAAAGACGCCGGCCCGGGGTCACGCCTCCGGGACGCTCGCTCGCCAGGTAGATGGTCAGCCCGTCAGCCGAAACTTCCGGGGTTTCGTCCAGTGAGGTGCTCGATAGTTGGTCGACCTTGGCCGGCGTGCCCCAGGGCGCCGTGGCGCTCTCTCGTTTCACCAGCCAGATGTCATAATCGCCATTGGGATTCGACGTAAAGTAGAGTTCCAGCTCATCGGCGGTCAGGGTTGGATCCGCCTGTGCGCAGACCCCCACGCCACCGACACAGACATTCGCAAACGCGGGATGCGGCGCAATCGCGCCAAAGGGAACCCAGATTTCCGCCACGGCCTCGGCGTCACCTGCCTCCGCATCACCGGCGTCCGCATCGCCCGCGTCGGCGTCGGCTGCGTCTGCGTCAGCAAGGCCGGCGTCACCAAGCAATGCGGAAATCTTGCCCAGCACACGCTGATCGGCACTGCAACCATTCGCCGTCAGGGCGACGAGCCAGCCAAGCAGCAGTGATAGCCGGGCCTTGGGCATGTGGGCTCAGCCTAGCACTCGGACGCCGCCAACACGACCGATCAGACTTGCCCTTCAATCACTCCCTCCAGCGGATGGCAAGAACGGCCAACCGCCCCGCCTGGCTGGGGCATCGATCCTCTCGCCGCGCGTTACCGCCTCCGCCATTCTGGCGGCCGACAGCCACGCAAAAGTGACGAGCGTAAGAAATATCTAAACCCGAACTACCCCTGCTCTGCCCCCTTCTGCGCTAAGGGTGATTTCGCGTGCTTCCCATGTGCGGTGAATCACACACTTTAGCAAATAAAAGATCGAAGACTGCAGCCTGCAAGCGCCCTTCATATTCGTGAAAGTGCCCGGCACTGGCACAAAGAGGTCAAGCAAGAATGCAATCCACAAGAGCCGCCTCAAGCAGGCTTGTGCGCCTGCGAGCACGCAAGCAGCGGCTGCTCCTGTCACATCGCCGACGCGCAGACAGCCGGCCACCCCGACTTCGCGATGCTTCCGCTTCTCATGTTCGCCTGTCGTCTTCGAAAAAGGAGTCAGCGCCGATGAGTTCTATGAATACGTTCGTGAAGTTGTTTGTGGTGATGTCCCTTGCGGGGGCCCTGCTTTCCGCGCGTGTGGCCGGAGCGGCCGATGCGGGAACGAAGACGCTAATCGACTACTTCCAGCCGACGCCAATTGTCTGTCCGTTGACATCGACTGCCTGGGGTGCTGCCAGCGTTGGTCCTCGAGATACCTGCAACGGCCTCGAAGATGCGACCAACAAGCAGTACCAGTATTGGGACGGCAAGATCTTGAAGGGCGCAGACGGCAAGTATCGCATGTACGCGGGCCAGTGGCCGCAAAACAAAGGTTTTGCCGATTGGCCCAGTTCGGTCATTGCGGAGGCGGTCAGCGACGGAACCGTCATAGGAACCTACACCCTTAGCACGACCACTCCTTTCACCGGAAAGGAGCAGAATGTCACCGGCGCAGTCCTCAGCGATGGCAGCTACGTTCTTCTCGACAGTCTGGGCAACAATGGTACGGGCAATATCTATACGTCCACTTCACTCGCCGATCCATGGACGTCGAAAGGTCAGTTTCAGATTAGCGGTGGCTCCACTTCGACGCAAACAACGGAAAACCTCACAATCTGGGCCAACGCCGATGGCAGCTTCGAGATCATGAGCCGGAGTTTCCAGGAGATGGTCAGCGCCAGCAACATTCTTGGGCCATACACGATTAAGGCGACGGTTCCGAGCCTGCAAAGTCAGGGTTATGAAGATCCAGTGATCTGGTGCAGCGGTGGCCAATACCATCTGGTTGCCAACGATTACAATGCTCGCAAAGCCAATCACTACACGTCAACTGACGGTATCAATAGTTGGAAAAGCATGGGACTGGCCTACGATCCGACCAGCGATTTCGTGCGCTACACCGACGGAACGGTCAACCATTGGTACAAGATGGAGCGGGCCGGCGTGGTGATGGAGAGTGGCCACGTCTCTGCCTTTACCTTCGCGGTCATCGACGTGGATAAGAACTCGGACGTGGCAAACGATACCCACGGGAGCAAGATCATCGTAGTTCCGTTCGACGGGGTGGCCTTCGACCGGGACAATCCAGGTCCGGGAAGTGCAGCCTGTCCGGTCAATTCTGGCGGTTCGCCTGACGGCGGCCCAGCTGGTGGTTCAGGGGGCAACGGTGGAAGCTCGGGGACCGGCGGCGTCACTGGAACCGGCGGCAAGAACGGAACCGGCGGCGCCACGGCAACCGGCGGCAAGACCGAAAGCGGCGGCGCCACGGCAACTGGCGGCAAGGTTGCGGGTGGCGGGACCACAGCAACCGGTGGCACACCGGGGAGTGGCGGGACCGCAGAAACCGGCGGCGCCACGGTCTTGGGAGGATCGCCGGCAACAGGCGGCGCCGCCAGCGGCGGAAGACCCGAAACCGGCGGCACTGCCGCAATTGCCGGCAACAGCGCAACCAGCGAAACCGGTGGCATGTTAGGCACCGGCGGCTCGGTTGGAGCGGCTGGCGCCGTGTCCATGGGCGGCAGCCTTGCGGCCGGCGGATCAATCGGAGCTGGCGGAGGGCCCGGCAGCGCTGGTGCAGCCAGTACGGCCCCGCTCGGAGCTGGAGGAAGCATCGCCGTGGGCGGCACGACCGACACCGGCGCCATGGGCGGCACTACGGCCGTGCCCAACCCGACACAGTCAAACAGCGGATGCTCCTGCCGCATCGGCGCAGGCCAGGCGACGAGCTACCCCGGCTTTGCGTTGCTCGCACTTCTAGTGTTTGCCTTTCGCCTTCGCAAAAGGCGCTAACGCATAAGCCGATACTCCTGGCCAGATCTGGAGTTTCATGGCGCGGGCGGTCTGCGCTAACCAGTGTCCCGGCGTCCAGCACTTCTTTGGCACTAGACGGACATCGAGTTCGGATGCAAATATGGCGCGGCTTTGAGCCCTAACCCGATCTCGGGCCACTGCTTTGACCGACGGCTTCTCTAGACTCAAGTCAAGGAACACGTTGATGGCGAACAGAATCCCGACTGAATCCCAATTTTCCACGCTTCTGCTCTCGTTTGCCGTCGCGCTCTGCACGGCAGGAATCGTGGGCGGCTGCAGTTCCGCCGGACCATCGACGGGTGGCACGGCCGGCTCGGGAGGCGGCGCGACCGGGAACGCGGGTGGTGGTGGTGGTACGACGGCCGCCCCTGGCGGCACCACTTCCGCGCCAGGCGGAACGACTACCCCACCTGGTGGAACAACCGCCGCACCTGGCGGAACAACCGCCGCACCTGGCGGAACAACCGCCGCACCTGGTGGAACAACCGTCGCCGGCGGAACCACTTCTGCCTCGGGCGGAGCGACAACCGTACCTGGCGGAACCACTTCTGCCTCTGGCGGAACGGCAACCGCCCCGGGCGGAACCACCTCGGCCTCAGGCGGAGCGACGGTCGTACCCGCTGCTGGAAACACTGCCAACACCGGCGGAAGCACTGCCAACACCGGCGGCAAGACTGCCAGCTCCGGCGGAAGCACCGCCAACTCGGGCGGATCCACGGCCAAGTCCGGCGGCTCAACGAGCTCGGGTGGCAAGACGGGCGGTTCCACCGCATCAGGCGGCAGCTCGGGCGGCGCGACCAATTCGGGCGGCGCGACCAGCTCAGGCGGTGCGGTGGCCGGACTGCCTGCTGCTGCTGACATTCTGGCTACCATGAAGTTGGTGATCCCTTACGAGATCAAGCTCGGGCCAGAGGATTCGAGCTGGGTCAACAAGTGGACCGAGGCCACCTTCTACATCGGCGTGATGGCATCCTACCTCGCCACCAACGAGGCAACCTTTCTGACCGATGCAACCAACTGGGGTACCAAGAACAACTGGACACTGCTTGCGTCGCCCACGCGCAGTGCAGACAACCAATGCGCCGGACAGGTCTACGAAGACATCTATCTTGCGAATCCCACCGGCGCTAGCGCGACCATGTACACCAGTACGAAGGCGAGCATCGACCTCGTGAAGGCAAGCCCGAAACCGGGAATTGTCCAGAATACCGACGACTGGTGGTGGTGTGATGCCCTATTCATGGCGCCCGGAGGTGTCGTGCGCCTGGGCAAGATTGCAAACGACACATCGTACTACAGCCTATTGGACACGGAGTGGACCGCCACGCAGACCGGGCTCTTTGACACGAAGACCGGGCTGTTCTGGCGCGATTCGTCCTACGTCAACAAGACGACCTATTGGTCGCGCGGCAACGGCTGGGTCATGGGCGGAATCGTGAGGGTCCTGCAATACCTCCCGGCTACCGACACCAAACACGATTCCTACGTCACCTTGCTGAAGACCATGGCCGCCGCTATCGTGACTTACCAGCAATCGGACGGCACGTGGCACTCCGACCTCACGCATCCAACCACCTACAACAATCCCGAGGTGAGCGGCACCGGCCTGATCACCTACGCCCTCGCCTACGGAATCAACCAGGGATTGCTCGACCGCGCGACCTATCTTCCTGTGGTGATCGCGGCCTGGAACGGTATGATGAAATGTGTCACCAGCGCAGGCCTGGTTGGCTGCATTCAAGCGACCGGAAGTGCCCCTGCTGCCGCAGCAACCACTGAAACCCACGACTACGGGGTCGGCTCCTTCCTCCTCGGCCAGCGAGATCTACAACATGGTGAAGTAGCCACCTCATCGAGGCGGCAAAAACCCTCGCGTCGGGCGGCGACGGCGCCAGAGTGGTTTCCTATCCGGCCGTCGAGCGCGTCAACCTCCGCGTCGCTAGCCTGTTCGTCCTCGAACGACTGTTCTCCGAGGTCTTCTGCGCTCGCCAGCCGGTCGCATCAGCGGCGCCATAGGTACCCATCTAGCCGTTGACGGCTCGGGAAAATAGTATCAGGTTATGTTTTGGTTGGGTTGTGGGTTGGGGTATGTGTGAACAATCGCCAGGGAGGCACCATGAAAGGGACGATGTTTGGCAAGGCCCTCGTTGGCATGGCGGCCGGTCTATTCGTCGGCTTGTTCTTAATTGACTGTGTGTCGGACCTACCGCCCATTAGCGGACCAGCCGGAAACAGTGGCCATGCCGGAGCAGCAGGAAACGGTGGCGCTGCCGCAGTAGCGGGAAACAGTGGTGCAGCAGGAAACGCCGACACCAGCTCGGGTGGTCTGCCTTTCACAATCGACACCAGCCACATTGGCGGCAATCCGGTGGTCGACGCCGGGAATGCCGACGTGGCCACTGGACCTGATCCTTGGCCTCCAACCGGCTTCACCAACGTGACGAATGTGGCCGTTGGGGCCTATGCCCTCGGTCCACAAATCACGTCGACCGGCGACGCGGGCGCGGCCGGAGCCAGCGCTGGACCCACCCGTCCTGCCACTGCGTGTACCGCCCTCTACGGCGTGGTTCGCGATTTCAAGATGGGGAACAAGACCGGCGGGCATCCAGATTTTGAGACGGCGCCAGTTGGAGACGAACCGGGGATCGTGGCCACCACCCTCGGCCCAGATAACAAGCCGGTCTACGCGGCGACTGGACGACAACCGCAGAAGTCCACCACAGGTCCGGACAACTTCAACCAATGGTACAACGATGTCTCGGGGGTCAATATGTCGTATGTCTTGGCCCTGCAGATGGTCGACGTCAATGGGACAGCCTCTTTCCAAGCGACCAAGCCCAGTTCTTTCTTTCCGCTCGACAATGCTGGCTTTGGCGACGAGGGACAGCCTCACAATTTCTCCTTCACCACCGAGATTCACACCGCCTTCCAATACAAAGGGGGTGAAACCTTCTCGTTCAGCGGCGACGACGACGTCTGGGTGTTCATCAACAAGCAGTTGGTCATCGATCTGGGAGGGCGACACGCCCAAGAGACCAAGAAAGTCACCATCGATTCACTCGGACTTCAGAAAGACAGCATCTACGAGCTGGCGGTTTTTCACGCGGAACGCCACACTGACCAGTCGAATTTCGAGATTCAAACCACGCTGGCCTTCACCGACTGTGGCAGCATAATCATACAGAAGTAGATCGTCGCCGGTGTCCGAGGCTGCGCATGCGATAGCGCACGATCTCGCCCAACACGCGCCCGATCCGTCGCAGGGCCACCTCGCGGCTCTGTCCCACCTCGCGCACGAAGGAGCGAATGGTGACCGGGGCAAAGCGGCTGCCCGCACGGCGCAACCGTTCGAGCAGCTCGAAGCTGAACAGGAAGGTCTCGCTACGCACGCTGGCCAGATCAATGGTATCGAGCCAGCGTCGATGAAAGACGTAAGTGCCGGCGAAATTCACCCGCAGCCCGCCCAAGCCCCGCACCACGAAGCGAAAGGCCAGCGACATCAGGCGACGCTGTTCGCCCGAGGGTGGCGTGACATAGGTGCTGACCGCGGTAGTCTCGGGTGTAGCCCAGGGCAAGAAGGCCAGCAGCGCTTGCGGGCGGACCTGACGATCGGCGGGAAGGTGGGCGATGTACTCGCAGCGGGCGGCGGCGTATCCGCTGCGCATGGCCGCGCCCATGCCCAGGTTGCGCGCGTGGCGCACGACCCGCACGTCACCCTGGCCGGCAGCCTCGGCCTGGGCCGCGGTGCCATCACTGGAGCCGTCGTCGACCACGATGATCTCGTAACCCGACAGCCACAGGCGGCCCACCCGTCGGCAGTCGCGCACGGCGGCCGCGATGGATGCCTTCTCGTTCCAAGCCAGCAGCACCATGGACAGGGTATGCGGACTGCGGCTGGCGCCGATCAACTCCGCGGCCTCGCTGACCTCGGTGACTACGAAGTCCGCCCCGGCCGCCTCCAGACGCGGCACTTCGGCCATGGAGTGCGCGTGTCCGACGGCGACGATGAGTGGCCCAGGCGCGGCCTGACGGGCAGCCAAGACTGAACCCATGTCCGCAACGTGATCGCCGACCAGAAACACGCGCTCGGCGCCGGCCGCTTCGGGCGCCGCGAGGATGGCCAGCACCGGCGCCGCAGCCGGCTTGATCGATTCAGCGCCGGTGCGCGCCTGGATGGCGAAGAAGCGCGCCGGATCGATTCCAACCGCGTGCAAGGCGGTGCGCGCAGCCGCGTGGTGGTTGTTGGTGTACAGGGCGACCGGAAGCCCGGCCAGACGTTGCAAGAGAGCGCGTGCGCCGGGATGGATCGAGCAGGTCGGGGCACACCGGGTCTCCTCTGCGTCGATCACCGCCCATAGGCGGGTGGCCAGACGGGCGCCGGCCTGGGCATCGCGCGCGCCGACTTCCGCGCAAGCGGCCGCGATGCCGCTGAGCAGGCCTTGGCCGTCGACGCTCATGCCCTCGAAAGCCAAGATGCCATTGACCTCGCGGCGCACGCCCGCGCCGTCCAGGTGAAGGTCCACCAGGACGCCGTCCATGTCGAGAATGGCGACGGCAGGCGGCCCACTCATCGGCCCGGCCCGTCCAGATCGCGCGCCAGCACCGGGCCACAATCGAGAGTGCGCAGCCAGTACACGCCGGGGCCAATGGGATCGATGAGCGGCTCGCCTGGAATGCTCTCGCCGAAGGCCAGGCGCACCGCCCAGTAGGGGAAGTTGCAGCCGGCCTCGGTGTAGAAATGGATGGTGGTGCCGAAGCGACCAGCGTTGATCTCGGTGACCCGGGGCTGGCCGGCCTCGTCCTCGGTCATGTCAACGAAAAAGATCCCACGCGGCGTTCCTGGCAAGGCGCGCACGGCGGCCTCGCCCGTGCTGCGCACCTGGGGATAGGCAATGGTGCGGCTGACCGCGGGCGCGCCGGTGATGCCGCTCGGGCTGACATGCGGGATCACGTACTCCAGCCGCTCGCGCGTCTGCGCCGCGACCAGATCGCCGTCGCGGAACAGGCCGCACCAGGTGAGGTTGCGCCCGGGCAAGAAACGGCTGGCGACAAATCCGCCCCAGCCGCGGTGGTGATCGACCCAGGCGATGGCGTGCGCGACCTGGCGGCAGGGCAACGACGCCACGCCGATGCCGATCCCGGGCGCGCCCGAGCCACGCACCCAAACCGGACGGGTGGGGATGGCGGCAAAGGCAGCGCGCAGGTCGTACTCGCCATCGATGGCAAAGGTGTCAGGCACGGGCACGCCCGCCGCGCGCAGGGTGCGGAAGGTTTCCCACTTGGAGTCCGCGCAGATGATGGCGTCGTTCTCGGGCAAGAACAGGCGAACCTTGCCCAGCTCGCCGCGGTGGCAGGCGATGGTGCGCACTTCGACGGGGTGGCTGGGCACAATGAGATCGATCCCCTCGTCAGCGACGATGCGAGCCAGAGCCGCAAGGTAGGCATCAGTCTCGCGCGCGTGGGGAATCAAAAAGGTGCGATCAGCCAGAGACAGCGGGACATGATAGCGGTTGGCTTCCGTGCCCAAGAGCGCCAGCGACTCGGGCGCCGCGCGCAGCGAGCGGATGAGGTTGCTGCCCAGCGGGCCGCCCGTGCCGGTCACCAGGATTCGTCGGGGGCTCACGGGGCGCGCTCCTTGCGAGCCTCTTGTGCGAAGCGCTCGGCCGTGCGGCCCTCGAAAACATGGGCCGCGCGAAATTCCTCGGCCAGCGCGCCCAGGGTCCGCATCTCCGCGCCACGCAGCCGGCCCACCACATCGAGGAACAGGGTGCGGATGCCGGGGCCCTCGCATCGCAACTTGCGCGCCGCCGTCGGATCGGCAAAGCACGGCTTGGCCGCCTGATAGTCGGCGATCTCGCGGGTGTTGAGAAAGAGGTGCACCGGGTGAAAATTGAGCACCTTCAAGCCAGGCTGATCGAGGCGCAACGCCGCACAGTCGAAGCGCCCGTCGAAGAAGAGGCAGTGAACGTCGTCTTCCCAAAACAGTGGAAGGCGCACAAGTCCGCTCCAATCGTGGTAGGGATCGAGGCCGGCATGCAGGAACATGAGATCGTTGGAGAAGTAACGCACGCCCTTGCGCTGGAAGAGCGGCAGCAGGCGCGAATCAAAGTAGAGTTCGTGGCTGCGCACTCCGACGGCCGTGGGAAACGCGGTCAGTAGCCGGGTCAGCACCGCGTCCTCGTCGGGGTCCCCCAGAAAATTGGGGTGCACTCCCGTCTCGCACCCAGGCAGGGCCAGCAAGGCCGTCACGCCGGGGCTTTGGTGGGTGGCGAAAATCGTCGTGGGCAACCCCGCCTGTTGCAAGAGAAGGCGCGCGTCTTCGAGCACGTGATCCGGCGCCCAGTCGAGGTCCAGGGTCAGGCAGACCGTCGAAGAATCCAGCGGCGAGGACATGACGGCCAGGATACCAGATCCCTGGCCTAGCTATGAGGCTGCGATTGAGCTGTTCACGAACGACATCCTGGACCGCAATCGCTAGAGCGGAGAAGCTACGGCATCACGGCGTGACTGCGGCAAGCCCGTGCGTTTCAGCGAAGGCCGTCGCGACAAAGACGGCCGCCACCGCGTCGGCATGCACGCAGCGCCAGCGGGAATCGTGGGCCAGCATGTTGATCACGCGCGACAGAATTCCGCGCTCGACCAGCAGCGCCGGGATCTCGTCGGGCCGCGCGAAATCGATGCCGAGCGGGGCTTCCCAACCGGCCCCGCGCCACAGGCCGCGCAGGGCCGCTATGTAGCGCGCGAAAGTCTCCTCGGGGTTGGTTTCCAGCCGCGGATCCATGAACAGCTTGTGCTGCTCGCGCACGTGCGCGATACACACGGCTGCCTGTCCGAGGTTGAAGGCCACAATTCGCTCGGGCATTTCGGCACGCGCCAGGAATGCGCATGACTCGTGCGCATACCATTGCGGACGCTCGCCGAAACCGATGGTGCGACCCTCGCCAGCCCATGCATAGAGCCGGCCCGACACCACCGCCACAGCAGTCAGTGCAATCGCAGCCAGCAAGACAGGTTCGATGCGACGGCGAGCGCGTGGGCGCGGCGCACGCCGGCCGCGACGAGGCGCCTGCGCCTGGGGCCGCGCGAGGTCGAGTATCTCGTCGAGGTTCTGCAGACTCACCACCGCAGCGACCAGGGCCAGCAAGGTGCTGTTGCGGGTCGCTTGCCACCCCAGGTAGGCCGCGCCAGTGAAGAGCAATCCCCGATACGGGCTGAAGCGACCGCGCACCAGCAGCGGCACGAAACTCACCAACCCGAGCCCGAGCATGAACAGGAACCCCAGCAAGTAGGGGTTGTTCACCCCGGCCTGGGTGATGAAATCGCCGATGCTCTTCAGCTCACCGATGTTCGCGCGAAAAATGCCCTCGGCCCCCAATTTGTGGAACTGCTGGAGCGGAAGAGTCACGGCGTTGATGCCGTAGGGATTGATCAAGCAAGCGACCATGGCCGCGCCACCAGCGTACGCGAATGTCCGCGCCAGTCCGGGCGCGCCGGTGTTCCCGTAGCGAAGGCGCTGGTACAGCAGCTCGACCGCATACGCAGCAATCAACAGCGGACCCATCACGAAAAAGCCGTGGCAGTTCACCCACAGAAGTTGCAGCAGCGGGAGCAACCACAGCCAGCGCGGCCGCTCGGCTGCGCGCCGCAATACCACGAGAAATCCTGCGAGGAGTAACAGCGAAAACAGCTCGGGCCGTTCGCACAGGCGGCCCGATAACACAATCACGGCGGGCAGCCAGGCAAGCACGGCTGGCCAAATCCTGGCGCCCGGGCGTCGGACTGCCAGCGCAAGCGCGACGATCGCCACGCCCCCGACGGCCTTGAGCAAGACCAAGGCCGAAACCCCGCCCACCCGATACAACAGCGCGATGATGACCTGGAACAACCAGTAGAGATCGATCCACGGACCACCCGCGTTGGTGTAGGTGAAGATGTCGACGCGGGGAATGGTGCCGTGCTCGAGGATGAATTGTCCCCCGCGCAGGTGCCACCAGACGTCGAAGTCTCCCATGGGGAAGCAACCCAGCAGAAACGCCAGGCCGAGCAACGCCGCCACCACCGAAGCGCGCCACCAATCAGGGCGGCGTTCGGGCGCCTGGCTCGCACTTTCGTCTCGGGCTGCTGGCATGTTTGGTCTCAACCTGGCAGAGGGACGATACCCCAGCCAATCAATAGTTTGGACTTTCCGCGCGCAACAGGGGGAACAAGGATAGTCGGCCGACTCGTGCTACCCTGTCCTGGGTTTCCCGGCTGGCGCGAGGTGTGTTCTAGTCGGCGAAACCGGCACGTTCTTTACCGTTCCCTGCTGTCCGATGATTCGACCCCGCGCTCGCCGTCTTCTTCTTTTCTCCTTGCTGTTGGCTGCGCTGGCAGTGGTCTATTTCCCGCTCCTGGCCGGGCAGATTCTCTTTCAACGCGATGTCAGCCGCTGGCTTTTTCCCTCGCGCTGGTTTCTTCGTGATGCCCTCGCGCGAGGCGACTCCGTGCTGTGGAACCCGCTGCAAGGACTGGGCCTGTCCACCCTGGCAAACCCTCTCAATCAGCTCACCTATCCGCTCAATGCCGTCTTCTTCTTCTCGTCCTCGCCACAACTGACCAGCTGGTGGCTCTTGTTCCATCTGGTGGTCGGTGGCGTCGGGATCATGATGCTGGCCCGTGCCCTGGGTGCCCGTTCCCACGCAGCCACGCTGGTCGCTGGAATTGCTTGGTGCCTCTCAGGTGCCTGCACTGGTGAGTTCACGGCGGGACTTCGACTGATCGCAGGCGCCTACTTGCCGTGGTGCGGACTGGGGTTCATTCACCTGGCGCGCGTGGCCCGCACCCGATCGCCTATGAGCGCCAGGTTGAAGGCTCTTGCTCTGGCCGCTATCCCCGTCGCCCTGGCGTTTCTCACCGGCGAGGTCTTTCTGGCCATCATGGCGGTCGGGTTTGCTCTGGCTGTCACCCTGGCGGACGTGGATCGCGGCGTGGGTGAGCACGAGGGCCGCACTCGGCGTGCGACGCAATTTGCGCTGTCCGCGATGCTCTCCCTGGTGCTGGCAGCGGGAATCGCCGCAGTCGTTGTTGTTCCCGCCCAGCGGATCGCGCACGGAAACGCGCGCGGAGACTGGCTGGCGCGCACCACTGCCGAGGTGGGCTCGTTCCATCCCATGCGCTTGCTGGAACTGGTGGCGCCAGGATCCATGGGCGATCCCTACACCGACTATGTGGCAGGCCCCTGGGTGGGAGAAAAGGACCTCGATCAAAGGCCCCTCATCTATGGGTGCTATCTTGGTGCCAGCGCGATTGTGCTCGCGGGCTTCGCTTTCGGCCGCCGTCGTCGAGCGCCGCTTATCCTCGGCATTCTCGCCCTGTTTGCCCTCTTGCTGGCGCTGGGCCGGCATACGCCGGTGCACGCCATCTTTCGCACTTTGCTCCCCCCTCTCGGGTACATGCGAGGTCCGGAGAAGTACCTCATCGTCACTGTGGCGAGTTCGTCTCTGCTCGCCGCTTTGGGGCTGGAACAGCTCTCGTCCACGGCCGTCTGGCTCCGCGCCATCATCTGTGCGGTTCCGCTGGGCGCCCTGGCTCTACTCTCGCCTTTCGTGCCCGCCGCCATGGCCGAACCCGTGCGCCACGGCGCTCTGGCTGGGCTGGCCGCCGCGCTGGCCATGGCGGCGACCTCTTGGTTGGCCGGGCGTCGTCCCCGACTCGCGGGAATCTTGGCCGTGGCCATCGTGACCGGTGACTTGGCCGCGGCGGCTTGGCCCCTGCAGAACTTCGGCCCCCGTAGTCTTCTCGACGAACAGCCGCCAGCGGCCGCTGCGATTCGTGCGGATGCGCGTGCGCGTGGCCGGCTGGCGCCCCCGCGCGTATACCGTTCGCCTGATGTGGACAGCGCCATCGAACAAAGCGCGCCGCCTCGCACAGTGGGCGAGGTTCAGCGCAATCTCCTGCGCACGCTGATAGACAACCTTGCCACCATTCACGGGATTGGCGTGGTGCCGGGCTACGACGCCGCCATGTCGAGCTCACTGGCCACCCTGTGGACTGTGGGCCAGGCGCGCGTGGCCAGTCTATTGCGTCTCACTGGGATCGAGTACTTGATCTCCGGCCTTGCGACTCCGTCGCTGCCCACACCCGATGGTCTTGAGGCGATGATGGACCCTTTGCCGGGAACGCGCCTGTATCGCGTGAAAGGTGTTTTGCCCAGGGTGTACCTGGCGGGCACAATTCGCACCTTGCCCGACCTCGCCGCGCGCGAAGCGGTGTTTGACCCCGAGGTGGTCGCGGGTCGATGGGCGATTCTTGCCCCCGCTGCCGAATCCTTCACACTCGCATCGGACGCCGACCCGGTCGAGCAGCCGGCCGGTGCCTGTGAACTGGAGTCCTTTCAAGACACGCGCGTCGTGGCCAATTGTCAAGCTGCCCGACCGGGCGTGGCGGTGTTCCTGGAACAGTTCGACGCTGGTTGGAGCGCCTTGCTCGACGGTCAGCCGACCCAGGTTCTGCGCGTGAACCTCGCCATGCGCGGTGTCGTCCTGTCCCCCGGCCCTCATCGCATCGTCCTGTCCTACGCGCCGCCGGGCTGGAAAATCGGCATCACGCTCTCCATGATTTCGCTGTTGCTGCTAATCACTCTTCTCGTGGCTGCTCGGCTGTGCGGACACAGTCAGCCTCTGGTATCGGGACGATAGTCGAACCAATCGAAATCCGCGGGTGCGCGACAGGGACGGCCTCGGCCGGTGGCGTACATACCAATCACCACGCCGCAAAAGTGCATGGGCCCGCGACGGGTGATGCTCTCGCCGGACAGGGCGCGCGCCGGCACTTCGCCTAGTAGGATGCTTGCGCGTCCTTTGCCGGCCAAGAGCTGGTAGCGATCGTTCTCGGCGCGAACGCACAGTTCAACTGGACCGGGCGGAATCGCCACACGACCCAACACACGCGACACACCACCGTTTCGGCGCACGGCCACCACCTCGCGTCCGGCTCGGCCGAGGCGCACAGCCAGGTCGAGGTGAAAATCCTCGCGCGCGCGCACCGACAGGCCTGCCTCTTCGCCCGGCTGCTCGGGCGCAAAATCCAACTCCGTCTTGCAGCCCATGGCGAGGTGCTGCTGGCGACGGGCCACGAAAGCAACTGGTCCGATATCGTCCAGGCTGGCGGGCTGTCCGCACAAGCGCAGATGCCCTGCCCTTTGCTTGAGACTGATCGCGCCTTCCGGCGGATTGCGCACGTTGACCCAAACCGAGTCCAGGACCCCGCCATCAAAGTCGTCGCGCGCTGGCAGCGGAACAAAGCGATGCGGCGCCAACTCCGGGGCTGGCATCTCAAGCTCGACCTGTCCGCGCTCGCCGATAGTCGGCCAACCGTCGTCGGAGAAGCGCACCGGCGCCAAGAAGGTCTCGCGGCCGAGGTGATGATTCCGTCCGGGTCGCGGTCGTATGCCCAGAAACACCGCCCACGCGCTGCCGTCCTCCAGCGTGACCAGGTCAGCGTGTCCAGTGGCTTGGATGGGATGCCGCCTACGGCGGCGATGACTGAGAATTGGATTGTGAGGACAGGGTTCGAATGGCCCCCAGGGTGAATCCGCCCGCGCCGCGACCTCGCAGTGGTCGTAGGCCGTGCCGCCCTCGGCAGCCAGCAGATAAATCCGCCCGTGCAGAGCATGAAGGTGCGCCCCCTCGGGCCAGACCCCGCCCGCGCCACGCCAGATCACCCGCATGGGCTCGCGCAACTGGCCGGTGCTTAGATCGAGCTCGGCCTGCTCAATGACCGGATGATCGAAGTCCGCCCCTCTTCCGTCGCGAGCGTAGTACACGCGGCCGCGGTCGAAAAACAGCGACGGATCGAAACCGCCCTCATCGATCCACACCGGATCCGACCAGGGGCCCTCGGGTCGGCGAGCCGTGACCAGGAAATTGCCGCCGCCGCCCACATGCGTGGTCACCAAGAAGAATCGCCCACGATGGTGGCGCAAGGTCGGCGCGTAGATGCCGCCTGAGCTCGCCACCCCCGTCAGGTCAAGCTGGCTTCGGCGCGACAGCACATGGCCAAGCTGCCTCCAGTGCACCAGATCGCGACTGTGGAAAATGGGAACGCCCGGGAAATACTCGAAGCTGCTGCTGACCAAATAGAAGTCGCCCCCGACCCGGCACAAACTGGGATCGGGATAGAACCCGGGAAGGATCGGATTGCGAAACGTGCGACGGCGGGACACGGGCATGGGCTTCTGGCCAGCTGATTTCACCACCCATTCTACCCTTTGACCGCGCCCGAGGTCAGCCCGCTGATGAATTCCCTCTGCAAGGCGAAAAACAGCACCGCGGGCGGGATCATGGCCAGCGCCGTCCCGGTCAAGAACACGCCCTGATCGTGTCTGAATTCGCCCAGGTACAGATTCAACACCACCGGCAAAGTGAGCTTGTCCTGGCTGTGCAAAAACACGTTGGGGGCAAAGAAGGCATTCCAGTTGCCAAGAAAACAGATCAGGCAGAACGCCGCAGCCATGGGCCGCACCAGCGGCATCACCAGGCGAAGATAGATGCCGAACTCGCCGCAGCCATCCAGACGAGCGGCATCGATCATCTCATTGGGCACGGCCAGGCAAGCCTGTCGGAAAAGGAAGATGCCATAGGTGCCGACCATCCCGGGAATGATGAGCCCGGCCAAAGAATCCACCAGTCCCAGGTCCACCACCATCTTGTACAGCGGCGCCAGCAGCAGAACCGAGGGAATCATCATGGACCCCAGCATGAACAGAGTCAGCGCATTCTTGCCGCGGAACTCGTACTTGGCCAGGGCGTAGCCACCCAACGAACAGAAGAAGATCTGCAACACCGTGGTGCAGGTGGCGTACACAGTCGAATTGAGCACGTACTCCCAGAAATACACCGGCCCGGTCAGGCTGGGCCGGCCCTTGAATAGCTCGCGGAAGTTATCGAGGTTGAGCGTCTTTTCCGACCACTGCTCCACGGGCGGCAGGAAGATGTACTCATTGAGCACCGAGCGATCCTTGAACACCGCTGCCAGAAGCCAGGTGAAGGGCGCCAGCACCACCACGGCGCCCAGGCACAGCAGCGTCCAGCGCGCAAAGCGAGACGCCGTCCGCCCCCGCCCCAGCAGGCGCAGGACTGCGAAAGCCGCAAACAGCGCCAGCAAGAGGATCTGCAAGATATTCATCCTGGCTAATCCTCCTCGGCGATCCGGCCCAGCCGGATCTGTATCAAACTGATAATGAAAATGATCATCGCCACCACCCAGCCCACCGCAGATCCCAAGCCCAAGTCGCCGCATCGGAAGGCATTGTAGTTGAGATAGGTAATCAGTGTCAGCCCGGCGTCGTTGGCCCCGTAGCCGTAGCTCTCACTCAGCAGGGTGAGCGGCAGCTCGAAGAGCTGGTACGAGCCAATCACGCTCATGATCACGACGAAGATCACCACGTGGCGCATCGAAGGCAGGGTCACGTGCCAGAAGATCTGCCAGGGACTGGCCCCGTCGATGCGCGCCGCCTCTTGCAGGGTCTTGTCCACGGTCTGCAGGGCCGCGAGGAAGTAGATCATGTTGAAGCCGACCCACAGCCACAGCGAGGTCAGGACAATGGCCGGCATGATGAGCCGAGGCTCGGAGAGCCAGCGCGCCTCCAGCCCCCAGTGCAAGACCATTTGGAAACCCCGATTGATGAGGCCGTAGCGCGGCGTGAACAGAACACTGAAGAGAATGCCCACCAGCACCTGGCCCACCAGGTTGGGCGAAAAGAACACCAGCCGAAAGAAGCCTTTTACCTTGTCGCCGCCCGAATTGAGCAGCAGCGCCAGGGCCATGGAGAGCGGCAACTGTATGAAAACTGACACCAAAGCAAACACCGTGGTATTGAGCAAAGCCCGCAAGAAAATCGGATCCGTAAACAAGAAGACGAAATTGTCCAACCCCACGAAAACGTGGCTGCGCGGTCCATTGGTCTCGTAGAACGCGAGCATGATCGCATTGACAAACGGCACGACAAAGAACGCTGCGGTCAACACGATATAGGGCGACAAGAAGAGATAGGGCGCCTTGCCCTTGTAGCGCGGTCGCCCCGGGGACCGCACAGCTCGCTGCCGGACCTTGCCCCTCATAGCGTCCCCTTGGCCAGGATCTTCTCGCGTCTGGCCAACCGGCGCACCGATTCGGCTGCCTCGGCCAGCTCGGCTCGGATCTTTTCCAGCAAGCCGGCTTCGCCATTCTGCGAGTAGTACTGCGCCGACCGGTTGTAGGCCCGGTCCAGAGCAAGGCGCCCGGCGTCGTCGACTGGGCTCGAATACACGGGCGGCGCCTCAGGCGCCAGCTCCGCGTACATCTGCCCCACGCGCTGATTGGAATAGTAGGGGAAGGGCGTGGCGAACTCGGGCAAATTCCACGCGTCCTTGAGCGCCGGCAGAATGTTGGTCGCCAGAAAACGCTCACCCAATTGCGTGGTGTCGAAATAGAGGTACTTGGCCAGCTCCCAGGCCAGATCCGGGTGGCGCGTCTGCTTCATGATCATCAGGCCCGTGCCACCCCAGGTCGATGTGCGTCGTCCACCTGGGGTCCAGGCCGGCAGCGGCATCAGCGCCATCTTGCCGGACAACGCCGGCGCCTCATCGGCAAACACCCAGCTACGCCAGTCGGGCGCCCACTGAAACAACACCAACCCGTCGGTCATGGCCCTGACCACCGGCTGCCCCCAGCCGCACTCGTAGCCGATCTTGTGCGGCCCGCGCGTCTGTTCGATGTACCAGCGGATAAGCTGCGCATTGTCCTCGGTGGCAAAGGCCACCTCGCCTTGCTGGTCAAAGACCTGACCGCCCCGCTGGAACATCAGCACCTGCAAACCCCAGTTCCCGTCGTAGCGCATGTCCAGCATGTAGCGATCGATGATTCCGTCGCCGTCCAGATCGCGGCTCACCTGCCGCCCCACCTCGACGAACTTGTCCCAGGTGGTGAGCTTGCTCACGTCGATGCCCAGCGCCTCGACCAGGTCGCGTCGGTACGCCAGCATCACGGGATGGACGTCGTGGGGAAGCGCGTACACGCGCCCGCGCGTCGACCAGAGACTGAGGCGCGATTGCACCAGGCGCTGATCCAACCCGTCGGCGCGCATCCGATCGGTCAGGTCCAACAGTCCAAAGTCCTCCGCCGGCCCGCGGGTGAAGAAGCCCAGAGATCCCGCGAACACTTCCGACAGATCCGGCACTTCGCTGCCGGCCAGGATGGCGTTCTGCAGGCGCGCCTGCAAAGAGGCCCAGTTTGCGAATTGCAGCTGGACCTTGACCCCGTGGTCGCGCTCGAAGCGCGGGATGGCCTTGCGATAGGCGTCGAACTGGGCCTCGGTGTGGGTGACGATGACCAGATCGGGCCGCGCCTCGTGCCGGCGCGCGGTGAGCACGCGCAGACCCACCGACACAACTGCAATGACCAGCAACCACAAGGGTGCCCTGCCGTACGGGAAGTTGCTGACGAAACGCATAACGAGCGAAGGGGGATTTGGAAGGTCTTTTAACATTTTAACCTTCCCGCAGAGAAGAGCGGTGTTTCTCCTTCCGACCCGCAAAGCTCCGCGCTAGAGTCCGGGACGCGCACAACGTCTCATGGCCAGCGTCGAGCTTTCCCACGTACACAAGGTCTACGAAGGCGGCTTCGTCGCCGTCGACGACTTCACCCTGCACATCGCGGATCGGGAGTTCATCGTCCTGGTCGGTCCCTCGGGCTGCGGCAAGTCCACCACCCTGCGCATGATCGCCGGCCTGGAGGAGATCACGTCGGGCACCCTTGCCATCGGCGGCCGCTTGATGAACCAGGTGGCGCCCAAGGACCGCGACATCGCCATGGTCTTCCAGAGCTACGCGCTCTATCCCCATATGTCGGCGTACGAGAACATGGCCTTTGCCCTCAGCCTGCGCCACATGCCCAAGGCCACCATAAGCGAGAAAGTCCGGCGCGCCGCCGAGAAGCTGGGGATCACGCAGCTCCTCGACAAGCGTCCCCGCCAGTTGTCAGGTGGGCAACGCCAGCGCGTGGCCCTGGGACGCGCCATCGTGCGCGACCCACAGTGCTTTCTTTTCGACGAGCCGCTCTCGAATCTGGACGCCAAGCTGCGGGTCGAGATGCGCGCCGAGATCAAGCGGCTGCACCTGGAATTGGGCAGCACCACCGTGTACGTGACCCACGACCAGGAAGAGGCCATCACGCTCGGCGATCGCGTGGTGGTCATGAAGGACGGCGTGGTCCACCAGTGCGCCGGCCCGCTCGAGATCTATCATCGCCCGGCCAATCGCTTCGTGGCCGGATTTCTTGGCACCCCGCCCATGAACTTCTTCACCGGCCGCCTGGTCGATGAAGCGGGACGGCTGTTTTTCGACGAGGGCACGGCCAAGCTGCCGGTGCCGGCCTGGGCCGCGCCTGCCCTGCGCGAACGGGTGGCCAGCAATCCCGACCTGGTCATGGGCGTGCGGCCCGAAGCGCTCATTCTTCCCCGCGCGGGCGAGGCGGCCGCCACGGTCAGCGTGCCCATGAAGCTTTGGTTGCTGCAACCTCTGGGCGCCAAGATGGATGTCTACCTGTCCACCGCTCGGCACGAACGCATTGTCGCGCACGTGGACGCGCGCACAGGCCTGAGCGTGGGCGCGACCTTGTCCGTGGCAATCGACATGGATCGCGTGCACTTTTTCGAACCCGGGGAAGCTGGTCGCACCCTCGCGAGCCACGACGTTCCCCCTGCATAGGGAGTCTGGAGGACATATGGCGCGTTTCCTCGGTCTGGACGCGAGTACGCAGAGCCTCTCGGGGCTGATCATCGACATGGACACGGGCACGGTCTCTGCCAACCACAGCGTGGTGTTTGGCGAACGACTGCCGCACTTCCATTCGCCCAAGGGTTTCCTGCTGCACGAGGATCCCCGGGTCAAGCACAGCGATCCCCTCATGTGGGTCGAGGCGCTTGAGTTGCTCCTCGGGGATCTGGTCAAGGCGGGCGTGGACCTGGGCAGCGTGCGCGGGGTGAGCGGGGCCGGGCAGCAACACGGATCGGTGTACCTGGCGCGTTCCTTCGACACGGTCGGCGCCTGGTCGACCGATCGGCCGTTGCGCGATCAGGTGCAACCCTTGCTCAGCCGCCGCACATCGCCCATCTGGATGGACAGCGCCACCGGCGCGGAATGCGCCGAGATCGCCCACGCCGTGGGCGGCGACGAGCGCGTGGTGGCGATCACCGGCTCGCGCGCCATCGAGCGCTTCACCGGCCCGCAGATCCGCAAGTTCTACAAGGACTCGCCCGCGGACTGGGCGCGCACCTCGGAGATTCACCTGGTCAGCTCGTTCATGGCGTCGCTGCTGGTGGCAGCGACCGTGCCCATCGATCTGGGCGACGGGGCGGGCATGAACCTGCTCGATCTCGGGACTGGCACCTGGAGCCGCCCCTTGCTCGACGCCACCGCGCCGGGGCTCGGGCAAAAACTGCGCGCGCCCGTGCCCAGCACCACGCGCGTGGGCGTGGTGGCCGACTATTTCGTGAAGAAATACGGCTTCGCGCCAGACACTCCCATCATCGCATTCACCGGCGACAACCCCAGCAGCCTGGTGGGCATGGGCGCCACTCGTCCGGGCACCGCCGTCATCAGCCTGGGCACCAGCGACACGGTGTTTGCGGCCATGGCAGCCCCGCGCACCGATCCGCGCGGCTCCGGCCATGTCTTCGGCAATCCCGCGGGAGGCTTCATGGCCCTGGCCTGCTTTTCCAACGGCTCGCTCGCACGCGAGGAGATCGCGCACCGCTTTGGCCTGGACTGGAACGCCTTTGCGGAAGCGATCTTGACCCGCACGCGGCCTGGCAACGCGGGCAATCTGCTGCTGCCCTACTTCGTGCCCGAGATCACGCCGCGCTTGCCGGCCCCGGTGGTTCGCTGGTTCGGATCCGCCACTTTTGTCGACGGCCACGACCCATTTGCGGCTGCCCGCGCCGTGGTGGAAACACAGGCGCTCAGTTTGCGCCTGCACTCGCGCTGGATTGGCGAGAACATGGATCCAATCTTGGTCACAGGAGGCGCGTCGAAAAATCCCGGCATCTTGCGCGTTCTCGCCGACGTGTTCCAGGCGCGCATCGTGCCCCTGCAAGTATCCAACTCCTCGGCGCTGGGTGGTGCGCTGCGCGCGGCTCAGGCCGTGGACGGAACTGCCTGGGAAGAACTGGCCCGCCGCTTCTCCGCCCCGGCCGAACACCTTGCGGTGAAGCCCGACCCGGCCACCCGGACGGTGTATGAGCAAGCCGGCCGCGAACTGGAACGCCGGCTCAACGAAATCCTGGTCTGAAGCGGTAGACCGCAGGTCGCCCCGCACTCAATCCGACTCTAGCCAAACCGTTTGTAAAGGGGTAAAAGAAACTCATGCAGGATTCGTTCTTTTCAGCCATCGAACCCATTCGCTACGGCGGACCCGATGCCACCTCCCCCCTGGCCTTCCGCTATTACGACAAGGATCGCATCGTGCGCGGCAAGCGCATGGAGGATCACCTGCGCATGGCGGTGTGTTTCTGGCACACCTTTGCCTCGGACGGGAAAGACATGTTCGGCAGCGGAACTTTCCAGCGGCCCTGGCAAAGCGCGGGCGACGCGCTCGAGGGCGCCAAGCTGCAGGCCGCGGCTGCCTTTGATTTCTTTTCGCGCCTGGGTGCGCCCTTCTACTGTTTCCACGATCGCGACGTGTCGCCCGAGGGCCGCAGCCTGGCCGAGACCAACAAGTGGCTCGACGGCATGGCCGATGTGCTGGCCGGCCATATGCAGCGCACCGGGGTCAAGCTGCTGTGGGGGACCGCCAATCTCTTCTCGCACCCGCGCTTCATGGCGGGCGCGGCCACCAATCCCGATCCCGAGGTGTTTGCCTACGCGGCCGCGCAGGTCAAGCACGCGCTGGAAGTGACCCAGCGTCTGGGCGGCGAAAACTACGTGCTGTGGGGCGGGCGCGAGGGCTACGAGACACTGCTCAACACCGACATGAAGCGCGAGCTCGACCAGCTCGGCCGCTTCATGAATCTGGTGGCCGAGCACAAGCACAAGATCGGCTTCCGCGGACCGCTGCTCATCGAGCCCAAACCGCGCGAGCCCACCAAACACCAGTACGACTACGACTCTGCGGCGGTCGATGCATTTCTGCAGCGCTATGGCCTAGCCAATGGCGACTTCCGCCTGAACATCGAGGCCAACCACGCCACCCTGGCGGGCCACACCTTTGAACACGAGGTGGCCTACGCCCTGGCCGCCGGACTTTTCGGCAGCATCGACATGAACCGCGGCGACACCCTGCTGGGCTGGGACACCGATCAATTCCCCAACGACCTGGGCGAATTGTCGCTGCTGGTCGCGCGCATCGTGCAAGCCGGCGGATTCACCACCGGCGGGTTCAACTTCGACGCCAAGGTGCGCCGGCAGAGCTTCGACGCCGAGGATCTCTTCCACGCCCATGTGGGCGGCATGGACATCCTGGCGCACGCCTTGCTGGTCGCCGACCGCATCCTGACCGACGGCAAGCTCCCTGCCCTGGTGGACGCGCGCTACGCCGGCTGGAAGCAAGGGTTGGGCAAGGAGATCCTGGACCGCAAGCTCTCGCTCGCCCAGATCGCCGACCGGGTCACCTCAGGCAACATCGATCCCAAGCCCCGCTCGGGACGACAGGAGATGCTGGAGAATCTGGTCAGCCGGTATCTGTAGAAACCTCTGCCGCTGCCTACCGCAGTGGCTTCAGATCGTGCAACAGCCGCGCAGCCGCCACGGCCCGGATCTTCTTGTCCATGGGGAAGCTGTGCGCGCCCGCATGGACGACATCAAGGCTGTGCAAGCCCAAGTCTTCCATGGCTATGTGCATCGACTTGGTCACCGTGGGAGCTGAGGTGCGTTTGAACTCAAAGCCGTGTCGCCGACCGCCGTGCATCACCAGCAGGTCCAACTCAGCGCCTTGGTGAGTCGCCCAGAAAAAGCACTCATCGCGTTCCACGCCCAAGCGCTGTATCACCTGTTCGACAAGAAAGCCTTCCCATGACGCCCCTAGCTTGGGGTGCGCCTCCAAGGC